>VOFI01004218.1_pt1 | contig 94138 bp, 72 predicted proteins | sample 5384131 | NCBI WGS metagenome assembly VOFI01 (sample SAMN12384728, study PRJNA508395) | human gut metagenome | isolation source: healthy gut H | host: Homo sapiens
TCGTCCCTTAACAGGAAATGATATTCAGGTTCTGATAATACATATAAATTCCCTCGTATTTTCTTTGTCCGGCAATTATTGATAAATGCATTGCGCATGATGGTATACATCCAGCCTTTAAAATTCGTACCGGAATCAAACTTATCCTTATTATCCAACGTCCTCAACATTGTTTCCTGCAACAAGTCTTCTGCTTCATCCTTGTCAGCAGTCAGTTTATATGCAAAACAATGCAGTTCATTCTGAAGGGCTACCAGCGCTTTTTATCGAAATCAAATCCTCTCATTATATTTATTTTGGAATTCAATATCCGGGTGAAGGCATTCCCCTGATAATAAGAAATGCCTTCTGTAGAGTCTCATCAAGATATCTTATTTGACATCAATAGTTTTGGTGGTTTCCTGAACCTTCTTATCTACGACTTTGGGAATATCGATAAAGAGGACCCCGTGTTCCACTTTGGCCGAAATTTTATCTTTTTCCACATTATCCGGCAGCAGGATACTCTGCTGGAATCGGGAATAGGAGAATTCACGGCGCAAGTATTTTCCGTCTTTCTTCTCCTCCTTTTTCTCGTCCTTTTTCCATGCAGATTACCAGATTGTTGCTTTCATCCACACTTACCTTAAAATCATTCTTGGTCATTCCCGGAGCTGCCAGTTCTACCTTGTAGTCCTTTTCATTCTCAATCACATTGATGGCTGGAGCCGTAGCGTTTGCTCTTGCCATCCATTCATTGTCAAAAGAAATCGTTAAAAAATACTCGGTAACCAATTCTGGTTTGTTTTTACAGGTACCATTTTTACCTCCTCTTTAAAAGTTAATAATTAAAACTTAAAAAAAAGCATCTGCTTGATAGACAGATTTTTATTTTTTAGCCATCCCTTGTTTGGCCACAGCTTCTGCCCGTTTCCGTATCTCTTCCGGGTTTCCAAGGTAGTAGTCCTTGACAAGAACCAGCCTGTCGTCAAATTCAAAGACATAAGGAACTGCCGTAGGCAGGTTCAGGTTGGAAATATCCGTATCGGAAATTCCTTTGAGATGCTTGATGATTCCGCGCAGGCTGTTGCCATGGGCGACTACATCAATGCGGGAAAGATGATGCATTTCCAATAAGGCATTACACGCCCAATAGTATCTTTCAGGGATTCCGTACGTGGAAGTTCCCTATCTGGTACACCGGCATAGCGGATATCCATGCCCGGATTACGGGGATCATCTTTGCCTACCGGGCGGGAGCCACGTCATAGCTTCTTCGCCAGATGTGTACTTGTTCTTCACCATATTGGACCGCTGTTTCACTCTTATTCAGTCCCTGAAGCATGCCGTAATGCTTCTCGTTCAGCCGCCAGGTCTTTTCAACCGGAATCCAGTCTTTATCCAGCCGGTCCAAGACACAGTTCAACGTTTTTACGGCACGTTTCAAGTAAGAAGTGTAAGCTGCCTCAAAAGAAAATCCAGCCTCCCGTAATGCATCGCCTGCCTTGCAGGCTTCTTCAACTCCTTTCTCGCTTAAATCCACGTCCGTCCATCCAGTAAAACGGTTTTCTTGGTTCCATAGACCATGACGTAATAACACTATTCTTTTCATGGATACTTCTTCTTTATGCAATGGTTATTGAAGAATCCAGATATACGTCCTGAATGGTGTTCAGAAGTTGAATTCCGTCTTTCATCGGTTTCTGGAAAGCCTTACGACCGCTGATCAGCCCCATACCACCTGCACGCTTATTTACTACTGCCGTTACGACAGCATCATGCAGGTCGGATTCCCCATGGGATTCACCGCCCGAGTTAATCAATCCGACACGTCCCATATAGCCATTCGCCACCTGATAACGACAAAGGTCTATCGGATGGTCAGTGGTCAGTTCGAATACATACACTCGTTTGTCTTTCCGAATCCGATAGCCTTGAAACCGCCGTTATTGGATGGGAGCTTCTGCTTCACGATATCGGCTTTGATGGTAACCCCGATATGGTTGGCTTGTCCTGTCAAGTCGGCAGCGGCATGATAGTCGGTACCATCCTTTTTGAAGCTGCTGTTTCTCAAATAGCACCACAGAATAGTAGCCATTCCCAGTTCGTGGGCATATTCAAAAGCCTGTGACACTTCCACTATCTGGCGGCGGCTTTGTTCCGAACCGAAATAAATGGTAGCACCGACAGCTACGGCTCCCATGTTCCATGCCTCTTTCACCGTACCGAACATTACCTGGTCGTAGCTGTTCGGATAAGTCAGCAACTCATTATGGTTCAGCTTGACGATAAAAGGTATCTTGTGTGCATATTTGCGTGCCACGGCGCCCAACACACCGAATGTGGATGCCACGGCATTACACCCTCCTTCAATGGCCAGCTTTATGATGTTTTCGGGATCGAAATAAAGCGGATTGGGGGCGAAAGACGCTCCTGCAGAATGTTCTATGCCCTGGTCTACAGGCAGAATGGATACATAGCCCGTATTGGCCAGACGTCCATGTCCGTATAAAGCCTGCAAACTTTCCAATGTACGGATATTCCTGTCGGAATTCATCCATACCTTATCTATCATATCCGGTCCCGGAATATGGATAAGTTGTTTGTCTATCGTCTTACATGTATGGTTCAGGTAGTACTCAGCCTGTCCTCCCAATAAATCTACTATTTTCATCTTATTTATTTTTATTGATTATTCTGGTTTATGACTCCCGTTCACCCAGTTTTGCATCCATAAAAGGATAGCACTGTCTCCGGCTTTCCTCAGATGACTAACAATATTGAGTACATTCGCTTCTTCTTCTACCTGCTCACGAACAAATTGCCACAAGAAGTTCTGAGTGGCATTGTCTTTCTCTTCGGATGCTACCTGTACCAATTCATCAATCAGTTTGGAAACATGTTTTTCATGCTCCAAAGCATGTTCGAATACTTCAACAGGGTTACCCCAACCTTGTGGAACCACATCGACCTTGTCCACTTTCGGGGTTGCCTCACGCTTAATCATGTACCCGGCAATGGCATATGCATGCCCGATCTCTTCTGCAGATTGTTTCTGCATCCAGCGAGCCATTCCGGAAAAGCCCTCTCTTTCCAGATAAAAAGACATCGATAAATACAGGTTGGCAGACCATAATTCTGCTGTGATTTGCTCATTCAGAGCATTTTGCAATTTTTCAGTCATGACGAATCAAACTTTTAATGTTAATAATAAATCCAAATTATCTCTCTTCTTTAAGAACAAGCATGGGCTTGTTTCAAAATTTCAATTAATACCGGACGTATCCCGCTGATAAAACATTCCACGGCGATCACCATCAGAATAAGTCCCATCAGTCTCATCATTACATTGTTTCCCGTCTCTCCCAAGATTTTTAAAAGCTGGGTGGACGCGCACAGAATAAAGAATGAAAGAATGCAGACCAAAGCGATTACGCCAAGCAATACTATTTTGAAAGTATATTCCGAAGCATCTTCCATCAATGTTATTCCACTGGAAATCGCTCCCGGACCGCATAACATCGGAATGGCAAGAGGTGTGATGGTTATATCTTTGGAATATTCTTTTCGTTCAGTTTCACATGGGTGAAATGTGCCTGCAACATATCATATCCGATTTTAAAGATGATGATACCTCCCACAATCCGGAATCCGTTTGTTGAGATACCGAAAAAATGAAACAGAAACCTGCCCGATAATGTAAAAAGGACTAATATGATAAATGCAATGGTACATGCTTTCAAGGCGATATATCTGCGTTCTTTCGTATCCATTCCATCAGTCATTTGCAGGAATACCGGCATTACTCCAAGAGGGTCCATCAAGGTGAATAGCGAAGTGAAACACAATGTTAAATATACAAATATATCCATGATGACATATAGTTTATTATCGATTATTATATCGCAAAAAACATACCAGATAGCATTCTGCAATATTAAATTTTGCATAACATCAATCTTAAATCCATACCGTCAAAAATAAGGTAGTTTCCGTTCGTTTTCCTTGGCGAGGATACGTAACAATTCCATAAATGCCGTACTTACATATATACGGTCTGCATACAGCCCGCTGATGAAAGAATGGAAGGACATGCTTACATTCCAGCATAATATGAGAAATGTGTTTACCTGACGTGATATGTACTGCTCATGTTCAAGCAATTCATTCAAGGCATTCAATGGCGTTGTCCATTCATGTGTATCCCGTTTCATTTCATTGATTACAACACATCCTCCATCATGGCATATCCGATTCATCATCTGATAAACCTTGTTCATATTGTCCTGTGCTTGGGAGTTCAGCCAGGAGCTAAGTATTGGAAGCCGTTCATCTTCAAAATAAACCTGCAATGACAGGTATAAACCGGTTGACCATATTTCTGTATTGATCAACTCATTCATGGCGTTTTCTATTCGTTTATCCATTATCACTCTGAATATTGAAAATCCATTACTAATATCATGTGTTATTCTCAGTATATAAAAATTCCATTCGATTGTGGGTAACCCATAAAACGGAATTCTTAAACGAGGCTTAAATAATAGGATAACTTATCGGCGTAGACAAATTGTCATAAAAAATAGCACTATGATGTCTTTTTGTCTTGCCTCCCTTGCAGAATATCCAATAAGACATCCAGTTCTCTTTCTATTCCTTCAATCTTATCGGAAATACAGTCCAAAGTATTATGGTGCAGACTAGCTTTACACTCCTGCAACTCTCTTGACAGAGAAAGTATCTGTAACCAAAGTTCTTCCTCTATGTGATAGGGGGAGTTACTATTATCTAGTACCATAGCAGGAGAAGGCAGAAAAGTGCTTTGGCATGTAATTTGTATGATAATGAACGGTATGTTCCGAAAGAGACAGGAATGGAAATGAAAGGATAGAATATTCCACAAAAGACAGTAACAAACAAAGGGGGAAAGTCGTTGGAGACAGTTGTCTCGCTTTTAAAACAAGTTGCTTTCATAATGTTTATTATAAGCCAACCCTGTTCCCTGGAGTTGTGTTTATATAAAGTTAAGCGTGGGAACTTTGGTATTACCGTTCAGAAGTATCCCCATACTCAACAACATATAATACACAAAGCCCCACGCCTATATATAACAAAAATCTATATAGATAGAACGTGGAGCGTCCAATGTATTATCCAATTGTTGTTTCGAAATTGGGGATTTCCTGAACTTGGATAATGCCTTAACGCTTTACTATAAATCTTCTATTTTCAAAAGACTAATACAAATGTAATAAAAGAAATGAATTCTTTGAAAGGAAATATCTCTTTTTTTTAAGGGGTGGCTTAATTTTCTTTATTTAAAGTCTTAGAATTACTGCCCACCAAAGCCCGTCACGAATGTTTTGAAATCCTCAAGCTGTACATTAAGCTCTATATAGTATAGCAGAATAGCAGAAAAACAGACCATGATACCGCAGGTATATAGGTCATAACCCACTCTTCCGTAAGTATCTTATCTATTTGACAATAATAAAAATGTAAAGGAGGATAATGACATGGACAATATTCGTATCCCAATACATATAGGTTAACATATAAGGGAGAATGGTCACGGAGTCCACAAACCATAGAATGAAAAAATATATTTCCATCGTGTACGGTTTATGTCTCTATCCGGATATTTGACCGGTGCCGCAAATGCGCAATGCATACTCCACAAAAAAACACCAGGGAGGAAAAATAAGTCATACTGAATAACGCCTGTCTGTAATGGGCCATGGATACAAATGAACTACAGATAATAGCTGCAATAGATATAACGATACAAGCACAAAATAATGTACGAACGTGTCCATCAGTTGCATTTGGATGAAACAGTACCACTTTATGCAATGTTTGGTTAGATTGAGTCTGAACATAGGACCTTAAAAATTAGACGGATATAAATTTACTAAAAATCTGTGGAAAAGAGGAATAGAAAGGCGGAAATGTTTTTAAAACGGCTATGAATAAAGCGTTTGTGAGGACAAATGAGGACAAAGGCATAAAACGAGGTAACGCAAAAAAAAGTAAATTTATGAAGTAGAAAGGTTGCTAAATCATTACCCCGTGAAAGGTGGTTTTTGATACTCCGTGCTGAATTTTTCTCCGTATGGCTTCGGTTGGTTTACAAGGCATAACTCATTGATACTTAATTTTAAACTTAAAAAACGAGTATGGCAAGAAGTACATTCAAAGTGCTGTTCTACGTGAACGGCAACAAGGAGAAAAACAATATTGTCCGCATCATAGGACGGGTAACGATTAACGGGATTGTGACGCAGTTCAGCTATAAGTAGAGTATCCCGAAAACGCTTTGGGACGTGAAAGGGAACAGGGCGAAAGGCAAGAGTGCGGAAGTACGTGATATCAACCTTGCCCTTGACAACATCAAGGCTCAAATCATCAAGCACTACCTGCGTATATTCGACCGTGAAGCGTTCGTGACGGCTGAAATGGTGAGCAATGCTTATCAGGGTATCGGCAGTGAGTATGAGACACTGCTCAAAGCGTCCGGACGTGAGAACGAAGTATTCAAGAAGCGTGTCGGAAAAGACAGGGTAATGGCAACCACCGTTCACGGGTGGTGGCAAGAAACCATGTGGCAGCGTTCATCAAGTCTTTTTACAGACGGACGGATATGTTCATGCTGGAGATTAAGCCCGACTTCATCAAGGGGTTTGCAGCCTACCTATCAACGAAAGCGGGACTTCACAACGGGACGATATGGGAAAAATGCATGTGGCTGAAAGGCGTTGTCATGTGTGTGCACTTTAACGGACTAATACCGAAAAAAACGTTTGCCCAATTCCACATCAGCCCTAATGTGACGGAACGTGAGTTCCTGACGGAAGATGAACTGAAAACGTTGATGACGCACGAGTTGGGGATGTCCAACTGTTCTATATTCGTGACATTTTTGTTTTCGCCAGCTTCACTGCCCTCTCTTTCGTGGACATCAAGGAACTAACCAATAGCAACATCGTAGAAGTGAATGGTGAGAAGTGGATATTGTCCAAACGGTACAAGACAAAAGTGCCGTTCCAAGTGAAACTGTTGGATACTCCTTTGCAGATTATCGAGCGTTACCGACCCTGTCAGGAAGACAATCTCATATTCCCTAATCTCAACTACTGGTCTATCTGCAAATCTCTGAAAAAGGGGATGAAAGAGTGCGGATAACAAAGGATATTTCATTTCAGTATTAAAACTATTAAACGGGCGTAATTTAATTCGACAGAAAATCCGGCTTCTGACAGCCATTTTTTCACTTCATTCCGAGAGTTTGCAGTTTGACTGCCATAAACAGCAATATTTCAGCATGGGGACATAGTTTGCGGATATTATCCACACTTTGTGCTGTTCCGCTTCCTCCATGTGTACAGAATGGGAGTATCTTTTTCCCGGACAAATCATAACCGGACAGGAAACTTTTTACAGGAGAAGACAGAAGACCACCCCAAATAGGACTACCGATAATCAATGTATCATAATCATCCATATTCTCTACTTTTGTACGCAGAGCTGGAAGAATATGATTGTCTCTTTCATTTTTGAAACGGTCAACCACTTCATTATATTCATCAGAATAGGGTTCTTCCGGTTCAATCTCCACCATGTCGCATCCAATAAGTTCATGGATAATGTTGGCTACAGTTTGCGTATGTCCGCTCCATGAGAAATAGACTATCAATGTTTTCCCCGGCTCTGAGTGAGGCAACGAATCTATCTTATCTTCAACAGCCGGAGTGTTGCTGCACGAAAGGAAGGTTAAGAGCAGCATTGCCAATAAGCACTTCAGTTTCATAACTATTTTTATTTAGGTTTTGGGGTTATCCTCTGTTAATTTCTATCTGTCCAGCTGTTTCTCATACAGCCACTTCGACAGCAGGTCAGCTACTTCCACATTGTTCAAATCCGACATCGGGAAGTGCGTATTCCCATGCAGACCGACATCGGGCAGATGAATGACCGTCACGTCACCGCCCAGCTTATTGAGCATTTCGGCCCACTTGCGCATGAGATGCAGACGGCGTGTCCATTCGTAAAGTTCCGGATGTTCGTCTGTTTCGGGCAGGTTATCCCCATAGTAAATGATGATGGGAATTTCCATGTATCTCTTGAAAACTGCCATAGGGACTTCTATTCCTTCTGTTTTTTTAGACCGTGTCAAGACTTTGCCTTCTTCGGGAACTTGACCGGTTGGGAAGGGTACACTTCCACCGGGTTCGTATGCTACAATGGCTTTGATGTTCTTCGTTTTGAGCAAAGTAAACCAACCCACCGGACCGCCTTGTGAATGAGTGACAAATATGGCCGGACCGATTTTGTCAAAAAGAGCAGCATAGGCATCGGAATAGACATCGAAGTCCAAAGGTCCGATGGTCGGCGTCATCTGCCGGAAGTACTGGTTTAAGGCTTCCCGGTCGCGACTGAACTGTACACCCTCGAAATAATCAGGATAGATTCCCACACGGAAACGGTTGAACCATTCTTCTTCATCGAATACCGGTTCCAGTGTGACAGCTTCCGTACTCCGTCCGGCATTTCCCCGGCGAGGCTGGTCGACAAGATAGGTGGAGAAACCTTTGCGAAGAAATATATTCTGAAACCCTTCGCGTCCGTCAGGAGTGGTCTCCCATGTTTTGGAAAACTGGCCGACACCATGTGCAAAAACAAGCGGATATTTCCGTGCATCAACCGGTTTCTGATAAAATACATAAGCATGGTCGCCGTGGTATTTGTGTCCCAATGAATCGGTCAGTACGGTGCCACCTACGGCAAAACTGCCTTGTTCCTCTATTTGCAGAATATTCCCTTTGTAACAATTACAGCCCGACAGTAAAGCGATGAACGTCATGTAAAATATCTGTTTCTTCATACACGGATTATTTTGGGATTTTAGACTCCTGCAAGGCATCGTAGCGGCTACCCACCACAGGAATGGCAGCTACGGCTGTTTCCAGTTCTTCTATCTCTTCTGCCGTGAAACGGATGTCGCAGGCACGAAGGTTCTCTTCCAGATGAGAGAGTTTGGTGGTGCCCGGAATAGGCACGATAAAAGGCTTCTTGTTCATCAGCCAGGCCAAAGCTATCTGTGCCGGGGTAATGCCTCTTGTACGGCCGAAAGCGTTAAGAACTTCCACAATACGATAGTTGGCGCGTATGGCTTCGGGCTGGAAGCGTGGCAAGGTCTGCCGGTTGTCGTTGGTAACATCAAACTTGGTATATTCATTGATCATACCGCCCAAAAAACCACGGTTCAGCGGACTGTATGGAACGAAACCGATGCCCAAATCCTCGCACAGCTCCAACACTCCGTTCGTCTCTACCATGCGGTGCATCAAGTGATATTCGCTTTGGATTGCCGTAACCGGACATATCTTGTGCGCACGGCGGATGGTATCAACGTTTACTTCACACATGCCCCAATGCAGGATTTTACCTTCCTTGATGAGTTTGCTGCATGTTTCAGCCACCGCTTCAATCGGTGTGTTCGGGTCTATGCGGTGCTGGTAGAACATGCCCAATGTTTCAACTCCGAGATTGCGCAACGAGTTTTCACAAACCCGGCGGATGTTGGCCGGAGTGCTGTCCTCTTCGGTTTTAATCTGCACACCGTTTACAAACTTATGTCCGAACTTCGATGACACAAATACCCGGTCGGTATATCCTTTCAAGGCTTCGCCGACCAATTTTTCATTGATGTGGTAGCCGTAGCTTTCGGCTGTATCGAAAAGGGTCACCCCACGTTCAACAGCTTCATGCACCAGGGCGATTTCTTTTTCCCTGCTCGGGTACTGGCTGCGGTTATGGTTCAAGCCCATACAGCCATATCCCATTGCAGAAACAGTGAATGCCGTATTTCCGTGTCCCAATGTTCGCCGAGTGCGCACCGCCGCCATGCCTGCAGGGATGTTGTTTGCAACTTGTTGTTTCCCCATCCATACCCGTTCTGCTGCCGTTACCTTGTTCAAGGTAGGCCCGACACACATGGCAGCTCCTGTCAATGCCGCCATTTTAAGGAATCTCCGGCGGCTCATATCCTTGTCTTTATCCATATTTGATAGTCTTTAAATTATTTCTGTTGCAAAGTTAACGTGACAGAATTGATAAACTTTTTTTGATATATATCATCTAAGCTGAATGATGTATTATCCTGTATTCCAAGCGATATTTATAGGCAACTATCTTTCAAAATCGTATATATTCAGTCCTAAATCCGGATTATATGTGCGACTTATCCGCTCGCTATAATCTTCCACCACGAACTCCCCTGCACCATTCTGTATTGCGGAAAGTAGATGTCCGGCTAAAGCGGAATAGTCGCTCCTGCCGACGGTTATATGCAAATGAAGATATACCTGCTCATTCATAGATGATATATTCCCTGTAAGGTTGGATATTTCCATTTGCTCCCGGAATGTCTTATCATCATATGCTTTTGTCTTGGGATTGAAGAAACGGAGGGTCAGCTCTCCGATAGCACCAATCCCGTTGATAGAACCCGACAGAATTCCTTTCTCCTTGCAGAAAGCATTCAGGGCTTTCACAATTTCAGTATGATTGTTAATGCTGACAATATACTTGTTGCCAATTTTCTTGTACGAATACATATTCTTTTCGTTTTGTGCGTTTGCCGGAGCAATCAGTACCCCGACAAACAGCAAGATAAACAATAATTTCTTTATAAAATGCCCCATCAGTACACTTATGACTGTCTCTGTTTTGATTAATCTTACCATAATAGATAAAAGTTTGCCGACACCGAGATTGATACTATCAAGAACTTCAAGGTGGATCCCAGAAAGAGCGAAATTCCCATTGATGAACCCGAAGGAGACAATTTTTCTTTCCACTATCCCGAAGATTACACTCCAAAACAGCTTTTGTAACCCATTTCAATAGAATAACCATAAGCAGCCAGTAAAGCGTAACTGCCTGTATCACATCGTTTCCCGAAGAACTTTGCCCATCATTTGTGGTCGGTCATCGTTATTCGGGAATTATTTTGCAATTATCGTTCGTGGAGGTAGTCACGGCTGTATCATTCAAGTCCTTTGCAGCAAGTCCCACTAAAGGGGTGAGTTGCAAAATGGAAAATAATATGATTACCTTCAACGACCTTCCTATGGTCGTAGCTCAGCTTCGGGATGAAGTGATGAGCCTGAAAAGCCTGCTCACCGAGCAGCGCAGTGTGAATAACGCAAAGGCAGTGGACACCCATGTCCCCATGTCAGTAGATGAAGCAGCGGAATATCTAGGTATTCCAAAAGGTACGCTTTACATGAGACTCTCCGATGGAACCATCCCTGCCACCAAGCCCGGCAAACGCTACTGCCTCTACCGTGATGAACTGGACAAGTGGCTGGAGTCTTCCCGTAAGAATCCCGTACCTCTATCCGATGAGGAACTTAGCGAGTCCATATCCTCTTCCCACCGTCGCAAACCCAACGAACGTAACTGGTAGATGCTATGGAAGAGGATAAGAATTACATCAACATGATTCATGGCGACCTCGCACGAGCAAGCCAGGTACAGAGCGGTATGCCCGAGAATGTCGGTGTGATGAATATCAAGACTGCTAACCGTACCATACTTGAAGCGTCCCAAAAGCCAACGCCACGTTCGCTGTGGGATTGCTTCTGGTATGAGGGGGAACTCTCCTGTCTCTTTGCCGACTCCAATGTGGGCAAGTCCATTCTTGCCGTACAGATAGCTGACCGTATAGCACAAACCGACAATGTGCTGTACTTAGATTTCGAGTTGTCCGAGAAACAGTTCCAGCTCCGCTATACCAACGAGCACGGCAATCTGTATTCCTTCCCCGAAAGGCTGTACCGTGTATCCCTTGATTGTGATTCCCTCCTTGATGCCAACTTCGAGGAGGCAATCATCGGTAGCATCGAGCAGATGGCACTGCAGACAGGATGCAGGATATTCATCGTTGATAACCTTATCTATCTGTGCTGTGCCATGGAAAAGGGGGATGCGGCAGGACGGCTGATGATCCAGCTCAACAATCTCAAGAAGAAATACGGGTTGTCCCTCCTCGTCCTGGCACATACTCCCAAACGCTCCTTGGACTGTCCCATCACCTCGAACGACCTTGCCGGAAGCAAACGCCTGTACAACTTCTTTGACAGTGTATTTGCCATTGGCAAAAGTGCCCAAGATGGAAGTCTACGCTATGTGAAGCAACTTAAGGTGCGCTATGGGACATACTCATACGATGGCGACAATGTCATCATCTATGAGATTGAGAAGGTCGATTGCTTTCTGCAATTTGTACACCGAGGGTACTCCACGGAAAAGGAACATCTGAAGCAGTTGGGAGACGATGAATCCACCCGTAGGGACAGCCAGATATTGGAGCTCTCCCGAATGGGCAAGTCGTTAAGGGAGATTGCTTCACAAGTAGGTTGCGGTAAATCAACTGTCGGGCGAGTAATCCACCGAAGCAAAGAGAATGAAAAAGCCATCGTCCCAAGTGTCCCACCGTCCCAGCCCTTAGGGAACGGGAGATGGGACAGGACGGGACACCCGATAATACCGAGAGAAAGGAGGCCAAGGCATGAAACGATATTCATTACAAAGCTACAAAGGTATAGCCACACGGCATACCTGTCCAAGTTGTGGCGACAAGCGTTCCTTTGTCTATTATGTGGACGAGGAGAATACACCTCTGCATCCGTCAGTCGGAAGATGCAACTACGAAAGCAGCTGCGGGTATCATTACACTCCCAAGCAATACTTTCAGGATCATCCCGAATGCCGTACCTTTGATGCTTCTTCTTTTGATGGGCAAATGAAAGAAGTGAAGAGCAAGAGCACTCCGACCGAGCCAATGAAACCTACGCCCATCGGCTATGTTCCGATTCACTATGTGGAGAAATCTAAAAGCGTGCAGAGTAATTTCTTCCGCTTTCTCTCTATATTGCTTGGCAACTACTATGGCAGCAAGTCTCAGGAGGTGTTGAACCGCTTGTTGGATGAGTATCGTTTGGGGGCGACCCGTGACGGTGCTGTTATCTTTTGGCAGATAGACAAGAACGGAAAGGTGCGTACAGGAAAGGTAATGCAGTACAATCCCGAAGATGGACACCGTATCAAGGAACAAGGTGTAGCCATCAACTGGATACATAACATACTGAAAAAGCAGAATGTATTGCCAGAAGAATGGCTACTATCCCAATGTCTTTTCGGTGAACACCTGCTAAGCCTCTATCCCGACAAGGTGGTGGTATTGGTTGAATCCGAGAAGAGTGCCATCATCGGCTCTGCTATCTTCCCTAACTATGTATGGTTGGCGACAGGTGGCAAGAGTCAGATGAAAGAGGACAAACTTCGTGTGTTGAGCGGAAGAACCGTACTTCTCTTTCCCGATGCAGACGGATATACCGAGTGGAAACAGCGTGCCGAGAGCATGACCTATTGCAAAGCTATCGTTTCTGACCTCTTGGAAAAACACGCTACTCCCAAGCAGAAAGCAGACCATATCGACATAGCCGACTGGATTATTTTTCAGATACAGGAAGGCAAGTTAATGTCCACTGCCAACCACTTGGTAGAAGCTGAAAAAATCCTCCAACAGATGATAGAGAAGAACCCTGTACTGCAAAAGCTGATTGATGAACTCGACCTTGTATTGGTCGATGCAAGTCACATCGCAAGCGATGACAAAAGCCCTCCTTGACAGCAGGAGAGCGGAAGCCGTAGGCTGTAGCGGACTGACAAGGGCTTGCCCTTGATATAGCCCACTATAACTACACGCTTCGCTTACGTAGTTGTGGGCTCTCCCGAGGGGATTAAGGCTTTGCCCTAATGACCCACTTAGGGCGTTTCTCCCCTGAGCACCCAGAGCAAAGAGTGACCCTCTCTTTGCAATCTCCGCTTATGGGTTGTACCCCTAAGAACCCCTTGCGGTTATGAGCGGACAAATAAAAGAAATGTTAGTCAATAACTCAAATCAAATTCAAAAAAATGGCAACAAAAAGCAGTATACATATCAAGCCTTGCAATATAACATCAAGCGAGGCTCATAACCGCAGGACTCCCGAATACATGCGTAACATCGGGGACTCCAAAATCTATATCGTACCCGAACTCTCTGCCGATAACGAGCAGTGGATAAATCCCAGTTTCGGCAATGTCGCTTTGCAGACGCATTATGACAACATCAAGCGTATGGTTAAGGAAAAGACTGGGCGTGCGATGCAGGAAAAGGAACGTGAACGCAAAGGCAAAAACGGAAAGATTATCAAGGTGGCCGGGTGCTCGCCCATCCGTGAAGGAGTATTGCTTATCAAAGCAGATACCACCTTGAATGATCTTCGCAGATTTTGTGATATATGCGAACAGCGTTGGGGTATCACTCCGATACAGATTTTCATACACAAGGATGAAGGGCATTGGCTCCCTGGCGAACCCGATGCAGGCGATAAGGAGAGCTTCAAAATTGGGGACAGATGGTTCAAACCGAACTACCATGCCCATATCGTTTTTGATTGGATGAACCACGACACAGGAAAGAGCTGCAAACTTAATGATAACGATATGATGGAAATACAGACATCAGCATCCGAGATTCTTGAAATGGAGCGAGGACAATCGAAAGCCGAGACAGGTAAGGAACATCTGGAACGTAACGACTTCATCCTTGAAAAACAGAAATCCGAACTCCGTAATTTGGATGCCGTAATGCGATACAAGGAGTATCAAGTGAAATGTGCCGAGCAGGAGGTTCAGGAAGCAGAGAGTATAACACAAGCCCTACGTGATGAAGCCCTGCAAAAAGAGAAGCAGAGTGAAATGCTCGATAAGGCTATCAGTGATAAACGCTCCAAACTGAACAAGGAGAAAGGAAACCAGTTGCTCGGAGCAGTTGCTGATTGGGCTACGGGAAAGTCCAAAGCCTTGAAAGGCGACATTGAGGACTTAAAATTTGACTTGGCGGAAGCACACGAAACCATAGCCGAAGAACGCAAACGGACGCAGGCTGAAACCGCCAAACTTGAAGCCTACAAGAAAACAGTTGCACAGCAGATGGAAAGTGCCGTTCGCAATGCCACACTCAAAAAGGACGATGAAATTAACAACTTGAAAGACCGCATTTCGTGGAGAGACAAGATGCTGGGGATGTTCACAAAAATCCTGATGCAAAGTAATGGCACCTTCAGAAAGGCAGTCGATTCAATCATCAACTTTGCCAAAGATACATATCGTAGTATCTTCAGCCGAGAGGAGGCAAAGACCATCAAGAGTGTGATGGAAGCCTTTGGTAAAAATAAGGAGGATTACAGAGCTATTGGAACTTTCCTCGTGTTCACGGCAGACAAAAAAGAGAACCTATCCAACAGCGAGTACCGCAAGGCTGTTCGCGAAGTGGATGATGTTGCTATCGGCAGATATGAACAGGCGCAGAAGCGTGGAAATTCTCTAAAACTGTAAGGATTTAGGTAAAAAAGCATGATTCTTGTAAAATATTTCTGCAATTATTTGTTATTAGAGACAAAAAGCATTACCTTTGCATCGTAAATATGATGATCATCGGTTTGTGCCGAGTCAATGATAACAGAACCCGTTAGCATCCCGTAGAACTGCTGGCGGGTCGCTTTTTTTATTACTATGAAGAGTCAGCGCCCACGCACAATAGAAGAACAGGGGGTCTCATTGCTCAGAGCAAAAGGGATGGAATTTGAAGATTTAGGCGAAGCAAAAGCTTTGCTTGCTCGAATCAGTTATTTCCGGTTGAAGTATTTCTGGACAGACCTGATTGATGACTCTACAGATGGTGATTTCTTGCCTGATACATCTTTTGATATGGTCATGAAACGCTATAATTTCGACCATAACCTACGATTGGTGTTGTTTGATGCAATAGAAATGATCGAAGTAGCTTTTCGTGCTAAAATCATCAATCATATGTCAAAAGCAGCAGGCAATGGACTTTGGTATCTTGATGCATCATTGTTTGAAGATGCCGACAGACATCAAGAGTTTGTGCTTAACTTGAAATATGAGTTTGAAAGAAGTACTGAACCATTTGCTAAGAAGTACATTGAGAACCATCCCAATTGGCAAGGGGATAGTTTTGAGGGTGATAACCCTGATGCTTGGATGATAATTGAGGTGGCTACTTTCGGCACACTGTCGAAGATGTATAAGAACTTGAAGAATCAATTGCCTCAAAAGTCAGCCATTGCAAATGATTTTGGACTTTACTCATCGAGAGAGTTTTCTAACTGGATAGAGATAATCTCGTTAATGCGAAATATCATAGCACACCATTCTCGTCTATGGAACAGAGCACTCAGCAAGAAAATATCGAATATCAAGGGGCATAGAGACCTTTGGTTGAATAACGAATTCTCAGAAATGCAGAAGAAAAAGCCCTATGCAGTAACTTGTGCATTGGTTTATCTCTGTAGAGCCGTAAGTGGTAGCAAATCTATCCAAGAAAAAGTAAAGGCGTTGTTTGAGACAAGTTCCCAAGTCATACCTATTCATAAAATTGGTATTCCTATCAACTGGAAGAATGAACCTCTTTGGAGATAAACAGTGAGTCTATCTGTGTGAGTTTGTAAATGGACCTGTAAAAAGGTTCTTATAGAGCATAAAAACTCAAACAAAAAATAACAGAATCCGTCAGCATCTCGTAAGAACTGCTGGCGGGTCGCGTTTTATTACCGTGAAACAAATAGATGTACCACAGCATATATATTAAATGAGTGACTTATTGCACAAATAAGTGTGAACAGGCTAATCCACATAATTTGAATGTAATAAGAGAGAGAAATTGATTAGTTGGCTGGAAAATCTATTTCTAATTGTAATCGAGATATTAATGTGTTCAGTTCAATCACCTTATAGTTGGTTATTTTATGTAAATCAATAAACGATGTGATTTCCATTTCACAATATCCTTGATAATCACTTATTTCCCATTCTGCGTCTCTTGCTATTTGAGCAACCATGTTTAAATATGGCGCATCAACTTCCGAGAATGACATTCCATAAACATGTATATGTGTCACATCGTAAAGGCTATCAAAGAAGTCTTTATACCTATGCAATAATTTCTTGACAGGTTTTTGTTGAGATGCAACGCCACTTACTGCGGCATCTTCTGCTAATTGTTGGTGTAATTGATGATTGTCCTCCATCTCCATTCTCCATTGTTCATATGCTTCTGGATCATCGTCAGAAGGTGGTTCTGGATCATTTACTATTATCATCTTCCGTAATTCATCCTCTCCTACACAATGTCCTAGAACAAATTCTTCATTATCATCAATACAGCCATGTATGTGAAGAATTTGTGCGGAAGGAACACCATACATATTCTCAAGAGTTTTCGAATAATTAAAGGTTAAGAAACGAGATCCTTCTCTTATCAATTCAATCTTTTTGTCTTCTCTTGGAGAATTCAGTTGCAGTATCCAATTTCTAAAACAACTTCTTAAATCGCTATATAGTCCATCAAGGCTCTGCTCCACCTCTATTTGGGCATCATTCCACATTCTATCACAATGGTCAGACATCAAATCCGGCACATTTTCACTTGCTACAGCACTAGCATATTCTAATATATCTAGTGAACCAAGTTGATTCTCGAAATCAGACCACCACTCATCATCACAACAGCCGTAGGCTTCTTCTATGTCTTGAATGACAGTCGGTTCATTTTCATATAACCAATCACGAAAATTTCGATATGAACTATTTATGCCATGGTGTAAATCAAAACCATTACCAATTATATATAAATGTCTCTCCATATGTGTGAATTCATCTTACCTATGCTATTTTGTATCTCATACAAAGATACATAAACTATTTCTATAATTAGTATTATCACTTATTAAACTTTATTCAGATAATGTGATACGGTTAGATAATAACTTAATTTACAAGGTGATTTATAAGAGGAAGAAAAAAACGTTAATTAACATTCCATTTAAAGAGTCATATCTTAGTTTTTTATCTCAATATCATTTCAAACATAATTCATGATTTGATAAATGTCAAATAAATCTGCTTAAATTTAAATTTTCACACTTTTATGGCAGTCTGTAATTCTAAATCGACATACATTTGCACCAGAAAAACAAAACAGGATAACAGAAAATAAAAAGAAAGTCATAAATAATAACTATTAAATGACGATTTGAATATACAAATATTGGTGATTGTTAGGATAATAATATCAAATTGTCAAAGAAAGAAAAAAGTGAGTATAAACCCCTCTTCGGAGGAAGAAAGTGAAGCAATAGAATATGATGATGACGACGATGAGGATGAATTCGATGATGATGACGATGACTAACATCTCATTAATCCATAGCTTTTAAGTTTATTAAAGAAACAGGTCAGGACGCTATATCCTGACCTGTTTTTGATGTTAGTTAAGTCCTAATAGTTAGTTTGCTTTATTTGCTCTCAGCATTAGCTATTGATGCACGTACTCTGCTTAATGTTTCCAATGTCATCTGAAGATATGAAGCAATCATTGTCAAAGGTGCTCTTCTAGTTATTTCAGGAAAATGTTGCTGTAATCTAGCGTATCTGTCATTTGCTGATTCGAAACGTAAAATGTCAGCCTTTAATTGTGATAACATTAAGGAATTTTCAAAAAAACTCCGATATAGATAAGCTATATCACCATTAGCATCAGAAAGTTCTTCCATTATATCACGCGGAATTTCCCATAAAACACTGTTTTCTACAGCATCCATCATAAGATGTGTTGGCTCTCGGTTAAAATAGCTGTCAATACACCAGACAACATCTTTTTCACATGCTAAATGTTCTATCACATCCTTATCATGCTTTAGGTAGTGCTGTCTAATAAATCCCTTTTCTATATAAAATAGGCAATTACAGATATCACCTTCATTTAGAATTATATCACCTTTTTGATATTTCTTAGGCTGAATAATATCTGCAAAAAGGCGAATATTCTCCAACTTAAGTTTGCGATTAGGGCATGTTTCAGCTATAATCTGTTTTGCAATGTCAAATTGAATACTCATAGGCTAAAGTTATTTATATCCAACATTTTGTTTCAATTTTGGGTTCAAGTCTATACTTTTTTGTGGAATAGGAAAAACTGTGGTATACCCATTTTTCTCATCAGCCAGTTGGACTCGCTGATCGTATGATTTGTGATAAACTCCAAAACGCACCATATCTTGTCGTCGCCAGCCTTCCCATACTAACTCCAACAAACGCTCTTTCAATATGTTCTCAAGCGTAGCTTCTCGATATGGCATACCAACACGACCTCGGACTTCGTTCAACTCCAACGAGCCATCCTCACCATTACGTACCTTTGCCTCGGACTTCATCAGGAGAGCATCGGCATAGCGGAATAGCACGATGTCGTTATCCGGTTGTCTACCGTCGGAATGTGAGGTCCTATCAACCTCATATTTTGCCATACGAGCACCAGCTGTCTTGACATAGGAGCTTCCCGTAAGATTCAACTTTAGCTCCAATGGGAAATACTCCAACTGCTGTCCATTGTCCATCATTACAGGCTTTCCATCAACCTCTACGATGCCGGCATAGAAGTTCTTTTCAAAGCGAGCATCTACATCATCTGTGCCGTATCCGTTGGCTAAGACTGTTGAGATATTGGCACTGGTACCATTTTCCGATGAGCCACCCAACGCACCGCCATGGTTGTAGTGTCGTGATCGGAAGAGATACCAGAACTGCGCAGCATAGAGGTTCTTATCCAACGGAATGGTGAATATGTTTTCGTTGGAGTTCTCGTTATGCACAGAGAAATTATAGCTATAATCGTCCTCCAACCGATAACCTACCTCGGCAAGTTTATTGCAATATTTGATACAGGTCTGCCAAGCGTTGAGTTTCTCACCATCGACGGTGAAAAATATCTCTTTACCGTTCCGTGGAACGCCATCAGTCCAATTATCATCACAATATATCTCGGCATTAAGAGCCAACTTAGCCAAAAGGAAATTAGCTACAGGTGTTGTTATACGACCATAGTAGTTACCCATCTTATTACTACGCTCATTTGGCAACAACTCGGCAACCTCCTGCAACTCATTCACGATAAAACGGAAAACCTCGCTACGCTCGCTCTGCACAACTTCATCCTGCGGTTGTTCATAGGATGTTACGATGGGCACTCTGCCATACATATCCATAATGTAGTAGTAGAAAAGTGCTCTCAGAGCTCGCACCTCAGCTTCGTAGGCCACTCTCTGCTCCTCAGATAGGTTATGGCTATACTTATCGATGATATGCAGAGATTTGTTCGATAACACAACAACCTTGTAGAGGTATTTCCAAGTATTGTAGAGTGGTAAATCATTAGGACTCCACTTATGCTGATACATATTCGTCCACAAACCTCCATCGTACCAGTCGCCACCACGAATAGGTATCATGGCTTCGTCTGTAGTAAGTGTGTTATAGTCATAAATCCCACGACAGGTCCCCTGTAAACCCTCACTGTCTGCACTGCCACCAATGTAATTGTAGAGCACAGCCACTGCATTAATATATATGTTGTTGGCATTGTTGTAAATGTCTTCTTCATAAAGTTGATCTCTAGGGTCTTCAGTAAGACAAGAGGTCATCATCGTTGCCAAAGCAACCATCAATATGTTTATATATCTTTTCATAACTGTAAGCGGTTAGAATTGAATACTAAGACCTAACGAATAGGTACGATATAAAGGATAGGTGCGTTTGTCGTCAATGCCCAAAGTGTTGCTTACTACATAACTGTTTATCATTGGAGTAAGACCGCTATAGCCTGTGATTGTTGCAAGGTTGCTAATGCCTGCCGAAAGACGCAATGACTTCACAGCCTTGGATTTCATTGGAATATTGTAGCCTATGGTAATATGTTCAATATTTACATAGTCACCTTTTTCCAACCAATAGTCTGAAACATTCTGATCAATAATATTTTTTTCAGGAGCACCCTTCAATACATTGTAGTCAGGGAATATAGACATATTGGTATAAGCCAAGCCCGTGCCATTGAATATCTTATGACCGAAAGCACCATTTATCTGCATGGCAATATCAAAGGACTTGTAACGGAAACTGATGTTTGATCCAATAGTTACCTTGGGGGTTGCCTGACCTGCTATATACCTGTCTCCGCCATCGCTAAAATCAATCTCGCCATCATCATTCAAATCTTCAATATCGTAACTGTAGCCACCAAGTTCATTTTCTTTAAGCCCTTTGCAGTGAGGTAGATAGAATACCCCCAATGGCTGACCTACAATCTGATATACTACATTATTGTCTCCACCGTTCTGACCTGCACCATAAAGCGAGCCAATCGGAGTAATATCTGAAGCTGTCATATGCATACCATTATACTCTCCACTAAGCGAAAGTAACTTATTCTTCTGGTAGGACATATTGAAGTTGATATTCATCTCCATATCCTTTCGTTGAATGGGAACTACCGAGATTCCTAGTTCGACACCCTGGTTAGACATCGAGCCGATATTTGCCATCAGTTTATCGAACGCAAAGGTCGGAACGGGAACATCATACTCATAGAGCATATCCGTTGTCTTTGAGTAATATAATTCCGAGGTAAGCATCAACCGATTATCCCATATACCTAAGTCAAAACCGATATTAAATGTTGAACGAGTCTCCCACTTAAGGTCCGGATTCGTGTTGCGTATACTTCCCATTGTTACGGTAGGTGCACCGTTGATGGATACGATACCATTCTCCTTTACGGTATTAAGTGTTGTATAGGATGTTATACCTCCAAGATTTCCTGACCGACCATATCCGGTTCTTAGTTTCAACATTGTTATAAAGTCAGTATCAGAGAGGAAGCCTTCTTTTTTTACATCCCAACCCAGTGATACTGATGGGAAGAATCCGAAAGTATTGTTATCGCTTACCATTGAAGAGCCATCTCCACGGAGTGCTGCCGCAATAGAATATCTATCCTTGTAACTATATGTGACACTACCCATTATTGAAGCAAGTGACGGGTCTTCATAGCTACTGCTCGTACCACCGAAAGGACGCGATGATGTTGCTCCGATGTTATTATAGGAGAAATCATTTGTTGTTATTCCTTTTGCCTGCACCCATAAACCAGTCCTTACCTGTTTAAGATATTCTGCGCCAACAACAGCATCAAGGTGTGAGTCTCCCCAAGCATTGTTATATGAGAGGGACACATTTGTAAAGTAGTCTTCACCCTTGAACTCTCCACGATAAACATTGCCTTGCGCCCACACCCATGTAGGACAAAATTGAGCATTTCCCGTAGATGAATATGAATAAGAGCCGAAAGCCGACAATATCAAATTGTCAAGGATATTAAATTTCAGCCCCAAATGTGTATTGAAATTCCGTTCTTCGGAGTCATTTTTCTCATAGAGGAGTGCTCCGGGGTGGTTGATGTGTGATGCAGCCGAGTTCTTCACCCAGTTGCCATTAACATCAGTTCCTGCTGGATATGTAGGATTCTGTGCAGCTGCCGAGTAAAACAGCATTCGTGTATCGAAAATGTCGTGTATCTTTGACGAGTAGCCATATACACCAAAATCGCCAACTAAGCGACCATCGAAAGCCTTTTGTGTAGCATCAAGTTTTACCACTAAATTTCGGTAATCGTTAACTTTGACAATTGTATTATGATCCATAAAACCGAACGATGCTCGATAGTTTGAGTTTTCCGAACCACCGCTAAAAGCCAAGTGATGCTGATGTATCAAGCCCGTACGAGTAATTACATCGTGAAAATTGGTGTTGTAGCCACCATTATTGTAATCTAATCCAAGTGCCTCTGCTGTAGCTATATACTCCGGGCCGTTGAGCATTTGCAGATGTTTATACATTGACTCGAATCCGTAGTTGCCATCATATGATATTTCGAAACCTCGCCCCGTTCCTTTCTTGGTCTTAATCTCAATTACACCTGAAGCACCACGGGAACCGTACATTGCCGTTTCGGTAGCATTCTTCAAAATAGTGAAACTCTCGATGTCTGCGGGATATATGGTAGATAGCGTAGCGATGTCAGATGTCACTCCGTCAATAATTACTAACGGGTCATTGCCACCCATAATGGATGTGGTACCACGCACACGGATACTATTCAGCATAGCGAGCCTGTCAGTCCCATTAGTGGTGACGTTCACACCGGCAGACTGACCACTCAATACATCCAAAGCATTATTCAATGGTCCCTTCTTGATATTCTCGGGCCTGATATGCTCTAATGATTTAGTCGCCGAAATGGTATCTTGTTTCTCTCTGATATTCTGTACTTGTGCATCAATTTTTTGAGCACTACAGATGAAGAACATTATGACAAGACAAAGACTGACTCTTCCCATCTTGATTCGTTAAATCTCTGTAGATTCCCCAGACCAGACAGTTAATAAATCTTATACGCAATGTATTATAAAGAGGGGGATTGGGAATCTGTACTATTTCCCTGCCTGTCCGTCCGCTTAGCCATTGTATATTTTTTTTGTTATTTCATATCAGTGATGCTGATAATCCAAGCAAGAACAGAGTAAACATCTACCTCTTTTATACATAAATCCTTTCCAAGGACTTTATAAGCGCAACCATTAACTACATTACATTACAAAGGTAACAATAATTTGTCATTTGAAGAAATTTAGAAAAAAGAAAAAGTCATTATGCGTGATATTTTTTATTTAATTACGACATTTATCAAATACAAAAAATCATAGAAGGACAAAAATCTTTAAATGATTTGATTATAAACAAACTTTAAATAGTTAAATTGCAATAATACTATACCATGGTTGTTCTTTACCTTAATGTAATACTACTGTTATATATCTGGTCATTTATCTCCTTTTGTCGGATGCAAAGGTTGCCAAACCTCTTTTAGAAAACGAAAAGTTCAAGCGGTAAACCATTTGGAGCAGTTTCGTCCTCCGTTGGAGAGTAAACAGCTCCAAAACCTTTTCTTATTCATCGGCTTGGCTGAAAACTGCATCCGGCAACGGAGATAAACGACTGACGAAATAATAGCATAAAACAGCATAGCCCCCCCTTAATAAGGCAATTTTATCAATGCTGTTTTCATTCTTTTCAGAGGACTATTATTTTCGACAGAGAGAAATTTGGCAAGCGGCAGATTTCACTCCCTCAAAAATAATAGATTTGAATTGCTGTCCTCTTGCCTTTATTGGAAATTGTAGTACCTTTGTAGTGGCTTGTGCGAACGAGCCAAGCAATGTGGAAAGATGGGAACATCGAACCATCAATAAAGTACCGAAAAGAGGGAAAATACCCTCTACCACCGCTCTTTGAGTGTTAAGAAATAATAAAAAGGTTAAATCTTCACCTTTTAGAATGTACCCCTAAAGGTTATGCCCATATTTCTGACTTATAACTCACAAAATATTGAGTAATAACTGGTTGCAAATACTATAATCTTTAAATTGTTTCTGTTGCAAAGTTACCCTCCTGCGTATTCGCTTTGCTGTATCATAATCACGGATAGCATTACCATTTTCATCTGAATTACCGCAAAGCATACCAGAAGAATTCCGAAATTTTTTCGAACGGTATCTTATCCATCCGGGTCATACAAGTCTACATGATTGGCTCCGGGAACGATATACAGTTCTTTCGGTTCGCTGGCTTCTTGATAGGCATCCTCACTGAAATAGCGCGAATGTGCATGCTCGCCTGCAATGAATAGCACGGGGCGTGGTGAAATCTCTTTAATCATGGCAAACGGATAGAAGTTCATCAATGCCGCCTGACTGGTAAAGCGTATACCTTGATAGCGCGGATGATAGCCACGCAAGGGGTTGCGATAGTAATCGAAAAACTCCTTCTGCACGGCATTGGCATTTCCCAGCAGTTTCTCCGGTGTGCCAAAGCGGATACGTGCTTCTCCCGTTTCTGCTTCCTTCCAACGTTGTTCGGCAACTTCATCCAACAGTTTGCGTCTTTGTTCATCCGTCATCGAATCCCCCAAACCGTTACGGGTGGCACGCCCCATATCATACATGCTCACGGTTGCCAATGCCTTGATGCGGGGGTCGAGAGAAGCCGCACAGACAGAGAACCCGCCGCTTCCGCAGATGCCAATCACACCGATACGGTTGCGGTCAATAAACGGTTGTAGTCCGAGCCAGTCTACAGAAGCACTGAAGTCTTCCACCAATGCGTCGGGCGATACCGTGTGACGCGGTTCTCCTCCACTTTCGCCTTGATAGGAAGCATCAAAAGCCAGAGTCACGTAGCCTCGCCGTGCCATTTCCTGTGCATAGAGTCCGCTACACTGTTCTTTCACAGCCCCGAACGGGTGTCCGATGATGAGGGCTGCATAGTGTTGCGCTTCATTGAAATCCTTCGGGAGGTACATTTCGGCGCAAAGCATGATATCATACCTGTTTTTATAAAAGACCTTACGGACAGTAATTGTCGGATCTGTTTGAAAAGTCTTTGCCGGTTCATCGGATTCAGAAAGCACCATTCCGTTCCGACAGCGTGCCGCCATGATAAGTACTTCGTCTATCTGAGCCTGTGTCACGCCGTTGTGCTTGGCATGGGCAATGTGAGTATTCAACTCATTCTTCACGCCGTCCAACACCGACAAGGCAGCCACAGTAGACAGTTCACGGGTACGCCAGTCGAGATTGTCACGGCTGAATATGTCACCGAACAGATGAGCTTTCAGAAATTGGTCCAATGCCGGAGCAAATGTCAGCACTTCTCCTAGTGCCGGACGACCGAACAGTTTCAGCTGGTTTTGTCCACCGACAACAAACATATCCGAACTCTTTACCGGAGAAGGCTCCCGTCCGGCTTCATCCTTTATGCCTTGTGCTGCACGCTCTTTGGTGAGATTCATCAGCGTAACCAATGCACCCATGCTGCGTGGAAAGCCGCAATAGGCATAGAGCTGGGTAAGTACTTCTTTTTCTTCGCTCACGGTCAGCCCACAGTCAAGTCCTCTGGCAAGGATCACTTTGAGGCTGTCCTGATTGCCACGTGCGGCATACATACTGATGGCGGCAATACTTTGTTCTTTCTTGCTTAACATATTGTCCTTGTTTTGTGCCTGCGTATAAACGATACAGCATATCAGGCAGGCGATGGTTGTAATTAACTTGTTCATATTGCTTTCTGTTTAGTGATGAATTTATAAGAACTTGACAAACGCCGGTCTTTCCAGTCGGATATTTTTTCCCGTATTCTTCAGTAACCCCGTATTTCGGTTTCTTTCGAATATCTGTATGCAGTTGGCATCCCTGCAAACCACTGCCAAATAGCAACCATCCGGAGAGATGGCAAAACTTCGCGGATAAAGACCTGTTGGCTGAAATCCTATTTGAACCAATGTTCCTTTTTGGGAATCAATGGAATAAACAATTATGCCATCTTCTTTCAAGTGCTTGGAAGCATAGAGGAATTTGCCATCGGATGAAACATGGATATCTGCATTTCCCTCTGCAACGAAAGGGTCGCAGACAATTGTTTGTAAACGTTCCAACTTGCCTTCATTATAGGAGAATACAGTTATTTTACCCGAGAGTTCACTGATGAGATAAGCAAATCTGCCATTCGGGTGAAAACATATATGTCGAGGTCCTGAGCCGGAATCCATCTGTATGCGGACTACTCTTGATTCATCCAACAGAGAATGAGCCTTACCTGCTTCCGGTCGTTTGCCTATCGGAAACAGATAGATACAATCTGTTCCCAAATCGGTAGCAAGAAGGAATTTGCCATCAGGTGTAAAGGTCACGCAATGCAGATGCGATTGTTCCTGCCTTTTTTTATTCGGCCCATTTCCAGCAAAACGAATTATTTTTGTATCACGTTGCAACTTTCCTTTCTTATCCTGTGAGAATACCGTGATGCTGCCACCCTTATAATTTGCTGTCAGAACAAAGTATTCCTTTGGACTGAGAGTAATATAAATAGGAAGTTCACCGTCTGTAGATTGCGAGTTAAGCAGAGACAGCAGACCACTTTCCTTATCAAAAAGCAAAGCATTGGCAGTCGAACTTTTCCCTTCATCATCGCCTATGGCATAAATTCGATTACCAGTGCTATCAGATGTAAGGAAAGCAGGATTTGAAATCCCTCTCAGCCCACACGGATAGTCGACATCGGCAGTTTGTCCGTCAAACCGGTACATTCTGACACCTTCTTCGTCTGGCTTCATATAACATCCTACCAACAGAAATTTTGCATAAGTTCCCTTATCCGGGACATCTTCGGTTGACCGCGCTTGAATCGTAGTGAAGCTAAGCCATAAGATTAACATGACAAATAAAGCTTTTGGTTTCATCTTATTTACCTTTTTGGTTTCACTTGCAAAATTACAGCATTCACATACTGAAGATTAGACCTCAATCACTGATAAAATTACCACTTTCATCGGGCTTGGACCGGGTTAAATGTTATCTGTGAAAATGGTAAGACAGTCTGTGATTAGGGTTATATGTTCGTTGATTGAATGAACTAACTTTGTCGTCATGGAATAAAATAAATAAGGGATAGAAAAGAAACAGCTGTTCCTCAGACAGCAATGTCAATATAAATACTTATTTTTGTAAAAAACAAAAGGATGGTTATGGGAGATATAACAAGAATAGATACAGTTCAGCAGTACTGCGACCTTTTCGAAGTCGAAGCTCTGCACCCGTTGGTCAGCGTTGTGAATTGTTACGAGGTGCAGCCCATCAGACACTCAAAGAAACTGTACAACATTTATGCTGTGTTGCTGAAAGATACTGACTGCGGTACGATGAATTATGGACGGAGCCTCTATGACTATGAAAAAGGCTCCATGCTGTTTATCGCTCCGGGGCAGGTAATGGGTTCTGACGATGATGGCAGTCTGCACCAGCCGGCCGGATGGGCCCTGATGTTCCATCCCGAACTATTGCGCGGTACTTCCCTTGCACATATAATAAAAGAGTATTCTTATTTCTCATATAATGCCAACGAAGCACTGCACCTGTCAGAACAGGAGCGCAAAGTAGTCATTGAATGTATAAACAATGTAGCAGAAGAATTGAGGCATCCTATTGACAAGCACAGCCGTTCTTTGATTATTGATACCATGAAGCTTCTCCTTGACCGCTGCATCCGCTTTTATGACCGCCAGTTCATTACAAGGGAAAATGCCAACAACGATTTGTTGGCGCGTTTTGAATTGTTGCTCAATAATTACTATCATTCTGCCTTGCCAACGAGTAAAGGTATTCCGACGGTACAGTATTGCGCTGACCAACTGTGTCTTTCCACCAATTATTTCAGTGACCTGGTAAAAAAGGAAACCGGTATGTCAGCAATCAAGCATATCCAGCAAAAAATTATGGATATAGCCAAAGAGCGCATCATGAACACGCAAAAAAGTATCAGTCAAATCTCAGATGAAATGGGTTTCCAATACCCGCAACATTTCACACGTTGGTTCAAGAAGATGGAAGGTTGCACACCGAACGAATATCGCAATGAAATTATAAAACAAGCGATAAACTAACTGGTCTTATCATCATTTATTCGTAGAGTCTCTTACAAATAATACTCTGGATATAACCAACAAAGCAATTAATGAACAACTTTGAAATCTTGAACCGATAAACAAAAAAGTTTGATGATCTCCTGCATACACTTTTCCCATCGGATGAACAGCTGTTGTCCGGTCTTTTTCCTGCGGTAAGTCAGGATTCCGTTCGCAATGTCTCCCTTTTTCAGATAAGCCATGTCCACAAAGGACATCCCCCGTGTGTAAAAGCAGAACAGGAACATGTCACGTGCGAAATCAAGGTGGGGTTTCAGGGACAAGTCCAGTCTTTTGATACGCCTGATATCATTTAAATGAATGGCCCGTTTCAAGGTCTTTTCCACACCTGTATAAACAGACTTGAACAGGTTTCGCTGTCCGGTCAGTCCGTTCTCCACCGCACGGTTGTAGACCGCTTTCAGAATGCGCATGTAGAACGAGATTGTATTGGGTGAGTTCCCCCTGTTTTTCAGATAAGCCTCGTATTCCATGAGCAAGTCAGAGCTAAGTTCGCCAAACAGTATATCGCTACCTTTCATAAAACTGCTGAAACTTTTGAGCGCGGCTGTATAGGTTTCAGAGGTCCGTATCTTTCCCAAACGTTTCAGCCTTACTATCTGTTGCCGGATATAGTCGTTAAACGAAGGTTCTTGTCCGCTGTCATGGAAACGTATGACGATATCATCCGCTGTAAACGGACCGGATTGGCTTAATGTCCTGATAGCCTTTTCCAGTCGGATTTTGTCCCGTCTTATCCGTTCCCCTACCGATAGAAGATAATTGTCCCGTTCCATCCCTGCAGGGTGTTGACAGGGAATGACCGCTTCGGAACGTTGGTCCCATTCCGAAGCGAAAAGTTTGTATCCGGTACTGATCTGCCTGACCACACGGTTATGAATCACCTGATAATACAGTGCGCCCTCCCTGCCTTCCGCGGACGAGGACCTGAATTTGGTTCTGATTGTTGCCATAGTGCAGTCATTTTGAATTGGGATTGTCCAGTTGCTTCCTGATTTCCTGTGCCTCCCTGAACAGCCGGTGCGCCAGACTGTCCTTGTAGGCTGCCATTTCATGGTTACGGATGCGGTTCCTGACCGAGTCCTCAAAAGCGGTCACCAGCCTTTCCACACGCCGGATCTTTTCCTCGTCCCGCTTGATGGTGAAATGCTTCTCAAGGAAGGCGATGTCGGGATCATCCCCCGGCAGGCAGATCCTGATGGCTCGGTATTTCAAATCGGCATCTTTCAAAAGCCGGTTCGTGCGGTACTGGTTGCAGTTGGTCCAGACGGAAATGATCAGTGCCAGGATCAGTGCTGAAGCTGTCGTTACCACTGCCTTGGATGCGCTTTCCAGACGGTAGGTCACCAGTCTGCGCTCCGGTTCCTTTTTCAGCAGGACCATTCTCTCATCCAGCCGTCTCACTGTCTCCTTTACAGCTTGGCAGTCTTGACTCAGGCAGTATCTAATCTTTTCCATCTCCCCGGCAAACGTTTCGGCAGACAACGGCCAGCCTTCCGACAACCGGACGGTATGGTTACGTACCGCTGCTATTTCCAAGCCGTTTTTCTCCACCGCGGATTGCAGGCGTTCCAGACGGATTTTCAGTTCCGCAATCCCTTCCGGGGAACTGGTCCGGTTTCCAACTGCGGGGCTTGTGCCTTCCACGGGCAGCGTCTCCACTTTCTTCTCGATCCTTTCAAGGCATCCGTAGATGCCTTCCAGATAATTTTCCTCTTTCATCTTTCAAAGTTTTTTGTTATACATATGGTTCACAAACTCCTTCCTTTCCTGCGCTTCTTCTTTCTCCGCAGGCGTTCCGCCTCTTTCTCGTCCTCCGTCGGTGCCACCGACGGCATGAACACGCCACCCGTACCGGTGACTTCGACCAGGTTATCAATAACAGAACCATGACTTTGTTCATGGTACGGTTGCTTTTGGGAAACGTCATTTTCCAGGGACGTGACATGGTTATGGTCCAATGCCGCATCCAGCCTTGACCAGCTGAAACTGCGGTCAATCTCACTTCCCTTGAATGACAGACCGTCCTTGATAAAGCGGATGCCCTGCACTTCATTAGTGTTTCCTTGTACTTGAATTCCATTTCCACGCCCATTTTTAAGAGCCTATTTTGAAATTCCTTCCATGTATCTGCACTCCTCAAAGCTTCCTTGACCGCACGGTATATCTCGTATTTCACCTTTTCGGAAGCATGCAGCTTTTCCGTTTTAACGGACTGTTTGCCTTCGGAATAGGTGAGCGAATACTTGTCCTTAAGCATTTTTGTCACTTTCTCGTTGCGCCTGAAATCGTTGCTGTCGGAAATCACCTTCCCGTCGAAGTCCACCCGGTTGAAGACGATGTGGCAGTGCGGGTTGTCCGTCCCGTGATGCCTCACCACGATGAACTGCGTGTTCCGTATCCCCATCAGTTCCAGGTATTCCCCCGCCAGCCTTGCCATAAACGCGTCGGTCAGCCTCGGTGCGTCCTCCGGCTTGAAGCTGAGCGCGATGTGTCCCACCGGTTTCGCCACGTCCGGATTCAGCAGGCATTGCCACCGGAAACTTCGCGCCATCTCTTCTGCCGTTCCCAGCAGCACGCCTTCCGAGGCGATGATTTCCGCGTCGTCCTTCTGCGTCACGTAGCGTATGCAGCCGCCGAACGAGCGGCCTTTCCTGATCTTCCCTATCATGAGGCTATCCTCCTTTCGGCCTGTAATCATCCATGATCCGCTTCAGCTTTCCCAGCAGCCCCTCTATCAGCAGCCTTGTCCTGTAAAAGCCGGTCTGGTGCGAGAGCTTTGTCAGCTGGTTCAGGTTGTTCGCCATTCCCGCCAGGCTGCGCAACAGTGCGTTCTCCTCCGGTGTATGCCTTGCCGTAACGGTGGCCGCCAGTGCTGCCTCCCTGATATAGACCGCCAGACTCCGGCCGGACTTCCCTGCCCTGAACCTGAGAGCCTCGTAGCTGACGGGGGAGAACTTCACCGTCACGCCTCTGGTCAATTTACGCGTCCTGCCCAGTGCCGGACGGCCACATTTTCTTCATCCCATTCACATCGTTTGTCATATGTTTTTTCTTTTTCGTCCGTACTTCTTTCATTCCAAAATCTGCGACCGGCGGGAGCGGATTTGCCCTCCCAGCAACCGCCGGGCGCGGGGAGCAAGGGTTTTCGGGAATCCGGAAACATACCCTTGCTCCCCCCACAGAAAAATCCCCCCCCGCATTTTCCACATTGAAGCGGGTACACAGGGGACTGTGCATACATCGGGTATACTCCACGCCCGGTAACAGGCTGTCAGATTTTTCTCCACTGCTCGATGTCCTCACGGTAGGCGGCAAGATGCTCCCTGGCAAGGTTCTCCAGCAGTCCGGAAACGCTCATGCCACGCCCACCGAGCCTGCGGACGATGGCGTCCAGTTCGTCCCTCACATCCTCACTGACGAACACCGTCTTGCGCTTCCTAATCTTCGGGACGGTGAGGTATGTTTCTCGGTACTCCTCCAGCGAGGCCCTACGCTGCCTGCCGCTCGTCCTTCTTCTCACGGGGTCTTCCGGTTCCGGCGGGGTGTCCTTTCTTCCCGCTTCCCCGGACACCTCTTCCGCAACGGCCCCGGATGGAATCACCGGTTCCGCATCCGTACCGGCGGATTCTCCCGAACCGGGTTCCATCATGAGTCTTTCCCACCACTCGTCGTGGCCGGGTCCGGGACTACGGCCGTTCTTTCTGTCTGCGGTTTCGGATACCGCCATTTTCTTCCCTTTCGTTTTTTCAGTCGGTTCACTTTTCATTGTACATGGATTTTAGATGGTTGATACTGTGGGCACAGTCTACCCGTTTGCCCGATTGTCGGAAGCAAATAAAACGATAATAACAAGTGCTGTGAAACGGACGGGTCCGATTGGCGGGGTTTGCCGTGTTATTCATATTGTTGGATCAGTCTGACGGTGATGACTTCACAAATATACGCACCGGAAATTTCCCACTCTTCGGGAACGGATCTGAACGTCTGTTTACTAAAAGCAAATGAATATTAAAATCCGATTTCCATGACATCTGATGACATATAATGACATCTGATGAAGGGGCGGAACCATATCCGGGAACAATCATTTACTTTGCAGATGAAACAAGTACGCATATGGTGTCAAAGGTAGTCATCCTGTCTTGAAATTCAGGACGTTCCGCCGGGATTCACTAAATTGCGGAACGGAATCCGGATCCGAAAAGAGAATGAAACAGATGTCAAACCTGAAATTACAGTGATTATGGAAATAGTGAACATTGAGGCAAGGACCTTCGAGGCGATGCTCTCGGCCTTCCGGACGTTTGCGGACCGGCTGGACACCCTCTGCCGGCTGTACGGCGACATGGAGGAGAAGAAATGGCTGGACAACCAGGAGGTGTGCCTGCTGCTGAAGGTCAGCCCGAGAACCCTGCAGACCCTCCGTGACAACGGCACGCTGGCATACACACAGATCTGCCACAAGACATATTACAAGCCCGGGGACGTGGAAAGTATCATCCGGATAGTGGAGGAGCGCCGCAAGCGGGCTGAAAGTATGGGAAGGTCGATCTGAAAGGCCATGAAAAACGAATGTCGAACAAAAAAAAGATCAAGTCATGATGAATACCGATAACCGTCTGCTCACCCGTGAGAGCAGCGAGCATATAAGAGAGTTCTTCTCCACCGTCGAACGTCTCTCCGTTTCCATGGAGCGTCTCTTTGCCGGCAGGTCACCGGCGATGGCGGGCGAGAACTTCTATACGGACCGCGAACTGGCTGAAAAGCTGAAAGTGAGCCGCCGCAGCCTGCAACAGTACCGTGACAGCGGCCTGCTTGCCTTCACCCGGCTGGGCGGCAAGATACTGTACCGTTCTTCCGATATCGAGAAGCTGCTTGACGGCTGCTACCGGGAGGCGAGAACCAGGCCGGAGGAACTTTAGAAATGTTCCGTACGGGATCGTGAATGAAGGGGCGGTCGGTTGTCATACCGGTCGCCCCTTCGTTTTCTTTCCACCGGATGAACGACTTTAATTTGCTCGTAAAATACTTATACACAGAGTATTTCTCTTTATGAATTATGATCCGGTGACAACATTGGCATAACATGGCGGGACATGGAAACATTTTTCCGGTATGGCAATAAGATACGGGGATTCCATTATAAAAAAAGACCCTTATTTTATTATGTCATTATGTTATTCTGAAATTGGGGCGGGTCGTTCGTGTACCGGTGGGACGATCCATTCCCGTAATGGCGGCACATTCCGTACCGGTATCATTATCCTCCGGCAATGCCGTTTCCCGGTCTTTTCGGAGTGACCTTATGCCGGCCGGTGACAACCGCATGTCCGTGTGTAAACATGACGGCACATAAAAACAGGCACATCCTCCGGGCTTTTGTCCCGTCGGATGCGCCTGTCTCCGTCATGTCATATACAGCCGGACTCCTCCGGCCCATGTCTCTATCTGAGTATCGGATTCGAGAGCAGTATCTTGTAATAGGCCACTCCGCCAATCTCTACCGGCATCCTCGCCATCATGAACTGCACGCTCTTCCTCTCCACCTTCGCCTGCCGCATGAGTCTCTGCACGATAAACCCCGCCGAGAACCTTGCGCATCTTTTATCCTTCCAGACAATGAACCCCTCGCTATCATCGGCCCGGCAGATGTACCAGTCATCCGTCTCGTCGTCGTGGGCGAAGTTCACCCGTCCGCCACCGAGGATTCCCAATTCGATTGACATCGTCTTTGACAGATAGACGGTCCCCCTGCTGTCAAGGTTGATGGTCCGCTTTCCCTTGTATGTGACTTCCTGCGGACGGGAGTTTTCCCTGTTGTATACTATCAGTGCCATAACTTTCTTACTTTTCCGTTAAACAATTTTTTCAATACATGAAGCTTTCCACCGCCAGCATCTGACTTCTCCATGCGAAACCGCTGTGGGTACGTACCGCGTCCACTATCCTGCATACTTTCTGCGATATGGCCGATGCCGAGATACCCATGCATTCCGCCAGCGCCTTGAACGAGAACTGCGCCTCATAGAACCTGAGCATGAACATCCGGTATTCCTCGTAGGAGAACTTCTGCCTTACGAAACGCAGTATGTCTCTTACCAGCCGCTCGCACCCGTTCAGGTCGTCCTCGGAAAGGAATTTTGCCTCTTCGCCACATCGGAGGAAGAAATCATCTTCAGGGTGTGCATACCGATTCTCCCTTTTAATCTTTACCAGGGCCGCCTTTTTGTAGCATCCGATGAAATACGCGTCATAGTCCGTTATGTCCTTTCCGGGAACCAGCACCTGCCTTCTTACAAAGGTAGGTGTCATGGAAATTGTCCTCGTCCAGCATTCCGTACCGGCGTAACGTCCCTCTCAACCTGTCATAGGATGCAGTGAACCACTCGTTGAACAGTCTTTCCTTTTCTGCGCTCTTGTCTGCCATAGCTTTATATTTTTTTGAGTTATACATGGCCTACACGGGTAGGCATTCTTATTTCTTGTGCTTCCTCCAGTTTGTTTTTCGGCGGTCTCCGGCAAGGCTTGCCGTGAAAAAATACGCTCACGCGAAGCGTGAGGAAGATTTTTTCACGTGCAACCAGCCCGAAGGGCCGCCTTGCGGGACCGGCCTGAAAAACAACTATTTTTGCCGCAAGAAATGAGGATGATGGATTCCTTCCTTCTATCTATTGTCTGTCCGGTGAGAATTTAGATTCCATGCAGCTTTTCTGTCTTTGGTATGTTTGGAGAAATATTCAAGGATATGAAATGAGAACGGCAATACGTGATGTTGCGGAAGGAGCAGATATGGGATTGGAAACAGGAAGCGTGCCCGGGCTTTCATGCAGTTTATACGGCGGTGTTGATTTTGGGGAGGATTACAGGGAAGTGACAGGAAAGTCGGCCGTTCCGGAGAAATTGTATGTGTACGTTGTTCCTTCCGAAATACGGAGTCTTTTAAAATCATGGAAGACCTCATTCGGGAGTGTGTCTCGATATTTGCCTGAGACAAAATTATAAGTCGCCTATTCATGGATAAGTATTTGGAATATATCAACGACATGCTACGATGCAATAAAGAGAATCGGAACGGCAGACTGAAACTCGCAATCTGCTGATAATGCGGACTATTCTAAAACAAGTGTGGAAAACTTGAAGACATCCGACGGAAAACCTTGGAAAAAGAAGAACCGGACAAAGTCTCCGCCTTCAAAATAATGCTCTATTATGCCACAGGTGCGGCATTACTTGTCATTCCGGATTGGCTTCCCATGAAATCCACCGCCCGCCATCAAGAAAACGGCCGGTGCCATATGGCAGGTAATCGTAGCGACAGCCTGTCTTTGGAACCCGTTGTCACCCTAAAGGATTTTACTGATATATTATTATGTCAGTCCTTTTTCAAATCAAAATACAGCAAACGGGTTTTCAAAGGTTCATCTTGCGGAATATCATAATATTGCTTTTCTATCACGTCTGTTTTATAGAGTGGAACGAAACCGTTTCTTTCATAATACCTGAGAATCTTTTCCTCATTGTATGCATCCACCACGATAAAACGGCATCCTGTCTTGTTGTCCTCATGACGGAACCAGTCTTTTATGAAAGCCATCAGTTGCCGTCCTACGTGGCTTGATGTACCCTGATATTCCAGGTTGACCCCCAGTCTTCCTATCAGCACGGCCGGATAGCTGCGTCCACGTTTAGGATTTACAATATTGCGTTGCAGCCTGTTTTTATCATTGGGGGATATTAATCTGGTCTTGATACTGTCATTGGACAAGGTAAACAAGGCCACAATACGATGCGGGATTTCAGTCGTCACCCAACAATATGTTTTCCCAAGGAGTTCATCCGCATACAGATCGGCATCATTGAGAAAAAAATCATCAAGGTCATTCTCGCCACAAGTGAAAGGAAGGCAATTCCTCCGTACTTCCTTGTTATAGGCAAGCATGACACAATCATCATATAAAGAAATACCGTCCATTGCTGTTAATTGAACCGGAATGAACGGGATTTCTCCAATACTTTTCGCAACCGTTTCTTTGCCTCCACTGATAACCGGGGTGTTACCTTTGCGGCGTTCTTGTCTGCACTGCGTACGAAATCTTCCGCCGTAACGCCCTCCAAAACCGGAATGTTCTTGATAGTTATAGCCATAATATTATTTTTTGCAAAAATACAACTTTGTTGTTATACAGCCAAATAATAGCCCGTCTTCCACTCTTTTTTCCGGAATGTTCCTCCATATCCGGAAAAGTCTGTGTCACGCCACCCGTTGCGGTAAGCCGTTTTTCTCAAGGAAAGGGCAGGCAATACCGGCGGACGTGGATATGGGCAAAACAACCCGCATATGCAATGCAGAGGGAGCAGGAGAGCCTTCACCACAGCCGGAGAGAAAAGTGGTTTCATGCCGGGGTACGGCATGAAAAGGGGGCTCCCGGACAGTTCTTTTCCTTGTCGCACATGCACTACGTCGGTCGCAGTTTTCGCCTTCTGAATCCCTCTTACGTCCGTCCCTGCGCTTTCGGAGCGTTTTTCCGGCAGAAAATTTCGCCGTACGGAAATTTTCTGCCGGAAACCGAAGGGAAAACGCGGAGTCCCGCAGGGACGGACGAACTTTGATGAGGAAGGGGAAAATCATCCGTTTCATAAATACCATTTCCTCAGATGGCATCGCATATTTCCTTCTCCATCTTTTCCAGCTTATGGGACAGGATTTCCATGTCGCTGCTGATCTTCTGGTTGGTTATCCGGGCATATATCTGGGTGGTTTTCAAATCCGTATGCCCCAAAAGACGGCTTACGGTCTCGATGGGTACACCGTGCGAGAGCAGCACGGTGGTGGCGTTCGTATGCCGGGCCACATGATAGGTCAGCCGTATCTTGAAACCGCACTGCCTGCCAAGTTCCTTCAATATGGTGTTGCATCTGCCGTTGCTCGGTACCGGAAATACATGACCGTCCTTGGACAGTCCCTTATACTTCTCTATGATGCGCTTGGGCACGTCCAGCAGGCGGATGTTGGACTCGGTGTTTGTCTTGCGACGGCGGGTGATGATCCAGAGGTTGCCGTCGAAGAAGGTCTGGAGCCGGTCGGTCGTCAGTGCCTTCACGTCCGCGTATGCCAGTCCGGTGAACACAGAGAAGATGAAGAGGTCGCGTACCAGTTCGCAGGTCCCGCTTTTCACCGGGGTCTCCATCAACGTCTGTATCTCACGCTCCGTCAGGTAGCCTCGGTCAACGCTCTCGGGGGAATTGATGTACCCGGCGAAGGGGTTGAAGGGAAGCGCACCGCTGTTGCGGGCGATGGAGATGACGTGCTTGAGCCCGATCATGTAACCCCATACGGTATTGGTGCGGCATTTCTTCTCCGTACGCAGGAAATACTCGAAGTTGTTGATGAAGGTCAGGTTGAGTTCCTTCAGGGGGATGTCGTCACGGCGGTATACTTTCGGGACGAACTCGCAAAGGTGCCTGTATATGGTACGGTAGCGGTTGTATGTTCCCTGCACGCGGCTGTGTCCCACTTTCTTGATGAACTCCTCGTTGTGCTGCTCGAAGAGCTTCAGCAGCGTCTCGCGTTTCACGCCCAGCCCGAGGCAGGCGTCCCTCAGCCTGGCGGCGGTGACATAGCCGTCGGACTGCATCAGTTCCTGGTAACGGCGGTTCACGTCCACGCGTATCCGGTCAACCGCCGCGTTAATTTTTTGCGCCTCGGCGCTCTTGCCCGTGGCACGTGCCGTTTTCACGTCCCAAAGTTTCGGGGGCACGTCCAGTTTGCAGCTGAACTGCTTGATTTCGCCGTCTACCGTAAGACGGCACATCAGGGGGAGATAGCCGTTGGCTCTCTCGCTGCCCTTCTTCACGTAGAAGAGGATTTTGAAGGTCGATCTGCTCATACTCGTTTTCATACTTTTTTGTTCGTTACAAAGTTAATATCAAGCGAGTTGTCCTCAGGTATGAAAAACTGTGCAAATTACTGAAATAGAATCTGTTGTGCCGTTTCTTGTTCCTGTTATATCAGTAACGATATGGGAACTGAAGTCTTTCGCAGCTTTTATCGGACCTCCTTTTTCAGCTTATGCAGTATTATGAGTTAAACACCTAACCACTTAATAGACTGCATTTTTGCTGTATTATCATCAACCTTGCTTTTTCTTTCTGCGTTTACTTTAGATGAACAACTGGCCCGCGAATACGGCGCCGAAGGACTGACCGCCTGCCCCATGCTGAAAGAAGGACAAGTTTTTTATGCTGATTATGCCAAGCCGGAAGGTTTTTGTGACGAGGCTTGGAAAGCGATTTACCAATATGCTTTTGCGTTGTCACATGGTGCTGGAAAAGAAGTATTCTATTATGGAGACTGGATCAGAAAACCGGGAGTTGCCATCTGCAGTTGCAATGACGGATTACGCCCTGTCATATTCAAGCTCGAAGCGACGGACGAAGAGTCCGAGATAGACTACACGCCTGTCCGTTGACCAAAAATCAGGATGTATACCCTTATCCTGTAAAAATGGTACTTATCCCCGTAATTCATATACAATCCGAACCAACCTGTCACAGTAACTTTGTATCTGTTCCTCCGGAACATTTTTAATAGCGATTTAAACTAATATACAAGTATGGCAAAAAAAGTATTGATCTTATCATCCAGTCCCCGCCGAGGCGGCAACTCAGACACGCTCTGTGACGAATTTATGCGTGGTGCGGCAGAAAGCAATCATGAAGTGGAAAAGATTTTCCTGAGAGACAAAACAATCCATTACTGTACGGGATGCAGTACATGCAGTCTGTACCAGAAGCCATGCCCTCAAAAAGACGACGCGGCAGAAATCATCGAAAAAATGGTGGATGCCGATGTGATCGTAATGGCTACCCCAGTCTATTTCTACACAATAAGCGCTCAAATGAAAACCCTGATAGACCGCTGCTGTGGAAGATACACGGAGATGAACGGCAAGGAATTTTATTTCATCGTAACGGCAGCCGAAGACGACCGTAAGAAAATGCTCCGCACGATCGACACTTTCCAGGGATTCCTGGACTGCCTGGAAGATCCCGTAATAAAAGGAACCGTGTTCGGATTAGGCGTTTGGCACAAAGGAGAGATCAACGGAAATCCCGCCATGAAAGATGCCTATCAAATGGGAAAACAGGTTTAAGCAATTGCAATGACAGCCCTTTTCAAAGCATATATGTTTCGTTTTCAAAACACCGGTGTTTTGAAAAAGGAATCCTTTACTGCAATAAACTTCATGCCTCCATGAGCGGTTATATATACAATAACAACATAAAATTTAAAAGCTATGGGATTTTTATGGTACATTATCATAGGTATAGCAGCCGGCTTTCTGGCCGGTAAAATCATGCGGGGCGGTGGCTTCGGAGTAATAATCAATCTGATTTTGGGAATAGCCGGCGGTGTATTGGGCGGCTGGGTATTCGGATTACTCGGAATTGCAGCTTCCGGTATTATCGGCAGTCTGATTACGGCGACAGTCGGAGCCATTCTGATGTTATGGATCGCTTCGTTGTTTAATAAACGAAATGTAGATTAATAACAACAGGACATATAGAGTAACGCAAATCCACCCAATTGGCAAGATCTGCGTTACCCTGTTTTTTCAGCTATTTACGGGAACACATCCTATTTCAACACAACCAATACCTTGACCGGGCCATGTGCACCCAATACAAGAGCCTGTTCTATATCAGCTGTTTTAGAGGGGCCTGAGATAAAAGCACCGAAATCATATGTCATGTTTTCCGTCCGTTTATAGGCTTCATGCATATTGTTCACGATCGAATTGCGGTCTATCAGCATAACCAGGCTGTTGGAGATAAAATACAATGCCTTATGCTTTACCTGGCGGGTAATCCAGACAGCCCCGTTCTCGGCTACACCAAAATGGCCTTCCACGATGGCAAGGTCTGTATTGTCCAACTCACGAGGATCGTCGAGATCGTCCGGATTAAAGGTGGCACAGGTGATACTGGACAGATTGGAGGCGATACGGATTGCATCAGGAAAATGGTGACGAATAATATCGTTGATATCGTCTCCAGGCTGCATCAGGACGACTTGCCCCCCAGCAGCTTTCAGAGAGTCGGTAAACTGGAGGATTTTATCTTCGTAAGTGATGGCATCCAGCGTCAGTTCCGGCATATCGTAACGTTTGCCGGTGTGACGACGGATAGCAGATAATATATCGTTTTTGCTACTCATTGTCGTATCATTTTAAGGGCAAGCATACTTCACCCCTACATTATTTTATCTTGTTACTTTTCCACATTTCATTGAACGACTGCTTGGCAAAAGCTGGCAGTTCACGGCCCTTCCCCCATGCATTCAAAGCGTTGTAGATCATAAAACGAGGCATGTTATTGACTACCGGGGCAAACTTCAAAGCCGTATTGAACAGTTTCGGACGTTCCATCAGGAACTTCATGCCGCCGGACATAATCTTTTTCTCCGTACTCGCTTTCCCTATCTTATCCAAGTCCTGACGCCAGCGATAGATCTGTTCGCCGAGGTCTATCTTGACCGGGCAAACATTCGAGCAAGAGAGGCACAACGAACAGGCAGAAACATTGTCCGAATATTTCACCGGATCTTTCAGCATCCCTAGATTGATCCCAATCGGGCCGGGTATAAAATATGTATAGGAATAACCACCGCTACGGCGATAGACCGGACAAGTATTCATACACTCGCCACAACGGATGCAGTTCAGCGTACGGATATGATCGGGACATGCCAGGATATCACTCCGCCCGTTATCGACTATGATGATATGAAACTCACCTCCTTCTTTCGGTTTACAATAGTGAGAAGTGTAGGAAGTGATCGGCTGCCCCGTGCCGGAGCGTGCCAGCAGGCGGGTGAAGACACCTAACGAGTCCCGATCCGGCACGATCTTCTCCATTCCGAACGTCGCAATGTGAACATTCGGGAAAGAAGTTCCCATATCTGCATTCCCCTCGTTGGTGCAGACCACTATCTCTCCAGTCGAAGCAACTGCAAAGTTAGCTCCCGTCATGGCAACATCGGCTGTCAGGAATTTCTCACGCATATTTTTGCGGACGGCATGCGTCAGATAGGTCGGGTCGGAATTGCCTTTTTCCGTACCTAACACGCGCTCCATCATCTCGCCCACCTCCTGCCGCTTGATATGGATAGCGGGCATCACGATATGGCTGGGATGAAGTTTCATCCATTGAAGGATACGTTCGCCGAGGTCGCTCTCGATTATATCGTAACCTTTTCCGAACAGGTAATCGTTCATGCCACACTCTTCTGTCAACATGGATTTGCTCTTTATCAGCGTATGCGCCTTGTGCTGTTGCAGGATTTCCTCGACGATCGCATTATGTTCCGCCGCGTCTTTCGCCCAATGGACAATCGCTCCGTTGGCCGTGGCGTTCTTCTCGAACTCTTCCAAAAGGACATCCAAATGGCTGTTCGAATAAAGTTTGATCTCACAAGCCAGTTCACGCAAGCGTTCCCATTCGGGAAGCGAATGGCTCATTTTATCCCGTTTGACACGGACCATCCAGAGGGTTTCGTCGTGCCAGGCTTCCTGCTTGCGGTTCCCGATGAAGCGGGCAGCCGCTTTTGAATGTTTCGTGCTCATAATCCGGAGGCTAATATTTCAACAATATGAATCGTTTTGATCGGAAGGTTGTCACGCTTGATCACGCCTTCCATATGCATCAGGCAGGAACTGTCGGCACCGGTGATATACTCGGCTCCCGTACTCATGTGATCTTTCACCTTATCTCGTCCCATACAGACGGACACTTCGGGTTCCTCAATCGCAAACATGCCACCGAACCCACAGCACTCGTCGATACGTTTCGGTTCGAATATCTCAATGCCTTTCACCAAAGAGAGGAGATCGCGCAACTTAGAAAAATACGGGATATTCCGTTCACTCGGAGAAGAAAGATGCAACTCGCGCACACCGTGACAGCTATTGTGAATGCTTACCTTGTGGGGAAATTCAGCTTTCAGTTCCTTGACCTTCACAATATCGTGCAGGAACTCGCAGATATCATAAATCTTCTTGCTGTTCATACACACATGACCTGCCTTTTCCAGAATACCGGGATGATTCTCTTTCACGAAAGCGACACAACTGGCAGAAGGGCCAACCACATAATCGTACGAACGGAACAGTTCTTCCATACGCAGCGCCAACCCTGCCGATTCATGCTCGAATCCGGCATTTGCCATTGGCTGGCCACAACAAGTCTGGTCTAACGGATAATCCACATCCAACCCGAGACTTTTCAATAATTTATAGGAAGCAACACCAACTTCCGGATATACCGCATTGATATAACAGGGAATAAATAATCCTATCTTCATATTGGTTTATTTTAATTACCACAAATGTAATAATTATTTCTGTTACTTTGAACTTGATCCAAAAGTAACCAAAAGATCAAGGCTTAACCGTCCAGGCTACTTCGGGCAAAGACTACGCTGTCGCCTGCGAAACTCGCTTCGCTCAGGCAGCGCAGGCTCCGGACGCTTCGTCTTTACCCTCCGCTTGACGCCCGTCCGCTTAGGCCTTTCTTAGAAAGCTCCGCTTTCTTTTAGGATGGCCGATACCTATACCTATTATAATAGGCGGTATCGGCAATCCCCAAGCTCCATCAGCCTCTTCCTCTGTGGGCTTTAGCCCCTTTTATGGTTTATATTTAAAGGGGTTAAAACCCACAGAGGAACCGGCAAAGCCGGAACAATCATCTATCCGTCTGCTGAAGCAGACGGCAAAAGAGAATCTGCGGCACGAGGCAAGCCCTAAGACATTGTCGCTACCTAAGACATTGTTGCTATAAGCACGCCGACAAATCATCATTTATACTCTTGCCAACTCCGTATCCGAATATCGTCCATGCCCAGCGTACAGAAAGCTTCGATAAAGGCGCTTGCCAGACGGGCATTTGTGATGAGCGGAACGTTCAGATCGATGGCGGCACGACGGATCTTATAGCCATTATTCAACTCACCGGCTGAAAGGTCGCGCGGAATATTCACAACCATGTCGATCTTCCTTTCGTGGAGCATGGTGAGTGCTTGCGGTTCTTTGCCCTCCTCGCTCGGCCAGTAGACCTGCGTGCTGGGAATGCCGTTTTCTTCGAGGAAACGGTGCGTCCCGCCTGTGGCGAAGAGGTTGTAGCCTTTTGCAGCCAGCATCTTGGCGGCATCCAACATGGCCACTTTCTGTTTCGGCGTACCCGTCGAGAGCAGGATATTCTTTTCAGGGATACGGAGGCCAACGGAAAGCATGCTCTTCAGGACAGCTTCGGAAACATCGTCGCCGATACATCCGACCTCGCCTGTCGAAGCCATGTCGACCCCTAAGACAGGGTCAGCTTTCTGCAAGCGGTTGAAGGAGAACTGCGAGGCTTTGATACCTACATAATCCAGATCGAATTCGTTCTTATTAGGTTTCTCGACAGGCAAACCTAACATGATGCGAGTGGCCAGTTCAATAAAGTTAATCTTCAATACTTTGCTGACGAAAGGAAAGGAACGGCTCGCGCGAAGGTTACATTCGATCACCTTGATCTCGTTGCCTTTCGCCAGATATTGGATGTTGAACGGACCAGAGATATTCAGCTCTTTTGCGATCTGCTTGCTGATACGCTTGATGCGGCGGACCGTTTCAACATACAGCTTTTGTGCGGGAAACTGGATAGTTGCATCGCCGGAATGCACACCGGCAAACTCGATATGTTCGGAGATTGCATACATGACGATCTCACCCTTATCGGCTACAGCATCCATTTCCACTTCCTTGGCATGTTCGATGAACTGGCTGACAACGACCGGATGTTTCTGCGACACGTTGGCTGCCAGCTGCAAGAAGCGTTCGAGTTCTTCCTGGTTGGAGCAGACATTCATGGCGGCGCCACTCAGCACATAACTCGGACGAACCAAGACCGGAAAACCCACCTCAGCCACAAACTCGTTGATATCTTCCATCGACGAAAGCTCTTTCCAACGCGGCTGGTCTACACCGATGCGGTCCAGCATGGCGGAAAATTTCTCGCGATCTTCGGCATTGTCGATACTCTTGGCTGACGTCCCCAAGATATTCACATGCTGCTCGTCCAGACGCATCGCCAAGTTATTCGGGATCTGGCCGCCGGTGGAGACGATCACGCCGTGCGGGTTCTCCAGCTCGAGGATATCCATCACACGCTCGAAGGTCAGTTCATCGAAGTAAAGGCGGTCACACATATCATAGTCGGTCGAAACTGTTTCAGGATTGTAGTTGATCATCACGGAACGATAGCCCTCCTTACGGATCGTATTCAAGGCCTGCACGCCACACCAGTCGAACTCGACCGAACTGCCGATCCGGTAAGCGCCGGAACCCAGCACGACGATGGAACGGTGGTCACCCTGATACTGCACGTCGTTTTCCGTACCGCTATAGGTCAGATACAGATAGTTCGTCTGCGCCGGGTATTCAGCAGCCAGCGTATCGATCTGTTTCACTACCGGAACGATGCCGTGTTCCTTACGAAACTGGCGGATTTGCATCATACCTTTTTCTATATTTCCCTCAAGGCCGAAGGCGCGAGCTATCTGAAAATCGGAGAAACCTTGCCGTTTCGCCTTGCGAAGCAATGAACTATAGACTATGGACGATTGACAATTATCAGGATTGCGATATTCTTTTTTAATTGCCAATTGTCCATTGTCAATTGTCAATTTATGCAACTCCTTGGAGGTACACATGATTCCGTAGAGTTTTTGTAGGAACCACCGGTCTATCTTGGTCAGTTCGTGTATCTGATCGATGGTATATCCGGCACGGAACGCTTTGGAGATAACGAAGATACGGGTGTCGGTCGGTTCATGGAGTGCCTTGTCGATGTCGGTTATCACCAGCTCCTTGTTTTCCACGAAACCATGCATGCCCTGTCCGATCATACGCAACCCTTTTTGGATCGCCTCCTCGAAGGTACGCCCGATCGCCATCACCTCGCCAACCGACTTCATGCTGGAACCCAACTCACGAGCCACACCATGAAACTTACCCAAATCCCAGCGCGGGATCTTGCAGACCACATAGTCGAGAGCCGGTTCGAAGAAAGCACTTGTCGTCTTCGTCACCGAGTTTTTCAAATCAAAAAGGCCGTAACCCAGTCCCAACTTGGCTGCGACGAAAGCCAACGGATAACCAGTTGCTTTAGAGGCCAGCGCAGACGAACGGGAAAGACGGGCGTTCACTTCGATCACGCGGTAGTCTTCGCTCTCCGGATCGAAAGCATATTGCACGTTACATTCGCCCACGATACCGATATGACGGATGATCCGGATAGCCAGTTCACGAAGTTTATGATACTCGCTGTTGGTCAGTGTCTGTGACGGAGCGATCACGATGCTTTCGCCGGTATGGATACCCAACGGGTCGAAGTTCTCCATGTTGCAGACCGTGATACAGTTGTCGAAACGGTCGCGCACCACCTCATATTCCACTTCTTTCCATCCCTTCAAACTCTTTTCCACCAACACTTGAGAAGAGAAAGAGAAGGCTTTTTCAACCAGTACATCCAGTTCCTCCTCATTGTCGCAGAAGCCGGAGCCGAGGCCGCCCAAAGCATAAGCGGCACGGACAATCACCGGATAGCCTAACTCGGCAGCAGCCCGGCGGGCATCTTCGGCATTTTCCACCGCTTCGCTCTTGATCGTCTTCACACCGATCTCGTCGAGTTTGCGGACGAAGAGTTCGCGATCCTCCGTATCCATGATTGCCTGTACCGGAGTACCGAGTACACGGACGTTATATTTTTCCAGCACACCACTCTGGTAAAGCGCCACACCGCAGTTCAACGCCGTCTGGCCTCCAAAAGCGAGCAGGATGCCATCCGGACGTTCTTTGGCGATCACCTTTTCGACAAAGAAGGGAGTGACGGGCAGGAAATAAACGGTATCTGCCACTCCTTCCGAAGTCTGTACCGTAGCGATGTTCGGATTGATAAGCACTGTCTGGATTCCCTCCTCCTTGATGGCTTTCAAAGCCTGGCTACCTGAATAGTCGAATTCTCCCGCTTCACCGATCTTTAGGGCGCCGGAACCGAGTATCAGGACTTTCTTTATATCTTCTTTCATTTTCAGACTCTTATTCGTTAACATTTTTAGATCTGTCGTCCCAATTCCTAAAGCAAATCGACAAACTTATCGAAGATAAACTCCGTATCGGTCGGTCCGCTACATGCTTCGGGATGGAACTGGGAAGAAAAGAAAGGCTTCGTCTTATGCCGGATTCCTTCGTTTGTCCCGTCGTTCATATTGACAAAGAGCGGTTCCCAGTCAGCCCCCAATGTGTCATTATCCACTGCGTAGCCGTGATTCTGGGAGGTGATAAAACACTTCTCCGTCCCCACCATACGCACCGGCTGGTTATGGCTGCGGTGGCCATACTTCAGTTTATAGATCGAAGCACCGCCTGCTTTGGCAAGCAACTGGTTTCCCATGCAAATGCCACAGATCGGTTTGTCCCCATCCAATGCCTTGCGGATATTCCGGACAGCAACATCGCAAGTATTGGGATCGCCAGGGCCGTTCGAAAGGAAAAGCCCGTCGTATTCCAAATGATTGAAATCATAGTTCCAGGGAACACGTATCACCGCTACATTCCGCTTCAAAAGGTTACGGATGATATTGGCTTTCACACCACAATCGAGAAGCACAACACGCTTCAAGAGTTGAGAGTTGAAAGTTGAAAATTGAAAGTTGTCGAAGCCTACAGGGTAATGGGTGGTGATCCCGTCAGGTAAGTAGGCGACAATGTCTTTGCAAGAAACACGATCCACATAATTGATGCTACCGTAATCCGGTATTTCCCCTCCACTTTCACCTTCTTTATCGGCGGTACCGATAACGATACGTCCCATCATTACCCCGTGCTCTCGTATCTTTTTTGTCAGCGCACGGGTATCGATGCCGGTGATTCCGGGAATCTTCTCACGTTTCAACCAGTCACCAAGGCTTTCCACAGCATTCCAGTGGCTATACTCTTCACTATAGTCACTCACGATAATCGCCTCCGCATGAATTTTCTCACTCTCCATAAAGGTAGGCAAGCCGTTCTCTTCGATAGAGAAAGGAGGCACCCCGTAGTTTCCGACCAGCGGATAAGTCAGAACCATCAACTGCCCGGCATACGAAGGGTCGGTAAGACTTTCGGGATAACCGGTCATAGCAGTGTTGAACACCACTTCGCCGGCCACTGCCTTGTCAAAACCAAAAGAGAAGCCGTGAAACATGCTTCCGTCGTCTAAGACCAATGTTGCTGTTTTTCTTGTCATTTTCAATATTCAATTATCATTTTTCAATTCCCCAATATTCCTCTTCCATATAATGAATGAACGCTTCGTTCACCATTCGTACACCACCAGGTGTCGGATAATCACCGGAGAAATACCAGTCGCCCGGATGATCAGGACAAGCGGCATGTAACCCTTCGAGTGTCTGGTAGACAATCTCCACCTTCGCACGTGTTCCTACGGGGGTAAGCAGTTCCACCATCTTGGCCGAAATTTCCTCGTCGGTGAAAGACGCATAAATCTCCTTCACGCAATTTACGGTCGCATCGCACGGCATAACCTGCTGCCGCTTGGCTTTCTTATAGGCATCGAGCAGAACGGATTCCATCCCCTTGTCCACTAAAAGTGCCACGGCAGCCTTGAACGCGATAAATTCGCTCATACGAGACATATCAATACCGTAATAGTCCGGATAGCGCACCTGCGGAGACGAGCTGACCACCACGATCTTCTTCGGATTCAGGCGGTCCAGAATACCGATGATACTCTGCCGGAGTGTCGTACCGCGCACGATACTGTCGTCGATCACGACCAGATTGTCCTCGAAAGGCACGACGCTTCCGTACGTGATATCGTACACATGGGCAGCCAGATCGTTACGACTGTTTCCCTCAGCAATAAATGTACGCAATTTTATATCCTTGATCGCTACTTTTTCACACCTAACACGCATGGACAGGATTTGTTCCAGTTCTTCCTCCTGAAGCAGGTGGCTACGATCGGCGATCCATTCTTTTTTCTTCTTGTTCAAATATTCGTTCATGCCCTCCTGCAATCCGAAGTAAGCAACCTCCGCCGTATTCGGGATAAAGGAAAAGACCGTATGGTTCAGATCGTTGTCCACAGCCTTCAGGACTGCAGGTACAAGATTTTCACCCAACCGTTTCCGTTCGCGGTAAATATCCCGATCGCTTCCACGCGAGAAGTAAATACGCTCGAACGAGCATGCCTTATTCTCCTTCGGCTCCATGATCTGCGACGTATGCCAGTCACCTTGCTTGTTGATGATCAGCGCCTCTCCCCTTTTCAGTTCATGTACATCTTCGGCAGGCACGTTCATGGCCGTCTGGATTACCGGACGTTCGCTTGCCAGGATCACGATCTCGTCATCGGCATAATAGAACGCCGGACGGATGCCCCAGGGATCGCGCACGCTGAAAGACTCGCCGCTCCCGGTCAATCCGCAGATCACAAAACCACCGTCCCACAATGGGGCACAACGTTTCAAGACATTCGACAGGTCGACATTCGCCTCGATCGCATGGGTGATATTCATTCCCTTCAGCCCTTCGGCTTCGTACTTCCGGTACAGGCGTTCGACCTCACGGTCCAGACGGTGCCCCACCTGTTCTAGCATGATGAAAGTGTCGGCATAGGCACGCGGATGCTGGCCGATGGCTGTTATCTCTTCAAAAATATCCTGTACGTTAGTAAGATTGAAATTACCGCAAAGAGCAAGGTTCTTGGCTCTCCAGTTGTTACGGCGTAAAAAAGGATGGACATAGGAAATACCGGATTTCCCGGTCGTACTGTAACGCAGGTGTCCCATATAAAGCTCTCCTGCAAAGGGAAGGTTTGTTTTAGCAAAAAGCGGATCGTTCAGTTTGTCGGGCGGCAAATCCTTGTAATACTCATGAACGGCTGCGAATATCTCGGTAATGGCTTCTGTGCCTAATGCTCTTTCCCGAAACATATATTCTTCGCCGGGACTAGCTTCCAACTTGACGCATGCTAAACCGGCTCCTTCTTGACCGCGGTTATGCTGCTTTTCCATCAACAAATAGAGCTTATTGAGCCCATACATCCAAGTTCCATACTTCTGATAATAATATTCCAAAGGCTTTAGTAACCGGACCATGGCGACTCCACACTCGTGTTTAAGTACTTCCATTTGGTTCTATCTTGTTTATTCCGACTGCAAAGATACTTACATTATATTACATAATGTTCATATAAACGAAGTTTATTTGACACATTAATAGAAATAATCATTTTATCTACCATTTAGTTAAATTATTCTATAAAACAATATTCTTTCAACAAATCTACCAAATAAAAAGAAAAAGTCCTTTCATCACATACGGATCGTAAGAAAGCAAAAGGCTTTTTTATATAATCATTATCAGAGCGATTTTGTTCTGGGAAATCGCTTTTGGATTTCTCATTTACACAAACTGACTTTATAAACAAAATGCGGCATGTCCACCCCTCGGTAATGCTTTATGAAGGTTGCCACTTTTTGCATGCCATTGCGCCGCGCTACTTTTTGGGAAGCAATATTGGTATCCCGTATGATCGAATAGACCTCTTCGAAACCAAGCGTATGGAAAGCATACTCCCGACAAGCGACAGCAGCTTCGATAGCAAAGCCCTTATGCCAAAACTCCTTTCTAAAAAGGTAACCGATTTCAGGGACTCGTTTTCCGTCAAATTCCTGATAAGTAATACCACACTGCCCAATCAGTTCGTTGCTACCTTTCTCAACCACTCCCCATAAACCGAAGCCGTCGTGCCGGTACCGTCCGAACTGCCTATCCAGCCAGTTTTGCACTTCCTGATCGTTGAATGCCCCTTCATAGGCATACATGACTTCATCGTCCTGCAACAGTTTGCACACATCCTTAAAATCTCCTTGTTCCAATCCCCGTAATAACAATCGTTCCGTTTCCAGTATTTTCATATCATCCTCCACATTTATAAAATCATCAATTCCGAAACATTTAAGTTTCTCACCTTTACCAACACTATTTCCGGTAAAAGAACTTTTACCTCCTCTTCTTCTCCCGTTTTTCCAATACACGACAAAATTAACGCGTGCCTCTTTCAGTTCATATCCCTTATCCAGCCATTTCTCGATCTCTTTTTTGAAACTGTTTGAAAAACGGACAACTTCCTTATCCGACGAATCGCAACAACCGCCCTCCATCAACCGCAATGGCATGCCACTTTTCAGATTTCCAATCGACTCCTGCCTCCTTGCATCTTTGAAAAAATCCAACCATACATCGCGATGCGTAAGCAAGAACAGTAAACGTTCCGGCATCGGATAATAAGCCTTATCGAACCGGATAATTTTTTCCTCATTGCCGAAAATTTCCGGATAATAGCTATTCAAATGGATCGATAACTTATTTTTGGCACGTGTGAGTGCTACATAAATCTCACGTCTCTTTTCATCCGTGACAGGCTGATTATCCCCTAATAAATCCCTATTATCGTTTAAAAGCAGAAAGACATTATCAAACTCTTTCCCTTTTGCCTTGTGAATCGTAGAAACAACGATAGTTTCTCCCCGAACGGCATAGAAATCTTCCAGCTTCGATTCAAACAGATACGTTTCCCAATCCGAACGATACTTACAGGGATAAAGTTGTTCGAAATTCTGAATAATCCCCCGGCAAATTTCCCAAGAAGCAGCTTCACAATATTCATTTTTAATAGCTTGTTTTGCCTCAGCCCAGCATACTTCATCTATCAGATGAACCTCCGCTTGCGATCCTAAAATCCGGTTGAAGAAACGCATCTCATCCATATCGCACAGACGGAAACCCTCGTTCGACTGAATCAAACGGACTGGCATACGTTTATCTTTCAACAAACAGGCAACCTGTATCGCTTCCCAGTTTGTCTGAGTCAATACGCAGGTCGTTCCGATCAGAGGGGTTGCACAAATATCCTGCACCAATGGTATAACCATATTCGGCGACTGGTATTGAACGATACGGATCTCACCTTCATCCTGGTCGTGAGAAATGATCCGCGACTGCTTCATTCTTTCAGGTATAGTTTCCCAAAAACGATTCGCAAACTCAACCAAACACTTTTTGCTTCGGAAATTGACCAGCAAATCATGCGTACGAGCACCGTATTCATCGACCAGCTTTCTCATATATCGGGAATTCGAACGACGGAAACTGTAAATATTCTGGTCATCGTCACCTACCGCGACCACCTTCAAGTCCTCATTTTTACGAATAAGCGCCTCCACCAGTGCAAACTCGTCTTCAGTCATATCCTGCGCCTCATCAATCACCAGAACCGTTTTTGTAATACGATTTATCTCTACTTCCCCATTGTCTATTTTTCCCACGGCATCGATAATTACGGAAGATGATTTTTCTAAAGAACCTTGCAGCCCTAACAGGTCGAAACAATAAGAGTGGAAAGTCTTGATCTCAACATAACCAGCAGCAGTCCCTATCAAATCCCATAACCGTCGTCTGAATTCGCTCGCAGCAGCACGAGAAAAAGTCAGCATCAAGAGTTGTTCGTGCTTGACATCTTCCTCCAACAGCAAGTAAGCCAGTTTATGAACAAGTACACGTGTCTTTCCACTTCCGGGTCCCGCCATGACGACTATAGAACCGGGACGGTCATCCTTGACAATCTCCAATTGTGTTTCGGACAATTCCCCCAATAACCGCTGAAGTTTGGTATTCGTCATTTTCCGGTTAATCTCATCCCTCCGTTTACCAGGGAAATATTTTTGGAGGAATGACGAATAATTCAGTTGGAAATAGTCGTCAACAAATTCCAATGCATCGCTATTACCGGAAAGCATTTTCCGTACATATTCACCGACAATATTAATCTGCTGGATCTTATTGGCATAAAACAGTTCGAGTTTATGATAATCATCCTGTTTATATTGCATCTTATTATTCAGAACCAATCTGTCTATCTGCAATCGGTTGTATAACACCAAGAAGCCACCTTCGATCTGTAAGGCTTCTATCCGCGAAAGATACAAAAGAGTATCTTCAATGTCTTCCATCCGAATGGTATGCCCAAACAATTGTTTCCTGACATCCTTCTCATACGCCTCTTTCAGCTCAAGCATGGAAAACTCGACCAAAATATTTCCGCTCTGTTCCAGCTCGCTGGACTGTCCTGTTTTCTCAAACAAATAACGAATGATGAAATCAGACAAGAGATGCCTCCCTTCCGTCAGTTCTTCCAGATCGAGGACCGATCCGGTACGGGCAATCGTGACATAATTATGCGCTTTATCCAAGTATATCCGTTTGATCCAGTTCTTTTCAGACCAAAAATTAAGGAGTCTGTTTAGCTTATCTGGCGAAATACTTTTTCCAGTCTCGATCTCGGCTTCTTTCCGTAGCTCTTTCAGATTGAAAGATTGTTCTTTTGCGGTAAAAACGGATAAAAGATATTCATCAAGACGGTTGTAAAGAAGGACCGTTTCAAGCGAACGATTGCTGTTTTCACCTTTTTTTATATAAGCTGTCAAGTCACAAGCGTCTGCCAGAATATTCTCTTCCCGCAACAAGCGAATGACCAGCATCACTTCTTGCCGGGATATCCCCAAATGGTCCGAGATATAATCGATACGAGATTCCGGGATCTCGCCATTTACATGCTTGCGGCTTCTCGTCGAAATTAATTTTTTGATGATACGTATCGCTTCTTCCTTTTGAGTGTCATCAAAACGTGGAGAGACTGTTATTCTATCGATAGCCTCCTGAGCTGTTTTCGCAAGGATACTATCAGCAAAAACACACGGATTGTTTTGCCCCCGCCGAATATAACCGGCCTCCTCAAGCGCGGCTATTGCAGTGGTTACACGCGTTTCCACGTCCAGAATATTTTCATTCCAACCAGCTTTACGGGCAAGTTCAAGAGCTGACAACGAAATCCTGGAACTGGTAAGTTCTTTAATTGCTTTCCAAACCTGCTGTATCTCTTTAATACGCAGTTTGGTCTGGTTTAGCAAATAGAAGTGCTTGTCCAGATCCTCTTCGTTGAAAAGAACGTAACAATCCGCCTCAATTGATTCGTCACGTCCGGCTCTACCAGCCTCCTGCACATAATTTTCCAATGAATCCGATATCTCGTAATGAACCACCAGACCGACATTTTTCTTGTCGACCCCCATTCCAAAAGCAGAGGTAGCGACCATTATCCGGATTTTATTGTCTATGAAATCATTCTGACTGGATGTTTTCATCCGGGTTTCCATCTTTCCGTGAAAAGTACCGGCCGAAAAACCATCCTGCTGCAAGCGCGTGGCAACTTTGGCTGCCGTACGGGTACGGGAAACATAAACTATAGCCGGACAATCATGGTCTTCAATGATACTCCGTAACAGTCCATATTTTTCATCTTCATTTTCTACCTTGAAAACTTTGTATTTTAGATTTTTGCGGGTACTTCCCGAACAAAATGTTTTAAAGCGTATATTTAGCTTTTCGAAAAAATAGTCTTTGATATCTTGTATTACATTCTGCTTGGCAGTGGCTGTAAAACAGGACACCGGTATCGCCTGCTTCCCTCCTTTTTGTTCCTGTAACAGACGTATGAAATCACCTATATATAGATAATCCACACGGAAATCCTGTCCCCAAGCTGAGAAACAGTGTGCCTCGTCAATAACGAAACGAACCACTTTCCGCCCGACCAACAACCGTTCTATCGTTTTCGAACGAAGCGACTCCGGCGATATATACAAGATGGAAACCGACCCTTCTTCCACCCTTTGGATAGCATGGGCACGTTCCACCGGGTCTAACATCCCGTTGATGGTAACAACATCCATGATTTCATTTTTCCACAGGTTATCCACTTGGTCCTTCATCAGGGATTGCAAGGGAGAGATAACGACAGTAAGTCCTTTTATCCGTTTACCGCTCATCAAAGCCGGGAGCTGGAATGTGATGGATTTTCCTCCGCCTGTCGGAAAAACAGCCAAAAGAGATTCTCCTTCAATCGCAGCCTCCACCGCTTTCTGCTGCAGATCTTCTCCTTCATAGGTACGGAACGAATCATATTTGAAAAAATATTTCAGTCCTTCCTTACCGTTAAATGCTCCTCTGCAATAAGCACATTCGTTATTTTCACAAGGCGTATCCCGCAAACGCTTCATCACCCATCCTACCTTCGGGTAATTATGCAATACCCAAAGCGGAATGCCGGAACTGCTATTCCAACAATTAATCAAAGACAGGCCATAAGCCAATTCCACCGGATAAGAGGTGATCAATTCAGCAAGCGGAGAAGATATACAGATGTCTTTACTGAAACGCTCAAGGATACTACCCGATAAATCATCCAGAATATCCGGTGCATAATCTATGTAATCAAAAAAGCCGCCGAACTCATCCGTATCATGTAATAACCCGTAATAGATCATTTTCAGCATACTATCCAAGCGTTCAAAAGCGTTTTGTTCTTCCTCGAATAACAACAACGATTTCAGCGAATCGTTTACCGGGTTATTGGGTTTATCAGCCTGTAACTTATCATCCTTGGACAGTTGATGATGCAGTTTTTCCGGGAACAGCAACGAGGATAGATAGAGCGTATCAATTATTTTCGGTTGTCGGCAGCCTGCTTTCTCAAACTGAGGTTTCAAATAAGAAAGGTCATGTTTTAATATATTATGCCCGCCAATATAAGGTACCTGATGCAAAAAAAGCAACAGATTATCAAAGGAATTTTCATGAAAAGGAGTTCTGTCGGATCGGACAGCTCCGATATCCACTACCCGGCAGGTGTTCAGCGTTACTTCCAGATCAACAAAGGTTATGTCTTTCATGGGCTACATTTTTGTTTTGTAGCAAAAATACATTTTTTCTTTTATCCTCAAGCAACCACACCAAAAAAATCCTTTCTCGACTATCTTTCCCATATTGTCATTTTGATAATAATCTCCTGCCGAAAACGAGAGATACTACCACTCCTTCGGACGAAGAGAAGCCGAGAGAACTCTAAGACTCTTGGCTCTTGACTAAGAAATCTCACATTTTCATATTCCCTATTACAAAGAAATTAGTATATTTGTCTAACGTTAAAATTCAAATTATGAGAATTTACTACTTCATTATCACCCTCATTATCAGTTTTTGTGTTTCCCTTCAGGCACAAAACAATGCGGACAAATTCAAGCAACAGGCACAAAGTAGCTTTGAGAACAAAGACTATACGAAAGCCCGCTATCTTTATATCCAGGCATACAAGGATTACGCAAATGAAGGAAAAATAACGCAGGCAATCGAATGCGGTACACAGGCGGCATCCCTCTATCACCGCGAGAACTACTATCAGGAAGCGTTCGACCTCTGCCGACAAATGAGCCAGATAGTGGCAAATCAGGAACATGCAGAGCAAAAGAAACTGTACGGCCTGCGTTTTGGGATAACAAAAGAGCGCCTACAAATGTACATCAAGCTAAGAAACACCGCGCAAGCACAGCTCCAGCTTAACATGCTGGACAACTTGGCCGAAGAATCAGGCAATCCCGAACTTACCGAAGAACTGTTGTACACAAAAACCGATTATTTCTATATCTTCGAACAGAAAAAAGAAGGAGACGCAGCATTCAACAAGCTCATCAGCCAATACCGGGAGAAAAAGGAATACGGCAAAATCGACGAATGCTATCAAAATCTGATCGCAATTGCCCGCAAAGCCAATAATATCTCGTTGCTAGAGCAAACCTACGAGAAATATATGGTATGGACCGATTCCGTAAAAATGCTTACCGCAGAGGACAAATTGGGTGCCCTGCAACAAAAATACGACAGCAGCCTGCAAACGATACAGGAAAAAGAAGACCAGCTATCAGCCAAGCAGTATATCATCGCCGGGCTCTGCACGTTAGCCGCCATCCTAATTGCCGCATTGGCGTTTCTGGCATTTCTGGTCATACGCTTCATACTCCTGAACCGGAAGTTGAAGAAGATCATCCAGACCATCACCGAGCACAGCGAACAACAGACCGGATTCATCCAAAGTATATCGGCGCAGATGGAACCGACACTAGACGAAATGAGCAAATCGGTAGCCGGATTGCAAATCACAGCACCCAGACAAGCAAAAGCCATACAAGCCCGTATCGATGCCCTAAAACAGTTCGGAAACCATATACAAGAACTTTCTTTGTTGAAAAACTCCTTGCTGGAAACCTACGAAGCACAATCTTTTAATGTCAGCTCTTTCTGCGAGAAAGTGATGGAACAGGTAAAAGAGGATGTCCGTCCGGACGTTGAAGTCACTGCTGATATCCCAAAGATCGAAATCAAGACAAATGCCGAACAGCTGCAACGCATCTTGCTACACCTGCTGAGAAATGCGGCGATCTACACGACATCAGGCAAAATCAAGCTGGAATTCAAGAAGAAAGGAGCCCATATCTGTCAGTTCATCGTTACCGACAGCGGTCCGGGTATCCCTGTCGAAAAGCAAATGGCGATCTTCAAGCCTTTTACTGAAATCAAGGATCTGACTGATGGAGACGGACTGGGATTACCCATCTGCTCCCTAATCGCTTCGAAGATGAACGGCACACTGTCCATAGACCCCGAATACAAAAAAGGCAGCCGCTTTATTCTGGTATTGCAGGTGTAACCTGACACATACATTGCCTGCCGCAGACGAGTGCGCATCCCTGTATCGTCTGCGGCAGGTCGCATCCGGTAAATTTCATTCCATCCTCTTCTTCACTATCCCCCCAGGCATACGTATCAAAATACAACATACTTCCTATTTGATAGAATTAAACGATAATAACACTACAAATTATTACCTAAATCAATCATACACTTTCAAATAGTAACAAATCAATCTATAGAATAAAAAAGCTTCTCCTTATCCACACGTAACACTATTACATTTTGAAAGAAATAATATATATTTGTCAGACATTTTGATGCATAATAAAATATTTTACAAACATAAGGTCAACAAATAATGAAAGTAAGGAGCCATTTGAACAATAAGCAAGGATTATACGATCCTGCCAACGAGCATGACGCTTGCGGCGTAGGACTGGTCGTAAACGTCCACGGCGGTAAATCGCACGGCATAGTGGAATCAGCCCTTAAAATATTGGAAAACATGCGGCACCGGGGTGCGGAAGGAGCGGATAACAAGACCGGCGACGGTGCAGGCATCCTGTTACAAATTCCACACGAGTTTATCTTACTGCAAGGTATCCCCGTACCGGAAAAAGGTAAGTACGGAACCGGACTAGTCTTCTTTCCGAAAGACGAGAAACAGCATTCGGCTATCCTCAGTATCATGATCGAAGAGATCGAAAAGGAAGGGTTGACCTTAATGCATCTGCGCAAAGTACCTGTCAACACGGACATCTTAGGAAAAGACGCACGGGATACAGAGCCGGATATCAAACAGGTGTTCATCACCGGATGTGACGACCAGCAAGTATTGGAACTGAAACTATACATCATCCGCAAACGAATCGAGAAACGGATGGCGGCATCCGATATACCGAACAGGAAAGATTTCTACGTAGCGTCACTTTCCACCAAGAGCATCATATATAAAGGCATGCTGGAATCAATGCAACTTCGCCATTATTTCCCTGATCTGACCAACCCCTACCTGACAAGCGGACTGGCACTCGTCCACTCCCGCTTCAGCACGAACACATTCCCGACCTGGAGTCTAGCACAACCGTTTCGCCTCCTGGCACACAACGGGGAAATCAATACGATACGGGGCAACCGTGGCTGGATGGAAGCACGTGAAAGCGTCCTGTCCTCTCCCCGCATCCCGAATATAGACGAGATACGCCCGATCATCCAGCCGGATATGAGCGACAGCGCTTCACTGGACAACGTGCTGGAATTCTTCGTGGCGTCCGGCATGAGCCTGCCACATGCCATGGCGATGCTGGTTCCGGAAAGTTTCAACGAAAAAAACCCGATATCGGAAGACCTGAAAGCTTTCTACGAATATCACTCCATCCTGATGGAACCGTGGGACGGCCCGGCCGCCCTGCTTTTCAGCGACGGACGGTATGCCGGAGGAATGCTCGATCGCAACGGCTTGCGCCCGGCACGTTATCTGATCACGAAAAACGGCATGATGGTCGTGGCATCCGAAGTGGGCGTAATGGACTTCGAGCCGGACGAGATAGAGGAAAAAGGACGCTTACAACCGGGCAAAATCCTGCTGGTCGATACGGAAGAAGGCAAGATCTATTACGACGGCGAACTGAAAAAGCAGCTTGCTGGCGCACAGTTCTACCGCGTCTGGCTAGCAAACAACCGGGTGGAACTGGACGAACTGAAGTCCGGGCGACACGTCCCGCACACCGTTGCCGGATATGACAGGATGCTACGCACTTTCGGGTACAGCCGCGAGGACATCGAGCGTATCATCGCCCCGATGTGCATAGGCAGCACGGAGCCGGTCGGTTCAATGGGAAACGACATACCGCTGGCCGTCCTCTCCGAGCATCCTCAACTGCTGTTCAACTATTTCCGCCAACAGTTCGCCCAAGTGACGAACCCGCCAATCGATCCGCTCCGTGAGGATTTGGTCATGAGCCTAACAGAATATATTGGTGCTGTAGGAAGTAATATCCTCATACCGAACGAGGCACATTGTAAGATGGTACGCCTCGCTCACCCAATACTGACCAACACGCAATTAGATATTCTTTGCAACATCCGCTATAAAGGTTTCAAGTCCGTCAAGCTGCCGATGCTCTTCGAAGTATCGCAGGGCTGCGAAGGACTGAAAACCGCCCTCGACCGGCTTTGCATGCAAGCAGAACAATCTGTCGCAGACGGTGTGAACTACATCATCCTGAGCGATAAGGATGTGGACGAAACCCATGCCCCTATCCCTTCACTCCTTGCCGTCAGCGCCGTGCACCACCACCTGATCTCCGCACAAAAACGTGTGCAGACCGCATTGGTGGTGGAGACTGGGGAAATGCGCGAAGTGATGCACGCAGCCTTGCTCTTAGGCTACGGAGCAAGCGCCATCAACCCATATATGTCGTTCGCCATCCTCCAAGATCTGGTGGACAGGCAGGAAATACAGCTCAACTACGAAATGGCACGCAAGAACTACATCAAAGCGCTTTGCAAAGGTCTGTTCAAGGTCATGAGCAAGATGGGAATCAGCACGATCCGCAGCTATCGAGGCGCCAAGCTGTTTGAGGCAGTCGGCCTTTCGACCGCACTTACCGATGCCTATTTCGGAGGGACGGCCAGCAGTGTAGGCGGTATCCGCCTGCAAGAGATAGCCGCCGACGCCATCGCCCTGCATCATCAGGCCTTCGGTGGAACGGTGGACAACCTGACTCTTGAGCACAAAGGGCTATACAGTTTCCGCAAAGACGGCGAGAAACACGCATGGAACCCGGAAACGATCTCAGCCCTCCAACAGGCAACCCGTTTGGGTAGCTACAAGAAGTTCAAGGAATACACACATCTCGTAGACGAAAAGGATACACCAATCTTCCTCCGAGATTTCCTGACCTTCCGAACGGGAAAATCCATTCCGATCGAAGATGTGGAACCAGTAAGCGAGATCATGAAGCGTTTCGTCACGGGCGCCATGAGCTTCGGCTCGATCAGCAAAGAGGCGCACGAGACGATGGCAATAGCAATGAACAAGATACATGGACGCAGCAACACTGGGGAAGGAGGCGAAGACTCCGCCCGTTTCACTCCCCGCGAAGACGGTCTCTCCCTCCGTTCCGCCATCAAACAAGTGGCCTCCGGACGTTTCGGCGTAACCGCTGAATATTTAGTGAATGCAGAAGAGATACAGATCAAAGTCGCCCAAGGCGCAAAACCAGGTGAAGGTGGACAGCTGCCGGGATTCAAGGTTAACGACGTGATTGCCAAAACACGCCACTCCATTCCAGGTATCTCGCTGATCTCTCCTCCTCCCCACCATGACATTTACTCGATCGAAGACCTAGCACAACTGATCTTCGACCTGAAAAATGTCAACCCGAGTGCCGAAATAAGCGTGAAGCTGGTATCGGAAAGCGGTGTCGGGACAATTGCAGCAGGCGTAGCAAAAGCTAAAGCCGACCGCATCGTCATATCGGGAGCCGAAGGGGGAACAGGTGCTTCTCCGATGAGCTCCATCCGCTACGCCGGACTGCCTCCCGAACTGGGATTGTCGGAGACGCAACAGACACTGGTCATGAATAACCTTCGCGGGCAAGTCCGGCTGCAAACCGACGGACAGTTGAAGACCGGGCGCGACATCGTCCTGATGGCCCTGTTGGGAGCCGAAGAGTTCGGTTTCGCCACCTCCGCCCTGATCGTACTGGGCTGCGTGATGATGCGCAAATGCCACATGAACACCTGCCCGGTGGGTGTCGCCACCCAAAACGAGGAACTGCGCAAACGTTTCCACGGCCGTTACGAATATTTGGTGAACTTCTTCACCTTCCTCGCCGAAGAGGTCCGGGAATACTTGGCGGAGATGGGCTTCAAAAGGCTGGATGACATCATCGGGCGTACGGACCTGATCGATAAGCGCCCACCCACGCCATCTGCATCCGGCAAATACGCATTGCTCGATTTCTCCAAATTGCTGCACATCCCAGCACAGGCTGCTACAAATGCCATACGTCATACGGCAGAGCAGGTCCACTTGACCGGACATGTAAAAGACCAGGACATTATCCTGCATGCCATGCCGGCCATCGAGCACCGACAAGAGATTTCTTTGGATTATGCCATAGCCAACACCGACCGCTCGGTAGGCGCCATGCTCTCCGGTGAGATTGCCAAACGATACGGCAACTCAGGATTACCGGAACATACGCTTAATATCAAATTCAAAGGTTCGGCCGGACAGAGCTTCGGCGCCTTCCTTGCGCACGGTGTCAACTTCCGCCTCGAAGGAGAAGCCAACGATTATTTAGGCAAAGGCTTGAGCGGAGGACGTATCAGCGTGATGCCTCCGGTACGGTCGACCTTCGTAGCCGAAAACAACACGATTGCCGGAAACACCCTGATGTACGGGGCGACAAGCGGCGAAGTGTATATCAACGGACGTGTAGGCGAACGTTTCTGCGTGCGTAACTCCGGTGCTATCGCCGTCGTAGAGGGAGTCGGTGACCACTGCTGCGAATATATGACCGGAGGACGCGTGGTGGTTCTCGGACGTACAGGGCGCAACTTCGCCGCCGGCATGAGCGGCGGTGTTGCTTATGTGTGGAACAAGGAAGGAGACTTCGACTACTACTGCAATATGGAGATGGTCGAACTCTCGCTGATCGAAGACAGCACGACACGCAAGGAACTGCACGAACTGATCCGCAAACATTACCATTTCACTGGCAGTCACCTCGCAAGCAAAATGCTTGACAACTGGAACAAGTATGTGGATGAATTCATACAGATCGTCCCGATCGAATATAAAAAGGTCTTGCAGGAAGAGCAGATGAAGAAGTTGCAACAAAAAATCGCTGAAATGCAGCGCGACTACTAAACGGCAGGGATACGTACCCGGCAAGTGAGGAGCGACCGTCCTTATGCGTGAGGAGTCACCGTCCTTACAAGGTCCCCCCTACCCATCCGGGCCGAATTACGAAGAAAAGAAAAGTATCAGTATAAACAATCAATTACCAACATGGGAAATCCGAAAGCATTCCTCACCATACACCGGCAAGAAGCCGGATATCGTCCCGTTCATGAACGCATCGACGACTTTAGCGAAGTAGAACAAACGCTCAACAGCAGCGACCGCCGCACACAGGCTTCCCGCTGCATGGACTGCGGCGTGCCCTTCTGCCACTGGGCCTGCCCGTTAGGTAACAAACAACCCGAATGGCAAGACCTGCTCTATAAAGGCAGATGGCGCGAAGCCTTCCACGTGTTGGAGCAGACCTGCGACTTCCCGGAGTTTACCGGACGCATCTGCCCCGCTCTCTGTGAGAAAAGCTGTGTGCTGAAACTGAGCTGTGACGAGCCTGTCACGATACGCGAGAACGAAGCCTCCATCGTAGAGGCCGCTTTTCGCGAAGGATACATCCAACCGGTCCGCCCCATCCGCAACGGCAAGCGGGTAGCCGTGATCGGCAGCGGCCCGGCCGGACTGACAGCAGCCAACCAACTGAACCGCCGGGGATACGAAGTAACGGTATTCGAGAAATACGAACTCCCAGGCGGCCTGCTCCGATTCGGTATTCCGAACTTCAAATTAGGGAAGAACATCATCGACCGCCGTATCCGGCTGATGGAACAGGAAGGGATCGTCTTCAAAGTCAACACGATGGTCGGCAACGAAGTATCCGCCAAAGAGATCGCCTCGACGTTCGATGCCGTCTGTATCGCCATCGGTTCCGAAGTGCCGCGCGACCTCCCCATCGAAGGGCGTAATCTGAAAGGCGTCCATTTCGCCCTCGAACTGTTGTCACAACAGAACCGTATCCTCGAAGGCATCGTCATCCCGCCTAAAGACATCATCAACTGCAAAGGCAAGAAAATCCTCATCATCGGTGGCGGCGACACGGGAAGCGACTGCGTCGGGACAGCCAATCGCCACAAAGCCGCTAACGTGACGCAAATCGAAATCATGCCCCAGCCGCCCGTCGGACATAACCCGACAACTCCCTGGCCCCTGTACCCGCAAGTGCTGAAAACGAGCAGCAGCCACGAAGAAGGATGCATCCGCCGCTGGAACCTCGCCTCCGTCCGTTTCATCGGCGAAAAGAACACACTGAAAGGCGTCGAAGTCGAAGAGGTGGAATGGTTGCCTGCGAAAAACGGCGGACGTCCCGAAATGTGGAAGACAGGCCGTACGGAAATAATCGAAGCCGACCTCGTCTTCCTCGCGATGGGCTTCATCCACCCCGAACAGGAAGGGCTGATCAAAGAACTTTCCATCGCCGTCGACACACGCGGCAACATCGCCGTCGATCCGGGCACCAACCGGATAGCCGACACTAATATCTTCGCCTCAGGCGATGCCGTCAGCGGTGCCAGCCTCGTTGTCCGTGCCATGGCCTCCGGTCGCAAAGCAGCAGCCGCTATCGACAAATACCTGCACCCCCATAAATCATAATTCATAATTCATAAATCATAATTCCCATGTGTGGTATTACAGCAATCTTCAACATCCATAGCAGCGCCGCCGACCTTCGTCAGCAAGCCCTGAAAATGAGTAAACGTATCCGTCACCGCGGCCCGGACTGGAGCGGCATCTATCAAGGAAAAACCGCCATCCTCGCCCATGAACGCCTCTCCATCGTCGATCCTGCATCCGGCGGACAACCGCTGAGAAGCAAAGACGGCAAACTGATCCTCACCGTCAACGGCGAGATATATAACCATCGCGAACTCCGCGGACAGTTGAAAGACGAATACGAATTCCAGACCGGAAGTGACTGCGAGGTCATCCTCGCCCTCTACCGCAAATACGGCGTGGGATGCGTGGAAAAGCTGAGCGGGATCTTCGGATTCGCTCTCTACGACGAAGCGAACGACTGTTACCTGATCGCCCGCGATCCGATCGGCGTCATCCCCCTCTATATCGGCCACGACGACGAAGGGCATCTCCTTGTGTCATCCGAACTGAAAGGGCTCGAAGGCTTCGCCACCGCATACGGCCAGTTCCCTCCGGGACACTATTTCTATAGCCGTGATAAGGATTTCACCCGCTGGTATATCCGCGACTGGATGCAATATGATAACGTGAAAGATAATCCTGCCAGCGTAGAGGAACTGCACGATGCCCTCGAAGCGGCCGTACGCCGCCAACTGATGAGCGACGTGCCCTATGGCGTACTCCTTTCCGGCGGTCTGGACTCGTCCATCACCTCCGCCATAGCCAAAAAATACGCAGCCAAACGCATCGAGACCGAAGGGAAGGCAGATGCATGGTGGCCGCAGCTGCACTCCTTCGCTGTCGGTCTCAAAGGAGCGCCTGATTTAGTGGCAGCCAAGAAAGTGGCCGATTATATCGGTACTGTCCACCACGAGATCAACTACACGATCGAGGAAGGGCTCGATGCCATTCGTGACGTGATCTACTACATCGAGACATACGACGTGACGACTGTCCGCGCCTCCACTCCGATGTACCTGTTGGCTCGCGTAATCAAGTCGATGGGTATAAAGATGGTGTTGAGCGGCGAAGGGGCGGATGAGGTGTTCGGGGGTTACCTCTATTTCCACAAAGCCCCGGATGCGAAAGCATTCCACGAAGAGACCGTCCGTAAACTGAGCAAACTCTATATGTATGACTGTCTACGGGCTAACAAAAGCTTATGTGCTTGGGGTGTGGAAGGTCGCGTTCCTTTCCTCGACAAAGAGTTTCTCGATATTGCCATGCGCCTCAACCCTGAAGCCAAAATGTGTCCCGGTAGCGTGATCGAGAAGAAAATTCTCCGCGAGGCTTTCGCCGATGTGCTCCCCTCGGAAATAGCCTGGCGGCAGAAGGAACAATTCTCCGACGGCGTCGGCTACAGCTGGATCGACACGCTGAAAAAGGTGACCGCCCAAGCCGTCAGCGACACTGAAATGGCGAATGCCGCCCGGCGCTTCCCGATCAACACGCCTCAGAACAAAGAAGAATACTTCTACCGTACCATCTTCGAAGAGCATTTTCCCAGTGAAAGTGCCGCCCGCAGCGTGCCGAGCGTACCGAGCGTTGCCTGCTCCACCGCCGAAGCTCTCGCTTGGGATACCGCCTTCAAGAACATGAACGACCCCAGCGGACGGGCGGTGAAAGGGGTACATGAAGCGGCATACTGACATACCGATCTCCGTAACAAAACACACTCAAATCTGTATGTTATATAAAAAACAGAAACAAACCTCTAAACTGAAGTTTGCTTCTGTTTTTATATGACCTTCACTAATCCCGCACGCAACGGATAGGGAAATAACAAGCTCCGACTGCTGCCGCTGAGACATTATTATTAATCATATCATTGTCGCCATCCAAATATGGAAGCATCGGAATTCCCTTTGACAAGATATCGACCCAAAATAAGACAGTTCCTTCTAACTCCGTTGAATTAAACTTAGGAGTATTGGTTTTACCAAACCCTGTTGTCTGTCCCAGTGCAGGCACAGCATAAAGTGAAAGTCCACTCAAATTATCAGGAGTATTATCACCAGACTTCCACCATTGAGCAGCCACCCAATCACGACTATCTTTATTTTCCGCCACATTAGAAGCCATCATATGCCACCAGTCAAAGCCAAAAATATAATCAATATATTCCATGTCTGCATAATAATTTCCAAATACACCATGCGTAAAACTTGTCGGAATATGCCACCCTTCGGGGCAAAGACTATTATTAGTTTGTCCTTCTATATCTTGTGAAAGAATATTGTAATCTGAACCAAGATTCTGGACATATGGATCGTAATCTCCCGCCACAGCCGAAAAGTTATAATGCAAACCATATCGTTTCTTCACCTCATCGCTCTGACTTTCCACATCAAAACTATCATCTTTCTTATAATAATCATACATAGCTGCTTTCTGATACTGAGTACCTGTCGAATATTCGTTAAGATAAACAGTTTGAGACTTTTGGTCATCCGTTGCGCTCCGCTGATAAACCAAAGAAGTTCCATCCTTAAACTTTGTAGCACGCAAATTCTCTCTCATCCAATAAGACGCTCCTATCTTGACAATAGGATACTCAATACCGTCAGCATCCGAAATGGTATAGGGTTCTAACTTATACTTATCAATCCCATTTTTGCATTCCTTGACATTTTTAGATGATGTAATCATCAATTTGGAGATTTCCTCCTTCCCTCCAGTTCCCGCAATAAAAGCTGCAAGAGGTGACACATTACCATTTTCATAACTACCCCGCATTGTCCAACCAATGTTACCTCCGGCAATATTCCTACTGCCTTTAGCACCTCCTAGATATTTCGCTATATATCCATTGGCAAGGTCTACCTTGTTATCTTCACCTACAGGATAAACGGCTACGACCTGATAAGTCACGCCATTTTGCCCCGGAATACGGCCGAACCCTTCCTTACAGATCTCCGCAACCTGCTTATCGCCATCCATCACTTTCCACACGTTGGATTTATCCCAATCTATATCATTTATATCGATATAATTCTCAACTGTGACAGGCATACTGAACCGGGTTCCATCAGTCAAGATAAATTCCACATAGTCATCATAGACCTTCACATCGCTAAAGAACGAGCTACCACCGCCCCCACCGCTACCGGCAGGACCTTGTGAGCCGGTCGGACCCTGTTCTCCCGTTTCGCCACGCTCACCTGAGACTTTCGCCCATTGCTTGCCTCCGTCTACAGAAAGATAAACGGCAGTATCATTCTTCTTACCCCCGCCAATCAGAATGGCATCATCCGGCAATTGGCTTCCTAATTTCAATTCAGGAGGTATACTCTGTGTATTAGCGCCGATTATATTGCCTTTAGAATCTTTCATCAGTTCGCCGTCAAGTGTCCAATACCAATTTCCATCTTCCGACTGCTTTATACCGATTAGGGGGGTATTCCCTTTTTCGCCTTTCTCGCCGTGATAGATCGTAGCCGGTTCCTGATTCTTAAAACGTATCGTATAACCGACCGTATCACTGCCTAAAACCACAGGAGTGACATCCGTGATATAGTCATTTTCGTCCATCAACTTTTGAAGAGCATCAATATTGCTACTGGCCGCAGCCTGCCAGGTTTCCAAAGCTTCGATACGGTTCTCCAATCCCGAAATCTTATTCCATAAATCTTCATCATTATAGCATCCGGTCATAAACACAGCAGAAAGAGCTAACCAAACACAAATACTCGTTTTTATCTTTTTCATTTTTCTGTTATATAAAAATTCGATTAATAATACTAATCAGTCTTGACTACCGGCATCGCTGGATGCCGGTAGTCAAGACCATTCGGTGCCAGTTACCAGCACCGTTCAGTGCCGATGACCGGAACAAATTATAATTCACCCGGACGTTCTTCTTCTCCGGGAATATTTCCCACATACAAAGGATAGGGGAAGCGGTTTCGACGGGGTTCCTTCAACAACTTCTTTGAATTTGTGCTTGCCTGAGTCGCAACCTCCAAATAGTAAGCCCCCTTATTTAACTGAGGAATGATAAATGAAAAAAAAGATGGGTCGTTGCGTAGTAAAGCAGAAACCGGGACAGGGATTTCCGTTTTATCCGTATCGGACACGAAGAAGAAGCCGACCGTCTGCCCTTCAGAACCGGTTATCTTCACCCGGTTGCCTTCGCCGTTAAGACCACCGCCCGGAGTGATCCGAAGATTTTCACTGCCGGTTGCCACATCGACAACTTTCGTAATGGTCGGCAATCCTTCTTCCGTACCAGCGACAATCACACTGATGTTTTTCAAATCTTCCTTAAATTCGATACGGGGTGAACAACGTAAAGTTACATTGTTGACCGACGGATCGAATTTGGCATCCGGACCTATAAACGGACCGTCCACGCCAAGTGAATTATTCGCAAACCCGAACTCTACGGTAGAAGCATTGTAAAGTTCTATCTTAGCCTGGGCCATCAAGTCGTTATAGGCACTCTCCAACTCAGACGCCGTAAATTTACTGTTCGTTGCAGCCAGCTTGCATAAGTCTTTGACTGAACGATTTGCCTGATAAGTTACATTAAAAGAAAAGTCATCATCACGCTCCGTCAGCTTATTAGCGACTAATTTGCCGGTAATGCTACGCATTTTAGGTTCGTTTAAAGCCATAAATTTAAAATTTGATTAAGTTCGATTAGAACTATTTCCTTTTATGGCGTTTTTCAAGTAACGAAATCCATATCAACAACCAAAACACACTTTATTTTGGCAAAAAGGTTCAAACGGGTAATAAAAATTAATACAAAAACCCGTTTTGTTAGGATTTATTTTATAGATTTGCATCATTATTAACGTAGTTCTAATCGAACTATGTCTATTTTTTTGTTTCCTTTTAATTATCAATTATTATTACAAATACGAACTTCCGGCTACTTTCGTAGTACAAATGGGATTCCTGCCATTTATAAGAAATCCTCCCGCATCGGACTGAACGTGTCGATCAGAACACCAGCTTCCAAGCATATGCAACCATGCAGAATACCCGGTTTCATATATACGCCGTCACCCGGACGCACAATCTTCGTTTCACCGTCCGTCGTGAACTCGAACACACCACTCGCTACATAAGTCGTTTGCGTATGCGGATGTGTATGCGGCGTTCCGATTGCTCCTGTTTCGAACTTGACTTTGACCATCATCAGGTTGTCGTTATAACCCATGATTTGCCTAACGATACCTTCACCCGCTGATTCCCATGGCATTTCTGCCTCAAACTGAAAATTGTTACTCTCGTATTTCATGATTTTGCAATTTAATTATTACAAAAATAATCGTTTTTTCGTACATTTGATGCATTATTAAATCTATCAACATGAAAAATAGAATTTCTACTGGGGCGCTCTTCGCCATGCTTATGCTTATGGCCATGCTTCCCCGAACCGGACATTCACAAGAAATCGATCCCAACGCCTATTACGAGATCGTAAGCAGCAACAACCTGGTTCTCGACAATCAAGACAGCGAAGACGACGGGACCCAGATATTCATCAACAACCGTGTGGAGAACCGCGTGTCGCAGGTATGGCAACTGACGACTCCCGGCTATGGGGTCTATAAGATCTGTACGCCCCTCTCCGATAAATGCGTGGACAACAACAACACGAAAGAACCGGGCCCGGTTATCCAGTGGGACAACGGAGCGACCAATATGAACCAATTCTGGAAACTCACGAAGATAGGAGGAAACACCTACACGTTCACCAACATAACAAACGGGTTGAACCTCGGTATCAGTGACGACGGGCAACCAGGAAAAGCGGCTCTCCAGCTTGTCGCTGATTCGACCAGTGCCAGACAACACTGGACACTACGCCGGTCAAACATCAAAATTGACAAGGAGGCCCTGCGCAGTTCCAGTGACAAGGATTGGGAGAACGAAACTATCTTTGCTGTCAACAAGGAGCCGGGGCATACGACTTATGTCCCCTTCCCTTCCGTGGAAAGCCTGAAAAGTTCGCCAGACTACCGCAAAGCCTGGCTTCGCCCGAACTCGCCGCGCTACCAGTTGTTGAACGGCAACTGGAAATTCAATTGGGTAAAACAGCCGTCCGAACGTCCGGTCAATTTCTATAAACCGAACTACGATGTTTCCGGCTGGAAAGAAATTCCGGTTCCTTCCAATTGGGAAATGTACGGATACGGTACTCCTATTTATACAAACATCACGTATCCGCATCGCAACAACCCTCCTTTCATACAAGGCAAGAAAGGATACACGATTATGGACGAACCCAACCCGGTCGGCTCCTACCGCCGCGACTTCAATATTCCGGACGACTGGAAAGGAAGTGAAATCTTTATCCATTTCGACGGAGTCTACAGTGCAATGTACCTCTGGGTGAACGGAAAGAAAGTCGGGTACAGCCAGGGAGCGAATAACGACGCAGAGTTCAATATCACGAAATATGTAAAGCCGGGAAAGAACGTCCTGGCTGTCGAAGTGTACCGTTGGAGCGACGGCAGCTACCTGGAAGACCAAGATATGTTCCGCCTGAGCGGTATCCATCGCGATGTTTATCTGTTCGCGACTCCCAAGCTGCGCTTGCGCGATTACTATCTGACCGCTTCCTTCACAGGAGATGACCTGAGCAAGGCGATATTCAATGTCCGTACAAACGTGACGAACTATGGCAAAACAGTGGACGAAGCGGTTGTCGACATCACGTTGCTGGACCAAGACGGCAAACAGGTGGCCTTTATATCCGATGTTGTCAAAGACATCAGGAAAGGACAGGAAACGGTCAACACGGCCAGCGTCGAAGTCAAGAACCCGCGTCTCTGGTCTGCCGAGACTCCCTACCTTTACACGGCGATACTGGAACTGAAAGACAAGACTGGCAAAACACTAGAAGCTATGTCTTCACAATTCGGTTTCCGCAAAATCGAGATCAAGAACAAGCGGGTATATATCAATAATGAGCAGGTGTTCTTCAAAGGAGCCAACCGCCATGACATCCACCCTCAGCACGGAAAAGCGGTTCCGGTCGAGTCGATGATCGAGGATATATTGCTTTTCAAGCGTTATAATCTGAACACGATCCGCACGAGCCATTATCCGAACGATGCCAAGATGTACGCATTACACGACTACTATGGCCTCTACGTGATGGACGAAGCCGATATAGAGTGTCACGGCAACCATTCGATCAGTAACAAGGAAAGCTGGTTACCCGCCTATGTAGACCGTATGGTTCGCATGGTCGAGCGTGACAAGAACCACCCGTCCGTCATCTTCTGGTCTATGGGTAACGAATCCGGTGACGGCAAAAACTTCGACACCGTATACAAGGAAGCCCGCAAACTCGATCCGCGTCCGATCCATTATGAAGGCAAAAACCGGATCGCCGACATGGATTCCCGAATGTATCCTTCCATCGAGTCGATGAAGCAACAGGACGAGGAGAAGAGCGACAAACCGTTCTTCCTTTGCGAATATGCGCATGCAATGGGTAATGCGATCGGTAACCTCGATGAATATTGGGATTATATCGAAAACCATTCCTGCCGCATGATAGGCGGTTGTATCTGGGACTGGGTGGACCAGGGTATCAACAAATATGGCGAATTGTCTGACCGTTACTACTTCGGCGGTGGCTTCGGCGACAAACCTAACGATTTTGATTTCTGCTGTAACGGTATCGTAACTCCCGACCGCCAGGTAACTCCTAAATTGATCGAAGTGAAAAAAGTGTACCAATATATCAAATTCAAACCGGTAGAGTTGAAGGCTGGTAAAGTGAAGCTGGAAAACCGCTACGATTTCCTTAATCTGAATCAGTTCGATTTACAATGGCAGTTGTTGAAAGACGGCCAAATAGTCGAATCGGGCGTATTATCTTTAGGCGATGCAGCTCCGAACAAAGACATCGAAGTGACGATTCCTTATAAAACGGCTTTGGATGCCGGCAGTGAATACTTCCTCAACCTGTCAGCCCGGTTGAAAAAAGATTGCAATTGGGCGAATGCCGGGCACGAAGTAGCCTCCGAGCAATATTCACTGACCGGAAAGATTGCAGTAGCTCCTGTCGACACAGCTTTCAACGACACACTGAAAGTCGAAGAAGAAAAAGGGCAGATCGGTTTTCGCGCTCCGGGATTCTTCATCGCTTTCAATCCAGAGACGGGCAAGATGGTTTCTTTACGCTATGCCGGTACGGATATGATCTATAATAAGGAAGGTTTCGATTTCAACTGGTTCCGTGCAATGGACAATGATAAACGGGACTATCTGCCGACCACCGTCAAAAAGCAGGCATTCGACTGGAAGCAGGCCACCGACAAAAAGTCGGTGACCATTACCACGAGCTTGGAAGCTACCGTAGGAAGCGGAACCCAAAAAGTGGTACTGCCATTCGACGTCACCTATACAGTCTATGCAAACGGTACGGTCGATATAGACGCGACTTTCAAAGCTGGCAACGACTTCAACCTGCCTCGCCTCGGCCTCCAGGTTGCTTTGAACCCGACACTCGAACAGGTGGAATGGTACGGACGCGGCCCGATTGAAAACTATTGGGACCGCAAAAATGCAGCCTATGTCGGCCTGTACAAGAACACCGTGACTGGAATGGAAGAAGCCTACGTACGTGCCCAGTCGATGGGTAACCGCGATGATGTACGCTGGCTGACGCTAAAAAGCCTCGATAACCAAGGTATCCGAATCACATCTAAAGACCACCTGAACTTCAGCGCACTCCACTTCACCGATCCGGAACTGTGGGAACTGACTTACGGGCATGACCTCGACAATATCCGCCGTGCGGAAGTGATTCTAAATCTCGATTGCATCCAGCGTGGTATTGGAAACGGCAGTTGCGGCCCAGGCCCGCGCCCACATTATGAAATTGAAAAGAACAAAAACTATAGCTACTCGTTCCGCATCGAGAACGCGAAGTAACCTATCGGCGAATGAAGACTTAACCGCCTTGTTTCCACGCTCGACGCGGGATCGCAAAAGAACAGGCATTATCTACGGCCAGTTATAACGCGATCCTGTGCCCAGCACAGGAATAAGGCGGTTTTTATTCACCGATAAAGCATCATTCAAACAAAGCAACCATTTACTAAGCCCCTATAAAGAATGAAGAAAATCTTATTGACCGCAGGCTTTACCCTATTCGCTTGGGGATCGACCTGCCTGGCGCAAAGCACGTATTTCAGCGACAGTAAAGAATGGCTCCGGAAAGCTGAGGCCTGCAAGCCGGAGTTGAGTTATCAGACTATTTCTCCCGTCAAAGTCGTCCGTTCCGTACAGGACACAAAAGCATTCCAGGGCTGGCGGATGGAAGATGCCGGACAACCGGATATCCTCTTCAACGAGCCGTTCAAAAAGCATCCAGCCATTACCCTGGATTTCGGCAATCATTATACCGGCTATCTCACTTTCTCCATCAAACCGTCCGGATTAAAAGCAGCAGACGCACCCGTCCGGCTTAAGTTCACCTTTGCAGAAGTTCCGGGAGAGTTGAACACCCCGCTCGAACCTTATAAGGGAGGTTTGGCCCGTTCCTGGGTGCAGGACGAGATCGTGACGGTCATGAGCGTCCCCCACGAGATGACGATCCCGCGCCGCCTGGCAGGACGCTACCTGAAAATCGAACTGCTGGGCATATCGGGCAGTTTCGACTTCGTGTTCGACAAGCTGACCTTCAAGACACAAACCTCCGTCACCAACGAAGCACCGGCTTTAGCCTCTACCACCGATCCTCTGGTCCGGGATATATATAAAGTAGGCTTGAATACCCTGAAAGAATGCATGCAGACTGTCTATGAAGACGGCCCCAAACGGGATCGCCGCCTGTGGATCGGCGACCTCTATCTCGAAGCATTGGCAAACGCCCATACGTTCAAGAACCATGAACTGACCAAACATTGCCTGTATCTGCTCGCCGCCTTCGCCAACGACGAAGGCTTGCTGCATGCCACACTGCTCGAAAAGCCTCAACCCCATCCGCAATACGGCACGCACACACTGGACTACTGCCTCATTTATAACGTAGCATTGTTGGAATACCTGAAAGAGACGGGGGACAGGGAAACAGCGAATGACCTGTGGCCTGTTGTTGTCCGCCAGATAGAGTTAGCACTTCGCCAGTTTTCACCGGAATGGATCTATGACATGGACAAGAAACCTCAATACTGGTTGGTATTCGACTGGAAAGACGGATATGACCGGCAGGCTTCCATGCAAGGACTAACGATTTTCGCCCTACAACACAGCTACGAATTGGCTAAAATGTTAGGCAAAGAAAAGGAGGCCGGCGAATGGCCGACAATAGCCGGCAAGATGAAGAAAGCTGCCCGCCAACATTTCTATGACAAGAAGCGAGGAGTAATGGTCAGCGGCAAAGACAAACAAATCTCCTATCTGTCGCAAGTTTGGATGATCCTATCCAACACACTGGACAAAAAAGAAGGGGCTAAGGCAATGGCTACCGTCATGTCCATGCCCGACGCTTGCTATCCGGGCTGCCCCTATGCTTACCATTATGTGATAGAAGCCCTTCTGCAATGCGGCATGCCGCAAGAAGCACGCAAACTGATTACCGATTATTGGGGTAGTATGGTAAAGCGGGGAGCCGATACCTTTTGGGAAGTCTATGACCCGAACAATGATTACCTTTCCCCCTATGGCTTCTTCGTAATCAATAGCTATTGCCATGCCTGGAGTTGCACCCCGATCTATTTCATCAACAAATATCCGGAGATATTCCAAAAATAACCTCTTTCATGCCGGTTAAGGAACTGTATCAAAATACCTATATGATTTCTCTTAGGCACGGATTACATGGACTTTTTTATTCTTTCCTCGTGTAACCCGTGCCAAAAAAACAAATAGCAAGCGAATTTTCATTTTGACCTCATGAAATCTTTCAGGAGGTGTGTCGATCAGCAGTCAGAATTTCTTCCCATCCTTCCAAAACCAAAAGTCCTCATCATAAACTCAGATAGCCATTCGCATAGAACAACTTACAATAACAAAGATAAAACAAGTATCCTCATTACTATTTATAACATAAAACAGCCCTATTTATAACAATTCATCACAAATACATTATTATTATACATTAAGACATAATTTACATATCAAAAATATCAAAACGTCGTATATTTGCATTGCAATAAAACAAAAAGACATATCAAACAAAATAATAGCGATAAAAATGACAGAACCAATCAGATTTACAAAGATGCACGGAGCCGGAAACGACTACATATACGTGAATACAATGGCTTTTCCGGTCCGGAACCCGGAAGAGCTTGCCATTAGGTTGAGTGCTCCCCATACCGGGATCGGCTCGGACGGACTGGTTCTGATCGGTTCATCAAAAATCGCCGACTTCAGCATGCGTATTTTCAATGCGGACGGTTCCGAAGCCATGATGTGTGGAAATGCCTCCCGTTGTATCGGCAAATATGTATATGACAAAAGACTGACGAACAAAAAAAACATTACGCTGGAAACATTATCCGGCATCAAGGAGTTGCAACTGACCACCCGGAAACTTTCCGGTCCCCACGAAGAGGTAACCGAAGTGACGGTCGACATGGGCTGTCCGGTAATAGGTGAAACAGCCCTTGAAATAGAAGCCGGAGACTATTTTTATACGGGAACGGTCATCTCGATGGGGAATCCGCATCTTGTCATTTTTGTCGAAGATATCACGAATATAAATCTGCCGGTCATCGGACCTTTATTGGAATGCCATCCGCTGTTCCCGAACCGGACGAATGTCGAATTTGTCCAGGCGCTAAGTACAGACGAAGTACGGATGAAGGTTTGGGAACGCGGTTCCGGCATTACGCAAGCCTGTGGGACCGGAGCCTGTGCGACAGCCGTAGCAAGCGCAGTGCGCGGGAAAACCGGACGAAAAACCAAAGTCGTCATGGATGGAGGCCCTCTTACCATCCATTGGGATGAAAGTTCCGGACACGTCTATATGACTGGCGGGGCGGTCAAAGTATTCGAGGGGGAACTGGAAATATAAACACAACAAAAAACTATTGATAGAATATGGCACTGATTAATGAACATTTCCTGAAGCTGCAAAACAACTACCTGTTCTCGGACATCGCAAAGAAAGTAAACAGTTTTAAGGTTACACATCCCAAAAAGAAAATTATCCGCATGGGTATCGGCGATGTGACGCAACCGTTAGCCCCTGCCGTCATCGAAGCCATGCACAAGGCGGTCGACGAGATGGCAAGCAAGGATACATTCCACGGATACGGCCCCGAACAAGGCTATCCGTTCCTGATAGATGCCATCATCAAGAACGATTATGCCAGTCGCGGCATCTTCCTCGAACCCGGAGAAGTGTTCGTGAGCGACGGAGCCAAAAGCGACTGTGGAAACATCGGTGACATGCTTCGTCACGACAACAGTATCGGTGTGACAGACCCGGTCTATCCGGTATATATCGACTCGAACGTGATGAGCGGACGGACCGGTACGCTGGAAAACGGCAAATGGAGCGACGTGGTCTACATCCCCTGCACCGAAGCCAATAACTTCGTGCCCGATCTGCCCAGCCGCCGCGTAGACATCATTTACCTCTGCTATCCGAACAACCCGACCGGGACAACGCTTACGAAAGAAGAACTGAAGAAATGGGTGAACTATGCCCTTGCCAATGATTGCCTGATCATGTACGACTCGGCTTACGAGGCCTATATCCAAGATCCCAATATCCCCCACTCTATCTACGAGATCAAGGGAGCGAAGAAGGTGGCGATCGAGTTCCGCAGCTTCTCCAAAACAGCCGGTTTCACAGGTGTGCGCTGCGGTTACACGATTGTTCCGAAAGAGTTGAACGCCTTTACCCTGGCAGGCGAACGGGTTCCGCTGAACCGGATGTGGAACCGCCGTCAGTGCACGAAGTTCAACGGTACGAGCTACATCACCCAGCGAGGAGCCGAAGCAGTCTACAGCCCGGAAGGGAAAGAGCAGGTCCGGAAAACGATCGATTATTACATGGCCAACGCCCGCATCATGCGGGAAAGCCTCCCAGAGCTGCGGCCTGCGGGTGTATGGCGGCGAAAACGCCCCTTACATCTGGCTGAAAACACCGGACGGACTCTCTTCTTGGAAATTCTTTGACAAACTGCTTTACGAAGTCAATATAGTAGGGACTCCCGGTGTGGGGTTCGGACCCGGTGGCGAGGGTTTTCTCCGTCTCACCGCTTTCGGAGACAGAGACGACACGCTGGAAGCCATGAGCAGGCTGAAGAAGTGGTTGCTCTAAGCTAACAGTCGATGAATTCCAATCCACAGGTTAATTTGGAAAATTATCACATCAAATCATTATATCTATGTCAAAGTTAAGATTCAGAGTAGTAGAAACAGCCTTCAAGAAACGGGCTGCAGAAGTACCGGCTCCGGCCGAACGTCCATCCGACTATTTCGGGCAGAACGTATTCAACCGGGCGAAGATGTTCAAATATCTTCCTGAAAAAGCGTACGAACGGATCACGGACTGCATCGACAACGGCGCTCCGCTCGACCGAGAAACAGCCGACATCGTAGCTGCCGGCATGAAGAAGTGGGCGATCGGAATGGGAGCCACCCACTACACGCATTGGTTCCATCCGCTGACCGAAGGAACAGCCGAGAAGCATGATGCTTTCGTCGAACACGATGGCAAGGGCGGCATGGTCGAAGAGTTCTCTGGCAAGCTACTGATCCAGCAGGAACCCGACGCATCCAGTTTTCCGAACGGCGGTATCCGGAACACATTCGAGGCACGCGGCTATTCCGCCTGGGACCCCTCCTCTCCCGCTTTTATCGTAGGTGACACACTCTGTATCCCGACTGTTTTCATCGCTTATACCGGAGAATCGCTGGACTACAAAGCCCCGCTATTGAAAGCCCTCGAAGCCGTTAACAAGGCTGCCACAGACGTCTGCCATTACTTCAATCCGGATGTAAAGAAAGTATACGCTTACCTGGGCTGGGAACAGGAATACTTCCTAGTCGACGAAGGACTGTATGCCGCACGTCCCGACCTGTTGCTGACAGGCCGTACGCTGATGGGACACGAAAGTTCGAAGAACCAGCAATTGGAAGACCACTACTTCGGCGCCATCCCGACCCGTGTCATGGAATTTATGAAGGAGTTGGAAATCGAGTCGCTCAAATTAGGCATTCCTTTGAAAACACGCCACAATGAAGTCGCCCCGAACCAGTTCGAGCTGGCTCCCGTCTTCGAAGAATGCAACCTGGCGAACGACCATAACCTGCTTGTAATGGCTCTGATGCGCAAGATCAGCCGCAAACATGGCTTCCGTGTCCTGCTGCACGAGAAACCGTTCAAAGGCATAAATGGTTCCGGCAAACACAACAACTGGTCACTGGGAACCGACACAGGCATCCTGCTGATGGCTCCGGGCAAGACACCGGAAGAAAACCTCCGCTTCATCACCTTCATCGTCAATGTGCTGATGGCTGTCTACCGCCACAACGGATTACTGAAAGCCAGCATTTCGAGTGCCACCAATGCCCATCGTTTAGGAGCTAACGAAGCACCTCCTGCAATCATCTCCAGCTTCCTCGGAACACAGTTGTCGAAAGTCCTGGAACATCTCGAAAAAAGCGAACCGGAAGACCTGATGCTGGCAGGCAAGCAAGGCATGAAGCTCGACATCGCCCGTATCCCCGAACTGCTGATCGACAATACCGACCGTAACCGTACCTCACCTTTTGCCTTCACCGGCAACCGTTTCGAATTTCGTGCCGTAGGCTCCGAGGCCAACTGCGCTTCCGCCATGCTCGCCCTGAATGCTGCCGTAGCCGAACAGTTGAAGACATTCAAAACCGAGGTCGATGCAAAAATTGCCGATGGCAAGGAGACATTCGCCGCCATCCTCGAAGTACTACGTAAAGACATCAAGGAATGCAAGGCGATCCATTTTGACGGCAACGGCTACAGTGACGAATGGAAAGCCGAAGCAGCCCGTCGTGGCCTGGACTGCGAGACAAGCGTGCCGGTGATTTTCGACAACTATCTGAAAGAAAGCAGCGTCCGGATGTTCGAATCCACCGGCGTCATGACACGCAAGGAACTGGAAGCCCGTAACGAAGTCAAATGGGAAACCTATACGAAGAAAATCCAGATCGAAGCTCGCGTACTCGGTGACCTGGCGATGAACCACATCATCCCGACCGCCACCAGATACCAGACTTCCCTGATCGACAACGTCTACAAGATGAAAGACCTCTTCCCTGCCGATAAGGCTTCCGCCCTTTCGTCCCGCAACCTGGAGATCATCGAAGACATCGCCAACCGCACCAACTTCATCAAAGAGAAGGTCGATGAAATGGTGGAAGCCCGCAAGGTCGCTAACAAGATCGAAAGCGAACGCGAGAAGGCAATCGCCTACCACGACAAGATCGTCCCGATGCTGGAAGCCATCCGCTACCACATCGACAAATTAGAACTGGTTGTCGACGACCAGATCTGGACATTGCCGAAATACAGGGAACTATTATTTATCAGATAGTTTTTTGTTGATTGTTTTGTGTTTGCAAGGGGAACGTGCTGTGAAGTATGGATCCCCTTCTTTTTTATTACAAAGGAATTGCATACCTTTGGAGCATAATTCAATAAGAAAGGAGTTTACGTCATAACGGCAATGGAATTACAACAATGGAAACAGAACTTTATCCGCGATTATCTGGACGAGATAGACAGTCTGGAAGTGATGGATAAGCTGGAAAAATATACAAAACGGATACTAAATAAAAAGCCGGTGGCTCTATCCCCTATCGCTTTCAATATAGACGAAGCAAATGCTGAAATCGATATTGCCGAAAAAGAATTAAGCGAAGGAAAAGGTATCAAAGAAATGGAGAACCTGCCTTTGCAAACAGGACAAAGCAGTATCGCTCTCTGGTAGAAGGCTACTATAAAATTATCTATACCATGAGAAAACGATCACACGATACAAGTCGTTTTATTATGGGATTGCCGTCAGAACCCCGACATGCTCAAAAAACTATAAGACAAATATAAACAAATATGAACTACGGATTTGTAAAAGTTGCCGCCGCCGTACCGCTTGTACAGGTAGCGGATTGTTTTTATAATATAGAAAAAATAGAAGGACTGATGCGGCAAGCATCGGAAAAAGGCGTGCAGATCATCGCTTTCCCGGAACTGTCCGTCACCGGCTATACCTGCCTCGACCTCTTCGCCCAGCAGACGTTGCTCGATGGCGCAGAAGCGGCACTGCTCCAGTTGGTCAGCAACACGGCCGACCTGGATATCCTGACCATCGTCGGCGTTCCGCTACGGACGGAAAACCGGCTGATCAATGCCGCCGTTGTCTTCCAGAAAGGAGCCATACGGGGTGTCGTCCCCAAGACATATTTGCCCAACTATAAAGAGTTTCAGGAACAACGCTGGTTCACATCTGCCACGGAACTTCGGGAATCGACAATTTCCATCGGGGAAGAAGAATATCCGATGGGCAGCCACCTGCTGTTCCGTTCGGGACGGCTGACTGCCGGCATCGAGATATGCGAAGACCTCTGGGTTCCCGTCCCCCCCAGTTCCCTGCTGGCGATGGAAGGAGCCAACATCATCTTCAACCTCTCCGCCAGCAACGAGCTGATCGGCAAGCACGCCTACCTGCGTTCGCTGATCTGCCAGCAATCCGCCCGTTGCATGGCAGGCTATGTCTATGCCTCTTCCGGCTTCGGCGAATCGAGCACCGACCTCGTCTTTGCCGGTAACGGGATCATAGCCGAGAACGGCAACCTGCTTGCCGAATCTCCCCGTTTCACGATGGAAGAACAGCTTGTCATCAGCGAGATCGACATAGAGACTTTGCAGAACGACCGGCAAGTCAACACCAGCTTCATGTATGGCACATCCGGTCTACCGAAGGAAAAGGCACAGGTTGTAGACTTCCAAGTCCGGATTTCGGACGGATTCAGCCTGACGCGTCCGGTCGATCCGCATCCGTTCACTCCCTCCGGAGAGGCTTTGAAGGAACGCTGTGAAGAAATATTCCACATACAGGTAGCCGGCCTTGCCAAACGACTCGTCCATGCACATGCTCAAACGGCTGTCGTCGGTATTTCAGGCGGGCTGGACTCCACCCTGGCTCTGCTCGTGACCGTCATGACGTTCGACGCTCTGAAGATGCCACGGGGGCAGATCATCGGCATCACGATGCCCGGCTTCGGTACGACCGACCGCACCTATACTAACGCTTGCGACCTCATCCGCTCCCTCGGCGTCACACTGAAAGAGATCCCGATCAAGGAAGCCTGCCTTCAACATTTCCGCGACATCGACCATGATCCGTCCGTCCATGACGTGACCTACGAAAACAGCCAGGCACGCGAACGGACCCAACTGCTGATGGATGTCGCCAACCAGAAGAACGGCCTCGTGATCGGAACCGGCGACCTCTCCGAACTGGCACTCGGCTGGGCGACCTACAACGGCGACCATATGTCGATGTACGGCGTGAACGGCAGCATCCCGAAAACATTGGTCAAATACCTGGTCGAATGGGTTGCCAATCACAAGGTGGACGATGCCTCCCGCCTCACCTTGCTGGATATCGTCGACACGCCGATCAGCCCCGAACTGATCCCGGCAGACGAGAACGGCAACATCAAGCAAAAGACAGAGGACTTGGTCGGCCCGTACGAACTGCACGACTTCTTCCTCTACCATTTCCTGCGTTTCGGTTCCCATCCGTCCAAGATTTATTTCTTAGCGCAAAAAGCCTTCGCAGGCATCTACGACAATGCAACGGTCAAGAAATGGCTCTACACCTTCTGCCGCCGCTTCTTCCAACAACAATTCAAACGCAGTTGCCTGCCAGACGGCCCCAAGGTCGGCTCCGTCAGCCTCTCGCCACGTGGTGACTGGCGTATGCCGAGCGATGCGGTGTCGCGACTCTGGTTGGAAGAGATAGAACGGATCAACATATAGATACCGAACCGATTCACCCGACAAAGATACGAAACCATAAAAAAGCAAAGTCGATTAGAGTCGATTAAAATGACTGCTAAAACGATTTTTATTGGTATTCATTGTTTTATTGATAGCTATGTCCATTTGCAAACGATCAATAAAACAGTGAATACCAATACATTGCAACAGCAAATCACCACCTCTTGACCTTTTGCTATGACGATTCCTTATATATAATAACTAAGTATTCTCTTATAACTAATTATAAAACGGGACTTTTTTCAATTTTTGAAAACGACAAAAGGCGAAACTTCAAAAAATCCCGCCAACTCCTAAAGGACCGGCATCTCAGCCCCCCAATCAAAACACCGGTGTTTTGAAAACGAATCACCGGTGTTTTGAATTCAAATCACCGGTGATTCGCACCATAAAGCAGCAGGCTATATATAAAAGCAGATCACAATCCGGAAGAATCGATCCATGAACATGAAAAGATTAATCGACTCTATTCGACTCTAATCGACTCTAATCGACTCCGCTTTTTTATAATGCCATATATTTGCAGGGTAATCGATTCACAAACGCTCTTTGAAATATTTACATATAGCCAACCGTTCCCACAAAAAAAGGCTACCGGAACCCGATAGCCTTTTAATGGATATTTCAATTTTCTTATTCAGACAATGCAAATGCCGGCTGACGGTGAATCCACTGTCCACGAGTAAAGTCGGGGAAGTCTACCAATGCGCCGCCACGGGCGATAGACATCTCGGACAAAGCGGAAATAGCGCTCCATGCAGCAGCATCGTAGCAGTCCATAGGAGCCGGTTTCTTGTTATGGATAGCGTTGATCAAGTCGAACATCATCACGTAGTCCATACCACCGTGTCCGGCCTGAGCAGCTTCGGCTTCATGCTTGGACCACAATGTATGGTCGAACTTCTTGAACCATTCTTCCGAATCATCCCAACGGTGAGGTTTGGATTGGTTTTCAACGTATACGTGATCGCCATCGTTCATCCATAAACCTTCGGTTCCCTGAATGCGGAATCCCAAAGAGTAAGGACGGGGGGAATTCGTATCATGCGTAACGATAACCGTCTGTCCGTTCGCACACTTGATCATGGAAGTCACGATGTCACCCAAGTTGAAGCGGACTTTTGCCAACGGATGATTTTCACCGCCATTGTCCACGATGAACTTATGCAAACCGCGAGACTGGGTTGCCATAGCAGACAAGGAGAGAAAACGGTTACCACGGTTGATGTCTAGGCAGTTTGCCACCGGTCCGATTCCATGCGTCGGATAGACATCGCCGTTACGGCGGACAGAATGGTTCGTACGCCACTGGGCTTCTGCAAACGCATCTTTACCCATGCGCAACTCACCGCCTTTCTGGTAAGTATAATGTTTACCATCATTGAATTTGACATCGCGCAAATCATGTTCGTAACCGCAAGTCGCATGCAGCAATTCACCGAACAGGCCTTTGCGGACCATGTTCAACGCAGCCATGCAGTCGCGACGATAGCAAACGTTTTCCATGATGTTCAGATGGCTTCCCGTAGCTTCCGATACGTTGACCAGATCCCAGCATTCTTCCAGCGTATTGGCGGCAGATACTTCCACACCGACATAAGGGACACCGGCTTTCATGGCTGCAACCGACATCGGCACGTGCCATTCCCACGGGCTGGCGATGATGACACAATCGAATTCTTCGTTGTTCAACATCTTTTCAAATTCACGTTCGCTGCCTGTATATACCTTCGGAGCCGGAACATTGAACTTGGCGATATGATCCAGCGTACGCTGGATCGGACCAGCTTGGATATCGCAGATAGCCACGATCTTGTTTCCGGGGATAGACAACACGTTGTTAATATGTTCGTGACAACGAGAACCTGTACCGATAAAACCGAAGCGTAATTTACCATCGTCTTTGCCGGCGGGTTTCTTTTTCTTCTCTGCACTAGTTTCTGTTGTAACCGTAGCAGCAGCATTGCTACTCAATGCAAGACCAGCCGTACCGATTCCGGCAGCGGTCATCTTTTTCAGGAATGAACGACGAGTGTTTTCCATTTTTCAATTTAGAATTTTATGTTAAGTGGGCAAATGTATAACATTCCATGCATATATCAAAGGAGATAGCCCATTATTTTGCAGCCGTTCTCTTCTTATTCCGCCAAAAGCTGCCATCCCGTTTGCTACCGAACATATTCCGGCGCTTGGACTCTTCTTTTATCGCTTTTTTCTTCTCGGCTACCGCTTCCTTTACCTCGACCGTCTCGAACATATGGCCTCCTGCAACCGGCACTTCTTTACCGATCAGCTTCTGGATATCTTTCAGATACGGAACCTCTTCCACATCGCAAAAGGAAAAAGCGATCCCGCTACGGCCGGCACGACCGGTACGACCGATACGATGCACATAGGTTTCAGGTACATTCGGCAAATCATAGTTGATGACATGCGAAAGATGGTCGACATCGATACCGCGGGAGGCGATATCGGTCGCGATCAAGACACGGAGCGTATGATCCTTAAAACTGGATAAGGCACGCTGACGGGCACTCTGCCCTTTGTTTCCATGAATGGCTTCCGCACCGATCCCGGATTTGTTCAGGACACGGGCAACCTTGTCGGCTCCGTGCTTCGTACGAGTAAAAACCAAGACGGATTCCAGTGAGCGGTCTTCCAGCAGATTCTTCAACAGGTTGATCTTTTCCACTTTCTCAACAAAATAGACAGACTGGTCGATCGTATCGACGGTTGAAGAAACAGGAGTCACCTCCACTTTCTCAGGTTCATGAAGGATCGTTCCGGCTAGGCGTTCGATCTCCGGCGGCATCGTTGCAGAGAAGAACAGGGACTGGCGCTTTCGGGGCAGTAAAGGAAGGATGCGTTTGATGTCATGGATAAATCCCATATCCAGCATCCGGTCGGCTTCGTCCAAAACAAAATATTCCAATGTGTCCAGGCGGATAAAACCTTGGTTGATCAAATCCAGCAGACGCCCGGGAGTTGCGATCAATACGTCTACACCCCGTTCCAATGCATCTGTCTGCGGCTTCTGCCCCACGCCACCGAAAATAACGGTATGTTTTACGTGAGTATAACGCCCGTATGCCGTAAAACTTTCACCTATCTGGATCGCCAATTCGCGTGTCGGAGTCAGGATCAAGGCTTTGATGCCCGGTTTACGTCCCCTCGAAATCCGCTCTTCGATCTTTTGGATGATAGGGATGGAGAAAGCTGCCGTCTTACCTGTTCCGGTCTGTGCGCAACCTAATAAATCAGATCCGTCCAATACTACGGGAATGGCTTCGGCTTGTATGGGAGTGGGAGTTGTGTACTTTTCTTTTTTGAGAGCCTTTCGTATCGGCTCGATTAGTTCCAATTGTTCAAATGTCATATAATAAGTATGAGCCGTCACGGCTCGTTAAATAAATAATGGTGACAAAGATACACAAAAATCCGGCATCTCTGCAATAATTTGCTATATTTGCGTGCTTTTTAAAAATATTCAGTTCTTTTTGATTCTCATGAAAGAATTATTGTCACTACTCAAACGGTTCTTCGGATACACTTCATTCCGCCCCTTACAGGCCGAAATCATACAGCGCACCTTGCAGAAAGAAGATTCGCTGGTCCTGATGCCTACGGGTGGCGGCAAGTCGATCTGTTTCCAGCTTCCGGCGATCTATATGCCGGGAACCGCCATCGTAGTATCTCCCCTTATCGCTCTGATGAAAGACCAGGTCGAAGGGCTGATCGCCAATGGCATACCGGCTGCTACGCTCAACAGCATGATGCCGGAGGAAGAACGCCACCGGGTACGACAACTCTGCATACAGGGAAAGGTGAAACTGCTTTACATCTCCCCCGAAGGGATCATTAGCGAACTGCACTGGCTCCTGCCCCGCATCGACATTTCGCTGATCGCCATCGATGAAGCGCATTGTATCTCGCATTGGGGACATGATTTCCGCCCCGAATATACCCAGTTGTCCGTTCTGAAAGAGAATTTTCCGAAAGTACCGATCATCGCCCTGACAGCTACGGCAGACAAAATCACCCGGACGGACATCCTGAATCAATTGAAACTGCGTGATCCTAAAACATTCATCTCGTCTTTCGACCGCCCGAACCTGTCGCTCACTATCCGTCGCGGGCTGAGCAAAAAGGAAAAGATCGCAGCGATCGTCCATTTCATCAACCGGCATCACCGGCAGAGCGGTATCATCTACTGCATGAGCCGTAACAGTACGGAGTCTTTGGTCGAAGAACTGTCTGAGTACAGCATCCGGGCAGTCGCCTATCATGCCGGGCTAAGCTCCGACAAACGCGAGAAAGCACAGGACGATTTCATCAACGACCGTGTTAATGTAGTGTGTGCAACGGTCGCATTCGGGATGGGGATAGACAAAAGCAATGTCCGCTGGGTCATTCATTATAATATGCCGGCAAGCATCGAGAACTACTACCAGGAAATAGGCCGTGCCGGACGGGACGGAATGAAAAGCGACACGCTTCTGTTCTATTCCGTGGGCGACATCCTGCTCCTTCGCCGTTTTGCAGAGGAAAGCGGACAGAAAGACGTCAGTTTACAGAAGTTGAACCGGATGCGCAGGTATTGCGAGGCAGACATCTGCCGGCGTCGTATCTTGCTGAGCTATTTCGGAGAAGAAACGGACAAGGACTGCGGGAACTGCGACGTCTGCAAGAACCCTCCCCAACGTTTCGACGGGAGCATCTTGGTACAGAAAGCCCTGAGCGGTATTTTTCGTACCGGGCAAACAGCCAATATGCACCTGCTAATCGATATACTCCGGGGAGCCGAAAAGGATGAACTGAAGGAAAAAGGATACGACAAGCTAAAAACCTATGGTGTTGGCAAAGACCTCAGCTACAAAGAGTGGAAAGAATACTTATATCAGATGCTTCAGCTCGGTTATATTGAAATCGACTATATGTCGGCCGGTCACCTAAAAGTGACTCCATTAGGACGTAAAGTCCTTTTCGGCGAGCAGCAGGCGCTCATGACCATTTACCAAAAGATCAAAGATTTTGCCCTGCCGACCAAGAAAGGCGGCTACAAATACCGTCCGATCCGTCCGATCGAATCCACTTCCGTGGATGAAACATTGCTCGACTCCCTGCAACAACTCCGTAAGCAGATTGCCGAACGCGAACATACCCCGGCTTATATCCTCTTTTCGGATGACGCCCTCGAAGATATGGTCCGTAAGAAACCGGTTACGCTCGACGAGTTCAGCGAAATACGAGGTGTCGGACAGCTCAAGCTAGACAAATACGGCAAGGTATTCGTCGCCCTGATCCGCTTTGTCCTTCGTTTGCCTAAAAAGGAATAAAAAAAGAAAAACAAACAATCGTTCTATTCTTTTGTTTATATTTATATAATGAATAGAATGACAGATACAATGAAAACAGTTCCCATACTCTTGTTGCTTTGCCTTTCCACACTGAGTTTCTGTACGACAAAGCCAGGAGAGCCGCAAGGACCTGGTTTACCCGGACTAGACACTCCCGTTGCAGAAACAGTACCGGAGGCGGCCCCTCCCCTCATTGAAACCGTTATAGAAAAGGAACTGCTTTACGACCAGCATACGTTAGCCGATACTTACCCATACAAGGATACAATGCGGGAATTCCAATGGGATAAGATCCGTGCCGGTCTCCGTCTGCTCGATTCGCTTCGACAGAAACCGTCCCGTTGGGCGATCTTTCAAAACTACAGGAACAAGAACGGGGAAGCCCCGCTGGTCCGGAAGTTTCATCGCGATGCTTACAAGCGGGTTTCCGACACTTTAGGTATCGAACGTTACCAATCTGTCCCGCTATATCTGCCGGAAGATACACTGACTGCCGAACGCTATGGCCGTGACGGTGCTCTTGTGAAATTGCTTGATGACAGCAACCGCCTTTTCCGTATCCAAACGATCTATACAAACGGGGAATGGCTGGTTCCCGGAAAATATGTCAAGTCGATAGCCGATAGCGTCACGTTCGACAAGGCCATATTCGTCGACGTCACCAACCAGAACATCGCAACACTCGAACATGCAGGTTCCAAATGGTTGGTCAGAAGCATGAATCCGGCCACAACAGGGCAGCACCGTCCTCCATACGCACAGGAAACGCCATTAGGCATATTTGTCGTTCAGGAAAAGAAGGCAAGGATGATTTACCTCGTAGACGGCAGCAAAGAGACAGGCGGATTCGCTCCTTATGCCAGCCGGTTCACCAACGGAGGTTATATCCACGGGGTCCCGGTAAACGCACCACGCAAGTCGCTGATCGAATACAGCCCAACGCTTGGAACGACCCCACGCTCCCATATGTGCGTCCGGAATGCAACCTCTCACGCCAAGTTCGTTTATGATTGGGCACCTGTAAATGAGACTATTGTTTTCGTTTTTGATTAAAAGTCTTATCTTTGTGCGACATTATTCAATCTTATGTTATTGCGTATCTGTTTATACTTGTTTTTATTATTTCTTCCGGCTAATTATACGACAACCAGAAGTTCGTCTCCCCTGATTCCGGCTGATCCCGCGGCGGCCATGTCTTCGGTATGCCGACAGCTCTATGCTGATATGCAGCTGGATAGTATGGTGGACTATACCGCTTTCGAACAGGCGATAACCGGAGCACAGGCAATCGAACGGCGTAACAAGGATATCATTACCCTGATCGACTTCACAAAGCCTTCCACAGAAGAACGGCTTTACGTCCTGGATATCCGGCATAAGAGACTCCTGTTCTCCTCTCTCGTCTCACACGGAAAAAACAGCGGAGGAAATTACGCCACTTCTTTCTCCAACAAAGTCAATTCTTACAAAAGTTCATTGGGATTTTTCGTTACGGAAAATACCTATCAGGGCAAAAATGGCTATTCCTTAGTCCTGAACGGCTTGGAAAAAGGAATCAACGACCGGGCAAAAGAACGGGCGATCGTAGTGCACGGGGCGAATTATTGCAGCCCGTCTGTTGCCGTCTCGACGGGCCGCTTAGGAAGAAGTTTCGGTTGTCCCGCCCTACCCCCGTCGCTTGCCAAGCCGATCATTAACACCATCAAGGACGGGACCTTACTCTACATCTATGCCAACGACAAGGAGTATCTGAGTCAAAGCACGATCTTATCAACCGGAAGATCGATTTCCCCGAACTCGATCATCGCATTGAACAGCCTGATACGGGAATAGCCCGGCAAATCCTCCGGACGGATATCACCTGCAACCAGCTCTCCCTGATCCAGCAACGAAGCCCTCTTCGTCCCTGCCAGCAACGGTGCGGAGGGAGTGATCCATTGTTTCCTGTTCCAGAATGCCACGTTGCAAATAGAGGTGTCGGTCAACAACCCTTTCCGGACGACCAACACATCATCTTCTGTCTCGCGGCACGCGAACAAGCGGTTCAGCACACTCCGATCTCTGCTTTTATACCGATAGTCGGCTTCGTCATCGACAACCAACCGCAAAGAGGATACTGGGCGGAAGTGATAGGCGGCATACTCCACGTTCCGGATATCCACATCATATTCGACCCGACACTTCGTCCGCTCCCGATAGTTCACGGGGCGGATGTAATCGTTCAAATCAAGCACATCGGTTTGACATAGCACGTTCCGACGTGTCTCATTCATACGCCGGTTATGGTAGGATAAGTTATGAATCCGCCCGTTCTCGATCCGGATTGTTTCAATAAATAGGGACATATACTTTCTGCTTCATTTCATTATATTCGCTTGTCAAATCACTTTGGGAAGTGATTCCCCCTCCACTCTTAAAGATCAACGAGCCATCCGCCTGCTGTTCCAAAAAGCGGATCATAACGGCACTGTCCAGGCTATTCCCGTCAAAATAGCCCATGACACCCGTATAAAACCCCCTTTCGTAGGTCTCGGCTTCCGCGATAATCTCCATTGTCTTCTTTTTAGGCGCCCCGGTAATGGAACCTGCCGGAAGGAGCCGGAAGAACAAATCTCCCACTTCAGCCTGCCAACCTCCGGCAAGACGGCCCCGGATCTCCGAACTGACCTGCAACAAAGCCCCCTGATGTGTCGGTAGTTCGTCTATGTAGCGATAACGGGTCACCATCACCTCGGTCGCCACCATACTGAGGTCATTGCGGATCAGGTCGACAATCGTAGCATGTTCAGCCGTTTCCTTCGGATCCTCTAATATCCGCCTGCGAGCATCCGGCAATGTAGCATCGATCGTCCCTTTCATCGGATAGGAATAGATATGTTCATCCCGAATCTTCACGAATATCTCAGGAGAGAAAACGACAAAACAGTCTTTCATCCAGAGCTTATACCGGGCTTCCGAACTGACAAAAACGTCCTTCAAGCTCAGATCGGTCCGAACAGGAGTGGCGCAAGTCAGATTGACCAGGTAGGAGTTTCCGGCCCGGATATGTCCGACCACCTTATGAAACGAGTCGGCGTAGGCCGATTGTGTGATAGGGAATGTTTCCCATCGGATCGCAGAAGTTCGGTTCTCCCGATCATTCATACGGCTTGCAGTCGCAACATTCGTCACACCGTCCAGATTGTAGAGCAATGCCTCCGAATCGATCTGATCCGGCTCTTCCACAATCACCTGCTCTTGCTTGTAATCGATCACAAACAGGAAAGGCCGCCTTTCCGCACCCAATCGGTTCATACGGCAGACGGCCTCTATGCGGTTATAGAATCTCATATCAGAAAACGTTCGGTCAAACCACCAAAAGCATCGATACGGCGATCTCGGAAGAAAGGCCACCAACGGCGGACATTCTCGCTACGCGTCTTGTCGATCTCCACAATTCGTATTTCTTCATCATTATTGGAAAGTTCGGCCAAAAGTTCACCCTGCGGACCAGCGACGAAACTGTTTCCCCAGAACTGAATGCCATTCGTTTGTCTGGACGGATCGGCCTCGTGTCCTACCCGGTTTACCGTAACGACCGGAAGACCATTGGCTACGGCATGCCCCCGCTGAACAGTTACCCACGCTCCTAACTGGCGTTTTTTCTCTTCCTCCGTGTCACTGCTTTCCCAACCGATAGCTGTCGGATAAATCAGCAGTTCCGCTCCTTTCATCGCCATCAGGCGGGCTGCTTCGGGATACCACTGATCCCAACAAACCAATACACCCAATTTACCAACAGAAGTCTCGATCGGCTCAAATCCGAGATCACCGGGAGTAAAATAGAACTTCTCATAATAGGCCGGATCATCCGGAATATGCATTTTACGATATTTTCCGGCAATAGTGCCGTCTTTCTCAATAACGACAGCCGTATTATGATACAGACCGGGAGCTCGTTTCTCAAACAAAGAAAGTACCAGTACGATCCCCAGTTCCTTTGCCAACGCTCCGAAGCCCTCTGTAGAAGGTCCTGGAATCGGTTCAGCCTGATCGAACACTTCGGTATTCTCCGTCTGGCAAAAATAAAGCCCGTTATGCAACTCCTGCAAAACGACCAATTCAGCTCCTTGCAAAGCACAAGCCCGAATATTTTGTTTCAGTTTCTCAATATTAGCAGCCCGATCACTGCTATTCGCCTGCTGCACCAGCCCTAACTTCATGATTTATGATTTATAATTTATGATTTAGATTTGAAACCTCAATTGTCAATTGACACGACTCCCTCCGGGTACTGCATCGTCACACAATGTAGCGAACCATGTTGTTTAATCAACGGCAAGCAATTGATTCCTATAATCTCACGCTCCGGAAAAGCCTGTTGCAAAGCTTTCTTCGCCAGTTCGTCCTTCGGAGATTTATAATAGGGTAACAACACAGCCCCGTTGATAATCAAAAAATTGGCATAAGTGGCAGGAAGACGTTCTCCCTCCCATTCCACAGGGTCCGCCATCGGCAAGGCGATTAACCGGTAAGGTTTGCCGTCAGCCTGTCTGAAAGCCTGTAACTCCTGTTCCATCGCTTGCAGCTCCTCGAAATGTTCATCCGACTCATCCTTGCACTGCACGTACGCAATCGTATCTTCGCTACAGAACCGTGCCAGCGTGTCGATATGGCTGTCCGTATCATCACCGGCAAGATAACCATTTTCCAGCCATAAGATGCGTTCAAAGCCGAAGACATCCTTCAGATAGGCTTCCAACTCTTCCTTTTGCAGATATTCGTTCCGATTCTGAGACGAAAGACATTCGACCGTCGTCAACAGTGTTCCCTTGCCATCCGATTCGATACTGCCGCCTTCCAAGACAAACGGTTGCATATTGATGACCTGAACCCCGCCGGCAAATGTTCCCTGTACCGACAGGTTACGCGTAACCAGGTTATCCAGATTCGCCGCGAACTTCATCCCCCACCCGTTGAACACAAAGTCATACACGACTGGTTCTCCCTGGTCGAATACAGTAATACCGCCATGATCACGTGCCCAGGTATCATTCGTCGCCATCTCCCTGAAAATGATCCGGCTGTCATCCACATCGCCCAATTGTCTGCGTACTTCCTGTTCGTCCGGACAGACAATCAAGAGCTTCTCATGTTTGATCACCTCCTTGGCAATCGATACAAAACAAGGAATCACCTCGTCTAATATAGGCGCCCAATCCGTTTCATCATGCGGCCATGTCAACTGGACGGCACTTTGCGGATACCATTCCGCCGGTAATATGATTTTATTTTCCATCTGCGTTTAATAAAATATGCGATTGTATTGCGGCACAAATATAGGCTTATTTTCCATCATTCTTAATACAAAGATTCTATCACCTCTGTCAACTTGCTGTTTTTCTTCCACGTCTCAAGCAAACAAAGAAGCGGTGCGTATGTCACCTTCGGCCAGTTATTGACTGTTTGAAGTTCCGCAAAAACTTCCAATAACCGCTTTAAATCCTTTACCGGATTTTCCGGCAGGCAAGACAAGAAAGAGACAAACAGCACAGACAGTTCTTTGTTATGAAAAGATGATCTATTTATCAACATTTCGACAACCAAACCTGAAACTCTCTGCGCAGGAGCCCATTCCAACGCTTGGATCTTCCCCAACACCCGACCTAATGCCACATTGTCTATCAGGTCTTTTTCCACAAGTTCGCCCCAAAGATTCGCCGCACACAAACGAATAGGACGATCAATGCTCAACAGGCACACCGCCAGGTATGTCAAAGCCATCCCCCCTCTCCACTCCAAATCAAGTTCGCGCAGGGTATCAAGAGCAACCAGGTTAAGCCTTGCTAGTTCCAAATCGTTCCAATAAGCATCCCTTACGCGATCCCGCACCAATAAAGCCAACCAAATCCGAGGTGCATTCGGAGAAAGCAACAAAAATCTCTTCAGGTCCTTCTCCCGCAAAGGAACCTTCCAAAAAGTCTCCACCAAAAGCGGAATACGGGAACAAGGACGATAAGCCATATATAAGGCATAACCTCCAAACCTCCACTTTATCGCAACATTCTTACTTGCCGGCGGAATCAACTGCAAGATACGATCGACTTTCCCAAACGGCTTTTCGAAAGTAAACACATCGCATGGAATATCTCCCGTCAGATAGGCCCGGTTCACAGCAGAATAAGGAAAATCCTTGAACTCGTCATAGACGGTATCAGGACTTTTGACCAAAGCGGCGGTCATCCAGACAGCCTGAAACGTAAAAGGACCATTAGGGCGTGCTTCCGGCTTGAACAAGAAAAGCAATAGCTCGCGATATTCGCCCGCCAACTCTTGTTCGGTTAACCGGACAGCCTCTTCCGTATCATCCAATGCCACACGCGAAAGTGCGATTTGAAAGTCCAGACTGTCCGGTTTGATTCTCTTTTTCTGATATGCAGACAACCGAGAGACAAGCACGGACGGATCGATCCAAGCCGGACGGTGGGTCGGTGTCGATAGCAAAGGCAATGTATTATAATCTTTTATCCGGTTAAAAGCCAATTTTACAAGATCCAGATAGGGTTTATAGTCCTGAAATGATTGTTGTTTCGAGCTTTTGACACGTCTTTCCGATCCGGTAAGCATTTGAGCATAATCAAGAAGAAAAGACGCTGCCAGCACATCCAATTCTCCTACCCCGTCTTTTCCTCCCTCCACAACGGTACGGGCCATTTCGAAAACCGGAACCATACGTTCCACATCCTCCTGCTTTACAAACGGATGCATACGGGACAAAGAAGCCAAAAGTAAATCGATATGGAAACTCTCTTCGTTATCCATCGACCGGCCCATCAGAGAAACCAGCCCATCCATATTCGTGACATCCGGAATACGCATTTCTTCCCGAATGAAGGGTTGTTTTTCTATTCTTTCCATACTACTTCAATATTGTGCGATACAAATATACGGAGAAAAATACACCCATCAGACAAAGTCTCCATTTACCCTTGTGTTTTCCGGTATTCCATGGGGGTCATGCCATATTTGTCTCTAAAAATGCGCTGGTAGGTTCGCACATTGCCAAAACCGGAATCGATAGCGACA
>VOFI01000485.1_pt1 | contig 94001 bp, 102 predicted proteins | sample 5384131 | NCBI WGS metagenome assembly VOFI01 (sample SAMN12384728, study PRJNA508395) | human gut metagenome | isolation source: healthy gut H | host: Homo sapiens
TTCTATCCTGCCGAGACCAAGGGCCAGCTCTACATCCCCATGGTCAACAACGTCATGTGGATTGGCTGCGTCATCGTGGTACTGCTGTTCCAGAACTCGGCGCACATGGAGGCCGCCTACGGCCTTGCCATTACCCTGACCATGATGTGCACGACGCTGCTGCTCTTCTTCTACCTGCACGGCATCCGCAAGATGCGCGTGTTCCCGTATATCTTCGTCATCTTCTTCGTCGCGCTCGAGAGCTTCTTCTTTGTGAGCTCGCTCACCAAGTTCTTCCACGGCGGCTACTTCACCATTCTTATGGCCGCGCTCATCATGGGCATTATGGTGTGCTGGTACAACGGCACCTCCGTCGAGCGCCGCCAGTACACGATGCTGCCCGTGCGCAACTACCTCGACCAGCTCGACCGCCTGCGCGCCGACACGCACTACGAGACCATCTGCGACAACCTGGTCTACCTCACCAACAGCACGTCCACCGACATGCTCGACCGCGACATTCTCTACTCGATCTTGGACAAGCATCCCAAGCGCGCCCGCGCCTATTGGTTCCTAAACGTCGAGGTCACCGATCAGCCGCACACCTTCGAGTACTCCGTCGAGAACTACGGGACCGACTACTTCTTCCGCTTGCACCTGCACCTGGGCTACAAGGTCAACCAGCGCGTGAACGCCTACCTGCGCCAGATCGTCTCCGACCTGTCCGCGTCCGGCGAGCTGCCGCCGCAGGTGCACGATTACTCCGTGTACGATAAGTCCCCGGGTGAGCGCCACGCCATCGGCTCGTTCCGCTTCTGCCTGATCCGCAAGACGCTTGCGCCCGAGTCCGACGTCGAGCAGCGTGAGCGCCACGCCATCGCGATGAAGTACGCTATCCGCCGCGTCGCTGGTTCGCCGGTGCAGTGGTTCGGCCTGGAGAACTCCAGTCGCGGACGTGTTCTATGAATACGTGCCGCTGTTCACCAAGTTCAATCCCTTGATATAACGCTCTTCCAATCCCAAAACGAATTGGAGGGCCCATGCACGGAGAAAAAGACATTCTATTTGGCTTGAGTTCGTTTCGGCTACATCGCATTCCCTACCAGGTGCTTATGTTATGTCCTCCCATCCCTCCCCTGTGGGACAACGTGCGCGATCCGCTCCTGCCAAAGCACCCCGTGATGCACGAGATTCTCGGCAGCCCGCTCCACGTGCTTGTCACCAACAGAAAAAGACCGCCGAACCGCAAAGAATGTCCGCACGCACCTCGTGGAATCCCGTCTACCCGCTGGGGCGATTGTGGACTCCTTCCTTGGCGTCCAAACTTGCTCGCCGCTTTTCACGCTGCTAACCCTCGCACGCGACCTCAACACCATCGAGCTCACCATGGCCATGTACGAGTTCTGCGGGGAATTTTTTCCGTCTTTAAGCCAAGTGAAGCAATCGAAGAGCTGCTCAAGACTCCCGAAGCCGCCGAGCTGAACAGGCAACCCGGAGCTTGGAAGAGGGGTTCGCAGCTCGGCGGCAACCGCCTCGGGCAAGACATCGTCCCTTTGGATGCGTCCTCCGCTCGTCTCACTCGACGAGCTGCACAGCGCCCTTTGACAAGTATCCGCATTTTCACGGTAAGAAGAAATTCAGTGAGGCTGCAAATCTTGTTACCGGCGTCACGTCTTCGCCCTTCGAGGTGCAGCTTTCGATGCTGCTGGCTCTCCCAGAGTCGATGGGCGGCAAAGGCATGCCGCTCTTTACCAACAACGCAAGGATCGCCTTAACCAAAGAGGCGCAGAAAATGTATCCCCACAGCTTCATCCGCGCCGACCTGCTTTTTGAGGGCAACGAGAGCCGCCCCGACATCGACGTTGAATGCCAGGGCTCGATCATTCACGAGAATGAAAAACAGACGATCAGCGACAGCGACCGATCAACTGCGTTGGCGTCCATGAATATCGAGGTGCTCTGGATCACATATGAAAAAGATATCGAACACCAGCACGTTTCAGTCCATCGCTGGCCTCATTGCGAGAAGAATCGATTACCCGCTCCCCGAGTCAACCGGAGAAGCACGCAGGCGCGAGAACGAACTCAGACGAAATCTCATGATCGATTGGTCGACGCTCGGAGGCCGCCCCATGTAGCCCAGTCGGTTGAATCCGTGGACCACCTTACCGCAGGCAGGTTGAACATGCGCGGCCAACCCACCGCCAGCAAGGCGAGCGTGCACGACCAAACCCCTGTCAGCGAGGCGAGCCCATGCCTAACCGACCCACCGCCGACAAGGCGAGCGCGCACGACCAGCACGCCGCCAGCAAGGCGAGCCCAAGCCATGCCGCGCGACCGCCGGAAAGGACAACCAGCGCGCCGATGAAACCCCACCGATTGAACGCGCGCCCGAGCCGACAAGAACGAGAAAATGGAAACTTTCACGCTAAACAGGGGGGTCTATTTTTAAAAATGTGCGGGGTTTATTGGAAAGGTCTGAGTAGACCCTCCTTTATTTCAAGCGTTTTCGCAGTTGGCGGTTGAGAAAAATAGGCGTCTACTCCACCCCTCCGATTTAAACCCCACACATTTTAATTTCGAACACCCCATCAGTCATTTTTATATGATCTGAAATGCGAAAATGCCCCGATTTGGACCCGGGAGCACGGGCGGAAACGAATGGAAGGCCAAACTCAAAGCGAAAACGGGAACAGCTTGGTGGGACGTGGCGCCTCCGGCCCGCCCTGCTACTTCCCGGCCCGACCTCTGGCTTCCTGGGCCGCCCTGCGGCTTCCCGGCCCGCCCTCTGGCTTCCTGGCCCGCCCCGCGGCTTCCCTGGCCCGACCTCCGGCTTCCTGGCCCCCTGAAACTTCTAGACCAGCCCTCCGGCTTCTTGGCCCATTCTATGAAAAAACTGCGACGAACCGCAGGCTATCGACCAAATCTCGACAATCCATGAGTACTATGTTCCCTTGTTGCTTACTGTTCACAGCGCATGGCATCAATACCGGACGAGCAGCGAGTCGCGTTCGAGCACGCGCCGCGCGTCCGCCGCAATACGTAATGAGCAAAGAAGAGGTCATCGTATGTTCACTACCATCATTTCCCTTGCGGGGCTCGCCGCCTCCGCCTATCTGGGCCGACGGGAACTCAGCCGCCGCAAGGCTTCCGGGGAGCGCTCCGGCATGGGCTGGGCTGTCGCATTTTGCGTCATGCAGCTCATTGCCGCCCTGCGCGGCGTGCTGGGCATGGCGCCCGATGACATCCTTTCCCCCATCGTTCTGAACTTTGCTCACGGCGTGTGCGTGGGGCAGCTTTGCCCGCGACCTCGTGTGGCAGCGCGTGACCCTCCTACATCGAGCGCGGTGCCCAGGCCGAGGCGCGCACATTCGCGCCCGACTGCGCCGCCTGCGACAAGTACGAAACCTGCGGCCACCGCATTGCCAAACCCGAGGACCTCACCCTCGCTGGACGCCTGGGGCCACCCTTCGCAAGCTGGGGCGCACTGCCAGCGCGCTCCTGCACCGCCCCACCGCCGTTCGCATCATCATCCTGCTGCTCGCGGGTCTCTTTGCCATGCTCGCACTCGAGATTCCCTCCAACCACGATCTCACGTGGTGCTACCCACTGTGCATCCTGCTCGAGTGGTCGCTCATCAGCGCCGTCATGATCGGCTTGTACCACCTGTTCCAGCGCCATGGCGTCGCCCCCGCCGTTATCGCTTTTGTACTGTGGGGCATCGGCATGGCCCAGTTCTTTGTCATCACGTTCAAGTCCATGCCCATCCAACCCGCCGACCTCTCCGCCCTGGGCACCGCCGCCGCTGCGGTGAGCACCGGCTACGACTACATCTTTAGCGCCTTTGGTCTGTACGGCATGGCCCCTGCTCACGGTGTCGATGTTCCTGTGCTCGCTGGCATCCGAGTTCCGCGTCGCCCGCGCAGAGCGCACGCGCAAGCACGTGCTCGTTAACCTGCTCGTGGGAGTGTTGTGCCTCGCCGGCGTGACCGCGCACGTCACGCTTATCGACTACTACAACACCCTCGGCATCACTGTCTACACCTGGCGCCCGCTCGAGAGCTACTACCGTCAGGGCTTTATCCCCACGTTCATCTCGAGCGCCCAGACCATCAAGCCCCCCGTGCCCGAGGACTACGACATGCAGGCGGCCCAGGAGCTCGAGAAGTCGCTCGCCGCGACATACGACGCCGGCGAGGGCGACGACGCCAGCCACGTGCTCGCGCAAAAGCAGTTTGACCAGGAAAAGCCCACGGTCATCGCCATCATGAACGAGACGTTCTCGGACCTATCCATCTACCAGAACATGCGCGCCGGCTACGAGGGCCCGCAATTCTTCAAGAGCCTCCCCCGACGCCCTGGCGCGCGGCAAGCTCTACGTGAGCGCCTACGGCGGCGGCACCGCCAATACCGAGTTTGAGTTTATGACCGGCAACTCTATGGCCAACCTGGGCTCGGGCGTGTACCCCTACACCATCTACGACCTCAACGAGACCAAGAACCTCGCCGCGCAGTTCAAGGACCTTGGCTACACCACCACGGCCATGCACCCCAACCACGCAACCAACTGGAACCGCGAGAACGTGTACAGCGACTTTGGCTTTGACCAGTTCCTGTCCATCGAGGACTTCCAGAACGCCGACAAGCTCCGCGGCATGGTGACCGACGCCGCCACCTACGACGCGATCCTCGAGATGCTCAAAACCAACAATGGGCCGCAGTTTATCTTCGACGTGACCATGCAGAACCACTCGGGCTACGACACTGGCCTGCTACCTGCCGACAAGCAGCTCAACTTCTCCATTGACGGCGAGAGCAACGCCGAGGTCAACGAGTACCTGTCGCTCATCGAGGAATCCGACCGCGCACTCGAGCAGTTCATTGGTGAGCTGCGCGAGCTCGACCGTCCCGTTGTGGTGGTGTTCTTTGGCGATCACCAGCCGTTCTTCCCCGACAAGTACAACAACCGCTGGTTCCTCAACGAGGAGAAGGCAGACCACAACATGCGCCTGTGGACCACGGATTATCTCATCTGGGCGAACTATGACGTAGCGGGCAACGGCCAGGAAAGCGCCGACATCGACCTTTCCACGAACTACCTGGGCACCGAGATGATGAACCTCATCGGAGCCCCGCTCACCGACTATCAGAAGGCCCAGCTGGTCCTGCGCCAGGCGCTGCCGGCGATCAACACCACCGGCTTCCTCGACCCGCGGGCTCCGTGTACTTGGCGAGCGTCAAGAGCGACACCAACGCGTCCGCCGACCCCGCCATGCCCGCGAGCTCGCTGCAGCAGGCCCCTCGAGGCGCGCATGCAGTACGCGCAGATTCAATACCTCGAGCTGTTTGGCGACGGCAAGGACGTCTACACCAAGCAACATCAGAGCGCCGCGAACGAGACCGACCCCAACCTTGCCCCGGGCACGACCAAGATCAAGTAGCAAAAGGTGCCGTGGACAAAAAGCCGTATCGCTCGAATGGTCCGGTTTGGAGGTCCACATGCGCGCCTCGACGGCGTGAGCCTCCTTGGCGCAACGCACATGCGCAATGCACATCCACAAGATGCCGCCATCACAAAAAGGCTCGCCGAGAACGATTCTCGGCGAGCCTTCTTCTTTGAGGGCTGTCGTGAGGCCTTTGGGCGACCAAAGGGTGCAGCCCACATCCAACATGTCGGTTCAACTTCAAGCTACAGACCGCGCCCGCCATGCCGAACCATCTACCGACCACGGATCGCGGGCAGGACAAAGCCACGCGATGGCGAACCGCGGGCGCAAATAAGCTACAGGTCGCGCGCGGAATAGAGGCGCACGGCGATGAACGAGCTCGCCGCGTAGACTGCAAGCGAGATCGCCAGCGCGGCAAAGGCGATCAATCCCAAGCCGCCGGTCGTCTCCGCAAGCTCAATCGCGCCCTTCACCTGGTCGAGCAGCGGCCCGCCGATGACGCCCAACACAAGGAACGGCGCCACGCTCAGGACAATCATGATGAACGGCAGGTACTGCGTCGCCTTGGTCATGCCGAACTTGAAATACGCCGGCGCCTCAAGCTGCTGATTGTCCCAGACGGCGAGGTTTGCCAAAAACTCCGGCAACTCAACCGCGGACCCCAGCGCGATAAACGCCGTCATGAGCACTGCCGCAACAGCAGCAGCAGCGATGGCCAGCAGCAGGTTGAGCGCGTAGCGGCCCTGCACCACCTCGCGACGCGTCACGGGCATGACCAGGCGATACGACCCCCAGCCGTTCTGGTCGTCATACGCCGAGGCACTCATCGACACGCTGAACGTCACCGTCAAGAACGCCATGCCCGGCACGGACGTCAGCGAACCCATGCCCACAACCAAACACACAATCACAATTAGCATTGTGAACGTGATCTGCTTGAGGTACTTTTTGAGTACAGCGAGCTCCATCTTCATCATGCGCAGCATTACCGCTCGCCTCCTTTCGCGTTGTTGGCACCCGCCTGCATTGGCGCACCCGCCCGCATCGGCGTGCCCTTCAACATAAGCGCCATGTAGTCGTCAATCGTGATGCGATCACACGGAATCTCGGGGAACGACTGCATAAAGGCAAACCGGTCGCTCACCAGCACGTTGATGCCGTACTCATGACGCATGTAACGCTCAGCCAGCTGACTGGATACGCCCTCGTTCTGCAGGTGCTCAAAATCGACCGCACGGCAACGGGCCACGCCCATCATGTCGCAAATCTCATCCTTGGCGCAGCGGAACACCACCCGCCCCTCGTCGATGCAGAGCACCTCATCGGCGATCTTGTCGAGGTCGCTCGTGATATGACTGCTCATGAGGATCGCGTTGACCGGTTCGCCGTTCGAGCCTTCAACCGCCACAAAGTCGCGCAGCAGATCGAGCACCTCATCGCGCGCCATAGGGTCCAAGCCCGCCGTCGCCTCATCCAGAATGAGCAAGCGCGGCTGATGCGCCAGTGCGCACGCCAGGCTCAGCTTCATACCCATACCGCGCGAAAGGTCCTTGACCGTCTTGGAGCGGTCGAGCTTGAAGCGCCTGAGCATACGCTCGAACATATCCGCGTCCCAGGCACGATACGCGCACGCCATGAGGCCGCCCACCTCGCAAACCGTAAGATGCGGGGGCAAAGACACCGTGTCGAATACCACGCCCACCTGCTCGCGCATCTGCGCCGCCTCGCTCGGTGCGCAGGTGCCCACAGGCACGCCTAAAACGGTCGCCTGGCCGCCGTCGAGACCAATCAGCCCCAACAGCGCTTTGATGGTCGTCGACTTTCCCGCGCCGTTCTTGCCGATAAAGCCCACAATCTGGCCCGCGTCCACGGTGAGGTCCACCGCGTCGAGCGTAAAGCCGTCGTAGCGCTTGATGATCCCGCGCGCATCGATGAGCCGTTCCATACTCATTTACTCGTCACTCTCCATCAGGACGGTCATCATCTCCACGAGCTCGGCGGCACTCACGCCGATGGCGCGCGCACCCTCGATGGCACGCAGCAGATGACCCTCTACCTCGCGCAGGCGCTCCTCGCGCAAAAAGCTCGTCGTTGCCGCCGGCAACAAAGCTGCCCCTTGCCCTGCACGGTCTCGATGAACCCCTGAGCCTCGAGGTCGGCATAGGCGCGCTTGGTGGTAATCGCGCTCACACGCAGGCTGTTTGCGAGCGCGCGAATCGAGGGGGTGCTGCTCGCCCGCCACGAGATTGCCAGCCATGATCTGATCTTTGATCTGGCTCGTGATCTGCTCGTAAATGGGCTTTGAGCTCGAGTTTGAGATGATGATATCCACAAACAGTTTCCTTCCCAGTTGGCTCGCAAGGCGTCCCTTGGCGAGCGCTACGGCCCAGGTCGACGTCCCACCTGCGCCATAACCGAGTATAGTGTATATACTCGATAAGTACAGTATATACACACCTATGCACAGCGCAATACCCATCTATATAAAACGACCCTCGAAGAAAACCTTCGAGGGTCGTCACGCGAATCATCGATGGAACGGGTGCCTTTCCAAACCAGCACCCGCCACAGAACACCTGCTACGCCAGGCGGGCACCCACCATCTGAGCGGCGGCGGGCTTGTCAAAGTTGCCGTTCGTGGCCTTGGTCAGCGCACCCATCACACGGCCCATATCCTTCTTGGACTCGGCGCCGACCTCGGCGATAACCTGCTCAATCAGGGCAGCTAGCTCGTCGCCGGACACCTGGGCGGGCAACAGGCTCTCGAGCACCGCCACCTGCTCGCGCAGGTTCTGCGTGCGCTCCTCGTTGTTGCCGGCCTTCTCGGACATCTCGAGTGTCTCGTTGGTCTGCTTGAGGGTGCGCTTTGATCTGGGCGGTCGTCTCCTCCTCGGTGATCTCGTGCGCGCGCCGCGCGACGCGGCGTTCTTGAGCTCGCCCAGCACCAGGCGCGTCACGCCCAGGCGCACCTTGTCCTTGGCCTTCATCGCAGCGACCATCTCGGCATGCAGCTCTTCGTATGTCATGTCAAACTCCTCACTTTGCACTGGCGCGCCAAGCGTATCGGGCACCCCGTCCGAACGGCAGGGCGCCCGCAACGAATTTACTTCGTGGAATCCTTCTTGCCGTCGGCATCCTTCTTGTCCGCCTTGTCGCCCTCGGCCAGCGCCTTGTCCATGTCAACGTTGTACGGAACCTCCTCGGGCATCGTTGATCTTGATGTCCGCCTTCCGGTGTACTCGGTCAGCCACTGGAGTACTTTCGCCTCCGCAGTCGTCTTGATGCGCTCGGCGATGGCGTCGCGAATCCCCTCGGGCACCTCGTCGATGCTGCTCACGGTCTGCACGTTGAACTGCCCCGTGCACTTGATGATGTGGTAGCCGTACGTCGTCTTGACCAGCCCGCTCATCTGCCCGTCGGAAAGTCCGCTCAGCGCGTCCTGGTACTCGGTCACAAACGTGGTGAGTTTGTCCCAACCCACATCCCCGCCGTTCTTGGCGGAACTGTCCTCGGAGTACTTCTCGGCGGCCTTGGCGAACTCGATCTCGCCGGCGTTCAGCTTGTCGAGGACCTTCTGGGCCTTGGCCTCGACCTTGGCACGCTCCTCCTCAGTCGCGTCCTCGGCCACCTTGAACAGGATGTGCGACGAGCGGCGCGCGTCGTTGTAGGAACCGAGGTTCTCGTTGAGATACGCGACGATGTCCTCGTCAGAGGGCTTCTTTTGACGCCCGCGACCTCCTCGCGCAGCTTCTGCTGGGCCAGCGAGCTCTTGATGTTCGAGGTAGGTCTCCTTGGTGAAACCGAACTGCGAGATCGTCTCCACAAAAAGCGTCCTCGTCACCGCCGTTGCCCTCGACGGCGTCCTTCCACGCCTTGTCGAGGTCCTCCTGCGTCACCTTGATGCCGTAGTCCTTCTCGGCCTGCACGAGCAGGTACTGGCGAGCGATGCTGTCGATGACGTTCTCGCGGTAGCTCTGGGGCGTGAGGCCCTGCTGGGAGAGATACGCCGCCCAGTCCTTGTCGCTCTCGTATGCGGACTTGCGCATGCTCATGATCTGCTCGGTCACGCTGTCTTCCTTGATGTTGACGCCGTTGACCGTGGCCGCAACACCGCCGGTGAGCTTGTAGTCCTCCTTGGACTGCACCTCGTTGAGGACGCCGGAGCACGCCATGGCGCTCACGGAGAGCAGCATGGCCGCGATGCCGATCACCACGAGCGCGATCTTGCCCCGCTTTGGAGAGCTTTTCCTTGCGCTCCTGCTTGACCTGCGCCTTGGTGGGCTCTGCCTGCGGGGCCGCCTCGCGCTTGATTTTTGGACTTCTCTTGCTGACTGCCATAGTGGGGGTCTTCCTTCGTCGGTCCATGGGGACGGCATGCATGCCGCCGATACTCACAGATGTCGTTATTGTCTCACAGTTTCCTATCTGGGATGCCCGCCGCGCATAGAACGGCATGAGCCCCATCTCCCGCGGTGACCATTCCAGATGGGGAAAATGCGGGGCCCTCCGCTGGTGCAGAGAGCCCCGCATGTCGTGCGCGCGGAGTTGCTTAGCGCGCGTTGCGACGGCGGATGACCACACCCGCCACGATGGCGGCGACCGCAAGGGGCGCCGACGCCACCGATCACGAGCGCGGAGTTGTCGCCCGTCTGCGGCAATCCGCTACCCGGCTTCTGGGTTCCGGGCTTGTTCTGACCGGACTGGTTTTCGTTACCGGAGCCAGGACCCTCGGGACCAACCGGCGGGTTGGGGTTCGGGTTGGGATTGGGGTTCGGGTTCGGGTTCGGGTTCGGGTTGGGGTTGGGGTTCGGGTTCGGGTTGGGATCAACGGAGCCATCGTCCTTGGGATCGAGACGCAGGTCGACAACGCTCTGCGCCACCTCGCCCATCAGAGCGTAGACGGAGTTAACGTCGCCACTCTGGTCCTTGAGCACAGTAGCCGCCTCGTCGAGCTTGGCCGCAAGCGCATTCCAGGTCTCGTCAGTGAAGGTGTCGTGCTTGCACGAACCGTCCTTCTTGATGGCCTTGGCGGCGTCGACCAGAGTCTGGAGGCTTGCGTAGTCGGGAGCGGCGTTCGCGTCCACGAGCGCCAGCTCGGCGGCTGCAGCATTGCCGTTGGCGCCCTTGACCCACACGAGCTTGACGGCCTTGACGTCCTGCTGCGCATCGAACGGAATGGCGATGGGGTCGGTGCCCTTCACATCAAGATCGCCGGACTTGACCTCCGTAAAGGTCTTGCCGTCCTTGCTCACCTCGATGCGGTACTTCTGGATGTTGCCGTTGGAGCCGGTCTGGCGCGGCGTGTAGACGATGCCCTCGACGCCCATAGGTGCAGCGGAGGTCAGCGTTAGCCAATGCTCACCCGTCGTGATGTCCCACTTGCTGTGCCACATGGTGCCCGTGTTGCCGTCGAGAACGTTCTTGGGGTCCGATCCGTCGGCCTGGAAATCCGAGGCGGTTGCAGTGAGGGTAGAAGGATCGATGAAGTTAAGGTCCCCACCGGTCTTGAGCTCGAGATTGTCGAGTGCGGCCACGATCGCGGCCTCATAGGCGTCGACCGTCGACTGCATGCCCTCGGGCAGGTTCTCACGCACCTGACCCCAAGCGGCCTGCAGGCTGGCGACGGACTGCTCGGTGAACAGGCCGTTGAGTAGAGCTACGGCATCGCCGTCGAGCTTGAGCTGCGCATAGGCATTCAGACGGCAGTAGTCCGCGACCTCATAGAGAGGCTTGCCCTCCTCGTCGAGCAACAGCGCGTTGATCTGAGCAACGAGATTGTCGATGTCGCCCTGAGCCGGGTTGGCGTTCAAGAACAGCGCATATGCCTGGTCAAGAAGCGCGCGCAGCCCGGGAACGTCCTGCTGGGCAAGGACGGATTCGGCGGTCACAACCGCGTAGTCGAGCTCCATGGTGGAGGCGAACTCACCAGCGGTGGAGATGCGGACATCGTCCACGTAACCCTCGAAGGCGTTCTCGGTGGAACCGATCGTGTTGACAGGAAGCATGCAGGTCGCCTTGAGCTTCTTGCGGCTGCCGTTGCCGGTCGCGCCGATGCTCTCGACCTTCTCGCCATTCACGTAGAGCGTCACGACCTCGAACTCGTTCTTGAACTCGAGCTCGACCCACTCGCCGACCGGAAGAACATAGTTGAAAGAGTAGTCGTGGTTCTCACGGGTGATGCCGACCTTGCCGGTGTCCTTCTGAACGGCCATGATCGTGCCGTACGCGGACTCGAACAGAACCTGGGGATCGGTGGAGGCGCTCGTGCGCTTGACCTTGACGCGCAGGTCGTTGCCCAGACCCAGAGTGGTGAGGGCGTCGTCCTTAACGGACACGTAGGACTCGCCGCCGTTGAGCTTAAGGGCCTGCTTGCCGTCGACCTTAGCGAGCTCGGCGTTCTTGCCGTTCCGAGGTCGCGGTTCATGTCGGAGGAGTCCGCGAGGGTGCCCTCCATGTTCCACTGGGCGTACATGCCGTTCTCATCGGCAGCAGCCTCGTAGCCGAAGTTCGTGTTCGGGGCGTCACCGATCTTGGCATACAGAGCCTGAGAGTCGGCCGCGCTCAGAGAGCCCTTGCCCCAGCAGTTGGCAGCGAAAGCGCCGAGAGCGCCGTCGATACGATCGTAGATGTCGTACTCAGACATACCGTTCTCGGAGACGTAGCACATGTCGTTCCACACGGCGAAGGCGCCACCGGCAACCTGCGGGTCGCCCGCAGGAATGGCAATGCCGTTCACAGCGTTCAGCGGATCGTTGTAGCAGTGCTCGTAGCTCAGGTAGTCATAGTAGTAGCCTGCGTTCGGAACGATGTAGAAATCGCCGTCGTTGCAGTCGATGAGCTCGAAGCCATCCTCGTACATCTTGTCGATGTTGGCATAGCCGAAGTTCCAGAGGTTGATCTGGCGACGCTGGCCGTCCTCGGAGATGCCCGGAACCTTGACGGAGCCGTCACCGGCGATGGAGGTCAGCGAGCCCCATACGCGGGCGGTCTTGTCATGGTCCTCGACGTACTTAAACATGTCGTTGTTAAAGCGACGGAACGCGTTTGGGGGCCGCACCGTACTCGTCGGCACCGATGTGGATCACATCGGCATCGGCGAAGACGTCGTCAGCGGCAGTCGTGCCGTCCGCGTTGGCGTCGAGGTACTCGTTAAAGATGTCCTGAACGAACCCGATGGACTCGGCGTACTGGTTCTTGAGGTCGAGGTGGTCGTTCTGACGACCGCTCGTACCCGTGCGCAGGTCCGGACGCACCTTGGTGAGCGCCAAGGAGTGAGCAGGGGTGTCGATCTCGGGAATGATGTTGACGCCGAGGTCCTTGGAGTGCTCGATGAATTCCTTAAAGTCGGCCTTGCTGTACCACACGTCGGTGGATGTCAGGTCAGCCTGGTTCTTGCCGCCGTTGCCGCCCTTCTTGACGTTGGACTCAAGACGGAAGCCGGAGTAGGCCTTCATCGGATCCTCAAGATTCTCAAGACCGATGAAGTTGTCGTTCAGGTGAACCTGGAAGTCGTTCATCTTGTAGAACGACATCTGCTTGGTGACCTGCTTGAGGAAGTCAAGCGTGAAGGTCTTGCGGCCAACGTCCAGGATGAAACCACGGACCTTGTACAGCGGGTAGTCGCGGGTGGTACCGACGGGGAAGCTGTTCTCGCCCGTCTTCATGCCCTGGAGAATGGTCTTGCCACCCCAGTTGGCGCCAGCGACCTCCTCGGCCGTCACGATGATGCGGTCGGCCTTGGCCTCCAGCAGGTAGCCCTCGTCGCCGAGGCCCTTGGAGGCATCGTCGGTCAGGGTAAAGAAGATGTCACCCGCAGCGGCAGAGGTGCCGGCAACGGCCTTGACGCCCGCGCCGGTGATCACGGAGTAATCAGACGCGAACTCCTCGGCCATGGCCTTGAGGGGAATCGTGGCCGTACACCACGCGCTTGGCGGCAGACGCGGCGAACTGATCCTCGCCGCCAGCCCACTCGCGCAGCTCGGGCAGCACGCGCGGGGCAGCGTTGGCACCGGCGGTCATGGTGCCGGGAACGGCGACGTCGAACTCCTTGAACGCGTAGTCGGACTTGTCCTTCTCGTTCTCGATCTTGAAGGAGGCCTTGACCGTCACGTCGGAGATGGGACGGTAGATCTTGCCGTCCGAGCCGATGACCTGCTCGTAGTCGGTACCGTTGTACTTGATCTTGTAGCCGGCGGGAAGGTCCGTGGGCAGCGTGTACTCGAGCTCGGTCGACTCAGCGGTGACCGGCTTGACCTCAATGTCGTTGAGGTAGTCAGCAGGCTGCTTCTCGGGCGCGGGCGGGACCTCGTTCCACACCTCGAACTCCATGCAGGAGGCGCCCCAACCGGAGCTCTCCGCAGTGATCTCGAGCTTGACGTAACGGCCCATGGCAGGGGTCTCGAGCGTGATGCTCGTCTGGCCCTGGTTATTGCCCTTCACGGCCTTGACAGGCTCGCCCCACTCGGTGGCGGAGTCGGAGACGTACAGGTTGAAGTCGGTGGCGTAGTTCGCGGCGCTCTCCCAGTAGAGCTCGAAGTGCTTGACCGTCTCGGACTTGCCAAGGTCAACGTAAACCCACATGGGTTTGTCGACCGAAGGCACGGTCTCGGTCATCCAGCGATCGGCCTTGCTGTTCTTCTTCTTGCCATCGACAGCGCGAGCACCGTTCTCATTGTGATAGTCCTTGCTCGCCTTGGTCGGCTTCTTGAGCGCAAGGTTCGTGGCCTTCGCAGGCTTCTCGGGTGCCTCGCCAGAGATGTTCTTGATCTCGAACTCAGAGCAGGACACGTTGGGGTACGCGCTCACCTTGGTGACTTCGAGCTTCACATACTGTCCGGTCACGGGCGCATCGAGCTTGATGGTAGAAACGCCGGAGGTGTTGCCCTTCACCGCCTTGTCGGGCTCACCCCAGTCGTCCTTGCTGTCGGATACGTAGATGTTGAAATCCGTGGCGTATTCCGTGTTGCTTTCCCACGTGAGTTCAAAGTAGTTCATCTCTTGGGAGGCCCCAAGGTCGACGTACGCCCACTGCGTCGGCTCCTGCTCCGCACTCCAGCGGCCCTTCTTGGGATCCTTGTTGCCATCAGTCAGTCTGCTTGCAGGCAGATTCTGATCCTCAGCGCTTGCCGTCACGGGCTTGTTCAGCGCCAGGTTCTCCTCAGCCGCGAACACCGGTTGCGCGGGAAGAACCATGGCCGCAGCACATAGCGCCGCGAGACCACTGGCAACAAGCCCCCCTTCCAGCGATGTTTCCTCATGCATCCTCCTTCATAGAGCGTGCCTTCCCATGCCGATCGCCCGCGATGCTTCCTACGGACATACCTATCCCTAGCATGGATTTTTATAACTCTATGAGAATTGCGGGGAATGCGTTTTGCGGTCCCGGCTCCCCGATATGCAAAAACGCGTCGAATTTATTCATACTTAAGTGGTTTGTTTGTATTGTTACCAATTGGTTGTAAACCTATATGAACTCGGGTTTTGTTGCGAGTTTTGCCTTGAGAAAGGCCCGCTCCTCCCCCCGAAATCCCACCGACTTTGTTAGGTTTTGCAGTCTTCATAAGCTCAGCGCGTTTATGGAAGGCGATAAACGGTCTTCATTTTTCGGTGAACGGCGTCCCTGCACAAGAAGAGGGCTCTCCGCTGCAAATCGCAGCAAAGAGCCCTCTTCTTCTCAATGATGCGTTCGCCCCCATGGGAAAACTACCCTCAGATCGCAATCGAAATCGCGCGTTTGCCCAGCTGAGGGACGCCCCGCAACCAAAATTGCGGCCGCGCGCTACCGGCCCTCGACCGTGAGGTTCTCCCGCACACGGATGCGCCCATCGGCCAGCATCTGCACGACCTCCGGGTACAGCACGTGCTCGATCGCGTGAATGTGCTCCTCTAGCGTATCGACGTCCCAGCCCTCCTCAACCGTCAGCGCGCGCTGGGCGATGATGGGGCCCATGTCGTACGCCGCGTTGGCGAAGTGCACCGTCACGCCGGTCACCTTGACGCCGCGATCAAATGCATCCTGGATGCCGTGCGCCCCTGGAAGCTCGGCAGCAGCGCGGGGTGGATGTTGATCACGCGGTTGGGGAACGTGGCGAGCAGCGGCGCGTGCACCATGCGCATGTAACCGGCCATGATCACGTACTCGCAGCCTGCCGCGAGCAGTTCATGCGCGATGACCTCGTCGGCCTGGATGGGATCCGTGTAGACGTCTTTCGAGAGCGTGAGCGTCTGGATGCCCGCCGCCCGGCACGCTTGAGGCCATACGCGGAGGGACGACTCGACACCACGAGCTTGACCTGCGCGTTGAGCTCGCCCGCCTCGATGGCGTCGATGAGCGCCTGCAGGTTGGTTCCCGAACCGGAGAGCAGCACACCGATGGGAAGCGGGGCTCGCTCGGCCTCAGGTTGGGCAGCGCGTGCATCCTGCAGCTGGTTGATGTCGGGCATGCCGGAGGCGCAGGCCACCGCCGCGACCTCTGCCACGACGGCGTCCAGGGACAGTTCGTCCCTACTGCTCATCGGTGTACTTCACCTCGCCGGAACCGGCGATGCACGAACCCACGCGGAACGGCTTCTCGCCCAGGGCCCGAGCGCCTCGGTCACGGCGGCCTCGTCCTCGGCCGCCACGATCAGCATAAGGCCAACGCCCATGTTGAAGGTCTTGCAGGCCTCGTTGGGGGCAAGCCCGGCATGCTCGGAGACATAGGTGATGACCGGCGGGACGTCCCAACCCATGGCGGCGCCGTCGCGGTCTACCACGGCGTCGACGTTCGCGGCGAGCGCGCGGTTAAGATTCTCGGTAATGCCGCCGCCGGTGATGTGCGCGATGGCGTGCACCTTGGAACCAGCCTCGCCGCGCAGCAGCTCGAGGATGGGCTTGACGTAGATGCGGGTGGGAGCGAGAAGGGCGTCGGCGAGGTTGAGGCCGGGCGCGACCTCGATACCCTCGAGCTCTGCCTTCTTGGCAGCGGCCTCCGGCGTTCCGGGAACGATCCCGTCGACGCCGATGACCTTGCGTACCAGCGAGAAGCCGTTGGAATGAACGCCCGTGGAGGGCAGGCCGATGAGCACGTCGCCCTCACGCACGTTGGCCGGGTCGATCATCTTGGGACGGTCGACGACGCCCACGGTAAAGCCGGCGAGATCGTAATCATCCGGGCGCATGACGCCGGGGTGCTCAGCCATCTCGCCGCCCACGAGCGCGCAGCCCGCGAGCTTGCAACCGTCGGCCACGCCGCGCACGATCTTGGCCATGTGATCGGCCTCGATATGGCCGATGGCGACGTAATCGAGGAAGAAGAGGGGCTCGGCGCCGGAAGCGAGGATGTCGTTCACGCACATAGCCACCAGGTCGATACCCACCGTGTCATGGTTATCGAACAGCTGGGCCAGGTTGAGCTTGGTGCCGACGCCGTCAGTTCCCGAGACGAGCACCGGGTCGTCCATGTCCTTGAGCGCGGCGGCGGAGAACAGGCCGCCGAAGCCGCCGATGCCGCCGATGACCTCAGGGCGATTCGTGTCGGCGACCATCTGCTTGATCGCATCGACCGCACGGCCGCCCTCGGCCGTATCGACGCCGGCGTCCTCATACGTAACGTGCTTGCTCTCGGCCATGTGGGGTTCCTTTCGACCCAGGGAATTCCTAACTCAGCATGATAGCAGGGCGTACAGCTTGATGTGTAAAAGGGGGACGGGCCCGTTTTTACACATGGGATAGCCAAGCAAAAAGCCCGCCGGGGCGCGCCAGGCAGCCAGGCAAAAGCCCGCCGCGCATTGCTGCACGACGGGCCAAGACGCGAACGCGATGTGCAAAACGGACCCGTCCCTTTCACACGTCGCGCCCATTCGCGCTGAATTACGCATTACGCCTCGTTGCGCTCTTCCCAGCTGTGGTCGTGGTATTTCTCTTCCAGCACGTCCTTGGTCACCGGAGCGGTGCGCACCACGCCGCGCGGCACGTAGCCCTCGATGAACTTGTCGCGGCCAAAGCTGTCGGGGATCGCGACCGGGTACTCGCCCGTAAAGCAGGCGGTGCAGTAGCCGCCCTTGGGCACGCACTCCAGCAGCGCATCGACCGAGAGGAACGCCAGCGTGTCGGCGCCGATGAACTCGCAGACCTCCTCGACCGACTTGGTGGCCGAGATGAGCTGGCTCTGCTCGCCGGTGTCCACGCCGTAGAAGCACGGCCAGATGTCCTCGGGGCAGTTGATGCGGATGTGAATCTCCTTGGCGCCGGCCTGACGCAGCATGCGCACGAGCTGGACCATGGTGGTGCCACGGACGATGGAGTCGTCGACCACGACGATGCGCTTGCCCTCGATCACGTCCTTGAGCGGATTGAGCTTCAGGCGCACGCCCATGGCGCGCAGCTCCTGCGTCGGCTCGATGAACGTACGGGCGACGTAACGGTTCTTGATGAGGCCGGTGCCGTACGGAATGCCGCTCTGAAAGGCGTAGCCCTCAGCGGAAGGCAGGCCGGAGTCCGGCGTGCCGATAACCATATCAGCCGCGACCGGGCACTCGAGCGCCAACTTGCGACCCATATCATAGCGGCAGGCGTAGATGGACTTGCCGTCCATGATGGAGTCCGGACGAGCAAAGTACACCTGCTCAAAGATGCAGTGAGCGCTCTTGTCGGCGGCAGGCACTCCCTGCTCCGAGACCAGGCCTTCCATGCTGATGCGCAAGATCTCTCCAGGACGGATGTCGCGAACGTACTCGGCACCAATGATATCGAGCGCGCAAGTCTCGGACGCCACGACCCACCCAGCGGTGGATGCGAGCACCTCGTCGCCCACCAGGTCTTCAGCGGAGGCGGCGTCGCTCGGCAGGGCGGAGGCGGCTGCCGCGGCGTCGGCGGCGGCCACGCCCTCGTCGCTGGTAAGACGGCCCAGCACCAGCGGACGGATACCATGGGGGTCGCGGAACGCGTAGAGCGCGTTCTCATTGATGAGCGCCATGGCGTAACCGCCGCGGATGAGCTCCATGGTCTTGCGGATGCCCTCGCGCAGGTGATGCGTTTCCTGGGTGAAATACCCGATCAGCTTGGCCGCGACCTCGGAGTCCGAGCTGGAGTTGAAGTTCACGCCGAGCTCGATCAGCTGGCGGCGCAGCTCGTCGGTGTTGACGAGCGTGCCGTTGTGAGCGAGCGCGACGATGACCTCGTTGATGGTGGAAGGTGGGGTTGCGAGGCCTCCCAGCTCTTCGCTCCGGCGGTGCCGTAGCGCACGTGGCCGACAGCGAGCTGGCCTGAAAGCGCGTCGATGTCGGCGTTGGAGAACACGCGACTCACCAGTCCGAGGTCCTTGCGCACCATGACGGTGCCGCCGTCGCCCACGGCGATGCCAGCGGATTCCTGGCCGCGATGCTGCAGCGCGCGCAGGCCAAAGTACGTGAGGCGGGCGACATCGCGGTCGGGCGCCCACACGCCGAATACGCCGCACTCCTCGTGCGGATGGTCGGCGTCGGAATCGAATGCGGTGAATTCGGACAGGTTGGTGTCGAGAGACATACAGGTTCCCCTCTGGGTCCGTTCGCAGGCCGTACCGCCCTAGTATACGCGCGAATTCTCCCAGCGAAGGACGCGCGCCCGCATCCCGCGAAACTGCCAAAGTTGATGCGCGGGCCATTTGTGGCGCGTTGACTCATTATTTGCGCACTCGCTCGCCCGCGTGCGCCCATGCCATAGAATGGTGCCGGTATACCAACCACCCAACGAGGTGTTTTATGGACGAGCAGATTTCTCCGGAGGCCCAGACCGCCGGCAAGCCGACAGCCCCGGAGCCAAGCCGCACGCGCCCCGCGTCGCGCAAACACATGGGCGTCGCCACGAGCGACCCCACGTACCTGCCGCCCGTCAACAACCCCAACGCACCCCAACGCGACCGCAACGTTCGCGTCCCCGTGCGAAAAACCACGTATGGCAGTGGCGGGTCCGCGCAGACCGGCGGCGTCGCGCGACGTCCCGGCGGCTACATTCCTCCCAGCAGCCCCACGCTGCAAGTCCGCGCGAATGAGGGCGGCAGCAACATCTCGCCTGGCCGGAGCTATATTTCTCAGCCCAAAAAGGGGCACACGATATTCACCTCTCGCCAAGATCGGCAGCGTCGCCGCGTCAAGATCCTGCTCGCGATTCTCGTTGTCGCAACGGTGGCACTCGCGCTGTTCTGGTTTTTGCCCTGCGCTAATCGCGCTGCGCCCATTTGACCCGCGCCCGTTTGACCTGCGCTTGCTTGTCACGTGCTTGCTTGTCCCGCGCCCGTTTGACCCGCGCCCGCCTACTTCATGCCCGTTTATTTCACGCCCATTTAGCCCGCACCCATTTGACCCGGGCCAACCCCCAACGGAGAGCCCTTGAACGCACAAGACGCCGAACCCTATATTTACGCCGATAACGCCGCCACTACGCCGCTTTCACCCGCGGCGCTCGAGGCCATGATGCCGTTTTTGACGGACGCGTTCGGCAACCCGAGCGGTATTCACCGCGTGGCGCGTCAGGCGGCCGAGGCGCTTGGAGCCGCCCGCGCTCGCATAGCCGAGCTGCTGGGGAGCCGACCGGACAGACGAGGTGTATTTCACCAGCGGCGGCAGCGAATCCGACAACTGGGTGCTGCGCGGCGCCGTCCAGCGGTTCCGCGACCTGTACGGCAGCGACGCCACTCCTCGCATCATTACCAGCTCCATTGAGCACCACGCCATCCTGCACTGCTGCGAGGCCCTCGAACGCGAGGGCGTCGCAGTCACGTACCTGCCCGTCGACGGGCAGGGCTTTGCGCGAGTCGAAGATCTCGAGGCGGCGCTCATCGCCAACGAGCAGGCGGCCCGTGCAGAGCGCGTCTCGAATTGTCCCGATGCCGAGCGCGACCTGGACTGCACCGATGCGACCGGCGAAAGCGCCGCTTGCAGGCCCGCAGCCACGAGCGCAAAGGGCGGCGGGGAGCACGCAGCCTCCGCAGCCAGCCACCGCGCCGCGCGCAAATCGGGTGACCGCGAAATCGCAGGCGGTCGACACGGCGAGGACGACAGCGCCGCCCCCCACCCTCCCGCAACGGCGCTCGTGTCGATCATGCTGGCAAACAACGAGGTGGGCACCATCGAACCCATCCGAGAGCTTGCCGCTGTGGCGCATCGCTATGGCGCTCCCTTTCACACAGACGCCGTGCAGGCAGTGGGCCACATCGCCGTCGACGTTCGCGAGCTCGGTGTCGACGCGCTCTCGCTCTCGGCCCACAAGTTCCACGGGCCCCGAGGCGTGGGCGCCCTGTACCTGCACGATGGCTTTTCCATACCGCCGCTCATCGCCGGAGGCGCACAAGAGCGGGCGAGCGCGCGGGCACCGAGAACCTTGCGGGCATCGTTGGCATGGCCGCCGCGCTCGATGAGGCAGTTCGCAGTCTCGATAAGAACGCCCAGCTGGTGTCCGCCGCGCGCGATGAACTCGTGCGACATGTCCTCACTTCCTGCGGGGGCGCGCGCCTCACCGGCGCACCCTGCGCAGACGTGGCGGGGCCGCAGGCGGCCATGCGCTCACGACCCTGAGCTTCGCCAGCGCAGTTGCGGCATCGGGCCCAATCCGCACGGCCGCGACATCGGATCACGCCTGCGCCGAATCGGCGTCGAGCGAGGCCCGTACTGGATCAGAAGCAAACCCTGCCGTCGCCGTTGTCGCCGCCTCAGAAACAAACCACGACGCTGTCGCCAGCGCAGCCGCTCCAGAAACAAACCCCGTCGCTACTGCCGTCGGCGCCTCAGAAGCCAACCCCGACGTCAGCCTCCCGGGAATCGCAGCCGGCCGCCGTACGCCCGGCCGCCTGCCCTCCATCGCATCATTTTCCTGCGACAACATCGACGGCGAGCTGCTCGTCGTGCTCCTCGACCGCGCAGGAGTCGCCGCCGCAACGGGATCGGCCTGCTCGACCGGCTCCACGGAGCCTTCGCACGTGCTCACCGCCATGGGCCTTTCCCCCAGCAGCGCACGCGGCGCGCTGCGCCTCTCTCTGGCCGAATCTATCACGCGCGAAGAGCTTGACCTGCTCAAACAGCCATCCCCGCCGCCATCAAGCGTGCGCGCCTCATGAGCGGCATTGAGCATAAGCGAAGCGTCACGCGCACGACGCCCCGCTGAGGAGCCCAAAGCTCCATATTCGATACTCATTGAACAGAGTTTGGCGTGCAACGGACGCCGCTTGACACTCGCTAGTCGCTGTTGGGCGCACCGCCTGTCGTGCACCGGGCGCTGCTGGACACCCATTGAACTCTGCTAGGCATGCACCAAACGCCACCCGGCGCACGTCGAACATTGTTTAACCCGCATGAACACGCGATGCCATTGGAAAACAACGCTCGCGACGCCCGCGGCGGGCGTTTTGCCGCGCCTCTTGTCATGCACCCGCCGTTTTACCTACACATTTGTTGAGGCCAATTCGACGGTCTCACAGAGTTGCAAATTACAATAACGCCTCTACCTGCGCTTTTCCTGAAACGCGTGTCACCTTTCGCTCGCGGCAGTATTTTTCGCTTCAACAAATGCGCGGATAAATTCGGCACCCTTCCGCAAGCCACAAGGAACACGCGCGAAATATGCAGGTCGCAAGCCGCCCACAACACCAAAAACAGCACGATCCTGAGGGCGCACACGCAAAAAGGCGGGCCGTACACCACTACGGCGCACGGCCCGCCTTCTATTACCCATGCACGATGCCCGGCACAAGCTGAAGCCCGCAGGCGCAGCCTCGCACGCGACCAGGAACGCGAGCGCGCCCATGGCCGGGCACTCGTCTTAGGACAGCAGCTTGCGGCCATCTTCCTCGATTGCGGCAATGAGCGCATCGGCGGCCGCGGCATCCTCGCCCTTGGCAAAGATGTAGAGCTTAATCTTGGGCTCGGTGCCGGAAGGACGCACAATGCCCTTGTTGCCGCCCTCGAGGTCGAACTCAACGACGTTAGCCTTCGGCAGGCCGTTCACGCAGGTGGCGTAGTCGACCACGGCCTCGACCTTCGCGCCGGCGATCTCAGAGGGGGCCTCAGCGCGCAGGGCTTTCATGATACCGGCCATCTTGGCGGCGCCGTCGGCGCCGGGATAACTCAGCGAGACGGTCTTGTTGTGATAGTAGCCGTACTTCTCATACAGGGCACGCATGGCCTGAACCAGGTTCTTGCCCTGCAGCTTGTAGTACTGGGCCATCTGGCAGATGAGCATGGAGGCGTTGACGGCGTCCTTGTCGCGCACGTGGTCACCGGCCAGATAGCCGTAGCTCTCCTCAAAACCGAAGATAAAGCGATCGACCTCGCCAGCATCGGAGAGAGAAGTAATGATGTCGCCGATGTACTTGAAGCCCGTCAGGCAACGACGGAGCTCAAAACCGTACTCATCGGCCAGAGCGTCAACCATGGCAGAGGACACGATGGTGGTGACGGCGACCTTGCGGGAGAGATCCTCGCCACGCTCGGCGCGCATCTTGCAAATATAGTCGAGCAGCAGAACGCCCATCTCATTACCGGTCAGCAACGTGTAGTCGTCGCCATCGGCGCAGGCCACGCCCACGCGGTCGGCGTCCGGATCGGTCGCCAGCAACAGATCGGGCTTGACCTCCTGGCAAAGGTCGATGCCCTTCTGCATGGCTTGGCGAATCTCCGGGTTAGGATACGGGCAGGTCGGGAAATCGCCGTCCGGATCGCGCTGCTCGGGGACCACGGTGATGTCGGTCACGCCAACCTTGTTGAGGACGGTAGTGACCGGGATCAGGCCGGTGCCGTTGAGCGGGGTGTAGACCAGCTTTAACGGGGCGTTGGCAATCTGCTCATCGGTAAGGTTGTTCACGGACTTGGCGGCCACGGCGTCGTAGTAGGCATCGAGCACCTCATCGCCGATCCACTTGACCAGGCCCTGTTCGACGGCGGCGTCGAAGTCCATGGTCTTGACATCATGGAATGGGTCGCACGCATTCATAGCCGCAGAGATGGCATCGGCGGCCTCGCTGGTGATCTGGCAGCCATCAGCGCCGTAGACTTTGTAACCGTTGTAGGGCGCCGGGTTATGGCTCGCGGTCATGCAGATGCCGCCGGAGCACTTAAGATAGCGCGTGGCCCAGGACAGCGTGGGCACCGGGGAGATCTTGGGATATACGTAGGATGTCACGCCGTTCGCAGCAAGAATCGCGGCGGTAGTCTTAACAAACAGCTCGCCCTTGTTGCGGCTATCACGCGCGATAGCGACCGTGGGGTTCTCGAAGTTCTTGACCAGGTAGTCGGCAAAACCCTGGGTGGCGCGGCCGACCGTGTAGATGTTCATGCGGTTGGTGCCGGCGCCCAGCGTGCCGCGCAGGCCCGCGGTGCCGAACGCGAGCTCCTGGAAGAACGCGTCGGTGATGGCGTCCTCGTCGCCCGCCTCCCGCATCGCCTTGAGCTCGCCGAGCAGCTCTTCATCGGTGACGTTCTCGATCCATGTATCGAGAAGCTCATGCACAGCAGCCATGGTTCTACCTTTCCCAATCCAACTTGCCGTGCGAAGCACGCCCAAAACGGACACGTATACTTGCATCATACGCCCCCACGATGCCCCCGGGCGCACTTTCCCGTCCGTAGCGTAGATTTATCGGCGAGGGGCGGCGGTCCATCGGGGTCGAGGCGTGTATCCGTGTGCGGCGGGCGTCCAAACGAGGCGCGTGTCCAATCGTGACGCGTGTCCAATCCGAGCGCACGTCCAAGCGAGGCGCGTGTCCAAGCGAGGCGCGCACCCAATCGCAACTGCGTCCATTCCGGGCGCGCGCCCAAGCGAGATGCACGCCAAATCGAAGCGCGCCCAAGCGAAACACGCGCCCAGCCCCGGCGCACGTCCAAGCGAGGTGCGTGCCCAGCCCCGGCGCACGTCCAATCGCGGCTCATGTCCAATGTGTAAAACGAGGCCGCCTTCTTCTGCAAGCCATGCAGGGTGCTACCCTGTTTGACTGTACGCTGGTCCATAAGTCCGCGGAAAGGAATCGAATCATGAACCAACTCTATCAGCGCAAGGGCGCGTACATCCCGCGCGTCGCGGCCGTGCACGACATGTGCGGCTACGGCAATGTTCGCTCGGCGTTGCCATCCCGGTGCTCAGCGCCGCCGGCGTCGACGTGTGCCCCGTGCCCACCGCCCTGTTCAGCGCCCACACCAAGTACCCCCGTCTTCCACATGCACGACACCACCAGCATGCTCGAGGCCTACCTCGACGCGTGGCGCGAGGAGAACGTGGAGCTCGACGGCGTGTATTCGGGCTTCCTTGGCTCGGCAGAGCAGGTCGCCGTTATTCAGCGCCTGTACCGCGAGTACCCGGGCGCCCTGCGCATCGTCGACCCCGTCATGGGCGACGGTGGCGTGAAGTACCCCACCTACACCGACGAGCTGTGCGAGGCCATGGCCGGCCTGGTGAGCGGCGCCGACGTGCTCACGCCCAACCTCACCGAAGCCTCGATTCTCACCGGCATCCCCTATGAGGGCCAGGATGTCTCGCTCGAATTTGTGCAGAAGAACGCCAGCGCCCTGCTCGAGATGGGCGCCAAGACGGTCGTCATCAAGGGCGTTGTGCACGAGGGCGAGCAGGTCATTCGCAACTACCTCGCCAGCGCGGCGGACGGCGGCGAGGTCGAGGAGGTCGTCAGCGAGCTTCTGCCCTACATGCTGCACGGCACGGGCGACCTGTTTGCCAGCGCGCTCACTGCGGCGATTTTCACCGGCCGCACCACGTGAGGCTGTCGCGTTCGCCGGCGAGCTGGTCCGCGACGCCATGCGCATCACGCGCGAGCAGCCCGACTTCGAGGTGCGCGGCGTATCGTTCGAGCCCACCCTGGGCAAAGTGGCGGCACTGCTGAGCTAGCGCTTTGCGAGAAGCCGCACGGCGCGCGGGGGCCCGTCCCTGCATCCTGCAAAGGGCAGCGTGATGCAGGGGAGGCGTTCCTGCACGCCTCGCGCCTAGAGCGCCCATCGCTCGACACGGCCCTCCCTGGCAGCACAGGGGACGCAGCGGCATACGGGCACCCCGGCGTGCAGGTCGAACCTGCGGAAACCGCAAAGAAAGCCCGCCCGCCCCACACGCCTCGTAGGCAAGAGGGCATACTGCATGAAAAACCCGCCTCGAGAGATAACTCTCGAGGCGGGTCTTCGCGCGACACAGCCCAAACGCGACGCGAGAGCTACCTTTCGCGTCGCGTTTCATGCCGAACAAGACAAAAGATGCCTCGAGAGGTAACTCTCCGAGGCATTTCAACAACAGGCCATTAGACGGCGAGAGAGCGAGGCAAAACGATCCGCCCTCACGCCTCTACTCACGCGCACCCTCTTTTACACATCGCCGAACAGGGACTGCTCCTCATCGATTTCCGCCTGCGACGCTCCGGGGTTCTCGGTCAACGAGCTCACGGAGTTCACCTGCTCCTGAATCGCCTCGGCAAGATCGTCGTCCATGCCGATGATCTTGAGCTCCCAGTCGATATTTGCGGGAACGCTCGACTGCGACTTGGTCCACACGAACGTCAGCATCGCACGGCGCGCGCCTCGCGCCGGGATAAAAGCCGAACAGGTTGTCGTGCTGAAACGCCCCGGACTCGTCCACGAGCGCGTACACGTTGTACACCACGCGGTTGATCTTCTCGTTCAACAGCGCGTTCGTCGCCAGGGCGCTCGCCTGGATCTGCGAGTTCGACAGAAGCTCGAGCTCGTTGCGGAAGTCCGTGTCGACCACAGACACCTCGACCACGCCGGTCTTCTCGCTCGCCTCATCGACGGTAAAATCCCGCGGGAACTGCGTAAAGCCGTTGCCCCACTCCACGCCCGACTCCATGGCGTGCTCAACCGTCTCGCTGTTCGTGCGGTCGGAGAGGTTCGCCGTGTTCAGGCGCCGGCTCACGCCGTATACGATCTGCATGCCCAGCACAAACACGAACACGCCCAGGATCACCACGACCGCCGTGCGCGAGATGGTCTTTCCCACCTGCGAGCCGGAGGGGTCCTGTTCGGACAGCGGGTCGATCTTGCCCGCGCGGGCCCGGGAGCGCTCGCGGTCCGCCGCCTCGCGCTCGGCGACCGCCGTGGCACCGGCCGTGCGCCGCATGAACAGACGGCGCTTGGCGCGGCCCTCGCGAGCCGCCGCGCGATCGGGATCGAGCACGCCCGATGCGTCCAGCTCGGAAAAGAGCTTTTCCGCCTCATCCGGGGTCATGTTGTGCCTTTTGCTCATTGCCTACCTCACGTCGCGCGCGCGTGCGCCCTCGAACTGCATCCGATAGTAGCGGGCGTAGATGCCGCCGCGCGCGAGAAGCTCCTCGTGCGTCCCGTGCTCCACAACCCCTGCCACGCTCGACGGTCGCGATCTCGTCGGCGTTCTTAATGGTGGACAGGCGGTGCGCGATGATGATGGTGGTGCGGTCGGCGGCCAGGCGCTCAAGCGACTCCTGCACGGCCTCCTCGCTCTCGTTGTCGAGGGCCGAGGTCGCCTCGTCCAGGATGAGGATCGCCGGGTCTTTGAGGAACACGCGGGCGATGGCCACGCGCTGCTTTTGCCCGCCGGAAAGACGACTACCGCGCTCGCCCACAACCGTGTCATACCCCTCGGGCAGGCTCGCGATGAAGTCGTGGATGTTGGCCTTGCGGGCCGCGTCCTCGATCTCGGCGTCGCTCGCGCCGGGGCGGCCGTAGGCGATGTTGTCGCGCAGGGTGCCGTCGAACAGGTAGACGTCCTGCTGCACCAGGCCGATGGCGCGGCGCAGGCTCTCCTGCGTCACGTCACGCACGTCCTGGCCGTCGATGCGGATGGAGCCGCTCGCCACGTCGTAGAAGCGCGGCAACAGCGAGCAAGTGGTGGACTTGCCGCCACCCGAGGGACCAACCAGCGCGATGGTCTCGCCGGGACGGATGGAGAGGTTCATATGGTCGATCACGGGGCGCTCAGGGGCGGCGCCGCCCCTCGCCCACCTCGGTATCGGGATAGGAGAAGCAGACGTCACGGTACTCGATGGCGCCCTCGCGGACCTCAAGCGGACGGGCGTCCGGCTTGTCCTGGATGTCGGGCGCGGTGCGTAGGACCTCGTCCATGCGGCGGAAGCCCGCGGCGGCCTTTTGGAAGTTCTCCGTGGAGTTCACGAGCGTCTCGATGGGCGTGGCGAACAGCGTGATGTACAGGGCGAAGGTGGCCATGGCCACCGCCGTCATCTGACCGGCGGCCACCAGGTAGCCGCCGAGCACCACGATGGTGACGTAGAGCACGCCCGTCATGAGGGCGCTCGTTGCCTGGTAACGGCCCATCACGTGGTACTGGGCGACCTTGGAGTCGAGGTAGCGGTCGTTGGACACGCGGAACTTGGCGCGCCCGGTGCGCTCGTTCGCAAAGGACTTGACCACGCGCATGCCGCCCAGCGAATCCTGGAGCCGGGCGTTCACGTCGGAGATGCGGCGGCGGTTATCCGCGAACACGGCGCGCATGCGCAGGTTCTGGCGGACCATGATGACCACGAACACGGCCGTGATCGCCGCCATGGCGCTCGCGAGCACCGGGGAGATGGTGAAGAGGATCGCGAACGCGCCGATGATCTTGATGCCTCAGATGATGATCCACTCGGGGAGATGATGGGCCCCCTCGCAGATATCGAACAGGTCGTTCACGACGCGGCTCATCATGTCGCCCGAGTTGTGCGCGTCAAAGTAGGCGAAGCTAAAGCGCTCGTACTGGTCGAAGAGGTCCTCGCGCATGCGGGACTCCATGCGGGCGCCCATGATGTGGCCCTGCGCGGACACAAAGTAACGGCAGGCGCAGCGCAGGGCGTAGAGCCCGATGAGCCCCGCCGCGATGTAGCCGAGCGCACCCAAAATCGCCGCCGACCCTTGGGTGAACAACCCGTTGGTGAGCGAGCGCAAGATGCTCGGAAACGCGAGGTCGATCCCCGCCAGCACCAGCGCGCACACCGTATCCGCAATAAAGAGCCCCTTGACCGGCCCATAATAAGAAAGAAACCGCTTGAACATACCCCGACGACTTTCTACCAACATTCTTCCGTTCAGCAAACCCGGCCGTCCCCTCGGCGCTCTCTCGGGCGACGCGATCTCGCCTCGGGGGGTCACCGTAGGGCGGAGGAGGTGTTTTCGGTCTGGGCGATTCCGCAGGAACGAGGACCAGCCCAGACTGAAAACGCCTCCTCCGCCCGGTCAGCTACAGCCTGTGCGAGATCGCATCGCACGCGAGCGCGCCGATCACGGTCTTAGCGTCCTCGATCTTGCCGTCGAGCACCGCATCGATCAGCTCGGACAGCGGCACCAGGTCCACGTTCACGAACTCGTCGTCATCGGGATTGGCGCCCGCGAACGTAAGGCCCGTCGCCATATACAGGTGGATGACCTCGTCGCAAAAAGCCAGGCGTGGTGGCAATGGTGGTGAGGTGGTTGACGCGCGCGGCCTTAAAGCCCGTCTCCTCGAGCAGCTCGCGCTTGGCGCATTCGAGCGGGTCCTCGCCCGGGTCGAGCTTGCCGGCGGGAATCTCAACCGTCACGCGGTCGAGCGCGGTGCGGTATTGGCGAACCAGCACGATCTTGCCGGACTCGGTGAGCGCCACGACCGCCGAGGCGCCCGGGTGACGAATCAGGTCGCGCCCGGTCACGCGACCGTTGGGCAGCCTGACCTCCGCCGTATGCACATCGAGGATGCGACCCCGCCATGCGGGCTCCTCGGAGAGAATCTGCTCATGCAGGCCGGAGTCGCGCGGGTCGTCGTCGCCCAGCACGAGCACCGGCTCAATCTGCTTCTCTTCCGCATCTTGCGCATCAATCACCTCGGCCTGGGCCTCGCCCGCGCAGGCGCGCTCGGCATCCCCAGCCTCCTCGGCGTCGAGCAGCTCCGCCTCGAACTCTTTTTTCGTCCATATCGCCACGGTCTCCGAACACGTCGACGTCGCCCTCGACGCGCTCGAATCCACCATGCATCTCTTCGCTCTTCATCTGTCTCTCCTCTCCAATCACCATGCACGCAAAAATGTACACCCTAACGGGAGCTTAGCAGGCTCGCCTACAAACAACCCATGCCATACGGCGGGGCCGCGTCGCGCATTAAGCGGTCAAGCACGTAATCGGCAGCACCGGCACACCGTCATCGCGCTGATACGCATACCCTCCGGGCGTCAACATTTGTGCCCTAACGGGCATCACGTTTTGCCTGCTCACACTCACCAACCATCCAATTGCAGAGATTTCGACCGTCCACTTGCGGAGATTTCGGCCTTCCGATTGCAGTATTTTTGACCTTCCAATTGCAAACTTTTGACCGTCCAATTGCAAATCGCATGCTGTCCATGCAAGATCCGAATCGTCAAATTCGAGCCATTATGCACAGAGGGCCGCCGGCTTCCGGCGACCCTCATGCCCATTCGTGTTGTGGGAACGGCTCTTGGGACTTACTCGTCCCAAGCCTCGCGGCCGCGCAGGGCGCGCAGGCCGATGTCGTGGCGCAGCGTCTTGCCCTCAAAGTCGATCTTCTCGCAGGCGGCATAGGCGAGGTCGCGCGCGGCCTCGAAGGTGTCGCCCAGGGCGGTAACGTCGAGCACGCGGCCGCCGGAGGTCACCAGCTCGCCATCCTCGTTCACGGCGGTTCCGGCGTGGTACACCGTGACGTTCTCCATGGCCTCGGCATCCTCGATGCCGGTGATGACCTTGCCCTTCTCATACGACCCGGGGTAGCCGGCGGAGGTGAGCACCACGGAGACCGCCCACTCGTCGCGCCAAGCGAGCTCGACCTCGTCCAAGCGCTGCTCCGCGCAGGCGAGCATGACCTCAACCAAGTCGCTGGCCAGGCGCGGCATGAGGACCTCGGTCTCGGGGTCGCCAAAGCGGGCGTTGTACTCGATGACCTTGGGACCGGCGGGCGTGAGCATAAAACCGCCGTACAGGCAGCCGCGGAAATCGATGCTCTCGCGGTTGGCCTGGGCGATGGTCTCGTTGAGGATGCGGCACATCTCCTCGTGCTCCTCGGGCGTCACAATCGGCACCGGGCTGTACACGCCCATGCCGCCGGTGTTGGGGCCCTTGTCGCCCTCGAGGGCGCGCTTTGTGGTCCTGCGAGGTGGCCATCGGGCGCACCGTCTTGCCATCGGTGAAGGCCAGCAGCGTGCACTCGGGACCGGTGAGCATCTCCTCGATGACCACGGTGCTGCCGGCGGCGCCGAACGCGCCGTCAAAGCACTCATGCACGGCGTCCAGGGCCTCGTCGAGGGTGAGCGCCACCACAACGCCCTTGCCCGCGGCCAGGCCGTCGGCCTTGACGACCACCGGGGCGCCCTGCTCGCGCACGTAGGCAAGCGCGGACTCCTCGTCGGTAAAGGAGCCGTAGGCGGCCGTGGGATACCCGCACGGGCCATGAGCTCCTTGGAGAAGCGCTTGGAGCCCTCGAGCTTGGCACCCTCGGCACCCGGGCCAAAGCACGGGATGCCCGCGGCGCGAACGGCGTCGGCCACACCGGCGACGAGCGGCGCCTCGGGGCCGATCACCACCAAACCGCAGCCGGTCTCGCGTGCAAAATCCGCCACAGCGGCGGGGTCCTCGGCATCGAGAGCCACGTTCTCGCCCGCGGCGAGCGTGCCGCCGTTGCCCGGCGCGATGTAGAGCGTGCCACACAGCGGGGGACTCGGCGAGCTTGGCCGCCAGGGCATGCTCGCGACCGCCGCTGCCCAGCAGCAGGATGTCGATGGTGTTCTCAGGTGCGCTCATGCGTCCTCCTTATACGCAAGCGGGCCCCAAACGGAGCCCGCCTTTTCACAACCAGTTTTGTTGTCTCCCGACCCCATGCTAACGGGTCGCAGCCACATCAACCCAACAGGTTTGTGTAACGGGCTTTCCAAGTGCCGGAGCTTGGGGCGAAAAAGAAAAGACGCGCGCCTCGTGTGCGGCGCCCGACGATTGAGCCCCCAAGGTGCGGTGCTTGGGCAGGCCGCTACCAGTCCCGAACGATGGTCTGCTCGCGATCCGGGCCCACGGCGACAAAGCTCACCTTACAGCCGGCGAGCTTCTCGATGTAGGCCACGTAGTCCTGGGCGGCCTGGGGCAGCTCGTCAAAAGTGCGGCACCCGGTGATGTCACACTTCCAGCCGGGCAGCTCCTCGTACACCGGCACGGCGTTCGCAAACGCGGCGGTGTGCTCGGGCACGGTGGTGTAGCGCGTGCCGTTCACGTCGTAGGCCACGCAGACCTTGATGGTATCGAAGGCGGACAGCACGTCGAGCTTGGTGAGCGCGATGTCCGTCAGGCCGTTGACGCGGGTCGCGTAGCGGGCGATGACGCCGTCGAACCAGCCGCAGCGGCGGCGGCGACCGGTGGTCACGCCGTACTCAGAGCCGACCTCGGTGAGCGTGCGGCCGTCCTCGTCCGTGTCGTAGTCGAGCTCGGTGGGCATGGGGCCGGAACCCACGCGGGTGGTGTAGGCCTTCATGATGCCGAGCACGCGGTCGATGGCCTTGACGCCCACGCCCGAGCCCGTCACGGCGCCGCCGGCGGTGCAGTTGGACGAGGTCACGAACGGATAGGTGCCGTGGTCGATGTCCAGAAGCGTTGCCTGGGCTCCCTCGAACAGGATGTTCTTGCCCTGCTCCACCAAGTCGTTGAGCAGGATGCCCGTCTCGCAGATGTAGGGGCGCAAGCGCTCGGCCATGGGCAGGTAGGACTCGCAGATCTGGTCCACCGTATAGGTGGGCAGGTTGAAGATGCGCTCGAGCTGCGGATTCACGCGGTCAAGGACGGCGGCGAGCTTGGTGCGGAACGTGTCCTCGTCCAGCAGGTCCTGCATGCGGATGCCCACGCGAGCCATCTTGTCCTGATAGCACGGGCCAATGCCGCGCTTGGTGGTGCCGATGTTGTTCTTGCCCAGCAGCTCCTCGTAGGCGCCGTCCAGGTCGACGTGATACGGCATGATCACATGCGCGTTGCCCGAGACCTTGAGGTTGGCGGTGGAGATGCCGTCACGCTCGAACATGTCGATTTCCTCGAGGAGCACGGCGGGGTTCACCACGCAGCCGTTGCCGATGACCGAGATGCAGTCCGGGTACATGATGCCGGAGGGCACCTGGTGCAGGCCGTACTTTTTATCGCCCACCACGATGGTGTGGCCGGCGTTATTTCCACCCTGGTAGCGGACGACGCAGTCGAACTCGGGAGCGATCAGGTCGCAGATCTTGCCCTTGCCCTCGTCGCCCCATTGGGTTCCCACCAACACTGTTGACGGCATGACTACTCCTCATTCCGTGCGAACGGGCCGCTCCCGCGCGCAGCTCTTGCAACCGGGTTCCTTCCCGGACCTGACCTCAGTGGGGTCAACGTTCCCATTATAGGCATGCAAAGGGGCCCGTGCCGTCAACGATACGGCACGGGCCCTCATTCCACCATTACTCAATAGCGAGTGCGCGTAATGGCGAGGGTGTTCTATTCAACCGCATGCTCGTCGATCTCGTAGAACTTGGTCGACGCGGGCAGGAACATCAGGTCGACGTCGCCGATGGGGCCGGAACGGTTCTTGGCCACGATCACGCGCGTGATGCCAAAGTCCGGACGATCCTCGCGCTCGGCCTCGGCCTCGGTGCTCGAACGGTCCAGCAGCATGACGATGTCGGCGTCCTGCTCGATGGATCCCGATTCGCGCAGGTCGCTCAGCTGCGGGCGCTTGCCCGTACGGCCCTCGAGCGAACGGTTGAGCTGCGACAGCATGATGACGGGGACGCCCAACTCTTTAGCCATGATCTTAAGGCCACGGCTCATCTCGGACACCTCGACGGCACGGTTGCCGTTGTAGTTCTTGCCCGCCGGCGGATTCACCAGCTGCAGGTAGTCCAGGATGACGACGGCCTTCTCCTTGTTGTGGAGCATGCGGCGCGCCTTGGCGCGGATCTCGGTGACCGTGGTGCCGGGGTGTCGTCGATAAAGGATGTCGAGGCGGCCGAGCTCGGCGATTGCCTCGTTGATGTTCGCCCACTCCTCGGGCGAGATGCGGCCGGTGCGGAAGTTGGACATGTTCACCATGGCCTGCGCGCAGATAAAGCGCTGCGCGATTTCCTTGCCGGACATCTCCAGGGAGAAAAAGCCCACCGTGTAGCCATCCGCCGCCGCGTTGAGCGCCAGGTTCAATGCGAACGAGGTCTTACCCACGGCCGGGCGGGCGCCCAAAACTACGAGCTGGCCCTCGCGCAGGCCCATGAGCATGCGGTCGAGGCTGGGGTACCCGGTGGGCACGCCGTGGACGTCGCCACCGGCGCGGGCCACCTCCTCGGCCTCTTGATACGCCTCGGTCATAAAGTCCGAAAGACCCTTGTACGAGCTCTTGACCTCGCGCTCCGTAACGGAGAGCAACATGGACTCGGCACGCTCGATGACCTCCTTGGTGTCGAGCGGAGAGTCGTAGGCAAGGGCGCTGATCTGGTTGGTGGCGCCGATGATCTCGCGCAGCATGGCGTCGCGCCGCACGATCTCGGCATGATGCTGCCAGTGGGCGAGCGCGAGCGTGTTGCCCATGAGCTCCAGGATGTACGCCTCGCCGCCCACGGCCTCGAGCTTGTCGATGGAGCGCAGGTAATCGATGAGCGAGATCGAGTCGATGGGCATGCTGCTCTCGTACATGCCGGACATCGCGGTAAAGATCGTCTTGTGCGAGGGGCGATAGAAGTCGTCGGGCAGCAGCTCGACGAGCGCCTCCCTCGACCACCTCGCCCGAGAGCATCATCGCGGCGAGGACGTTGCCCTCGGCCTCGGTGTTGTTGGGCAGGCCCTTGATCGCGCCAAGGTCGGTCGAACCCGTTTGCGACCAACTGTTGCTGACGATTTCCACGCGGCCTCCTTATGCCATTCGCAGCCTGATTACATCGGTAGGGATGTTCAATGGTAGGGTATCCGGTGCATTTCGCAACCAATCGGCAGCAATTTGGGCCCTTGCCGCGCGCATGTGATATTCCACACACGCATGGGGATAACTAGATACGCCCCATCTGCACAAAGAGCGGTTATCAACGTTCTCCACAATGTGAACAGAGCATGTGGAATAGTTTTCCACACATGTTTGAACTGCACCTGCGTCCTGTGTTGCGACCCGCGCTAGCTGCGAACTCTTCCGAGTCTCAATCCGTGACCTGTGGATTTCTTCTTTCAGAGTCAAAGAGCTCCGTCGTGCCAAAAACTGATCAAAAGGCTCGGGCCCCAGGATCAAACAAGCTCGGACCACCAGGACGCCTCGCTTAAGCGTGCGGCGAAGACTGGCGTTGACATCGATGACCGCTATGCGCGGCGCCAGAGCACCTCACCCAAGCGCGAGTCGAAGACCAGGGCCAGTCGCACCGGCGTGAAAACGTGAATTCGGGACCGGTGCGTTCAAACCGGCCGATCGGCACGCGGCTTTGGAGCCGGCGCGTTCAAACCGGCCGTGCACAAAAAGGCCCCGCGCACAGAGCGCGGAGCCTTAATCGCGTACACGAAGATGCGCGTCGCAGCACGTGCTACTCGGCGGCAGCCTCGGTCTCCCTCGACCTCAGCGGTCTCCTCAGCGGCGGCCTCGGTCTCCTCGACCTCAGCCTCGGCCTCCTCCTCAACGCCCACGAGGACGATGATGGAGGTGCGGATATCACGGTAGATGGAGATGGAGACCTCGTGAGCACCGGCAACCTTGATGGGCTTGCCGAGCTCGATGCGCTTGCGGTCGACGTCCACGTCGAGCTGAGCCTTGATCGCGTCGGCGATCATGGCAGCGGTCACGGAACCGAACAGGACGCCCTCGTCGCCGACCTTGGCGTCGACGGCGACCTTCTGGCCATCGAGCTTGGCCTTGAGGGGCCTCGGCGTCGGCCAGACGAACGGCCTCGCGCTTCTCGATGTTGTGACGACGCTCCTCGAGCTGCTTGAGGTTACCCTTGGTGGCAGCAACGGCGAGCTTCTGCGGAATCAGGTAGTTCTCGGCATAGCCCTGAGCGACGTCGACGACGTCACCCTCGCCGACCCTTGCCCTTGATCTCACCCAGAAGAACGACTTTCATGGGTACCCTCCCTACTTCTTCTCGCGAGGACCGCGGGTGGACACCACGGGCACGGCGTACGGCAAGAGAGCCATCTCGCGGGCGCGCTTGATGGCGTTCGCGATGTCGTGCTGATGCTGCGTGCAGGCGCCAGTAACGCGGCGCGGCTTGATCTTGCCGCGGTCGGTCATGTACTTGCGAAGAAGCTGAGTATCCTTGTAGTCGATGTACTCAGTGCCCTCCTTGCAGAACTGGCAGTACTTGCGACGCGGCTGACGGGCAGAATAATCATTAGCCATGTCTCAATACCTTTTCGTGACGGCGGTACAGGCAAAAACGCTGCACCGCCAACTACATATCATCCCTAGAACGGGATGTCCTCATCGTAGACGTCGACCGCAGGGGGAACCGGAGCCGCCATGGGCGCCGGGGGCCTGCTGCGGAGCGGGCGGGGGGCGTAGCCGCCCTGCTGGCCATAGGACGTAGTCGGCGCGTATCCGCCGCCCTCGCCCTGCTGGCCGCGGGACATGAACTCGTTCTCATCGACGATGACCTCGAGCTTGCTGCGGCGCTGGCCGTCACGCTCCCAGGAGCTGTAACGCAGCTTACCTTCGATCGCGACCTTCGACCCCTTGGAGAGATAGCGGCTCACGGCCTCGGCGCGGGTGCCAAACATCGTGCAATCCACGAAGTTCGGGTAGTCCTCCCAATCGCCCGTCTGGGGATTGCGGCGACGGTCGTTGACCGCCACGCCAAAGCTCAGGACCTGCGTGCCGCTCGAAGTGGCGCGCAGCTCGGGATCGCGGGTGAGGTTTCCGGAAATGTTGACTCGATTGATGCTCATACGTGTTCACTACCTCTCACGCGGCGAATGTGGCGCCGCATCCATACAAATGACCTACTCCTGGTCGTCGCGACGACGATCATGTGGCGGATCACGGCGTCGGTAATACGAAGCACGCGATCGAGCTCCGCGATGGAAGCCGGGTCTGCATGGAAGTTGATCAGGGTGTAGTCGCCCTCGGTGAGCTTGTCGATGGCGTAAGCGAGCTTGCGCTTGCCCCACTCGTCGACGTTGTCGACCTTACCATTGCCCTCGGCGATCGTGGTGTCGATGCGCTTCATCACGGCGAGACGAGTCTCGGGATCGAGAGCGGGGTCAACAAAGAACAGCAGTTCATAAGCCTTCATTTGGTCACCTCCTCTGGGCATAAGGCTCCGGGTCGTGAAGGTGCGCCCGAAGCAGGAAAGGACTGGCTAACTATAGCCGAGTCTGCACATCTTGCAAGGTGAACGACCGCATACCCCATGACCTCCACACATCCTTTGACGCCGCCGTCAAAGCCTGTGATCCGCCACGCAATGAGCATGCCATGCCGTTCAGACAAAAAACGGCGACCCGGCGCGTCTCTTCACCTCAGCAGGCGGGCACATCTCTTACCGCCGATGACTCGCCGCAGGTCAGGCGAACGAGGTTCCGTACAGCAAGACGCCCCGCGCGCGATTGCTCCGCAGAACAACCACACACGGGGCGTCGGTGTCTTCACCGTTTTGTCACGGGGACATCAGGCCTGAATCGGACCGTTTTCTTGCGGCTCATCATCATGCGAGGTAATGGGGCCCAAGGGAATCGGCTTCTTCGAAGCATCGGGCTCGACAGGCGCCTCGCTTGAGGAATCCACCGCCTCGCCGGAGCTGCTCTCGTCCTTGGCGGGACCGCAATCGCCCTCGGCCTCACGCCCCAGAGCCTCCCTTTGCGCCCCGGATAGGCCCTGCTCCTCGGCAATGCTGCGGGCAGCCGCCTCAGCCGCCTCGCGAGCGGCCTCCTCATCAACCGCAGGCGCCGTGTATTCCTCCGAATCCAGCGGGACGACTCGCTCGAGGGAAGCGGCAGACGGGACCACCGGCGCCTCGGCAGGGGCCTTCCGCGCCCGTGGTCTGAGCGGGCCGGACGGGCGCAACGGGCTCGACAGGGGCGGCGGGCTGGGCAGCCGCAGCGGACTCGACAGACGCAGTGGGCTGCGCGGTGGCAGCGGAATCGACAGGCGCAACGGGCTGAACCGGCGCCGCACACGAGCCACAGGCTGCAAAATCAGTCGTCGTGGCGGCTTGGGATCCGGACTGGGACCAGCTGGCGGACTGGGCAAAGTCGTTGCCGTTGGAACCGGGCTGGGCCGTCGACGCGTCGGACGCAGTGGGGTTCACCGGAGCGCCCATGCCGGAGTCGGACGCGCCGCCACGATGCGGCACATCGCTGGGAAGCGGGTCGGCGGAAACGCCCCAACGATGCACGTCAAAGCGGCAGAACCACTGCCCCATGGCGTTCATCGACACCAGGCTCATGGCCGTCGAAATGGCGTTTCCCACAAACGCAAGTGCGATGACGACCACGATGAACAGCAGCAGCGGGCCAGCGCCGATGCGCAAGAGCTGCTCGAGGAGAAAATGCCAGCCGTTCATATACGACCCCGACAGGCCCACGAACGCCGTCGCGCTCATGACGCCGCCCATCACGACCAGCATGAGAACCAACGAGACGACGAACGCGTACACTCCCGAGATAGCCCCACCGATCAACGTCACGAGCAGCACCTTCAAAAAGCCGCCAAAATCGCGACCGATCATCTGGAACAGACGGTTGAGGCGCCATCCGGCGGAAAAGCTGTCGTACAGGGTGGCGCGAAGGGTCGCGGCCTGCAGGAAGGTGCCCATTGCGATGCTCGCCACCATGGTCAAGATCGACATCGCGGCACCCGAAGCCATAGCGGTCGCAACGCTCACGGCATTGCCCGCGGTAAGACCGGTAAAGAGCATGTACAAGGAGCCCGGAAAGACCACCTGCAGCACCAGCGCGATGACGAACCCCAGGGAGAGAGACACCAAAAACGCGCGCCCGCCCGTGGAAAGCACCTTGCCGTAGTCCACCCCACGCTGCTTGGGGGCGGCGTCGACCCCCACGCGGTCAGACGGGCCCATTCAAGACCGTAGCCCATCAGGACGATCTGCCCCAAGATCGGAATCCATCCAACCAAGGTGAGAACCAGAACCGGCTTGACCCACCCCTTATCGCGAGTGAGCATATGCCACGATGACATAAACCCGAGATTTTGCGCGTTCATCATTCCTCATCTCTTTCGAAGAGCCTGTTTTCATGATGCAGTGTAGCCCGACACATGCCCGGCACACGCGCGAACGCCCGGGATTAAGTGCGGCTTAAGGCGCACGTGCGCGAAACCGCCCTCTACATCTGCGGAAACCACCCGCCAGATGTACGGAAACCACCGGTTGAAACAACATGGTTCGTTTCAACCGGCCGCTTACGCACAGAAATGCCCCCTGATAATGTGCTTTACCAATGGTTTGAAACGATCAGCGTGTTTTCAAACGGTGGTTTACGCACATAACAGGGCGCGGTATACAAAAAAACGAGCCGCTGGGGCTCGCTGCGTCAAACAATGATGGCGGAGGAGGAGGGATTCGAACCCTCGTACCCGGGGTTACCGGATAAACGGTTTTCGAGACCGCCGCATTCAACCACTCTGCCACTCCTCCGTAGAAGTGAAAACGGCGCGTACCCATGGGGAAGACGCGCCGCTGAAAGTTCTGGCGGAGAGTCAGGGATTTGAACCCTGGAGACGCTTTTGGCGCCTACACGATTTCCAATCGTGCTCCTTCGGCCACTCGGACAACTCTCCGTGAATGCAGGGGCTATTGTACCGTAAATACCGAACGGCGCAAGCGTCATTATGAGAAAGATTGCAAAACCCGCCGCGCGCCGTCGAGCCGGACGCATCGAACCTCCGCTAAGATTGATGGGCGCAGACGCGCCTCGCGAAGGGAGATGCCGTGGTTCCAGCTGTTTTGGCGGCAACGCAAAGCGCCTCATCGATCTCATCTGCAGCGGGCCAAACCGTCGCCATCCCCATCGCCTTCGAGATGCTCGCCGTCATCGTCGCATCTGCGGGCGGCGTGCTGTCCGCCCGTGAGAGCAAGCTCGACCTTATCGGCGCCATCGGTCTGGCGGTCATCGTGTCGCTGGGCGGTGGCTTGATCCGTGACGTCATCCTGCAGGTGGGCGACGTCTACATCCTTCGACAGCCGCTGGCGCTGCCCGTCTCCATCGCCACCGCCGCCGCCGTGTTTATGTTCCCCATGGTGGTCGAAAAGCCCGACCGCCTGGTCGCCGCCCTGGATATCTTCTCGGTGGGCCTGTTCGCCGTCATGGGCGCGGACAAAACGATGGTCTACGGTTATCCGCCCGTCACCTGCGTCATGATGGGCTTTTTCACCGCGGTGGGCGGCGGCATGCTGCGCGACATCTGCCTCGCGCGCGTGCCCTACATCTTCCAGCGCAGCAACCTCTACGCCATCGCCGCCATCGCGGGCGCCATCGCCTACATGACGCTCATCGAGAGCCTGGGCATGTGGAACATCGCCGCCGCGACGATCAGCGTCGCGCTCACCATGCTCATACGCTGGTGGTCCATCCGCTACAACATCATGAGCCCCACCGAGTTCGACCCGCACAAGCTTCCCGAGCCCGTCAAGAAGGTCGCCCGGCCCGTGGTTCGCCCCATCCAGCGCGCCGGCCATCACGTGAGCGCAAAAACGAGCCAAGCCGCCGCCCGCGCACGCGACCGCAAACGGCACCGCCGCCAGCAAAATCGCTAGGGCGCGGACCCCGTGCGAGACGCTCGGCTGTTTTCAAGCCCCCGCACGAAGCCCTTCCCTGTCTCTACCTACAGTACCGTCATGCTGAACGTGTAGGAAGCGCTCTGGCCGGGGGCGAGCGTCGCGATATCGCGCTTATGCTCGAACACATCGTCCTCGCTCGTGAGCGTGGCGTGCCCGGTCCAAGGCTCGAGGGCGACGAACGGGGACTCGCCCTGCGCTGACCAGATGCCGATATAGCGGAAGTCGGGGAAATCGACGCGCACGCCGCGGCCGCTCTTGGTGCCGCGAAGCGTCAGCGTGTTGCCCGGGACATCCGTGAGCATGACCGCATCGTGGGCAAAAAGCTCACGTGAGATGGGCAGGGTGTCGGCGTTCTCGACGGGCGTCGTCGTCATGTCGTAGGTGAGCAGGCCGCCCTCGGCGATGCGCGGCGCCGTGCAGGTCCAGGGCTCGCGGAACTCGATCACATAGTCATCGAACGCCTCGTCCCCCGAGCCGGGGGCGGGCACGTTGAACGCCGGGTGTCCGCCCACCGAGAACGGAAGGTCGACATCGCCGGTGTTCGCGACGGTAAAAGTCTGGGCGAGCGTCGCCTCCCCCGTGATGGCGTAGGTCATGTTGAGCTTGAAGTGATAGGGGTACGCCTCGAGGGTCTCGGGCGTATCCGTGAACTCATACGTCACCGAAGCGCCGTCCTCGGAGAGCTCGAGCACGCGGTGCTCATTGATGCGGGCAAGGCCGTGACGGCCCATATGGCACGGCCCCTGGGCGCTCTCGGGCGCGCTCGTCGCGGAGCGAACCGACGATGGGAAACAGGACGGGCGCATGCTTGCCCCAAAACGCGGGGTCGGCCTGCCACAGGTATTCGCGGCCGTCGAGCGCGAGGCTGACGAGCTCGGCGCCCGTCGAGCTGATTTTGGCGGAGAGCCCGCCCTTGAAATGGTGGTGACGGTCGACATGGCGATCCCTTCCAAACGAAACCGATACGAGCGCGGACGCGGGCACGGGCACCGCACGGACGGCACGCGCCGTCTGCACCGCACGCCTTCCATTATGCCCCTGTACCCGACCTTTGTGATGGCGCGTTAATGTTTCGGTTCCTTATTGTTCGGTACCTTGACTATGCTCCTCCCCCATCCTATGCTTTTAGACGAATCAATCGAATGCCATAGAGAAGAGGAGGGGAAGTTGTCGGATTCCGAATTCCGCAAGGCGGTCAACGCGGCCGAGTCCGCCGAGAACGCGCGCGCGACCTCGACGCCGAGCTGGACGACGGCACCGCCCGGGCAAAGCGCATCTTGCAGGGCCTGGGCTTTTGCGGACATTACATGCACTTTCACGGAGGTGGACGGTCGGGGCAAGTGCCCATCGTGTGCATGCTCGACCGCTGCGGAGGCCAGCTCTCACAGCAGGAACTCGGCTCGCACTTTGAGCTCAAGCCCGGGTCGCTTTCCGAGATCCTCTCCAAGATGGAGGCGGCCGGGCTCATCGAGCGCACGCGCGACACCAAGGACCGTCGCCAGCTGTTCGTCAAGCTCACCCGGGCGGGCAGCGAACTGGCTCGTCGGGAGCATGAGAAGCGCCAGGCGTTTCGCCGGGTCGCCTTTAGCAGCCCTGACCGTCGAAGAGCAGGAGCAACTCGCCGAGATGCTCGAGAAAATCCGCGTAACCTGGGAGGAGTTAGATGGTTAAGACACTCGCCGCATCCATCCGCGATTACAAGTGGCACACCATTGCCACGCCCATCCTGTTTTGTTCGAGGTCGCCTGCGAGATGGCGATCCCCTTTGTGACCGCCAACCTCATCGACACCATCAAGGACGGCGCGACCGTTGCGCAGATTTTTGCCCACGGCGGGCCTGCTCGTGGTTATCGCGCTCGTCTCGCTGTTCTTCGGCGCCGCCGCGGGCATCACCTGCAGCCATGCCAGCTGCGGCTTTGCCAAGAACCTGCGTCGCGACCTGTTCTACAAGATCCAGACGTTCAGCTTCGCCAACATCGACGAGTTCTCGAGCTCCTCGCTCGTCACCCGTCTCACCACCGACGTCACCAACGTCCAGCAGGCGTTCATGCTCATCATCCGCATCGCGGTGCGCGCCCGCTCGTCTTGATCTTCGCGTTCGTGATGGCCTACGCGATGGGCGGGTACATCTCCTTCGTCTACCTGGCGATGATCCCGCTGCTCGGCATCGGTCTCGGCCTCATCATCCACAAGGCGACGCCGATCTTCGCGCGTGTCTTCCACAAGTACGACGCGCTCAACGAATCCATCGAGGAAAACGTCACCGGCATGCGCGTCGTCAAGAGCTACGTGCGTCAGGACTACGAGAAGGAGAAGTTCGCCACCGCCGCGCGCGACGTCGTGCGCCGACTTCACCCGCGCCGAGAAGTTGCTCGCCTTCAACAACCCCATGATGAACATCTGCGTCAACGGCGCGTTCGTCGTCATCATCTACCTGGGCTCCAAGCTCATCATCACGAGCCAGGGCACCCTGTTCGATGTGGGCCAGCTCTCCTCCATCTTTACCTACGGCTTCCAGATTCTGATGAGCCTAATGCAGCTGTCGATGATCTTTGTCATGGTGACCATGGCCGAGGAGAGCGCCAACCGCATCGTCGAGGTGCTGCACGCCCAGCCCACGATAGACAACCCCAGCCAGGCCGTGCTCGAGGTTGCCGACGGCTCCATCGACTTTGACCACGTGAGCTTTAAGTACTCCGCGCATGCGAAGCGCCAGGCGCTCGACGACATCGACCTGCACATTAAGAGCGGCGAGACGATCGGCATCATCGGCGGCACCGGCTCGGCCAAGTCCACGCTGGTAAACCTCATCGCCCGCCTATATGACGCGACCGAAGGCACCGTGCGCGTAGGCGGCATCGACGTCCGCGATTACGACCTGGACGCGCTGCGCCACCAAGTCGCCATGGTGCTGCAGAAAAACGTGCTGTTTAGCGGCACGATCGCCGAGAATCTGCGTTGGGGCGACCCGAACGCCACCGACGAGGAAGTCCGCGAGGCCGCGCACCTGGCCTGCGCCGACGAGTTTGTCGATGGCTTCCCCAAGGGCTATGACACCTGGATTGAACAGGGCGGCTCCAACGTTTCTGGTGGCCAGAAGCAGCGCCTTTGCATCGCCCGTGCTCTGCTGCGTCGCCCCAGGATCTTGATTCTTGACGACTCCACCAGCGCCGTCGACACCAAGACCGACGCCAAGATTCGCGCAGGACTGGCAAGCTACCTGCCCAACACGACCAAGCTCATCATCGCCCAGCGCATCACCTCCGTGCAGGACGCAGACCGCATCATCGTCATGGAAGGCGGACGCATCGCGAACATCGGCACGCACGACGAGCTCATGGAGTGCTCCGACATCTACCGCGAGACGTTCCTCTCCCAAAATCGCATGAGCGGGGAGGCCGAGGCCGCGGAGTCCGAGGCTGAGGCCGAGCAGGACCTCGACCAGGCGGAGGCGCCCGAGATGCGCGCCGCCGAGGAACTGAACGCCGAGGAGACGTCTGCCGGCGATCCGAACGACACGACCCAGGAAGGGGGTGAGGCGCATGAGTAAAAGGCATCCACCGCCGCACGCGCCAAGAACCGCAAGTCCGGCACCCTCAAGCGCATCATCAAGATGCTCTTCTCCTTCTATCCGGTGCTGCTGCCGCTGGTCATGGCGGGCGTGCTTCTCTGCGGCCTGATCAACTCCATCGGGTCGGTCTTCATGCAAAAGGCGCTCGAGGTCATCTCCACCTCCTGGCAGACGGGCGACTGGACCGCAGCTCAACCCAAGATCATCGGTCTGGTGACCGTCCTGGCGATCATCTATCTCATCGGCATCCTGTCCTCGCTGTTCTGGAACCGCGCCATGGCCATCATCACGCAGGGCTCGCTCGAGAAGCTGCGCGAAAAAATGTTCAACCGCATGCAGGACCTGCCGATTCGCTACTTCGACACGCACCAGCGCGGCGACATCATGAGCCACTACACCAACGACATCGACACGCTGCGCCAGATGATCAGCCAGTCGCTGCCCAACCTACTGCAGACCGTCATCGTCCTCACCACCGTGATGTGCATCATGCTGTACTTCTCCGTATGGATGTGCCTGGTCATCATCGCCGGCGTCGCCTTTATGACCTTTATGACCAAGCTGCTCGGCTCCAACTCCGCGCGCTTCTTTATCGCGCAGCAGACCGAGCTCGGCGTGGTCGAGGGCCATATCGAGGAGGTCATGAACGGCCAGAAGGTCGTCAAGGCGTTCTGCCACGAGCGCACCGTCGAGGCCGATTTCGATGACGAGCGCAACGAGAAGCTCTTCGAGGTCTCGCAGAAGGCCAACATGTACGCCAACATCCTCATGCCGATCCTCGGGAACCTGGGCAACCTCATCTACGTCATGGTGGCGCCCGCGGGCGGCGTGTTCCTCGCCCTCGGCGTTCCCAACCTCTCCTTCTCCGGGCTGCCGCTCTCCATCGCCGTCGTGGTGCCGTTCCTCAACATGACCAAGCAGTTCTGCGGCCAGATCGGCCAGATCTCGCAGCAGATCAACGCCGTGGTCATGGGCCTTGCCGGCGCCGAGCGCATCTTTGAGCTGCTCGACGAGGAGCCCGAGGCCGACGAGGGGTTACGTGACGCTCGTCAACGCACAGGTGAACCCCGAGACCTGGCAGCTCGAGGAAGCCGACCACCGCACCGGCATGTGGGCATGGAAGCACCCGCACAAGGCCGACGGCACCGTGACCTATGTCCCGCTGCGTGGCGACGTGCGCATGGTCGATGTCGACTTTGGCTACACGCCCGACCACGAGGTGCTGCACGGCGTGTCCGTATATGCCAAGCCGGGCCAGAAAGTCGCGTTTGTCGGCGCCACCGGTGCCGGCAAGACGACCATCACCAACCTCATCAACCGCTTCTATGACATCGCCGACGGCAAGATTCGCTACGACGGCATCAACGTCAACAAGATTCGCAAGTCCGACCTGCGCCGTTCGCTGGGCGTGGTACTGCAGGATGTGAACCTGTTCACCGGCACCGTCATGGATAACATCCGCTACGGTAACTTGAGTGCCACCGATGAGGAGTGCATCAAGGCCGCCAAGCTCGCCGGCGCGGACGACTTTATCACCCGCCTGCCCGACGGCTATGACACCATGCTCACCGGCAACGGATCGCAGCTGTCGCAGGGCCAGCGCCAGCTGATTTCGATCGCGCGCGCCGCCGTCGCCGATCCGCCGGCGATGATTCTGGACGAGGCCACGTCGAGCATCGATACCCGCACCGAGGCCATCGTGCAGGCAGGCATGGACAAGCTCATGGAGGGTCGCACGACGTTTGTCATCGCGCACCGCCTCTCCACCGTGCGCAACTCCGACGTGATCATCTGCCTCGACCATGGCCGCGTGATCGAGCGCGGCAACCACGACGAGCTGATCGCCAAGAAGGGCTACTACTATCAGCTCTACACGGGTGCCTTTGAGCTCGAGTAGCGCATAGCCCCAACGGTAGCGCCGCAGAGGCCCGCTCCCAACGCCCCACCGGACTCCGCGCGCGCACGCGGTCCGGCGGGGCTTTTTCATGTGTGCCCTGTCTCGCGCGCGAACCATCCGCGCGCCGATCCGCCCGCGCACGGCAAAGGGCGGTACGCCCCTGTCTCGCGTCTTCACACACGGTGGCCCGCAAAGGCGAGGGGGCGTATTCAAACCAGGGCGCGCCGTTGCCTCCCGCATGGGAACGCCGCCATCGTCTCTCAGCCATTTGCCCAACGGAAACGCATGGGCACGCTCCATCGCGCCCGCGTCACGCCCGCCGCCCCCCATGATCGCCTGCCCCAAAAAACCCGCAGGGTCCTCGGTAAATGCACCTGACGATGACGCGGCGGCTCCACAGCCCTCCGACCAGCCAACCGGTTCCGCCGCGTCGTCCGACAGCCCCCAATCTTCGACGTCCTCGAATATCTCCCAGCCTTCCGGTCCCGCATCTGCAGCCACTTGCCCGCGTCCCGCCTGCTCCATCCCGCCTTGCGCCACGTGTGCCATCTTGCCCTCCATTTCCTTTGGGAGCAAGAGCGTATCAGGCCAATCGAGCGGCTTTTCCCGCCTATGCTGACCAAAGCCTTGCACGCGGTGCCGCATCATCTGACACCGCAGCGTAGACACGCCATATCGCAACAACGTACGCCCGCCGCCCCAAAAAGATGCACGAAACGCGCAAAGAACGACCCCTCGCACCAACGTGCAAGGGGTCGTTCATCACGCAAAACAACACGCACGGGCCGTCCAGGCCTAGCGAGAGCCCTTCTCTCGATCCTCAAGGGGCGCGCTTGAGCGCGTCGATATCCGCCTCCGTCCGCTTGGACTTGCGCCACAGCAACAAAACGAACGCGAACAAGGCGAGCAGAATGCCCACATACGCGGCGATCACATACGGAGCCGCAGGCAGCACGGTCGAGTAGACCTCGGAGAGAATCGGATCCATTTAGTCCTCCTTGGGCATATGGGACGCACGGGAAACATCGGGGCAGGAGCGGGTGGGCGTATCGGCTTCACCAGGGGCGCGCGAACCGGCGGACGCATCAAAAGCAGTCGCGCCCCCGCGCGCCGCCGGACCCACCCGTCAAGGCCACATCCGCGGCACGCGCCTGAAGCCGATCGAGCGCCGCAGCCGCTGCCGCGCGGGACGCCCTCCATCCAGCTCCTCCAAACGGCACTTTGAGATCTTCGACCTCATCGGCAGCCGCGTTTACGCTCAGGGCATACCGGTACAGGGCGAACGCAATCATGAGCACACCGACCATTCCCAGCAAAAACGGGATGAGCATGAGCGGCGGCAGGCCAGAATCGGTGCGGAACACCACGGGATGCACCGAGGAGGGCACCAGGCGCGTAATGAGAAACGAGATGGGCGCGTCCACAAAGGCGACGATGCAGAACCCCGCCGCAAAGCGCTCCGCCTTCTCGGGGTCGTCCAGCGCGTTACGCAGCACAAAATAGCCAATCACCAGCAGCATCAAGATGAAGTAGGTGGTCAGCCGCGGCTCCCACACCCACCAGACGCCCCACTCAAAAACGGGTCCACAAGTCGCCCGGAGATCATGGTCGCCACAATGAACACGAGTGTGATCTGCATGGCGGTACGCGAGCGCACGTCGTGGGCGCGATCCTTGGTCATGAGGAAGCGCAGGGCATGGAACGCCGCGACGCCCATCGCCGCAAACGATGCGACGGCCACAGGGACATGCAGGTAAAAGATCTTTTGGCTCAGCAGCAACTTAGTGGTGACCATTTGTCCGGCAATCAACACGGGTTCGGACAGCTGCGCGCCCTGCACGAGCGGGGCGAGCGTGAACGTCCACACCACGTCGGCGGCTATGAGCGGCGCGCCCAGGACCAACAAGGCCGGCACCAGCGCATCGGCGCGATTCTTGTGCATCGCACTCCTTTCACGTCACGGCAACGCGGCGCGCGCCCGCGAGGAAGCCCGGCGCGCGGCGGCCATAAGCGTTTGACCCGTACATACTAACGCACGGGGCGGCTCCCCTTACGAATCGAGCACGAACTCGTACAGGCCCCACGCCGCGGCGATCATGACCACGTCGTACGCCCCTGCCAGCGCCAGGCTCCGCCAGAACGTCGCAAAGGTCCCCTCAACACCCGCGAGCGCCACCCCGGTGGCGGACACGCAGGCATACAGCAGGGGGAACGCCACGGGGATGAACAGGATGGCGAGCAGCACGTCCTTGCCGCGCGTGTCGATGGCCATGGTGGACAGCAGCGTGCCCACGCCGGCAACGCCTACCGTGCCCACCAAGAGCGGCAGCACCATGAACGGTGCGGTGGGCGGAAGGGCCGCGCCGGAAAGGAAGAAGACGAAGAACAGCGGCACGGTCACGAGCTCGACCGCAAGCAGGAACAGCAGGTTCGAGGTCGCCTTGGCCAAAAACACCACCGCGCGATCGACCGGGGCGAGCAAAATGCCCTCAAGGCAACCCGACTCGGTCTCGTGTGAAAACTGCGGTTGAGGCCCAGAAGGCTCGTGAACACGATGAGCGCCCACAGCAAGCCGCCGGCAAACGAAACGATTTGCAACTTGTCGCCCACCTGTGCCAACGCGGCGCCGTACACGGTCAAGACGAGCAGAGAGTACACCGCCATGGAGGTGAGCATCTCGCGCGTGCGCAGCTCCTGGCGAACATCCTTGGCAAGCAGGGCTCTGTACTGGGCGAACGCGGAGGGCCTTGGCGCGCGGGCGCCCTGTGTGAACGGGCTTTCGCCCGTCGACTTGCGCACGGTCATCTACGCCACCCCCATGCCCACCGTTGCCAGGTACAACTCGCGGAACGCCTCGCGGTCGATGAGATCCTTGTTCGCGCACACCACCACGCGCCCCTGCGCCAAGATGAGCGTATGGGTGCAGAGGTCGTACCCCTTGTCCAAATCGTGGCTCACCATGACGAACGTGCGGCCCTCGCGCACGCGTTCCAGCAGCCGGTCGAACAGCTCCGCCGCATGCGGGTCGAGGCCGGAATACGGCTCGTCGAGCAGCACGAGGTCGGGGTCGTTTATGAGGGCGCGGGCGATGGACAGGCGCTGCTGCATGCCGCGGGAGAAGGTGCGCACGCAATCGTTGCGGCGGTGGTCGAGCTCGACCAGGCGCAGCAGCTCATCGATGCGCTCCTGCGCGGGCGCACCCGTCACGCCGTAGAGCGATGCGAAGAACGCCAGGTTCTCCTGGGCGGTCAGGTCGCCATACAGCATCGACTTGTGCGAGATGAGCCCGATGCGCGACCGCAGGGCGTCCGGCTCCTCCAGGGCATCAATGCCCAACATGCGCAGACTGCCGCGGCTGGGGCGTGCCAAAAGGGCCAGCTCGCGCAACAGGGTGGTCTTGCCGGCGCCGTTGGGGCCGAAAATCGAGAGGAACGCCCCCTGGGGCAACGCAAGGTCAACGCCGTCGAGGGCACGGCGCGCGCCGAACTGCTTGACCAGCCCGCGCGCCTCAATCGCGCACGGCGCACACCCGGCGGCGCCGGGCATCCCTTCCGCTGAGCGGGCCTCGGACTCGGACATCACGCCTCGCCCGCCTTCGCGCGGGTGCGCTCATCGGCGGCGAGCAGCGGCGTGGCTCGGCGCGGCGCGAACGCGAGCACGATGCCGAGCGTGGACACGGCGCCACCCACCCAGGTGAACAGGATCAGCGGGTTCACCTTGACGTTGATGGACAGCGAGCCGTCGGCGTTCAGGCCCTGGAACGCGATGAACAGGTCCTCGGTGGGGAACGTGAGCACGGCGGCGTCGAGCGTGGACTGACTCGTGGCGGCGGCGACCTTCATCGAGGGCGCCACATGTCCCAGCACGCGGCCCTTCTCGCCCGCGCGCGCAACATCGAGCTCCACGCGCATGATCTCGTTGTCCTGGCTATCCGAATAACGCTCGCTGCCCGTGAGCGTGAGCACGTACTGCCCACCCGAGCGGACTCGCCCGCCTCGCCCGCAAGGTCGACCGTGACCTCGCGCACGTACATCATCGAGCCAACAAGGCCGATCACCACGATCGCCACGCCCAAGTGGCACAGGTAGCCGCCTGCCTGCGCGGGCGAGCGGCGGAACAGGTTGACCACGGCGGCGGGAGCGGACTCGCCCTTGTTCTTCATGCGGGCGTGCACACCTCGAACCAGCAGGTAGCCCGAGGTCGCCAGCAGCAGCGCGGCAGAGGCAAGCGCCACGACAGTCAGCGCAAAGTAGTACACCGCAGGTCCCTGCTCGGCCAGCGCGACGGCGGCAGAACCGCCGTCGGCCAAGATGCCGTAGTAAGTGGGCACCAGCGTGAGCGCGAAATACGCGAGCTCGATCGCAAAGATCACCGCGGCAACGACCAGCGGCCAGCGCATGTGGCGCCAAAACGCAGGGCCCTGCGTCTTGCGCCACCCCAGCAGCGGGCACACCGCCATGAGCAGCACCACCACAACGGCAACCGGGCGCGCCACGGCGTTGTACGCGCCCGCCGCGACCACCGCGCCGCCGAGCGGCATCCATCCGGGCAACGCGCTCGACACGGTCAGGTACGCCACCAGCACGCCCGCCATGATCATGACGATGTTCGTGAGGTAATACGTGCCGTTCTTGGAGACCATCGACTCGATCTGGTCGTCATCCTCTCCCAGCTCACCGTGGCGGTACAGCAGGCCCAGCAAGAACGCCAGCCCGCTCGCCACCATAATGGCCAGGAAGAAGTACGTGGACACCGGGTCCTCGGCAAACGCGTGGACGCTCTGCACCAGGCCGGAGCGTGTGATGAACGTGCCGAGCACCACGAAGATGAACGTGATGGTGGCGCTGAACATGCCCCAGCGCTTGAAGCAGCCGCGCTTGCGGTACAGGGTGAAGCTGTGGATCATGGCCACGCCGGTAAGCCAGCTCATAAGGCTCGCGTTCTCCACGGCGTCCCACGCCCAGAAGCCGCCCCAGCCCAGCACCACGTAAGCCCACACGGCGCCCAGCGCCATGCCGATCGACAGGAAGATAAAACCGAACACCGCCAGGCGGTCGCACAGCTCGACCCAGCGCGCAGAGAGGTCGCCGGTGATGAGCGCCGCCATGGCATAGGCGAACGGGAGGGTCATGCCGGCGTAGCCAATGAAGGTCGCCGGCGGGTGCAAGATCATGGCCCAATGCATCAGCAGCGGGTTCATGCCGCCGATCTTACTCACGAGCGTGCCGTCGGGTTGAGGTACTCGGCGGCGGTGGCCATGAACGGGTTGTTGGAGGCGGAGAACACGAGCGTGGCGGTGAACAGGGCAACCACGATCTCGGTCACGCCGAGGGCGGCGCATGTAAGGTCATCCTTGGCGCGGCGACGCGCGTGCGCCTGGGCGGCGCCAAAGGCCGCGATGAGCCACGTCCAGAGCAGCAGCGGGCCCTGGCGGCCCGCCCACACGGCGCTCACGCGGTAGAGCGGCTGCAGGGGGCTGTCCGTGGCGGGGTAGTTGGAGACCACGTACGCCAGGCTGTAGTTCTCCGTGAGCATGCACACCAAGATGACGCCGATGCACGCGGTGAGCAGGCCAAAGCTCACGTACGTGAACGCGTAGCCCGTGCGAACGGCACGGTCCCCTACGCGCGCCGCGCAGCTTGACACCTGCCAAAAGCAACACTGCCGAGACCAGGGCGAACACGAGCGCGAGCGCCTGCATCACGTTGCCGATAATCGAGACCATACGGGCCCTTTCTAGAATTCGGGTGCCGGGATGCCCCTCTGCAAGGAACCCGCGAACCACCCCACGTTCACATCCGTCAAAAAGCGCAGCGAGACTGCCCCGCTGCGCCCGCATGTGTTATATGTTACTTGCTGATAGACGAATCAATCGAAGGCTGCTCGGTCGCCACGAAATTGCCGTCCTCATCCAAGTGGCCGGACAGGACGACCGCCGTGCCATCGGTCATGGCCTCGTCGAGACCGCCCTCGTACACCACGTTGAGCAATGCGCCTTGAGACTCGATTGCAAAGCGATACGAGGCCTGGGCGTCATTCACCTCGCCGTCGATGTAGCCGCAGACCTTCGTCTCCTTGCCCACCATGCTTTCGGCCTGGTCGAGCAGCCCCTTCACCGTCAGGGAGCCCTCGGCGCTCTCGTACTTGGAGGGGCACTTGGTGACCATCTCCGTGCAGTTCAGCATGAGCGGGTCCTCTACGGTGCCGGTGCAAATTGCTACAACGCCCGTGCCGAACGTGGCCGGCAGCGCCCCGTCGTAGGTAACGAGCAGCTCCTGCGAGCCGTCGCCCTCCTCGGGCGTGATGGCGAACTGGACGCTCGTGCCCTCACTCTGGATGGAATCCGCCACGACCGAGCCCGTCACCTGCACCTTTTTTGCCGGTATAGCCGCCGGCCAAAAGATCGTCGACGCTCAAGGACGAGGCCGCGGCGCCAGAACCCGCGATCGCGGCGACCACCAGCATGGCAATTGCGATGATCCCTCCCGTCACGACAAGTCGGCGCTGGGCTTTCTTGTTCATATTGTCCCTCCAGGGGTACCCCACGGCGCACGCGGAATGCCATCGCTTCCCAAACGCCGCGCAATTTTGCACAGCCAACAAGTATACAATGTGCGCAGGAAGACCGCATCAAACCAAGTGTTCCGTTTGGATTGAGGTGGGGGCGGACACCCGGCGGCCTACGGCGAGCATGGCAACGCCGGCACGCCGCGCGCATCCACCCCGACACGCCGGCGCGCGGACCGCGTTGCGCGTGCCTACCACGGGTCCACAACCCCCTGAAGGGCAAGCGCCCCAAGGATCGCGCGGCGCTGTGCGAACCATCGCGCGAACCGGTGCCCAACCGGCGCCCCGTTCCAAGCGAGCACGAGCAAAGGAGAGCACGACTATGCTGCTAGCCATCGACATGGGCAACACGCAGACCGCGCTTGGATTATTCGATAACGAGGAGCTGCTCCACTCGTGGCGCATGCCCACCGACCGCACCTTCACCAAAGACGAACTGCACGTTCGCCTGCTCGGATACTTCCACAAAGACGGGTTCGATCTAGCGCAGGTCAACGCCATAGCGTTCGTCGGCGTCGTGCCACAGCTCATGCGCGAATGGGAAGGCGTCGCCGAGGTCCTGAACGCACGGCTCGTGGTGGTGGGGCGCGCGACCGCCTCGGTCACCAGCATCGACGCCGCCAACCCGGCCGAGGTTGGCGCCGACCGCATCGCCAACGCCACGGCGGCGGCAGCGCTGTACGGCTCCCCAAGCATCGTCGTCGACTTCGGCACCGCCACGAATATCGACGTGGTCAACGAGCAGGGCGCCTACATCGGCGGTTGCATCGCGCCCGGCATCCGCGTATCGCTTGACGCGCTCACCGCCCGCGCCGCGCGGTTGGCAAGCGTCCCTCTTGAGGCGCCTGAACAAACCGTGGGCCAGCAACACCGCCGAAGCCGTCCAGAGCGGCACTGTCGTTGGTGCGGCGGCGATGGCGGAGGGCTTGGTAGCCCGCATCAAGCGTGAACTGGGGCGCGATGATGCCCGCGTCATCGCCACGGGCGGGCTCGCGCGCGTCGTCGCCAGGCGACCGACGTCTTCGACGTGGTCGATCCGCAGCTCACCATCAAGGGCATCTGCGAAATCTACCGCCGCCTCTCATAGGCCGCGGGCGCCGGGCCCCTCTCCGGACGTCGGCATGACCCATCAGCCTCGATACTCCACCCCAAGCCGTAATGCCCAGTGGGCATCGATGTGCCTCTCAGACTTCGATACGCCCCGCCATACCCGACACACCTTGGGGGCTTCGGTACATCTCCTTACTTTTTGATGCGTTCGGGACCCCGGACGTTTTTCCGGACTATTCCGGCTACGCCGCCCCCCGCGAGCTCCTCGCGGGCCTGCCGGATCGTCCTCCATCCTAGCGCCTTCTTGAGCTTCCCGCCACGGTACCACTCGATGTAGCGGTCGAGCGCGGCGGCGAACTCCTCGAAGCTCACGCCCGTCCAGTCCCTTCCCTCGAAGAAGTCGCACTTGAGCGAGCCGAAGAACCCCTCCGCCCGCGCGTTATCCCCGCTCCTCGCCTTGCGCGACATCGACCTTACCACGTTTCCCTCCTCGCACGCCGACGCCCAGTCGCCGGTCATGTAGACCGCCCCTCCGTCGCTGTGCAGGACCAGGGGCCTCTCCTCGGTGGGCCCCACCTCCGCGATGAGGTCCGAGAGCATGGCGTGCGCCAGCTCCTTGTCCGGGTGCCTGGAGACCCTCCAGCACACCGGCCACCCGTCGAAGCAGTCGATCGCGGGCGACAGGTAGGCCTTGTACCCGTCGAGGCGGAACTCCGTGACGTCGGTCACGGCGAGCAGCCAGGCTCGGGCGCGTGGAAGTCGTGGGAGCCGTCCTCGCCGAGCGGCAGGTTCGCCGGGCGCTCGGAGAGCTCGCCGGCGTAGCTCGAGTACCTCGCCCGGCGCGCCATCTGGGCGGCCTTGCGCGGAACGAGGCCCTCCTCGGCCATGATCGCGCGCACGACCTTCTCGGAGGCGATGACGGGCGTCGACGCGTCCCCGGGCTCGAGGTCGCGCCAGGAGACCGCCGCGCCGGGGCCCGACCGCAGGTCCGCGGTCACCGACTCGGCGCCGTAAGCGCCCCCGCTCGCCTCGAAGGAGGCTCGCACCCGCGCGCGCAGGGCGGCCTTGGGGTCAGCCCTGGCGGCCCTCGCCGCCTGGTCGAGGTAGGTGCTCTTGGGGATCGAGAGCGTCTCCGTCACGTCCCTGAGCCTCGCGAGCGGGCACCGCTCGCGGGCCAGCCCCCGCCCGCCACTTCTCCATGCTGGTCAAAGAGGCCGGGCCTGGTGCTTTTAGGACGTCCAACACCGCCAGCGCCTCCGCGAGCTTGACCTCCGCCATCCTCGCGCGCTCCGCCGGGTCGTCCGGCAGGTCGGCGCCCCAGTCGCGCCAGTCGGTCTGCTCCGGGCCCTCCACCTCGGCCTCCCCCCCGAACGCGGCGGGAGCGCGCCGCGAACCTGGCGCTGCCCTCGCCGTGCGCGCAGTGCATGCGCGCGGCCCGGTCCGGCATCTCGGTCGCGGCGAGCTCGCCCGCCTCCTCCATCCTCAGCCAACGATACAGGTTCGCGCGGGTCGGGGAAAAGGGGCAGTCGCCGGCACGCCTCCGGGACGCTCAGGCCGCTTTGGCGGAACTCCCAGAGTATCCCCTCGCGCTCCTCCTTCGTGTACATCGGACTCCCTCCTGGACCGCTCTTGGTCCGAGATTATGTCCGAGGTCCCTTCCGTCTACTTCGGTGCACTTCTCAAAACTCGGTGCACTTCTCGACCATCTTTCAATGAAAAAATGGTCGAGAAGTGCATCGATTTTCCCAAAGTGCAGCGAGCTTTCTGCGGTGCACCGAAGTTCGAAAGATGCGGCGAGCCTGCCGTGTCACACCGCAGTTTCCACGACGCACAAAGGCCCCGCAATGCACCGAAGTGTCCAAGGCGCACAGAAGCCCCGTACCGCGCCGAGGTTTCCAAGCACACCGTGCCCGCATGGTGCACCGAGTTTTCCATGAGCAGATTTTTCCAATAGCAAACGCCAGGCACGAAGGGCATCCGCGCCGTTTTGACATGCCAAAGACGTTGAGGCAGTCGAATGGAAACGCCGGACACGCAGCGCGCCCGGTCCGTTTTGGACCCAGACCCCCCGCATGCCCGGCGTCGTCAGCTCATCAGGTAACGCGCAGCGAGCCTGCGCCGGCGCGCGACGCGCTTACAACGTGCCGAGCTCCGCGACCACGTGGCCCACGCGGTCCCGGGCTCCTTCACGTCCACGCCCTCGTAGCGGAAGAAGCGCGCCGGGTTGCGCATGAGGTCCTCGAGCGGCACCAACACGAAATCGCGCTCCCCCAGGTATGGGTGGGGCAGACGCAGCTTGTCGCCGCCATGGATCTCGTTGTCCATCCACAGCAAATCGCAGTCGATCACACGCGGACCGTTGGGACGAGCGCCCTTGGCACGCGTCCGCCCGAGCTTCTGCTCGATCTTCATGAGCTCTTCGAGCAAGATCAGCGGCGCGAGCTCGGTCTTGATCTCCACGACCGCATTGGCAAACGCCGCTTGGCGCGTCTCGTACGCAGGCTCGCTCTCGTATATGCGCGAGCACGCGGACACGCACGTCATGGGAATCTGCGCGATCAAATCGCGGGCGGAACGGATATTCTCCTCGCGATCCCCCTTGTTGGAGCCCAGCGCCACATAGGCGCGGCGGGGCTGGGGGCGGGCAATGGCCCAAAAACCGTTCAGGAACTGGTAAAAAGCCGGCGACGTCGTGAACGCGGACGATGTTCGCGCCCTGTTCGATGGCGCCGAGGCACACGCCGAACGTGGCGATATCTCGATCCCGCGCGTCCTCGACGCCGGCGATGGCCCCACCAACCGCTTGCGCGAAACGGCGCAGAGCGTGGGGGGTAGCCGAGCGAGGCAATCTTGCCCATCTCGCGTTGAATGACGATGTCCTCGTTCGCGTCCTTGCCAAAACCCGGACCGGGATCAAGGCAGATGCGCTCGCGGTCGACACCCGCATGGATGAGGGCGCGCGCCTGATCGGAGAGGAACCCCATGACGCGGCGCATGATGGGCGCGGAGTCGGGCAAGGTGAAACGGCGCAGCTGAGAGGTTCGGTTTGCGGAACCGGTTCGAGCCGCGGAACGCGCCATGACGGAAGCGAGGTCGTCCGCGCTCGCCCCAGCGGGCGCGTCAGCGGCGGAGACCGCCACGGCGGCGCCATCGGAAGGCGTGGCGTCGAGGGCAACGGCGCCCTCCACCGGCTCCGTCGCGGCAGCCGAAGACTCGGCGGCAGCAGCTGATCGCTGCTCGGCGGGCGCGGCACCATCGGCGGCAAGCAGCGCATCGAACGGGAGCTGAGGCTGCAGCGGCTGAATCATGCCCGAGATGAGCTTTGGCCTTGGCGGCGCGCTTGGACTTGCCGGTGGCACCCAGGGCCCTCGCAGCCGCCTCGGCCTCACGGGCCTTCTCGGCCATAAAGGCGGCGGCAGAGGTATCGAGCTGAACGGCTGTGTGCGTGCGCGGGCGTTCGATGTCGCTCACCTCGCCCGCGTGCATGATCACCACGCCGCAGTCGCTCTCTTTGACGAAATCCACCATGCGCGGGTCGGTAAAGCCGGTCACATCGTTCACGATCGACGCGCCCACACGCACCGCGGCCTTGGCGACCTCCACGTGACGTGTGTCGATGGACACGATCGCGCCGGCGCGGGCGAGCGCCTTGACCACCGGAAGGACGCGCTGCGCCTCGGTGTCGGGGTCGACGGGGGTAAAGCCGGGGCGCGTGGACTCGCCGCCCACATCGATGATGTCGGCGCCGGCGTCGAGCATCTTGAGGCCGTGGGCGATGGCCGCCTCCGCATCGAGATGCTCGCCACCGTCGCTGAACGAGTCGGGCGTCACGTTGAGGACTGCCCATGATGCGCGGACGGTCAAACTTAAGCTCGTATTTGCCGCAGCGCCAGACTTTGGAATCGCGTGCCATGAGAATCCTTTCGAGAACAAACAACTCGTTCTATTGTATCCAGCTCCCCCGCTTTCGATGCGCGAAAGTCTCGGAGCGCGGACGCGGGGGCGGGCGGCGCGGGCACGGGTACGGGCACGATCGGCACGAGCGCGGGTGCCGGCGCAGGCGGCGCGAGCCCTTAGAATTGGAGTCTCCGCGCGATATCGCAGGGCCTTTCTCGAAAGCGCCGGCCGCGGAGGCGGCGAATCGCACGCCCGCAGCCGGGAAATCGCTACTCATCTAGTATAGTTAGCCATGCGATACCCCACAGGGGCTTTCGATGCATGCCTTCGCGGCGTGCGGCCCCTCGATATATAGGCGCCCCCACAAGCGCCGCATAAGGAGATCATCATGACGAACACCGCATCTCGCACGCTCAAGCTCGCCTCATGGAACGTCAACGGCCTGCGCGCCGTGCTCAAAAAAGGACCCGAGCTTTACCGATATCGTCTCCGAACTTGACGCCGACATCCTCGGCCTGCAGGAGACCAAGCTGCAGGAGGGGCAAGTCGAAATCGACCTGCCGGGCTACCACCAGGTATGGAGCTATGCCCAGCGCAAAGGGCTACTCCGGCACCGCGGTCTTTACCCGCGAGGAGCCGCTCTCCGTTCGCCACGCCGACGCCGTGCTCGCCGCCGGCCGTGCCGCGGGACTCACCGACGACGAGCTCGAGCTGGTCGCCGTCGCCGCGACCGAGGGTCGCGTCTGCGCCCTCGAATTCGACCGGTTCTGGTTCGTCGACGTGTACACCCCCAACGCACAGGGGCGAACTCGCGCGGCTCGACACGCGCATGGCCTGGGACGACGCCTTCCGCGCGTTCTTGCTCTCGCTCGAGAACGAGACCGGCAAGCCGGTAGTCACCTGCGGGGATTTCAACGTTGCCCACAACGAAATCGACCTCAAGAATCCCAAGAGCAACCGCGGCAACGCTGGTTTCTCGGACGAGGAGCGCGGCAAGTTCACCGAGCTGCTCGACGCGGGCTTCACCGACACGTTCCGCGCCGCGAACCCCGACCTTGAGGGGGCGCGTACAGCTGGTGGAGCTATCGATTCAACGCCCGCAAGAACAACGCGGGCTGGCGCATCGACTATTTCTTGGTGAGCGACTCGATTGCGGACCGTGTGCGCGCCACGGGCATCCGCAGCGACATCTTTGGCAGTGACCACTGCCCCATCACGCTTGAGATCGAGCTGTAGGCTCTCTTGAAAAAAGCGGCAGATGTCGGCGGGCGAGATGCACTCATGCCTCCACCTCGCGTTCCGGGCCGGGGTACCGACGCCCTCACACCATCGTTGACGAAATTGAGATGTCGAAATCCAAGCGTTCGAATCGCTTGATATTCGACATTTCAGCCATATTGCATGACGCCTTGCCACGCGCCTTGCATGTCGATCATCCACGGCCGCGGCCCAGCAGCGCCAACGCCGCCTCGATTTGCGCCTCCGACCCCGCCAAGCCGAGTATGTCGCCCGCGCACAGGGGCATATCCGCCTCAATGGCGAAGAAGATGATGGAAAACAGATCCTGGAACGGAATCGCCTTGGCAGCCACACGGTGCGAGATCTTCGACCCGCCCACAACGACACCGGCGAGAAACGCCCCGAGCGCGAAGGACAGGTCGAACAGCCATGCCGCCAAGACCGCCGTTCCCAACGCCACAACGATGACGGCAAGTTGGAACAGCTCGCGTGGGCAAAATCGCGCTATGCGGATGAGCATATGAGGAAGCGCACGCGAGCCCACCACGAACATCAGGCCCACGAAGAGCGCCGTCTTTGCGAGCGCCGCGCCCAGCCCCATCGCAGCCGCCGCGGCATCCACCTCACCCGGTCCAAACAACACCGGCAGCACCACGAGGATCACCACCGTGAGCAGGTCCTCCACGATAAGCCATCCGGTGGCGATCCTGCCCCGTCAGTGCCGGCAAGACCGGCATCGGCAAGGTTCTTGATGAGCACGACCGTCGAGGCGATGGACACCGAAAGCCCCAACATCACGCCCGCCTCAAGCGGTCAACCGAGCGCAAGCCCCACGCCGCAACCGGCTAGGGTGCCCAACGCGGTCTGCAGCAGCGCCCCCGGTGCCGCCACGCCGCGGACGGCCATGAGGTCGTCGAAGGAAAAAAATGCAGGCCGGTACCGAACATCATGAACATGACGCCCACCTTGGCGAGTTGGCTCATGGCGTGCGAGTCGCCTATAAAACCAGGGGTGAAGGGACCTACCGCAAGGCCTCCGAGTAGGTAGCCCACCACCGGCGGCAGGCGCACCATGCGGGCGATCATGCCGCCCAAGAAGGCCGCGACGAGGGCCACGACAAATGCGGCGAGAAGAATGCTGTCTTGGTGCATGGGGCCTCCGAACGGGGGCGCTCATGAACGGTATGTGCAGGGGCTGCCGTATCAGTTTATCCAGCGCGATGAGGAAGTATGCATGGGACGCCGCTCCTTTTACACAGCCGCACCTTTCTTTGCACATCCAGCCACATCCGCGCGGAAAAGCCCCGAATCACCGGCAACGCACGTCAAATTTGCGCACCACGCGCGCGATGCGGAGGGTCCACGGCCGATACAACACGAGCAAAAACACCGCGGTGGCCACGCCGTGCACCACGTCAAAAGGAAGCGATGCCGCGACGTACGCAATCGCACCTGGCACGGTAAGCGGGCGTACAAAGCCCAACACCCCGTACGCGTTGATAACCATGCCATAGAGCAAACCGGATAGCAGCCCGAACGCCACGAGCAGCACGGCCTTGGCACGCTCGGAGCGCCCAACCCGTGATGCGAGGGGCGCAGAATCACCATCCTTGCCATTAACGCGGTGCTCGCGGGAAGCGGACGCATCTGGGAAAACCCCCCTGTCGGCAAGGACACCGCCCAGATATCCAATCAGCCCCCAGGCGTACATCTGCCAGGGACTCCACAACCCTTGCCCAAAAAGAAGTTGCTCGCGAGCGCCGCCAACGCACCCACCATGAACCCGCTGCGCCGCCCCAGCGTCGCTCCGGCGATGATCGCAATGGCCGAAACAGGCTTGAAATCCGGAAACGGCGCAAAAAGGATGCGCCCCGCCGCAGCAAGGGCGGCAAGCACGAGCGTGGGCATGATCTGGCGGAGCGCCGGCTTGCCGCCTCGTAGCCCGCAAAGAACAGCGCCAAAACCACCGTGACCACCAGCATCATGAGCAGCGCGGTCTGTGCAAAACCAGCCACGAGCGCAACGCCCATGGCGATCGGCACCGCGGCAAGCAGCAGCGCCTCGAAGATGCCGCGCCCGCCATGGGGGCGACCGTCGTCGTGTGACGCGCGAGGGTCAGACGCCGCGCGAGAGCCGGGCGCCGCACCAGCCATCGTGAACCGCCCTCGAGATGCGCTCCCGGAGCCGATTCCCTTCCCGCCGTCAGAATGCTTGCGAATCTTCACGCGCATCACAGCCGGTAAAACAGGTTGTTGCGGAAGAACTCGTCGACCGGCTCGGTGCACGCGACCTCGCCGTCGAACAGCAGCGACATGCGATCCGCGACCGCAGACGCGAACTCGAGGTCGTGCGTCGCCATCACAATGGTCGCACCGCCCCGGCGCGCCTCGTCCACCAGGCGGGCAACTTCCTTACGCGCTGTGCAATCGAGCCCCTTGGTGGGCTCATCGAGCAGCAGCAGTTGAGGGCCAACCAGAAGAACCTTGCCCAGGGCAAGCAGCTGACGCTGGCCGCCCGACAAGTCGTAGGGATGTCGCTCCGCGCACGAGGCGAGGTCCAGTCGGGAGAGCATCACCTGCGCCTCGGCGGCGCCATACGCGCCAATGCCCGTCCACTCCATGAGCTCATCCTCCACGCACTCGCATGCGAACAATGCCTTTGGATCTTGCGGGAGCAGGGCCTTTTTCGTCGGGATGACGCGAAGCGCACCGCGGTTCGCGCGGCGCACGCCCGCCATCAGCGCCAACAGGGTCGACTTGCCACCCCGTTGCCACCAACGAGCGCGTGGACCTCGCCTGTCGCCACGGAAATGTCCAACCCACGCAACACCCAGTCGGCATCGCGCTCATAGCGAGCCCATACGCCCCTGGCATCGACGGCGGGCGCACTCGAAAAAGCCAGTTCGAACGCCGCTGAGTAACGATCCACCGTGGCGCTGTCCAGCAGGGCGTTCGATATCCGCCATGGACTCAGCGGGCGCATCCGAAACCGATCCCGACCTCCCCTGCCGCCGCCCGCACACCCCTTCGAGATCGCAGCCCTTCTTGAGCTCCGCCAAGTCCTCAATCTCGCGAACACTCCCGTCGCGCAGTTCGTACGCGCACGTCGCGTAATCCGCCATCAGATCGGGCGCGTGCGTGGCGACCACCACCGTACAGCCCAACTCACGGTTGACGCGAAACAGCGCGTGCAAAAAAGTTCTTGGTCGCAATGGGGTCGAGCTGCGCCGTCGGCTCGTCCAAAAGCAGCAGGCGCGGCTGCATCACCAACGTCGACGCAAGCGCCAGCAACTGTTTGCGTCCGCCCGAAAGGGCGTCCGTCGGGCTGTGGAACCAATCTCCCATGCCAAAAAAATACCCCGCCTCGGCGACGCGTCGGCGCATTTCGGCAGCAGGAACACCTAGATTCTCCAGGCCGAACGCCATCTCATGCCACACGCTGTCGCACACGATCTGGTTGTCGGGATCCTGAAAGACAAACCCAACCGTACGGGCGGATTCCTCGTTGCTCAGATCCTCGACGTTGCGGCCAAACACCCGAACCGACCCCTGCTTGCTGCCGGCAGGGGCGATCTGGGGCTTCACGAGGGACAGCATGGTGGATTTACCCGATCCGGTATCGCCCACCAACAGCGCGAATGAGCCCTGCGCAACGTCAAGGTCCACACCACGCAGGACCTCTTCCGTGGCGCCCGCATGGGTAAATGAAAGGCCCTTGAGCTCTAGGGCCAACGCGGTCGCGCTCATGAGAACCTCCTCGTCTCATACAGGTGCAAAGCGGCAGGGACGAACATCCAGACGGCATAGGGCACATAGCCCCACCACGCACGGATGGGCGCAAGCCGCGGGTAGAACTCATATGCGTTGGTCGCGGTCCAGCTTGCCCATATGCATACACCGGCCGCGACCGTCAGCACCAGCAAAACGGCGGCGTCACGCAGCGTGAAACGATACGGCAGGTACGTGGTTCTCTGCCGGCGAGCACCCCATCCGCGGGCGCGCATGGCGTCAGCCGTCTCGATGGAATCCTCAATCGCCCACCCCATGAGCACGGAGCTCTGCCGCAGGCGGCCCGTCACCCGATTTGACAGGCGGACCGGCATCCGCTCCGATGAGCGGCCCGTCACCCGATCTGACAGATGCCTCGCACGAAGGAAGCGCGCCGGTTCGCGGCGGCGTTCGGGTGTGGTCGCCGATGCGACGGTCTCCTCAAGCATCGACGCGGGGTTCTCCAGGCATCGACGCGCGGGGTTCTCCAGGCATCGACGCGGCGGCCTCCCCGGACGTCGACGCCCCGACCTCCCCGGACGCTGATGCACCGCCTTCAGAGGGGACACAACCAAAGTCCATGCAGCTCAAAGTCACATCTTGCACCGCGGCGATCGTGCGACCCTGGCGCACGAACCGCGGCACCAAGCGCATCGTCATGGACACCATCAGGGCCACCGTGGGGACCACGTTCCCCAGCAACCCCAAAACCTTGTCGTAGCTCAACATGGCGGACCCGATGCCGAACCACTGCGCGCTCGCCACGAACAACCCCGCCATCGCGCAACCGTACAGCAGGCTCTCCGCATACACCGGCCTGCCGAACAGGTCAAATAACTCCGTCGATCCCATGGAAACAAACAGGGGTTCACCAAACCGATAACCAGCACCACAGGGAGCTGCCAGCGCAGGGACAACGCCGCCGCACGCCATCCGCGCACGCAGGCGCCATACGCCAACCCGCCGGCGAACGAGAGCGCAATCAGCAGCGGATGCATGGAAAACATAGTGAGGCCGAGCGTGACCGCAAGGTATGCGGCGGGCACGGCGGGATGCCGAGTTTCAAAAAGCCGTATGTCGAATCGAGCGAGCCGTGCGCCCACCCCCCCTATCCCTATGGCAATTGCACGCGCATCGCGCGGCGCGTACGTCGAGCCCTTCCCCGCTGCGGTATCATCGAACTGTCTGCGCGCCGGGCGCGCAGAAACCTGCAACCAATCTTGGGAGCCTCGTATGGATGTTACCGCGATTGTAATGGCCGCCGGTGAAGGCACGCGCATGAAGCCCAATCATGCCAAGGTGTCTCACAAGATTTTGGGAAAACCCATGGCATGCTGGGTGATCGACGCCGCGCTCGAGGCGGGGGTGCAACCGCGTGGTCGTGGTGGTGGGTAGCCATTCCGACGAGGTCCGCGGGCTCATCGCCGACGCTTACGAGGGCACGCCGTACGCGAGCGCCATCGAGTGCGTCGAGCAGACGGAGCGCCTGGGCACCGGCCATGCGGTGCGCACCGCACTTGAGGCGGCCGGCATCGATGCCGGCCCCGTCGTCGTGCTCAACGGCGACCTCCCCCTCATCCAGGCGTCGACGATCCGCAGCTTCGCCGAGACGGTCTCCGGCGGCGTACATGCCGGCGCGGTTCTCACCTTCACCCCCCGCCTGCGCCCTTTGGCTACGGCCGCATCGAGCTCGACGCGAACGGCGGCGTGAACCGCATCATCGAACAGAAGGACTGCACGCCCGAGCAGGACGCCGAGCTGCTGGAATGCAACGCGGGCTGCTACGCCTTCGACGGCTCTCTGCTTGCCGCCCACATCGGCGAGATCACGAACGACAACGCCCAGGCCGAGTACTATCTCCCTGACATGGTCGAGATCCTGAAGGGCCACGGCCACGGCGTGACCATCTTCCACTGCGACGATTATCGCGACGGCTTGGGTGTGAATTCGCGCGTCCAGCTCGCCGAGCTCACCGCCATCGCGCGCGACCGCATCAACGAGCGCCTCATGACCGAGGGCGTCACGTTCATCGACCCCACGCAGGCCTGGATCGGCCCCGACGCGCGCATCGGCCGCGACACCGTCGTGTGGCCCCAGACGCACCTCATCGGCGCGTGCGCCGTGAGCGAGGGCTGCCAGCTCGGACCCAACACGCGCCTCACGGATACCCGCGTTGGCAACGACTGCGTGCTCGACGAGACGGTCGCCATCGATGTGGTTGTCGAAAACGGCGTCACGTGCGGCCCGCGCTGCTACCTGCGTCAGGGCACCCACCTGCTTGACCGCGCGCATGTGGGCACGCACGTGGAGATCAAGAAGTCCACGATCGGCGAGGGCTCCAAGGTTCCCCACCTCTCCTACATTGGCGACACGACCATGGGCAGCGACGTCAACGTGGGCGCCGGCTCCATCACCTGCAACTACGACGGCAAGAACAAAAACGCGACGGTCATCGGCGACCGCGTGTTCATCGGCTCCGACACCATGATGGTCGCGCCCGTGAACATCGGAGACGACGCAATCACCGGCGCGAGCAGCTGCATCACGCGCGACGTGCCTCCGGCGCGCTCGGCCTGGAGCGTAGCGACCAGCGCATCCTCGAGGGCTACACCGAGCGTCGTCGCGCCCGCCTGTAGGCTAGCGACGCTCTTGCGCCGGAAAGTGACCGTCCGTCCGAGCGCATTGCAGAAGCCCGTCTTTTTGCGACCCGCATCCCCGGTGCGGGTCGTTTTGTTTTGAAGTTACGTTTGGTGCGGTATCAGCGCTGCATTAACGTTCAATCTGGTTAATATATAGAGCAGGTAAGGTGTCGTGGCGAATAAAGGAGAAGACATGCCGACAACCGATCCCAAGAAGACTGTGGATATGAACAAGATCCTCCGTGTCTATTCGGGTTCCTCCAACCGTCCGCTCGCAGAGAAGATCGCGAATCTGCTCGGTGTCGAGCTGTCCGGCCTGACGCTCAAGCAGTTCGCCAACGGCGAGATCTACGCCCGCTACGACGAGACCGTTCGTGGCGCCGACGTGTTCTTCATCCAGTCTGTCGCCGGCGCGAACGTCAACGACATGCTGATGGAGCTGCTAATCGCCACGGATGCCGCCAAGCGCGCGTCCGCCCGCTCCATCACCGCCGTCATCACGCACTACGGCTACGCCCGCCAGGACCGCAAGGCCGGCCCGCGCGAGCCCATCACCGCGCGCCTTGTGGCCAACCTGCTCGAGTGCGCCGGCGTTGACCGCATCATCACGCTCGACCTGCACCAGGGCCAGATCCAGGGCTTCTTCGACATCCCGGTGAACCACCTCTCCGCGCTGCCGCTGTTTGCCGATTACTACAACGAGATGAACTTCGACACGGACAACCTTGTTGTGGTCTCCCCCGACGTGGGCCGCGCCAAAGCCGCCAAGAAGCTCTCCGACATGCTGGGCTGCAGCCTGGCCATCGCCCACAAGGGCCGTCCGCGCCACAACGCCGCCGAAGTCATGGGCATCATCGGCGACATCAAGGGCAAGACCTGCATCATCAACGATGACATGATCGACACCGCGGGCACCCTGTGCGCCAACGTCAAGGAGCTCAAGGAGCTGGGCGCCGGTGACATCTACGTGTGCGCCACCCACGGCATCTTCTCCGGCGAGGCCGTCCAGCGCCTGAACGACGCCCCCATCGTGGAGTGTGTGGTCACCGACGCCATTCCGGTTGAGGAGACGGGCAAGATCAAGACCATCTCCGTTGCCGGCGAGTTTGCCGAGACCATCTCCGCCGTGTACTACGAGCGCTCCGTCTCCTGTCTCGTGGGCGGCGACTTCGCGATGTAAGTCTCTACACCGCACTACGCTAGAACGGGCGCCCCTGAGGGCGCCCGTTTTTTCACGCGCAACTGCCCCAGAGTGCGCACCTCAATGGGACTGCGGACGATAAGTCGGATCGCCCGGACGGTCCAACTTATCGTCCGCAGTCTACAGGAGGCCCGAAAGGGGCTACGGAGGCCCGTATGTTCGATTCGCACCTCAAATTGGGGGCAGGCGCTAATCTGAGGTGGTTCTTCATGATGTCGCATTGTGTTTTACTCCGCTTTTGACCGTAAATCACATCGTTGACCCCGAATTTGGCCGATAAGAATATCAACAGAGGGGTTCATCTTTGAAATGTGTGGGGTTCTTGGCGCGCTCGCCAAGTAGACCCCGAGTAGCCGCCTATCGCAAACTTCGCTACCTGCGGTTATTCGTTTTCCAAGTAGTCATAATTAGGCCTCTACTCGCTTGGTTTCTGAGAACCCCGCACATTTTAATAACTGACCCCTTTTCGATCCCTTCAACGGCCATTTTGGGGTTATTTTTGACGCGTTTGACACTACCGCGCGACACACGCACCATATTCAACAGCCAATACTTTTTATCAGCCGGCGAAGCGCTCCGCGGAGGCGTTTTTCGAGACCCATCAACAATAAGGAGGCCTTATGGCCACAGCACAACCCTTCCCCATCCGCATGGTCGCCGGATTGGGCAACCCGGGCGAGGAGTACGCCGACACCCGCCACAACGCCGGCTTCAAAGCCATCGACGTCCTGGCATCCCAAGCCGGCGTGAGCTATTGGAAAAACCAAGCCGGCGCCGAAGTCGCCCTTATCAACGTTAACGATCCCGAGGCCGAAGGTGGCAAACGCGAGGTTCTCCTGGTCAAACCGCAGTCGTATATGAACACGAGCGGCGGCCCCATTTCCAAACTGTGCGCCCAATACAAGGTCAAGCCCGAGGAGCTGCTCGTGATCCACGACGAGCTCGACATTCCCGCCGGCGATGTGCGCGTCAAGGTCGGCGGCGGCCATGCGGGACACAACGGGCTTCGCTCGATTATCGACAAGCTCGGAAGCCGCAACTTCTCCCGCATTCGCGCTGGCATTGGCGACCCCCGGGCCGCATGCCCGTAGCGGATTTCGTGCTCAAGCAGCTGCGCTCCCGTGAAGCCGAAGACTTCGCCGTCATGACGAACCAAGCCGCCGAGGCCGCGGCCCTCGCCATCACGCGCGGCGTGGTATTCGCACGCGACCACGTCAACGGTGGCGCCGGCAGCAACGGCAAGCACTAGCACGCGAGCTGCGCCACCAAACGCCGCTAATTAGGCTACTGAGTTCACTGGAAAAACCAAGTTCGTTAAAGCGACCGCGTTCGCAAGGGAAGGCGAACGCACCGGCGCTGGCGCGTTCACCAGGAACGCCGAACGCGTCAGCGCAATCGAGCACGCTAACACAATCGCATCCATGCAAATCGCATCCATGCAAAAAGGCGCCCGCCGGGCCTCGTGGTCCGGCGGGCGCCTCGCTGTGCACAAGCGCTTTGCAGCGGAAACGTGCTACTCGCCCAACAGGGTCTTCTTCATGGAAGCGGCGGCCTTCTTGCCGGCGCCCATGGCGAGGATGACGGTAGCGGCACCGGTCACGATGTCGCCGCCGGCCCACACCTTCGGGTTGGAGGTGCGGCCGTCCTCGTCGGCCTCGATGAGGCCCCAGCGGTTGAGCTCGACATCGGCGCAGAGCTTGGCAAACGGGTTCGCCATGGTGCCGATGGCCGTAATGGCGACGTCGCAGGGAATCTCGAATGCGGAGTCGGCCACAGGCACGGGGCGACGGCGGCCGGAAGCGTCGGGCTCGCCCAGTTCCATGCGCTCCAGCTTGACGGAGGACACAAAGCCGTCCTCACCCTTGATGAACTCGAGCGGGTTGGCGAGCTCGAGGATCTTGACGCCCTCTTCCTTGGCGTGGTGCACCTCGGCCAGGCGCGCGGGCATCTCGGCCTCGGTGCGGCGGTAGGCCAGGGTGACGCTCTCGGCGCCCAGGCGGAGCGCGGTGCGCGCGGCGTCCATGGCGACGTTGCCGCCGCCGAAGACGACGACGTTCTTGCCGTGACGGATCGGGGTGTCGTAGACGGGGAAGTCATAGGCGTGCATAAGGTTGGTACGGGTGAGGTACTCGTTCGCGCAGTACACGCCGGGCAGGTTCTCGCCCGGAACATGCAGGAAGCCTGCGGCAGGCCAGCGCCCACGGCGAGGTACAGGGCGTCGAAGCCCTCCTCGTTGAAGAGCTCCTCGGCGTCGAACAGGCGACCGGCCACGGAGTTGTACTCAAAGTGAACGCCCAGCTGCTCCAGGCCGTCGATCTCGCGCTTGCTTGACGATCGCCTTGGGCAGACGGAACTCAGGGATGCCGTAGGTGAGCACGCCGCCGCCGGTGAAGAACGCCTCGAACACCGTGACGTCGAAGCCCTCGCGCGCGAGCTCGCCCGCGCAGGCGATGCCGGAGGGACCGGAGCCCACAATGGCGACCTTCTTGCCGTTCTTGGGCTTGCAGACCGGGGCCTTGCCGACCTCCTCGGCCATATCGCCCACCATGCGCTCGAGCTGACCGATGGCAACGGCCTCGCCCTTGCGGCCGAGGATGCACTTGCCCTCGCACTGGTTCTCCTGCGGGCACACGCGACCGCAGACGGACGGCAGCAGGTTGTCGCCCTTGATGGTCTCGAGCGCGCCGGCCCAGTCCTCTTCGCGGATCTTGCGGATGAAGCCGGGGATGTTCACGCCTACCGGGCAGCCCTCCATGCACAGGGGCTTCTTGCAGTCGAGGCAGCGGTTGGCCTCGGCGATGGCGTCTTCCTTGGTAAAGCCCGTGTCGACGGGACGGAAATCGCACGCGCGCGCTCGGCGGCGGGCTCCTCGTTGGGGGCGGTACGGGGGGCACCGATGTTCGGGCGGTACTTCTTTACTTCTGGCATGCGCAGGCCTCCTTGTGGCGCTTGGTGGACTCGGCCTCTTCGGCGCGGTAGCTGGCCTGACGTGCGGCAAGGTCATCCCAGTCAACGGCGCTTGCATCGAAGTCGGGGCCGTCGACGCAGGCGAACTTGGTCTCGCCGTTGACCTCGACGCGGCAGCAACCGCACATGCCGGTGCCGTCGACCATGATGGGGTTGAGGCTGGCGATGATGGGAATCTTGTGCTCGCGGCAGGTCTTGGCGGAGAACTTCATCATGGGAACGGGGCCCACGCAGAAAGCGTGGTCGATGGCGTCGGTCTCGCACAGACGGGCGAGCGGCAGGGTCACGACGCCCTTCTCGCCCATGGAGCCATCGTCGGTGGTGACGTACAGGCCGGCGAGCGGCAGCGCATCGAACTGCTCGTGCAGGATGAGGAGGTCCTTGGTGCGGGCGCCCATGATCACGTAGACGTTCTTGCCCTGCTCGCAGAGCATGCGGGCCACGGGATACGCGATGGCCAGGCCGACGCCGCCGCCCACGACGGCAACGGAATCGCCCTCGATCTCGGTGGGCTTGCCCAGCGGGCCGGTGATGTCGCGGATGAAATCACCCTCGTTGAGCTCGGAGAGGCACTGCGTGGTCTTGCCGACTACCATGAAGATGAACTCGATCCAGCCCTCCTCAGCGTTCCAGTTGGCGAACGTGAACGGCACGCGCTCGCCCGTCTCGTCGATGCGCACCATGAGGAACTGGCCGGCGTGAGCCTTCTTAGCCATCCTCGGGGCGTGGACGCGGAACTCGAAGACCTTCTCCGAGAACTGCGTCTTCTTTTAGGATTTCAAACATAGAACCCCTCTCCGAACTGTTCAGGGGGAACACCGTTTTTGCAGGTAGACCGCCCGGCATCCCCTGTTTGCAACCCATTTGCGCGCAACGTCTCTCAATCTGCGCACACATTGTTAAGTATACCGCTCGGCCACTTTTTCGAGATGCAGCAGCACGCGTTTTGGGCGAACGGAGGGACGTGTTTCGGCACAAGGACAAAGACGACCGCACCGAGACGGAGCCAGTGGTAGGTGCGTCAACCCAAGCAAACGCCTCTCCACATCTTCCCAGCTCGAACCCTTATCCATACTCTTACGGTATGATGTACCGCAATAAAAATCGCCTGCATCTGCACCGAGTGAGGAGTACCCATGGCGAGCATGAGCGCCTTGCTAGAACGTATCAAGGCAGCGGGCCGCACCGCGGCAGACGCCCATACCGGCACCAACGCGAACAACAACCCCGACTACGACCTGCCGGGCAACGACCTCGACCCCACCAATCCCACCGCCGAGCAGCGCAGGACCGTCCCGCCTCATGATCCGCGTCTACGGCGCCCTCTGCGCGCTCGACGGCATCGTGGCCCTGCCGCTCATGGGCGCTTACTTTGGCATCATGATCTATCGCCTGATACTCGGCCAAGAAGAGGTCCTCATCGGCAGCGACCTCACGCTCACCGCCACCATGACCGGCATCGGAGCCGTGCTGGCGTTCGTGTCCTCGGTCGCGCTCATCCTCTTTGGCTGGGCCCTCATCAAGAGCTACCGCCGCGACGCCGGGCGCTGGGCGTATGCGCTCATCGTCATGACCATCGGGCAGATCCTCATCGACACCATGCTCCAGGGCTTTGGCGTGCACCTCATCCGCCCGCTCATCCAGCTGGGCATCCTTACCGCGCTCTCGGCGAGCATCGACCCCACACTCAAGCAGGAGCGCGACCTGCAGCGCCACCTGCGCGACCTAGAGGACCGCGTGGCGGCGGCGGGCGGCATGCTCGGCCGCGACCTCACCGGCGAGGGCTACATCAAACTCAACTTCTTCAATCTGTTCTGGGTGTTCATGGTCTGCTGCGTGCTGGGACTCATCATCGAGGTCATCTTCCACATGGTGTGGGTCGAGCCCGGCGTGTACCAAAACCGCGCCGGCCTGCTCTTCGGACCGTTCAGCCCCATTTACGGTTTCGGCGCCGTGTTGCTCACCGTGGCGCTCAACCGCTTCTACAAAAGCCCTGGCCGCTCATCTTCTTGGTGAGCGCCGTCATCGGCGGCGTGTTCGAGGCCGCCGTGAGCTGGTGGATGCAGACGTCGTTCGGCGCGATTGCCTGGAGCTACTCCTTTGAGCTGCTGCCCGGCATCCCCGACCCCATGGCCATCCTGTTCGCCGGTCGCACGTCCACGCCGTTTATGTTCATGTGGGGCACGCTCGGGCTGTTCTGGATCAAGCTCTGCCTGCCGCACCTGCTCAAGCTCATCAACCTGATCCCTTGGAAGATGCGCTACTCGCTCACCACCGCCATGGCTGCGCTCATGCTGGTCAACGGAGCCATGACGCTGCAGGCGCTTGACTGCTGGTTTTGCCGCGAGAGCGGCCTTTGCCCCCAGCTCGCCGGTGGAGGAGTTCTACGCCGAGCACTTCAACAACGACTATATGGCCAACCGCTTCCAGAGCATGACCATCCACCCCCGACACGTCGAGCCGCGTGGACTCCCCAAGTCGAGCGACGAGAGGTAGCCGCGATCCGACAGCGAGGAAGCCTGCCCAAGTCAAGCAGCAGGGGCGGCTGCCAAAAAAGCCGTCCACCCCTGATTCCAAGAGATGGACGGCACCTCGCACATCCTCGGCCCGGCAGGGGCACAGACCCGGACAGGAAGGCTCAAGCCCTCCTGCCCGATCATGCGATTACCGGTTGCGGCGACGATGAAAGAACGCTCCGAGCGCCGCGGCGGCAGAGCCGATAAGCCCCGTGCCCGCAACCGCGACGGCAGCCGGATCACCCGTCTGGGGCAGACCCGAGCCGTTGGATCCAGACCCGCCGGCAGCACCGTTGTTGCCACCGGAACCCTGGTTTCCGGGCCCGCCGTTGCCGCCGTTGCCAGAACCGCCATTGCCGCCCTGTTCAGCGTCCTTTCAGGCCGTCGATCGCGGCGGCGGCGAGCTTGTCGTACGCAGCCTTGATCTCATCCTCGGTCGCGTCGTCCTTGGCAAGGACGTCCTTGGCGGAGGCGATGGCATCGGCGAGCGCCTGCACGGACTCGGGGTCTTCCCGGTCGTGTCGAGGGCCTCGGCCTTGGCAACCAGGTCCTTCAGCTCGTCCTTAGACGGCTTCTCCACCGGCGGAACCTCGGTCTTCACCAGTCCGTCGTACGCCTTTTGCAGAGCGTTGAGCTGGGAGTCGATCTCGGCCTGCGTCGCCTGGGAATCGGCGAGCGTCTTCTCGGCATCGCCAAGGGCAAGCTCGAACTTGGTCCACGTCTCCACGGTGTAATCCTCGGCCTTGAGGTTCTCACCGTGGATCTTGTCCACGAGCGCCTGAAGCTTGAGGCATCGGCCTGCGGCGCCTCGGAAGCCTTGGTTCCGTAGAAGCGCATCTCGGCGAGGGAGGCGTACTGGTCGGCACGGTCGCCACCGGAGTGGACAATCTCGAACTTCACAAAGCGACCCGTCGCGCCAAAGCCCATCTCCTTGAACTGATCGCGGTCGTTGAGCACGCTGCCGTTGTTGTCGAATTTGAAGGTGCCCACGGGCGAGGCCGTCTTGAGCCCCTCGGCGGTGTCGGCAACATAGACGCGCGCCTCAAAGACGTCGCCGTTCTGGCCGCTTTGACGCGGCAGGAACTTCATGCCGGTCAGGTCGTACGATGAGCCCAAATCGAACTCGAGATACTGCGGCATACCCACGCTGTTGACGTAGTCGCTGTGCCACTGGCTCTGGTCGTTGTAATCCAGGACGTTCGCGGCCAAACCGTCCTCGATCGTCTGGGGCTCGCACTGGCTGGAGAAGCCGGTCACCGCGACGGCGTCCTTGTTCTCCTTGGTGTTGATGAGCTTGGACTCGTCGATGGGGGAGCACCTCGGAGGCCCCTTGATGGCGTCGCGGATGGCAACCGTCGCGTCGGCGACCTGCTGCTCGGTGTACGCACCGCTCTTGAGCAGGTCCTCTCCGGCCTTGACCGCCTCGGCGAGCTTGGCATAGGACTCCTCGGTGTACGCCGCGGCGTCCAGGGCGCGCGCGTCGGCCAGGGCGGCCTCGAGCGCTGAGGTGTTCACGCCCTCCTGACCTCGACCTCATACGTGGCGGCCTCGGTCTTGTCGAGCACGGAGCGCACTGTGATGGTCGCCTTGCCCGGCTTGTTGCCGCGCACAAAGTTCACCACGTTCTCACCGACCTGCTTGGTCACGATGCCCGCCACGGACGAATCGGAGCTTTCGACCTCGAACTGGTTGTACTTGATGCTCTCCGGCATGACCGAAGCCTGAACGGCGGACAGCTCGCCCACAAAGAGGGTCGTGGCGTTGTCACCCAGCACGACGGATTCCACATCGGCCACCTGGTCGGTGTAGTTGAAGTTAACCTCGGCGATGGTCAGGAGATGCTTGCTGCCGTTTGTCCGCGCACGGTGACGTCGACGCGGTCGACCTTCTTGGCGGCGTTCTCCGCGCTCGGCGTGAGCGTGTACACGGCCGCGGCGGTATCGAACTCGCCGCCCCTTGAAGACTTGCTCGGTGCCGTCCTCAAAGAAGATCGTCGCCTCGAGCTTCTTGATGAAGCCGTTGCCCGCCACGGTGCCGCCCGCGTCCTTGCGGTTGACGATCTCGACGTTGTCGAGCGCGCGGTTCTGCTTGAGGTCGAAGTGCAGCGTCACCGGCGTGGAAACGGTGTCGGTCTCGGTGGCCCACTTGAACTCGAACGTTCCAGCGCCGGAGTTGCCGTCGTGGAACTCCACGCCGTCGAACAGCGGCTCATACGTGCCGCCCTGCGTCATCTGCGTCACGTTCGTGCCGTCATCGGTGGGCAGCGCGGCATTGGTCATGGTCAGATCGAAGTCGCCCATGGCGAGCTCGCCGGCCCGGGCTCGGGAGCATCGGGGTAGTTTATGGTGCCATCTTCCACCGTCTCGATGTAATCGAGCTGCGCGCCCATGGCCCATGCGGTCGAGGGAAGCTTGACCTCGCCGGCCTTCTTGGCCTTGAGCTGGAAGGACGCCACGGCCCCGGTGCCGCTGTAGAGATCCTGCTCGCCTCTGTTCTGGAAGGAGATGTTCACCGACTGCTTGCCGTCCACAAAGTCGGAGAGGACCACGGAAAGGTCCTCCATACCGGCGGTAGGGACTCTTGGTCAGGCTGCCGTTCACATACTCGAACGCGTCGCTCTGGAAGTTGATGAGCGCGCCGAGCGCGTTGGCGTTCTTGATGTCGTCGGCGTAGAGATCGACGGTGATGATGTCCCCGGCCTCGACCGTGGCCTGGCTCGGGACGACGACGATGTTGCCGGAGACCTTGTCGGTCTTGCTGGTGCCGCCGTCGAGCTTGGACATGGTGAAGGCCATGTCGTAGGCATCGTACGCGCCGTTGAGGTTGAAGTCGGCGCCGTTCGGGGCGATGTGGGAGCTCCAGTCGGTGTCGAGCGGGGCACGGTTCTCACGGCCGATGCAGTTGCCCTTTGAGGTGCTGGTAGTCGGCATCGGTGACCTTGCCGTCGCCGACGAGGGAGCCGACCTCGAACGCGGAGGAGCCATCGACCTTGTACATGGCGAGCCTGAGCGCGGTGAAGTAACCGTTGTTGGTGTCAACGGGCGTCAGGCGCACGTAGCGGCCAAAGGCAGTCTGGTTGAGCTTGAACTCCTTGGGCTCCGGCGTGTTCTCCCACGTGGAGGTGCCGCAGTCCGTCCAGTGCACACCGTCGAGGCTCGTCTCGACCTTCATCTGAAGCACGGTGCCGGAGCAAACCGTCTGGCCTTCCTTGAGGTCGGTGCGCGGCCAGTAGCCGAGCTTGTCGAACTTGTATGCCTGGCCGTAGTCGATGGTCATGGCCTGGCCCTCAGCCGCGTTATCACCGGAGTGGAACATCTTGCCGTCGAGGTAGCTGTGGTTGAAGGCCTGCATCTCCGAGTAGGAGGAGCTGTTGGCCCAAATGCCGCCCGCGAACTCGGCCGAGACCGGGGTCGGGGTGTTGCGCCACGGGTCCTTGAGGGTGACGACCATGATTTCCTCGCTCCACTTGGAGAAGCCCTCGGCGGTGCGCTGGCGGATCTTCACCTTATGGGTGCTGTTGTACACCTGGTCGGTCACGTTGAGCGTGGTGACGGGCTCCTCGGGGGTGCCGGCGGGCACGCTGTTGATGGTGCCGTCGATCATGAGCTCATAGCTCGTGGCGCCCTCGATGGCGTCCCAGCTCAGGCGGAAGCTCGTGGGCGTCAGGTCGCCGTTCTCCTCGGTCGGGGTCTTGAGGGTCGGGACCTGGAGCTTGTCGTTCTCCGCGTTCGCGTCGAGCTTGCCGTCGTTCTTAAAGCCGGAGAGCTCAAGGCTCTGCACGTTCTTCTGGACGTCGGTCTTGGCGAACTTCACGTACAGCTTGGGCGTGGTGAGGATCTCCTTGGTGGAGAAGCCCTCCTTCTTGACCGCATCGGTGGCGTCGGAGGAGGAACCGTAGTTGAGGTTCGGCTTCGCGTTGTAGAAGTAGACGAACTCGCCGTCCTTGGGCTGGGCCTTGTCGAACTCCTCCTGCGTCTTGACCTCGACCTTCTTGAGCGCGGCATCGCCGTTCTTGGCCACGACGGACGTAGGCTCCTTAGAGACGTTCACCACAAACGAGGTGGTGTGTTCCGGCGCGTACCCCTTGTAGCCGCCCGTGGACTTCTCCGCCGTGAAGGTGGCCACGTCGCCCTTGACGCTCGACTTGTACGTGGTGGACACATGGTCACCGTAGTTCACGTGGTTCTCGGTGCCGTACTCCTTGTCCTCGGACTCCTTGAGATCGGAGTCGATGAAGATGCCGTCGTCCTCGAACTGCGTGTAGCTGTTCTCGCCCGCCGTGGCGAAGAACTCCACGTTGCGAACGGAGCGATCGATGTCCTGCGGGTTGTTGTTGGGCTCGTACATTGGGATGATGGCGTTGGCCTTGACGAACACCGGGAGCTTCCACAGCGGCGCGTCGAAGTTGTTGAGCACCTGGCCGCCGCGGTACTGCTCGCCGGTGAAGTAGTCGATCCAGATGGTGTTGTACGACGAGGGGCGCCGCGGCGAGCGCGGCGCCCCTCGAGCGGTCATTTACAGCGCGATGCTCGCTTATTCAGATAGCTCCTGCTCCCCCAACGCACGTGTTCTTGATGGTGCCCACCAGGTGCTGCAGGGCATCGATCACGCGGGGGCGAATGTCACCGCCGATGAGCACGAGCATGATGTCGTCGCCCACCGCCAGCTCCCCGGGTTGAGCCATACGCGCACGTAGCCGATGCCGTCGAGAGCGCGGGTCTCCTCCACGGCGGCGGCGACCTTCTCCGCGTCATAGCTAAACACCATGCCGGCGACCTTGTCTCCCGGACGCACGCCGTCGGTCTCGACGCCGCGCACCTCGGCCTTGGGCGTCTCGCGCACCGTCCCGTTGTGCACGAGGTACATGCCGCATCCGCGAAAAACTCGGATCGGCCTTCGCCTCGCGCAGCCAGGTGTCGATTGACGGCATCTCAGCCATATGCAACTCACTTTCCGCCCCAGGGCACGTGTATGCTTGCTCGGTTTTGGCGCGCGGGCATGCGCGCCACATGACAGCTGGACGACCCGACGATGTGCGGCGCCCGCGGCGGCGGTGCCGTCGGCAGAGAGCCGCCGCGGGGTCGTCCATCGCCTATTCGCTCGCGGCGTCCGCGTTCTCCGTGTCAACTTCGCCCACTAGCGTGCACACCATCGCCGCGCGCTTGGTTTTGGCGAGGAACGCGTCATCGCAGGTCACCAATGTGAGGACGGCGCTCGCGTCTTGAATTTTTGCCTCCGCGTCGCTCGCCTTCGCCTCGGCGTTCTTGAGGGAGTCAGAGATACTGGGCAAGGCCCGCGGCGCCCACGAAGTTGGCCTGGCGCGCGGCCACATAGTCGTCTTCGACCCGCATGGTGAACAGCGGCTCCAGCTCGTACGTGGCATCGGGCGTGATGTAGTAGACCTTCTCGATGGAATCGAACTTCTCCTGGCTGAGCGAATCGTACACCTGCGTGAACATGGAGCCGTCGTTCATGTGGTGACCATAGAGTGTCGTCTGCTGGTCGACCAATCCGGGAGCGGTGTCATCCATGTCCATGAACACCGATCCGCTTGCGTTGTACTCGCCCGAGATCAGCGTCCTCAAATACGTGTCGTTCGTCTCGCCTCGCACCACGGCGTAGTTGATGTTCGTGCCGGGGATGTAGATCCAACCCACCACGTCCTCGTTGACCTTTGTAAGGGCATCGAAGTCGATGGAGGGCACACCCGAACCGTCAGATTCCGTGTCCTTGATGGCTTGGGTGTTCAACGTGTCGTAGAACCCCGCCGCCTGCTTGTAGCCGATCTGCGCATGGATGAACAGCCCACCGGCCACGAGCAGCAACACGACGCCGACGGTGATGAGAACGCTATGACGCCACGTTGCGTTTACCGCGGCGCCCCCGGTTTCGGTTGCCGCCGCGATGGTCGCTCGGCATATGACCGGCAGGCTGATCGCCCGTCGCGCGTGGCGCGTCCACGCGCATGGAGGCATTGGGCGCAGATGCGCCATGGGCATACGGGATGGGGGGGCGACGCCGCGGGAAAGCGCGCTCGACGCGCGGCGTGGGGGGCATGGTGCCTCCCCGCGCCCGCGGTATCGATGGGGCGGGGCGCCATCGGGCGCGGCGCCCGCTGTGGATCGGATGCGGCGGGCGAGCCCGCGCCCGTGGGCTTGAAATGTCTGCCTCCGGTAGCCATGCGCGCCTACGCCTCGGCCATGTCGCGCTTGAGCTTCGCGATGGCGTCGCGGTACTCGGGCATGGTGGCGCCGAGAATCTGCGTCGCGAAGATGGCGGCGTTCTTCGCCCCGTTGATGGCGACGCACGCCACCGGCACGCCAGAGGGCATCTGGACCATAGAGAGCAGGGAGTCGAGACCACCCAGATCGCTCGTCTTCATGGGGACGCCGATGACCGGCAGCGGGGTGAACGCGGCGACGACGCCGCCGAGGTGCGCGGCCTTGCCGGCCGCGGCGACGATCACCTTGATGCCGCGATCGGCGGCAGACTCGGCCCACTCGTGCACCTTTGCAGGGTTGCGATGGGCGCTGGCAACGACCAATTCGTACGGCACGCCCAAGGCGTCGAGCTCGGCCGTGCAACCCTCCATGACGGGCATGTCGGACTTCGAGCCCATGATAATGCCCACGAGCGGGGCCTTCTCGGTAGCGGTATCCATACCTGAACCTCCCAGATACGCGTCGACAACGCCACAAAGTATAGCCGAGCGCACGGGCGGCAAACTTCCCCTCATGTCGAATGCGTGGTCTTTGGGCACGAACGGCACCTCGACGCGAAGGCGGCGGGTGGACAGGACGTGCCATGTACCTGCCCGTTTCCCCAGCTGTCAGAGCACACCGGACAAAGCGTCAGGACACGCGGCGACTCCTTGCGATGAACCCCGGAACACGAACTCTACGCTTTGCCCTCATATATCAGCTGCGCCGGTCTTGCGCCGCGCGCTCACGAGCGGGGAGGAGCAAATGATCACCACCACGAACCCCATGACGCGACCACCGCGAAAGCGAACGGGAGGGCGACGGGCAACCACGCGCGCACGAGGGCGCACATTCGCGCTCGCCGTTCTTTTTGCCGCCTCCATCACACTTCTCGGGGCTTTGGCGCTTGCAGGGGGATTCCTCCCCATACGCAACGCCTTCGCCGCACCGGCCACGATCACGGGCAAGGTCGATATCGTCATCACCAACAAGCAGCAGGCCTATTACGAGGGCGCGGTGGCCCAGTGCGAGGCGACCATCCATCTTCCCGATGGAACAACCCAAGTCGCCCATGGACACTGCATATCAGGAGAGTCCTACGCCGTCCCGCTCGACGGCACCTACGATTATGTGGGCACCCTGCAGGCGGATGGCACATACGACATCGTCGTCCATTCGGAGGTCAGTCCGGGCGCCAACAGTGACGCGTTTCTTCCGGGCGCGATGGCGGGAACCCAGCAGATGGGCGGCATCCGGCTGCACTACAAGCCAAAAACGACCATCACGTTCCAAAAGTCGTCAAAGGACCCATCCCTCACCGAGGGCAATGGCGCATACTCCCTCGAAGGCGCCACGTACGATATTTACGACAAGGCGACGGACGAAAAGGTCGCGACGATCACGACCGATACACAGGGGTCCGCGTCCTGCACCCTCGAGCGGGACAAGGATTACTACGCCGTCGAGACCAAGGCCCCCCAAGGGTACGCGCTGAACAACCATCGCATCGAGTTCCATACGGCTGGAGACACGGGCGACGTCGCGCTTACCGACCACCCCGCTCGCGCCCGCCTACGCGTGCAGAAGATTGATTCATGCACGGGGGGATCGGCGCAGTACGGAGCCTCCCCTCGAGGGGGGCGGAGTTCTCCATCAGCTCCACCACCCTTGCCGGGTGGCGCAAAACGGTAACGACCGACAAAAAGGGCGAAGCGTCAATCGGCGATATCCCCTTGGACACCATCGTCGTCACCGAGACGAAGGCTCCCGCTGGATACAAACTCGACAGCACGCCCCATACGTACACGATCGACGGAACGAACATGGACGATGAAGGCGTCATCGATCTCAAGCCCCCTGCAGGCATCCAACGACATCTCCGCCTTCGACCTCGAAATCGTCAAATACCTCGACACGGGAGCCGACGGGTCGGGCCTGCAACCCGCCGGAAAGGGCATTCGATTCGAGATCGTCGCGAATTCGACGGGCAAGATCGTCGGAGCACTCACGACGAACGAGGCCGGCAAAGCCTCGACCGCAGACGCGCAGACGGTCAACCCCGAAGCGGTCTCCCCTCGGCAACCTACGACGCAGGCAAACCTTGGATGGGCAGCGGCAGGCGCAACGAGCACATCGCCGGAGCCCTTCCCTACGATGCCAAGGGCTACACCATCCACGAGGACCCCTCCACTACACCGGAGGGATACCGCCCGTGCCCCGATTGGACCGTCGAGGCGGATCAACTTGTCGACGGCGCGACCCTCCACTACATCGTCGACAACGACTCGGTCAACTCGCGTATCCAGGTGGTAAAAACCGATGCCGCCGACGGCAAGGCGGTCCCCCTCGCTGGCTTTACCTTCCAGCTGCTCGACAGCGATAAGAACGTCATCTCGCAAGAGGTCTGGTACCCGCAGCATGCGGAGCTTTCCGAGTTCACCACCGACGACTCGGGAACGGTGACGTTTCCCGAGGCGCTCAAGCCCGGTACGTACTACCTGCGCGAGGTTGCGGCGGCGGCACCCTACCTCGTCGCGCGGGAGGATGTGAGGTTCACCATCTCAGATAAAGAGGAGCTCGAACCCGTAACCGTCGTCCGCGTTGAGGATGAGCAGGCGGAGGGCATCGCCACCATTCACAAGACATGCTCCGACGAGGAGTCTCCGTCAGCTGCGGGCCTCGAGGGAGCGGAATTCGATGTCATCGCCTGCGGGGACATCGTCAGCCCCACCGGCACCGTGCAGGCCGCGAAGGACAGCGTCGTCGATCACGTCGTCACGGACAGGGAAGGAACTGCCAAAACGAAAAACCTGCCCCTCGGAAACGGCAGCGCGACCTATGCGTTCGTCGAGACCAAGGCCCCCGACGGCCATGTGCTCGACGACACACCCCGCACCTTCACACTGAGCTACGCCGATCAGGCAACAGACGTCGTGTACGCAGAGCTGAACGTGGCCAACGCCCCGACCGACCTGCAGGTCGTCAAGACCGACAGCGAATCCGGTGAGGCAGTTGAGGGGCGGTGTTCGCCCTTTGGAACACCGCCGATCAGATCTCCGTCGCACCGGAACACGTCGGGTCAGTCGCCGTGCGCACGCAGGGTGACCAGACGATCTCCATGCGTTACGAGGCCCCTTACGCAATCGTCACGGCCCAGGCACCCGACGACATGAGCGTCTCGCTCACACATAACGGCTCGGAGCCAATCGCCATCGATGCCGACGGCACGCAGGTGCCGGCGGGGACATACACCGTTCAGTGCAAGCAGAACGGCACCACGGTCGAAACGAATGCGCCCACCGCGAACATCAACGCCAACACGGCAGTACACATCACCGTCACGCAAAACCTGCTTGGTACGCACGCGTGCATAGATCAAGCGGAGCCAGCGGAGGACATCGTCGATCTCGACTACTCGCGCGAAGACGACGCGCATATCGCATCCGGCCTCAAGGCCGGGACATACCAGGTAATGGCAGATGGGGACGACGTGGGCACCGTCACGCTGGGCAACGGCGCCACATACCTCGCCCTCAAGGACAACGAGCTTACTGAGTTGCCCGTTCTCCTCAAGAGCGACGCGAATCCCATCTCCGTCTCCACGAATGAAAGTGGAATGTTCAACGTGAAACACCTTGCGGCCGGCATATATCACATGAAGGAGACGTCAGCGCCAAGCGGCTACGTCGCAAGCGATGAAATCGTTTTTTGAGGTTGGCGGCGACGGCCTGATCGATGGGAACAAGGTGCATCACATCGCCATCGCGAACGACTTTACGAAGATCGAGATATCAAAGGCCGACGCCGAAACCGAAACACCGGTTGAGGGAGCACAACTCTCCCTCGTCAACGACGCGGGAGAAACCATCGACACGTGGACCAGCACCGCCGACGCCCATATGGTGACTCACGTTACGCCGGGATCGTATTCCATCGTCGAGATCGCCTCTCCTCAAAGGGCACGACGTGGCGAGCCCCCTGCAGATCGAGGTTGAGGCGCGCACCGATGTCCAGCGTTTCACCCTCTACGATGAGCCCATCTCCATCGAGGGCTCCATCGACAAGCGGCAGCAAATCGCCGACCCCACGGCATCCGGCACGATGGCGGACGATTCCGACGGCAATCGCGCCGAGGTGCGCGTCTCGGCCGACGGAAGCTACGACTATACGCTCGACTTTAGAAACGAAAGCACAACCTGGGTCGATGAATTCACGGTCACGGACCACCTGGATGGCGTCGAGGAGGGCCTTTCCATCCTCGACGGCGTCACGTGCGCCATCACGTCAGGCGACTATGACGGCAAGCTCAACGTTTGGTTCCAGACCAACCAAACGCCTGAGGACTACGCCGACCCCTCCCAGGCAAACGCGACGCTCGACGACGGGCACGCCAACCCATGGCTCTCCCATCCCGAGACCTCGAACCTCCTTGGCGAGGACGGCAGGGCGCTTTCCTATGCGGGATGGCGTCTGTGGGCCCAAGATGTCTCCACACAAGAAGCCACCCACCTATCCGTCGACGACCTGGGTCTCGAGCCGGATGAAAAGGTGACCGCCATTCGATTTGAGTATGGCCGTGTCGATGCGGGGTTCACCTCTCGCAAGGACGCATGGGATCGAGAGGACATCAAAGACCCTCACGATGATGTTGCGGGCGTGCCCGATGGCGGTGAAGGGACCGCTAGCGCCATTCTCCACATGCACGTAACGGATGCGTATACCGCCGAAACCGAGTTGGACAACACCGCGCAGGTCGACTTGTTCAGGAATGGCGGTGGCGAGAACCTGGAGGACCACGATGAGGACTTCGTGACGCAGGCGGCCGTGAACGTCGCGGAGCGCATGCCGCAAACATCGGCGCCTTCTATAACCCGCGTGTTGCTCATCGGGTGCTGCCTCGCGGCGGGTACGGCGTGCCTCATCCATCTGGCAAGAACCCCGCGGCGGCCTCGGCGATGCACGCATCGTTAAGGCGTAGGCGTCGCGGCGATCGAGAACGAGGGAGGACGCGATTATCCGCCCCTACGGTGGTAAAAGCTCTCCCTCGCGGTCGTCGCGTTGATCGCGGCCCCTCCTTGCCGGCAGGATGTCATATTTCGATATGGCGACCACATCCGACTACGACCAGCTGTCGCAACGCGACGGCCTTGCCCCCTCATCGAAGAGGACGCCGCCGCTCCAGACTGGGGTGACCTGCTCGCACAAAATGAGGACACGGTCGGATGGCTTCACGTCGGCGGCGTCGATATCGACGTGCCCGTCGTGGCCCCCACGGGGCGCCACGCCAAAACTGGTATCTCGATCACGATTTTTGGGGATACCCCAGCTTGCTGGGATGCCCCTATCTGGACCACCGCAGCTCGGTGACAGGACGGCACGTCATGATATACGGGCACAACCAACCCGCCTCGCACGCGATGTTCTCACCCATACACGCGGCCCATCAAAGCGATGTGTTCTCCACCGTCGGCGACGCAACCCTCTACGTGCCGCACGAAGACGCCACAACCTTCCACCCTCTTATGGCGCTCAGAGTGCACGAGACGTACGAACCTATCCAGGTCTTCTCCCTGCGCGCGCCCGAGGACGTGGCCGCGCTGCTCGAATCGCTCCGCGCGGACGCCAGCGTTGTCACCGAGGACGCGCTCAACGAGGCGCCCGCGCGACGCGTCCTCACCCTCGTGACCTGCTCCACCGGTAACGCAAATACCTCGCAGCGCACCCTTCTCGTCTTCTGTGCCGACGTTTGAGTGCATCGGTGCGCCGACCGACGGCGCTCGGGCGGTAGGATGCGTCTCCCAGGTTGTTGCGAAACGCACGAGCATGAAACGGGCGTCGAGGGGCACGAAGCAGGCGGCGGGCGCGGGCACGAAGCGGGCGGCGAGAGCGACATCGAAGCCGCCTCGGGCGGCCGCACAGTCCTTGAGGGGCGGGGCCAGCTCAGCAGCCCTCCCCCTCGACCTCTCAATCAATCCGCCTCATATCGGCATGGCCACGTATCGGCATGGAAAAGCCTCCCGTTTCCTGGACGCTAGATTCCTCGTCCAGAATACGGGAGGCCGCTTACCAGCCCATGGCTCTCATGACACGTGACGGTGCCCGCACGGCAGGCGTCCATACGACAGGCATCTGCGCGCCGCGCTCCTACTCGCCAACGCTGTTGACGTCCGAAGACCCTTCTGTGGTGTCCTCGCCATCTACGCCATCGAGCCGCGACTGCTCCTCTTCAACGCGTTGGGCGCGAACGCTCTCAGGCGTCGACCACTTCTCACCCAGGTAAAACGACAGTCCGAGCCCCAGCAGGGCGGCGATGGTGGCGCCGACGAGATACTGGATCCAATGTTCCCTTATGTACTCGAGCACAGTCCCTCCCTGAGCTGCTGCCGGCCGGCGATCTACGAACGGCGAATGACCTCGGTAACGACGTCGGAGACGAACGCGACGTTATCGGTGTCGACGTTGTACGGCTGATCCTCCTCCGTGTGAGACAGCGCGAACCCCGTGCCCTCGATACCACCGATGGTCAGGGAGCGGAGACTCATATCCATGGCGGCATGGGCATCCGTCGTCACGTAGGGCATGTCGACCGTCGCACATTCGCGATGGAAATCCGCGCTCACCTGCTGGACGAGCTTCATGATGCGCTTGTCGCCCTTGAGGACGCGCTGCTCGCCCTCGATCGCCAGCATGGCGAGCTGTCCCGCGCCAACGCTCTCGGGTTGATGAGGAACACGCCGCGCAGCTGGCTGCGATGGGCATCGAGGAACGCACGGATGCCCGCGTTGCCGTTCTCCGACGCGCCCGTCGCCACAAACCAGATGTCATGACCCAAAAGCTCGTCGTCGCCCATATCGGCAACGGCCTCACGCAGCTCCTCCTCCGTCGCATCCCCGTATGCGGCGGCACTGCGCCCTTCCATCCGTCATCGAAGTTGTCCCACGAGCCAATGTCGCTCCCGGAGGACTTGGCGTCGAAGGATTCGTCGACACCGAGCCAATCGCTCATGCTGTCATCGGACTTCTTCTTGCGCCCAAAGAGCTTGGAGATGCCACGGCGCGGTTTTTTCCTGCACGGGCGCCGGCGTCGCTCGCGCGAGAGGCGGCGTCTTGATCGGCGGTCGCGGCCTGCGAAGACGCGGGGGGCGGCGGCAAAACGGATCGACCGGCGTCGCCGACGGTCGGGCAGGTCGAACAAAGACGCGCGATTTGCGGTTTGCGGCACGTGCGGCGCGGGGGCGTCCGCAGTGCTCGGCACGCTAATCGTGCGCTGAGGCCGCTCGGGAACGGCGGAGTTGATTTGCTCCATGAGAGAGTCAACGGTCTCCACGGGCTGCGTCAGGACGGGCATCGCCACGGTGCCGGAGAGGTCGGCGGGTCCGGCGCGGGGCGGACGTTACGGGCGTGAACGCCACCGTAGATCCAACCGAGACGACAGGAGCCTCATCGTATGACGACCCGGCGGGAGCCTCGGCGTCAAAGGGAAGCTGGTCGAGTGCGCCCGCATCGCCATCGAAGGGGAGAGTCGACACGTTGTCATCAACAGAGGTCTCGTCATCGGAAGCAGTGTCATCGGCGGCAACGACGTCCACGGGGCCCTCGGGCTCCGCGGCGGTGTCGACCGGGCTCGGCTCGAACACTTCCGTTCGACCATCGCCACCCCCTCGGAGGAGTCATCGTCTTCGATGATCTCGTACTCCGCCTCCATGATTCCGTCGAAGTCGTCTTCGGTCATCGGGGTGTATGCAAACGCATCCCCTTCTTCCTCGAAGGTCGCCTCGAAGTCATCGGTAGCGTCAAACGCGTCGTCATCGATATCAGGCACATTCAGGTCGTCTTGCACGTCGTCCGAAAGCTCGACATCCTGCTGACCATGCTCCGGGATGGGCTCGGAAAGAGACTCCGCCTCATCCTCGGGCGCCGCCTCTTCGCCCGGATGCTGACCGCCCTCGTCGACATCCTGGACGATCTGCGCGCGCGGCTCAGATGCGGGTGCCGAAGTCGGCTCGGGCACAGGGGTCGAGTCCGGCTCGGAGACCCGCCCGACTACCGTCTCGTACACCACGGCGCATGACTCGGGAAGCATGCCCAGCCCGCGGATCACATCGGCGCCAAAGCGCACATTGCCCGCACCGTTCAGGTGGAACGGCAGCTTGGGCTCAGGCTCGGCGTCACCGAGATCGAGCATGGGCTGCACCGCCTCCTCTTCAGCGGCTGGCTCGTCAGCGGAGCTCGTCGCGGCGGCGACATCCGCGTGACCGCCCTCGGCGGGCGCGACGGATTCCCGCGGCGACGGCGGGCATGGCGGCGATCGTCGCATCGGGGTCGAACGCCGCGACCTGATTCTCGGAGGCGATGTCCGCACTCTCGTGCACGTCGGCGCCCTCCTCAGAGGCAACGACCTCATGCACGGGAGCGGAAGGCTCCGCGGAGGCATTCGCGTCGGCCGCGGGCATCATCGCCGTCGACCCCAAATCCGCCACGGGAAGATCGGTCGAGGTGTCTTCGACCAACGTAAAGGCCTCGGGCTCGGCGGGACCCTGCTCAATCGAGTCGTCACCATCGGCCGTCCCATCCTCGAGCTCGTGGGGATACGCCATGGCCGCCTCCGCCTCGGCGGCGGCAGCGGCCTGAGCCGCGGCGATCGCCTCATCGAGGATGCGCTGCTGCTCGGCGAAGTACTCGTCGGCAGGGGTGTCGTGCGGGAACTCGTCACCGAGCTCGTACGGAGCGACCGCGTCCATCACGCCGGGCATGGCGGCAACAGAGGACTTGTTCGACACCGACCCGGTGGTATAGGGAAGGACGAACCGATTGGCGATGATCGCCACGCCGTTGATGAGGGGGACGAGCGCCACGATGATCGCGAGGACCCATAGGACCGCACGGGCGGCGCCGGGGACGGGGAACACGCGCACGATGGCGATGGCCGCCGGGGCGACCATGGCAAAGGGAAGCACCTTGGCGATCAGGGGCCTATACGCTGCGAAGGGCTCGCGGGCGAGGAGGTCCTCACGCGGCGTGTCGTAGTGCGCCACCACGACGACCGGACGGTTGCGAGGCGACGCCAAGGGCCCCGAGGCCTTGTGATACGCGATGACGTTCTGGCTCAGGCCGCCGGACCCGAGCCCCGAGAGAATCGGCTTGCCGGACCGCTCGAGCACGAACAGCACGGCGGCAGCGAGCGTGAGCAGCAGGCCCACGACGCCGAGGGCACCGCCCAGACCCAGGAGCACGGCACCCACGAACACGGCAATGCCCAGGCCCGCTTGGACCACCTTGTGCATACCGCTCGCGCTGACCTCCTGCATCTCGGGAGTAAATCCGTGATCGGCAAAGACCTTGGCGATCACGTCGGCGGCGGCGCGCTCCTCCTCGCTACACGCCGGCGCGATCCCCGTGTTCTGCAGCAGGTGGCTCAGATATTGTTTCGTATTCGCCATGTGGGCTCCACATCGAACTCGTTTTGTGCAAACACGCCGCATGCGCGGCATGCATGTATAGTCGCAAGTATACCCTTACTTGCGCGCTACCTGCAGAATTCGAGCTATCGACACGCGCCGCGGACGGGCGCTCCCCCTTACGCACATGAGCGGGTGCAGCCCGCCATTGCACTAGAATATGGCAAACGATACACAAAGACGGCAAGCGAGCTGGGAAAAGGTGATCCATGCAGCAGAAGACATCCCCCGCGGCAACGCGCGGCGGAAGCACGAGGCGCGAGGACGGCACGCGGCGTCTTCTCAACCTCCTCTTTGCGCTCAGCGTGGCAAGCGAGCCGCTCACCACCGACCGCATCATCAACGATCCCGAGATCGGGTACTCGGGCCGTGAGCGCGAATCGCGCGTCAAGGCGTTCAACCGCGACCGTGACACCCTCGCCGGGCTCGGTGTCTACATACGAGAGGCGGCAGCCTACCGCGACGCCAAAAATGAGCAACGCCGCTGGGAGATCGACCGCAGGTCCACGCATGCGGACGGGACCGCCCTCTCGCCATACGATGCGCAGGAGGCCATCGCCGCCATCGACCAGCTCTTCAGCCTTCATGCGGCAGACCCCGCCCGATGGCCCCTCCAAATGGCCCGCGCAAAACTCTGCAAGATCGCCGGCATCGACCCCGAGGCCACCCACGTCGAGCAAGGGCATGCGGCGGCCGACCTCGCCCATGTATGGAGCGCTTTCGTTCGCCGGCGTCCCGCCACCTTCGTCTACCGAGACGCCCGCGGTGAGGAGCGCACGCACATCGTGGACCTGTACGGTATGTTCGAACGGGGAACCCAGGTGTATCTGGTGGGGAACGACCACGATGCGAACGATTTGAGGACATTTAGGACCGATCGCATCGTCTCGGCAAAAAGGCCGCCGGCTCCAGCAAGCCGTATCGCATTCCCGCGGAGTTCGACGTCTCCGGATTCCAATTCCTCCCCTTCGATTTCTCCCGCAACGATCCCGTCAAAGCCCGCTTTTCGTTTGCGCCGGGGTGCGGCATGCACGAGATCGAGCTCATCACCAGGGGGCGAGGCTCAATTGCGACCGATGAACAAGGCGCCCATGACTGGATTGTGGACGTGCGCGATCTCGATGCCGCGGCGTCTTTTACCCTGGAGCACGCGCACCTGGGCATCAGGGCCTGCGAGCCCGCCGAACTTGTCGAACGGATCGCCACGCGCAAGGAACAGGCGGTGATCGCCCATGGCCGCTAACGCAAAAAACCTCGACGGGGACCGCGCCATCGCCCTCTGCCTGGGGATCCTCACCTCGCTCACCGCGTCTAGGACGGGGGGCGGTTGAGCTTGACGCCCTCTGCACCGAACTCGACGCGAGCGAGGAGGGCATCGACGAGGCCCTCTCCCTGCTCCAGTCGATCGCCGACGAGCGGTCGGGGGCACGCATCGCCATAGCGCGCCTGGGCGGCACGCTATCCCTCATGGGGGACGCCGGTCGGCTGGCGCCCTTGCGCCTTACCGAACCGGAGGCGAACGCGTTAAGCCAGGCGCTCAAGCGGTGCAAGCTCGACGGCGACGTTCGCGCGCGGATCTCTCGCGCGCTCGATCCCGTCCAAACATCGGGCCACGCGGACCGCCTGCTCGCCGGCGATGCCCTGTTCGGCGGGTTTTTCCCCATCATCGCCGAAGCCATATCCATTGGCGCGCGGATGCGTATGCGGTATCGCACCGCGGGGCAGAGCTCGCCGAGCGAACGCACCATCGACCCCGGATTTATCGAGGTCTCCGGGGACGCGGCCTACCTCGCGGCGTGGGATGTCGAGAAAGACGAGCAGAGAAGTTACCGCCTCGATCGCATCGACGACGTGGTCCTCACCGACGACTCCGTGATCGACCATCCCTTCGCGCGCCGCTCGACCGCCGAAAGCCTACGCGACCATGGAGACACGGCCTTGATCAGATGGAGCTCGCAGCAGGCGTTCGACTCCTGCACATGGGCCGGGCTCGACAGGGACCGTGCACGCACTCTCGAGGACGGGGGCGTCGAGGCGCCCGTCAGCTACACGTCGGAAGCATGGCTCTTCGACCAAATCCTCGCAGCCGGCGGGCGCATCGTCATCGCCTCTCCACCAGAGCTTCGCGATCGGCTCATCGCCTACGCGCGGTAGGGGCGCGCGTACATCGCGATCGCGCCCATCGTTGACCAAGGGCGCCGCTACCGATGGCTCGCCCGCCAAAGCTGCAGGTATTTTCCCACCTGAGCGCACTCGATGCGCTGATACGGAGCCGGGAGCGACGAGAGGAACTTCTTGCCGTACCCCTTGGTCACCAGGCGGGAATCGGCCAGCACGAGCACACCGGAATCGGTCGACGTCCTGATCAGACGGCCGGCAGCCTGCTTGACCTCCAACACCGCCTCGGGCAGCGAGTAGCGGGCCCATGCCCGATCCTCGCGCACGCCGCGCTCACATGAGAGCGGGTCCGTCGGGCTGGAGAACGGCAGTTTGGGAATCACCACGCAGCGCAAGGTCTCGCCGGCGGCATCGAAGCCCTCCCAAAACGCCTTGAGGGCAAACAGCGAACTGGCGGTATCGGAGAGGAACCGGTCGCGCAGCAGCTTTGCGGACGCCATTTTTCGCTGGCAATCGAGCGACAGCCCCTCCTGCGCCAAGCGGGGCGCGACCCGCTCGAACAGCTCCTCCATATCGCGCCTATTGGTGAACAGCGTGAGTGTCGAGCCGCCCATGGACACATGCACATCGACCAGCAGACGTTCCATGGCGTCGAGGTACGCCGCCCGATTGCGGGGGGTCGGGCAGGTCCCCGCGACCACGACCGCCATGTTGCGCTCAAAATCGTAGCTCGAGTCGAGATGCAAAGAGCGATACGCGCGCCGGTCGAGGCGGTCGAGCCCAACCGCATGGGTGAAGTGGTCAAAACTGCCCGACACGGTCATGGTCGCCGAGGCGAAGATGGCGGTATGCATCTCCGGCAACCAGCTCTCCGCCAATGCCTCACCGATATCGAGGCGCTCGGCGCTCAGGCTCTCCCCACCGGCCTTGAGGCGCCGATTCACCTGGCAGGAGTAGACGTATCGCTCGTCCGTTCCCAAGACCACGAGCTTGAGGGCGTCGAGCATCTCCTTAAGGCGCCGTTGTCCGTCCGCCACATCTGTCACGGTCTCCACAAGCGATGCGAGGTTCTTGGAGGCCTCATCGAGCGCGTCGAGTGCGGTCTGCGCGACCTCGGCGAACACGCCCCATGCGTCGCTCTCGCGCGTGGCGCGGCTAATCCACATGTTCGCGTTGTCGTAGGACCCGTCCGCACGACCCGAACGCACAAGATCGCGCACGGCGTCGAACAGCTCGGCCATGGCGAGGGACGCCCGCTGCGTCGTCGCGGTCGCCTTTGCGGTGAGCCCCATGAACAGCGTCGCCGCATCGGACGTGGCAAGGTCGCGCGCGATCTTACCCAGTGCGCCCGTGCGCGCGCCGCCCAAGCGCTCAAAGATCGACAGGCTTTCCTCGGCCGAAACCGTGAGCGCCCACTGACGTCGCGCCTCGGATTCAATGGAATGGGCCTCGTCGACCACCCAATGGCGAATGGGAGGCAAGATCTTTCCATCTGCCGCCACGTTGCGGAAGAGCAGCGAGTGGTTGGTCACCACCACGTCCGCACGGGCTGCACGGCGGCGGGAGCCGTGGACCATGCACTTATCCGGGTAAAACGGGCACAGCCGGCGAGCGCACTCGCGAGAAGACGTGGTGAGGTCCGCCTTGCGCACGCTCCTCCAGCGAATCCCCAGGCTGTCGAGGTCGCCCGCAGGCGATTGGCAGGCGTAGGCGTATATGACGGCGATCGCGGTCAGGGTGTCCGCCGGGTCGCGCGTGGTCTGCACCTCGTTGGCGCGAGCAAGGCGCGCTCAAGCTTGCGCAGGCACGGATAGTGGTCATACCCCTTGAGAGCGCAATAGGTAAGGCCACCTTCCATCTCGCGGGCCAGGCGCGGCAGCTCGTGGTGGATGAGCTGGTCGGCCAGGTTGTTCGATTTGGTGGCGATCCCCACCGTGATGTTGTTGCGCTTGGCGGCCTGGGCAAAGGGGACCAGATAGGCCATCGATTTGCCGACGCCTGTGCCCGCCTCTATCACGCGGTGCGTCGATGTCGCGAGCGCATCCCGGACCTCAGCCGCCATCTGCACCTGCTCGGCGCGCGGCTCATACCCTGGATACATGCGATTCACCAAGCCGCCCGGCTCAAAGCACGACTCGACCTCCTCACGGGAGGGCAGCTCAAGGCCGGGGAGCTCATCGGCGTCCATGCGTGCCGTCGACGTCGCCGGCGTCGCGGCGTCCGCCGCCAAGATCTCCTGCCGGGCGCCCACCAGCGAGAAGACGGCATCGGGGTGCAAGCCAGCCAAAAAGCTGAATATCGGCCGGTAGCTCCACGCAACATCCGGGTGCATGTCCGCCAGGCGGCGCATCAGGCCCGCAGGCAGGTCGTCGAGGGGCGCACAACAGGATGCGCCACACGCCGCACAGCGCCTCCACGTCCGCGTTTGCGCGATGCGACACGCTCGAGCACCCGAACAGCTCGGCCATGGAGGCAAGCTTATGCGAGCTCAGGCGCGGCAGGGCGATGCGCGAGAGCGCGAGCGAGTCGATCCAGATGTCGGTCACCTCGGCCCCGCCTGAGACCGCCTCGATAAACCCACGGTCAAATGCGGCGTTGTGCGCGATCACCGGAGCTCCGCCCACAAAATCGGCGAGCCGTGCCACGGCCTCCTCGGCGGAGGGAGCATGCGCCACATCGGCGTTCGTGATGTTCGTGAGCTCCGTGATCTCCGCCGGGATGAGCGCGTGCGGCTTGACGAAGGTGTCGAAGCGCTCGACGACCTCCCTGCCGCTCAGGCGCGCGGCAGCGATCTCGATGAGCTCGTTCTCCCGGTGGGAAAGACCCGTCGTCTCGGTGTCGAGCACCACCACATCGTCTTCTATCAGGCCAAACGAACGAGTCTCCGCACGGACGGAGAGCGTCGCATACGCATCGATGACCTCCTGCGGGGTGCCCGGGAGCACCGCCTGCGCCATCACCAGGGGGGGGAGGCGGGGACAGACGCGCTCATCGACCAGCTCGCTTGAGGGGCCAGGTCGACGAGTTCGGCACACAGCTCGCTGAACGGGATGCCTGCATGGCGCGCCTCGTCGGGTACGAGCGACTCGGGCGTCATGCCGGGGATATTGTTCGTTTCGAGAATAACGGGCCCGTCTTCCGTCACGATCACGTCCGTACGGGAGATGCCATACAGGCCGAGCGCCTCGTGCGCGCGACATGCGATCTCCTGCACCTGCGTATACACGTTCTCGGGCAAACATGCGGGGATGCGGTGAAGGTCCTTGGGGTCCGCGTATTTGACCTCAAGGTCATAGAACTCGGATTGCTCGGGGACGAGGATCTCGACCACCGGCAGGGCGCGAAGCGTCTCGCCATCGCCCACGGCGGCGACGGAGCACTCCGTTCCGAATACGCGCTTTTCGACCATGACCTTCTCGCCGTGCTCGAACGCCACCTCGATGGCGTTCGCCAGCTCGGAGGGTCTTTGGCGAGGGAGATTCCGTAGCTCGACCCATTGACCACGGGCTTGACGAAGCTCTGCTCGCCCACCACCGCCACGATTTCCTCCAGCGGCGGCATGTCGGCGTGGCCGAACGTCACGCTCGGGGCAACGGGCAGACCCGCGCGGCGGTACAGCAGCTTGGAAAGGTCCTTATCCATCGCGATACCGCTCGCGAGCGGGGGAGGAAGCCGTGTAGGGAATGCCCAGGAACTCGAGGACGTGCTGAATCCTGCCGTCCTCGCCGCCGATCCCATGTAGCGCGATAAAGGCGGCATCCCATCCGTCTCCCGTCATGTGCTCCAAAAACGTCGGCGCCGCGGGGTCGATGAGCTCGACCGACCCATAGCCCGCCTCCGTAAGCGCATGCACCACGTTTTGCCCGACGCGAGAGATCTCGCGCTCGTCCGAGGTCCCGCCCGCGAGGACCGCAATCCTCAAATCCTGGCGTCCCGTCCTATCCATAATCCCGCCTTTCGCCCACGTTCACCATCAGGGCGCATCTTATCTGCGCGCCGCGGTGTCCATTTCACGCAATAGCCGCGCGTTTGCGCCTCAAACGCCCGACAATACCCTATTGTATAGGCATATATGCATCTGGGACGCCCTGGCGCCCCGCCACCGAAAGGCGACAAATGGAACGCACCACCCGTTCGCGCGATATACGCCTCCTCACGCTCGAGGAGTTGCAGGACCTGGTCAAAGAACTCGGGCAGCCGGCATTTCGCGCCAAGCAGCTCAACGAATGGATACATGATAAGAACGTATGTTCGTTTGACGAGATGACCAACCTTCCCGCGGCTCTACGAGAGAAACTTTCCGAGCGGTTCTCGTTCAATGTGCCCGTGGAGCTCGTCAAGCAAGTTTCCAGGACGGGTCACGCAAGTACCTCCTGCAGTTCTCCGACGGCGTCTCCGTGGAGACTGTCGGCATGCCCAACCGCAACAAGCTCGCCGTCTGCATCTCCTCGCAGGCAGGATGCGCCATGGGCTGCGCATTCTGCGCCACGGGCCTCGCAGGGCTCTCGCGCTCCCTCACGGCGCAGGAGATGGTCGATCAGGTTCTTCACGTTGCGCGAGACTTCGGCGAGCGCGTGACGAGCGTCGTCTTCATGGGCCAGGGCGAGCCGTTCGCTAACTTCGACGCCGCCGTCCAGGCTCTTCGCATCCTTAACGACCCCGACGGGCTTGCAATTGGCGCTCGCCACCTGACCGTTTCGACCTGCGGCGTCATCCCGGGCATCCGCAGATTCGCCGAACTTCCCGAGCAATTCACGCTTGCCATCTCCCTTCACTCTGCGATTCAAGGCACCCGCAACCAGCTCATGC
>VOFI01001044.1_pt1 | contig 94001 bp, 90 predicted proteins | sample 5384131 | NCBI WGS metagenome assembly VOFI01 (sample SAMN12384728, study PRJNA508395) | human gut metagenome | isolation source: healthy gut H | host: Homo sapiens
CCTGTTCGAGGTGACGGAACTGGCCCACCACGGCCCAGAGGATCTGTTCATCTCCGCAGTGACCATCGTGGGCGCCCTGATCGTCATGTTCTCCATCCAGTGGCGTCTGGCGCTGGTGGTGAGTCTCATCATCCCCATTTTCATGGTGGTGGTCATGTACCGCCGCCGCCAGATGAGCGCTGCCTCCCGCGCGGCCAAGCAGAAAACCGGCGTCATCAACGCCGAGATCGAGTCCGGTCTCTCCGGCGTCCGCACCACCAAGGCCTTCGCCAATGAGGAGAAGCAGCAGACCCGATTTGACGGCGCCAACGAGATATTCAAGACCGCCAAGCGTGGCTTTCATAAAGAGATGGGCCTCTTCAACGCCAGCATGGAGTTCTTCATCTGCATCCTGTCCGTGGGCTTTGCGGGCCTTCACCGGTTCATTGAACTGATGGCCACGGAGCCCACCATTCAGGACGCCCCCGACGCCGTGGAGCTGTCGCAGGTCCGGGGCGAGGTGGAGCTGGATCATGTCAGCTTCACCTATCCGGGCAGCAGCGAGGTCCTTCACGACATCGATCTCACCGTGGCCCATCCGCTCCGCCCACCGGATTCTGGTGGTGCAGGACGGCCGCATTGCCGAGCAGGGCAGCCATGCCCAGCTGCTGGCGGAGAACGGGGCCTACGCCCGGCTGTATCACACGCAGAATCTGGGGGAGAACCATGGATAAACGGGATCTGTTGGACCGACTGGCGGCAAACGGTGACGAGCGCCTGCTGCTGGGAAGGGTCTGGGATAAATACGAGCAGTGCCGCCGCAGGAACATCCCGGTGGTGACGGGCTTTCTCTCCCCGGCGGAGCAGGAGCTGGTGCGCCGCCTGATGGGGGCGCTGGATGTCCGGGAGGGCTGGCTTCTATGGGGTGGCTACGATACCGCTCAGCGGCGGCAGGCCCACTTCCTGCCGGATTGGCAGACGGAACCGGACTTCGAGACCGTGGCCGCTCTGCGGGCCACCTTCTATGAACCCAACAGCCTGACCCACCGGGACGTGCTGGGCAGCCTGATGGGGCTGGGTGTTACCAGAGAATCCGTAGGGGATATTCTGGTGGCAGAGCAGTCGGTGGATGTGCTGGTGACGGAGGAGCTGGGAAGCGGTGAAGCCCATGCTGCTGCAGGGGAGAAGGTGAAGCTGCTGCGGGATACCGTGTCCTCCCTGCGGCTGGACAGTGTTCTGTCGGTGGGTTTTTCCCTGAGCCGCAGCAAGGCGGCGGAGGCCGTCACCTCCGGCAAGGTGCAGGTGAACTGGGCGGACTGGCAGAAGCCGGACCGGCAGGTGGTGCAGGGCGACGTGCTGACTCTCCGGGGCCTTGGCAAGTGCGTGCTGGAGGAAGTGGGGAATCAGACGAAAAAGGGAAGGGTGTTTATCACCGTCAAGCGCTACCTCTGACGGCACCGTCCCGACTGCGGATATCCTGCTGCGGATCATTTTGCTGCGGATGGCTTGTTTGGGACATTTTGTGGACATTGCGGATATTTTGGACATTTTGTGGACGTTTTACGGACATTTTTCGGTATATGGATTCGTCCGATTTTGGCGGAAAGGCGGGTAAATATCGTATGGATCAGAAGAAGATCGACCGGATCAATGAGCTGGCAAAGAAGGCCAGGACTCCGGAGGGGCTGACTCCGGAGGAGACGCAGGAGCGGGCTACCCTACGCCGGGAGTATATCGACACCGTGGTGGGGAATCTGGCACGGGAACTGGATAACACCTGGGTGGTGGATGAGAACGGCAACAAGCGCAAGCTGAGAAAGCGGGGAGAGGAGAACACCCATGACTGACAAGGACAACAGCCAGACCGGAGAATATAGCTACACCTATTCTTACAGCTACTCCAAGGAGGGCGGCGAGAAAAACGTCGAGGTCCATACCGGCGGCTTCTCTGCCGCTGCGGCCGGTGAGGCTGCGGTCGACAGTACGGGAAAGACAACTGCCGGCGAAAGCAGCAGCGGTAAAAGCGCCACCGGAAAAACAACGACCATCAAACGGCGGCCATGAGGCGGCGGAGGATCTGATTTCCAAGCTGTCGGGAGGAACGGCAGGAGCGGCAGCGCGAGGCTCCGCAGGTGCCGCAGGAGGCGGAGGAGGGCTACTCCGGGATGCTCCGCAGCATCCGCCGCTCCAACGACCGCATCGCAGACCCGGAGCTGAGCCGGAAGATGGATCGGCTGGAGGAGATCGCCGGGAAGATCCTGAAGCTGGTGGAGGAGGACCCCGCCAAGAAGAATCAGGCAGCCACCTTCCTGAACTATTACCTGCCCACCACGGAGAAGCTGCTGGACTCCTATGCCGACTTCGAGGAGGCGGGGGTCAGCGGCGAGAACCTTACTCAGGCAAAGGAGAAGATCCGCCGCACCATGGACAGCATCATGGCGGGCTTCGAGCGCCAGCTGGATGCCCTGTACCACGCCGACGCCATGGATGTGGACAGCGATATCCGGGTGATGGAGACCATGCTGCGCCGGGACGGCGGCAGCGTGGAGGAGGACTTTGGGCTGGGCGGTACGGCGGTGGCCACGCAGGAGGATCTGTAAAGGCGGGAGATATGTTCTGCCTGCGTCGTCCGGCTGCACCGGTTCCACGGCAAGAAAGGCTTTTTACAAGAGACCGGCATCCCTGCCGGTCTCTTGTTCTATGCGGAGATGGGTTCCCAAGCAAAAAGTCTGTCGAAGATTCCGTTTGTGCCTTCGGCGGTCCATGATCCTTCTCTTTTTTGTTGCCTCCGGCGGATAACTTTCTTTCAATAGCGAAAGAAAGTTACCAAAGAACGCCACTTGAAACCTAAGGTTTCAAGACTTCCTCCTTTGTGTGCAAGAGTTGCATCCTAAATCCCGCCGAAGCAGGGAATTGGCGGTCTCCTACTCACGCTGCCGCTACGTGGGCAGTTGAAGAAGCCTGATGCTCTACCGTGGGGGACGAATTGCCACAGGCGGTGTGAGCACTGGCTTCGCAATGGCGGGCTATATTTGTGAAGGTAGCTTTCAGCGGTCCATGATCCTTCTCTTTTTTGCTGTCTCCGACGGGTAACTTTCTGCCAATAGCGGCAGAAAGTACCCAAAGAGTGCCACTTGAAACCTGAGGTTTCAAGACTTCCTCTTTGTGTGCAAGAGTTGCATCCTAACGGCGGAATCGGGTGAGAAGCCCGGCGAGTTGGTCACTGTGATGCCTGCTGAGACAGGATAAGTCAGATACACCGAGCTCTGTGCCTTGGTTTTTTGCCATCGTGAAACCTTTGCAACGCCGAATTGCGCAAAAGCGAAAACAGGGCTTCCTGCCATGGGCAGGAGGTGCTTTTCGTGCGGTGCCGGCAGCCACAGGCCCGCATGGAACAAAAACGCAAGCCGAGGGGGTCAAACCGTTCATTTCCATAAGGGCAGGAGGGGTTTCAGCCACCCCTCCTGCCTCCTCTTATGTGTACTGTATTTTTTGGGCATCTGCCTTCAAAATAAATTTGTAAAAGAGAGGACAAAAACGAATGAAGAAACGCATTGTATCGCTGCTTCTGGCGCTGGTGATGGTACTGTCTCTGCATCGTGGAGAACACCACCTACCCGGAAGCCGAGGGCGCTCCCTGGGAGGGGACACTGGTGGAGGAATGGATAGATCTGGATGAAGATTCTACCATGATGGGCTGTATTGTAAAGGCACTGGAAAAGAACGGCTACAAGCAGACAGGCGCCGAGAACAACTACATCAGCTCTATCCAAGGTCTGGGTGAATTCGACGGCGGCTCCATGTCCGGTTGGATGGGAACCCTGAACGATTGGTTCACCAACTACGGCTTTGGGGCCTTCACCGTGGCGGGCGGAACGCTGGGATCCGGCGACGAGATCCGGATCATGTATACCCGCAATGGCGGCGACGACTTTACCCCGGAAACCGCCAAGAATTTCCTGGAGGTCGGCAGCAGCGGCTTTATCACCAAGCTGTACGGCACGGAGACCTCTGTCTGCGGCTTCTATGTCAACGCCGGCTATCCCAACGACGGCACCAAGGCACCCTCCGGCCCCGGCTATAATGGCACCACGGTGGTCAACACCAAGCTCAAGGACGGCGACGTGGTGGATTTCTTCTTCTATGCCGACGGGGATGCTTATTCCGACTACTATACGTGGATCGATGTCCCGGAGACCATGGTGACCGGCGAGGCCATCACCGTGACGGTGAAGGGCTTCTATGCCGTGGAGGGCTATCGCTATAAGGATGCTGCGGAGCTGAAGGCGGCTGCCAAGCCTCTGGAGGGCGTGGGTCTGGCTTGGGTGGACGCAGACGGCTACATCAAGCCCATCAAGGATGTTGTGACGGATGAGGACGGTCAGGCCACCTTCACCGTGGGCAGCGAGGCCACCGGCTATCTGGTGGCCCAGAGCGGCGATGGCGTGTATGCTCTGATGAATCCCAGCGACTACATCCGCAAGGTGGCGGGCAAGCCCGTGGAGACGCTGGGGCTGACCATCCGCTCTCAGGCGGACAACGCCTATCTGCAGAGCATCAGCGAGGTGCAGGTGGCCAGCAATACCGCCGAGAAGTACGGCTTCACCGACAAGGTGGAGGGCGTTTCTGTGCTGGATGCGCTGGTGGCCGCTCACGTGATGGTCTACGGCGACAAGTTTACCCCCGCTACGGCCAAGCAGTATCTGGCCATCAACCCCAACAACGATTGGGAGAGCAAGGTCTTTGGCCGTGAGACCGGCTTCCACGGCTTCTATATCAACGGCGACTTCCCCACCAATGAGGCAGGCGCTGCCCGGCCCAAGGTGACGGATACCAAGCTGCTGGATGGCGATGTGCTGGACTACTTTGTGGGCAGCGACGCCGAGAACCAGAACGACTACTACACCTGGCTGGAGGTTCCTGCGACCATGACCTCCGGCGAGGACATCACCGTTACCGTCAAGGGGGTGAAGGCACTGGATCCCGACGCCACGCAGGCCAATGCCCAGCCGCTGGAGGGCGTGGGTCTGGCATGGCTGGATATGACCACCGGCACCATTAAGCCCATTGACGGCGTGGTGACCGATGAAAACGGCAAGGCGACCTTCACTGTGGTGGAGGGTGTGGCGACCGGTTATCTGGTGGCCACCACCGCCACTTACCACACGCATACGACCTATGCGCTGATGAACCCCAGTGAGCAGATCAAGATGGTCAGCGGTAATGTCCATACGGTGGAGCTGAAGGGCCTGCACAACGCACAGCTGAACAGCCTGAAGCTGTACACCTACAAGAACGGCGTGAAGGGGACGCAGGATCTGCTGTCCGGCATCAGCACTATGGCAGACGGCTACGGGCTGAAGTACACAGCAAAGCTGGCCTCCGGCACCTATTGGGTGGAGGGCTACGACGCCAACAAGGACTGCAACGGCGGCATGGAGATGGTCATCGCTGATGATACCACCTCTGTTTCCGTACAGCGTGCCTATGAGATCTATGCCCGCAACAGCGGCTGGGTGGCAGGCACCGACTACACCATCGACTATCAGTTGACCACCGCCGACGGCGTGAAGCGCACTGCCACGCTGGGCAGCGGCACCGTTTACGGCAACCTCCGCACCACGGGTATCTTCGTGGAGACGGATACCGTGACGGTGAACCTGGTCCCCTCCGAGGAGCACACTGCAAATTACAACGTTGGCACCAAGACCGTTGTCACGAAGGTGGGCGGCGGCGCTCAGTCCTTCGCCATCTCCGTACCCAAGGCCTTTACTGTGAAGGTGACGGCTCCTGCCGGCTCTACCGTCAGCGTGGGTACCTTCGGCAACTACTATACCTATGAGTTCCTCCGTCCGCAGGAGGACAGCACCGCCACCAAGGACGGCGACACCGTCACCGACCGCCAACCATCAGGGTACGGCGCTGGTGAAGGTCACCTACGATGCCATGACCCATAAGCAGGGGCAGAGCAGCACCGCCGATAAGACCTTCTCCGCCATCTGGCCGGAGTTCACCGGTGGTTGGATGCCGAGCACGACATCCTGTTCTATCTGGGCACCGACGGCGCCAGCTACACCTTCACTCCGGAGAGCGGCTGCACCGTTACCGTGGCTCGCTCCACCGTGGGTAAGACCATGACCTTCAACGGCTTTACCTCTCAGGGTGTCACCGTGGACGCCGAGACCGGCGCCGTGACGGTGGCGAACCTCACCACCGGCCGCCATATCGTCCGGGTAGAGAAGGACGGCGTGGCCACCTATCAGGTCATCACCGCCCGTGGCGTCAGCTACAAGCTGCTGGACGCCGAGGGCAATGAGCTGCCGGAGAATGCCGAGGTCAAGCCCGGCGAGACGGTGCAGCTGCAGTTCACTGGGCTGGTGAGCCCCAAGGAGAAGATGTCGGGTGTGTATAACCACAACTTCTCCCTGTACTATACCGACGGCGACGGTAACTCCTTCAAGTCCAATCCCGGCGGTGGCTATGGCGTGTATGACTTCAGCGGCAATCCCGCCCGTCAGCGCATCTCCATCACCGTTCCGGCGGATCAGGAGGGCCTGACCTATGAGCTGACCGGCGCCATCAAGGTGGGCGGCTTCGCCGGCAAGCCCACCCATCGTATCGTGACCTACGCCAAGGGCATGGGGATGCAGTACGGTACCACCACCGCCAACGTGCTGGCCCAGCTGCCTCAGGTGACCTTGAAGCTGTCCGGCTATGCCGCCGACGCTGTGGAGAAGCTGATCGATGCTATCGGTACGGTGACCCTCAACAGCGAGGAGGCTATCAAGGCTGCCCGTGATGCCTACGATGCTCTGACCGAGGAGCAGAAGGCTCAGGTGGGGAACTACCAGACCCTGCTGGACGCCGAGGCCAAGCTGGCTGACCTGCAGGCTGCCGACGCTGTGGAGAAGCTGATCGATGCCATCGGCACGGTGACCCTGGACAGCGAGGAGGCTATCAAGGCTGCCCGTGGTGCTTATGATGCTCTGACCGAGGAGCAGAAGGAACTGGTGGGGGAACTACCAGACCCTGCTGGACGCCGAGGCCAAGCTGGCTGATCTGAAGGCTGCCGACGCTGTGGAGAAGCTGATCGATGCCATCGGCACGGTGACGCTGGACAGCGAGGAGGCTATCAAGGCTGCCCGTGGTGCTTATGATGCTCTGACCGAGGAGCAGAAGGCTCAGGTGGGGAACTACCAGACCCTGCTGGATGCCGAGGCCAAGCTGGCTGACCTGCAGGCTGCCGATGCTGTGGAGAAGCTGATCGATGCCATCGGTACGGTGACGCTGGACAGCGAGGAGGCTATCAAGGCTGCCCGTGGTGCTTATGATGCTCTGACCGAGGAGCAGAAGGCTCAGGTGGGCAACTACCAGACTCTGCTGGACGCCGAGGCGAAGCTGGCCCAGCTGAAGAAGGATGCTGAAAAGCCCTCTCAGCCGGAGCAGCCCGCAAAGCCCAGTGAGGATGCCAACAAGCCCGCTACCGGCGACGCTGGTGTGGCTCTGTGGCTGACGGTCATGTGCATGACCACTCTGCTGGGTGCCGCTCTGGTGGGCAAGAAGCGCAAGGCGTAACCTAAAGCAAATAAGAAGTCCCCGGCCAGTGGCCGGGGACTTCTTGCTGCATAGGTTGCAGCCAAAAGAGAATATAAAAAGACGGCATCTGCATTTGGACAGATGCCGTCTTTTGGAGCTTGTGGCCGGACTCGAACCGGCGACCTGCTCATTACGAGTGAGCTGCTCTACCAACTGAGCCACACAAGCAAAATAGGAGGGTGGGCTGTATACTGCACCGCACGCAGGACACAGCCACGCATCGTATTGTGCCACATTTTCTGGGATTTGTCAACTAAAAATTCCGGGGTGAATAATACATAACGTAATCGGCACCAAAGTTTTGCGACAAAAGAAACCCCGGTGCGTACAGAATCCACAAAGCCCGGCCAAAACACCCCAAAAGCCCCTTTGGAAAATGGTGCGGAAAAGAGGAGAGAATCCATGAAAAACCGGACTTTTTTACACGGCGACAGGATGGGGGAGGATTCGCCTGAGTTTTACATAATTCATTTGTAAATAAACCTTTACAAAGAGTTATTCACATTATCCACAGACTTTTCCACACCGGGAAAAACCTTGTCGGAAAAAGGTTTTCCACATTATGCACTGGTTTTTCCACAGGGCACAAACGCAGTTTTACACCGGAACAGAAAGGTGAATATAATTTACATAATGTAAAAATGTAAAGGCGTTTTTCCTGTGAGTAGACAGGGAGTTACCATAACTTGGAGAGAGCCGAAAAGAAGGGGAGCGGCCATACAGAGGTCGCTCCCTTTCGTGCAATTTTATCCACGATCCAGATCCCGTGTGGCGTAGGCGTTCAGGGAAAGATCCGCCGTATGTCCCGCCAGATACTCATAGTAGCCCTGTGCGCCGATCATAGCCCCGTTATCACCGCACAGCCGCAGAGGCGGCAGGTACAGCCGGCAGCCCGCCTGACGGCAGGCCCGCTCCAGATCGCCCCGGATGATGGAGTTGGCGGCCACGCCTCCGGCGGCCACGATGGTGCGTCGGCCGGTGCGGCGGGCGGCCTCCATGGCACGGGGGACCAGCTCGTCGCTGACGGCCTGTGTGAAGTCACGGGCCAGCGCCGCAGCATCCAGAGGCTCGCCCTTTTGCTGGGCATTGTGGGCCAGATTCACCACCGCCGTTTTCAGGCCCGAAAAGCTCATATCCAGCTCCGCTCCCTCCACATGGACACGAGGCAGGGTATACTTGCCGCCGGGGGACTGCTGGGCCAGAACGTCCATGGGCTTGCCGCCGGGGTAGGGCAGGCCCAGCACACGGGCCGCCTTGTCGAAGCACTCGCCGGCAGCGTCGTCCCGTGTGGCTCCCAAGATCGCCATGTCCGTATAGTCCCGGACATCCACGATGAGGGTGTTGCCGCCGGAGATGGCCAGCGCCAGAAAGGGCGGCTCCAGCTCCGGGAAGGCCAGATACAGAGCGATGGCGGCGGTGTTGGAGGGGCGTACCTCCAACGTCAGGAAGGCCAAATGGTTGGCCTCAGCGAAGTTGAGAAAGACCTGCAGCAGCTGCCCGGCGATGCCCCGGCGGCGCTGTTCCGGGAACACCGCCACGTTGGTGATATAGCCCTCGTCGGCGGCCACCAGCAGCCCGGCATAGCCCAGCACGTCGCCGGTGACGGCGTCCTCCGCCACCAGAAAGGCAGCGCACTGGTTTTCCAGCTCCTCCGCCAGCATCTTCCGGGACCAGGGGCGGGAGAAGCAGATGCGCTCCAGTCGCTCCAGCGACTCCAGATGGTCGGCGTTCATGGGTACGATCTTGATGTTGTTCATAGGATGACCTCGATATCTGTCAAATTGTTCAGCCCTTGGCGGAGAGCCAGTCGGGGCCGCTGTGGGCATCGGCGGGCAGGGGGACGGACAGCTGGGCCACACCCTGCATTTCCTCTTGTAAAAGGGCCTCGACACGGGGGGCCTCCTCTGCCGGACACTCCACGATGAGTTCATCGTGGACCTGCATGATGAGCCGGGCGGCCAGACCCTCGTTGGAGAGCCGCTGCTCCACCCGGATCATGGCCAGCTTCATGATGTCCGCTGCCGTCCCCTGAATGGGCATATTCAGCGCCACCCGCTCCCCGAAGGAGCGGAGGTTGAAGTTAGAACTCTTCAGCTCCGGCAGCGCCCGCCGCCGCCCGAAGAGAGTGGCGACGTAGCCCTGCTGACGGGCCTGCTCCACCACCTCCGTCATATACCGGCGGACGCCGGTATAGGTGGCGAAGTAGCGCTCCATATACTCTCCATATACTCCTTGGCCTCGGCCACGGTGACACCGATGTCCTGAGACAGGGAGAAGGGGGAGATGCCGTAGACGATGCCGAAGTTCACGGCCTTGGCCCGTGAACGCATCTGGTGAGTCACCTCCTCCGGCGGTACGTGGAACACCTTGGAGGCGGTGAGGGTATGGAAGTCCTCCCCGGAACGGAAGGCCTGCTGCATCACCTCGTCGCCGGAGATATGGGCCAGCAGCCGCAGCTCGATCTGGGAGTAATCGGCGTCCACCAGCAGGTTCCCCGGCGCCGCCACGAACATCCGGCGCATCTGGCTGCCCAGCTCCGTGCGGGTGGGGATGTTCTGGAGGTTGGGCTCCGTGGAGGACAGGCGGCCGGTGGCCGTTACCGTCATCTGGAAGCTGGTGCGGATGCGGCCGTCGGGGTCGATGACCTTCAGCAGGCCGTCGGCATAGGTGCTTTTCAGTTTGCTGTACTGCCGGTACTCCAGCACGTCCGCCACAATGGGGTGCTGCCAGCGGAGCTTTTCCAGCACGTCGGCGTTGGTGGACCAGCCGGTTTTGGTTTTCTTGCCGTGGGGCAGCTGGAGATCCTCAAAGAGCACCTTGCCCAGCTGCTTGGGGGAGTTGATGTTGAAGGGAGCGCCGGCGGCGTCATAGATCCGCTGCTCCAGCTGGCGGATGGTGCCGGTGAGGCTCTCGCCGAAGTCCGACAGCGCCTTGGCGTCCACCAGAAAGCCCCGCTGCTCCATCCGGGCCAGTACCGGGCAGAGAGGCAATTCCACGGTGTGATACAGATCCTTCATGCCCAGCTCCTCCAGCTTGGGGGGCAGGGTCTCATACAGGGCCTCCACGGCGGAGCAGTAGCTGTGGAGGGCCGCCCACGCCGAAGCGGTATCCGCCAGCGGGGCAAAGGCATCCGGCTCCAGATGCAGGGGCTTGGGCAGTTCTTCATTATAGTAGGTCACGAACAGCCGCTGGAGGTCGTAGCTTCCGGCGGTGGCATCCAGCAGATAGGCGGCCAGCGCCGTATCGAACCCATAGCCCTCTATGGGGAGGTCCTGCTCCAGCAGCGCCCGCATGGTGTCCTTGATGTGGTGACCGACTTTTCGGATATCGGCGGAGAACAGGGCGGTCAGCAGGGCGTGCCAGTCGCCGGTATAGCGGTTCTGGTCCAGCTCCGCTGCGGCGGAGGTGTGCGCTCCGGTAGCCCACTGGACGGAGAGAACGGAGAGGTCCGGTAGGGCGTAGACGGTCACATAGTCCGCCTGACGCCACTGGGCCAGCAGGGCCTGGGCCTGCTGCTCCGTCTCCAGCGGCTCAACGGTGACGGTATACTCCGGGGTGGCCTCCGTGTCCCGATGGGGGGTGAGGCCGTACCGGTCGATGAGCTTCTGAAACTCCAGCTTCAGCAGCAGGTCATAGAGCTCCGGGGCAAAGGGGCGGCGGAGGTTGTCCTCCGGGGTGAAGTTCAGCGGGGCATCGGTGACGATGGTGGCCAGATACCGGGAGTGCTCGGCGCTCTCCCTGCCCTCCTGCAGCTTTTTGATGACGCCGGGCTTGGCGTCGATCTCCGGCAGCAGGCGGTACAGCTCCGCCACGGAATGATACCTCTGCACCAGTGCCATGGCGGTCTTTTCCCCCACGCCGGGGACGCCGGGGATGTTGTCGGAGGCGTCGCCCATGAGGGCCTTCAGGTCGATCATGTGGATGGGGGTGAAGCCGTACTGCTCCCGGAAGGTCTCCTCCGTCATATCCTTGGTGGTGGTCTGGCCCATACGGGTGGACACCAGCTTCACCTTGGTGTGGGGGGTGATGAGCTGGAGACTGTCCTTATCGCCGGTGACGATGACGCAGTCCCAGCCGGATGCCTCGCAGCGGCGGCTGATGGTACCGATGAGGTCGTCGGCCTCGTAGCCGGTGAGGTCGTACTGGGGAATGTTCATGGCGGAGAGCACCTGCTTCAGATACGGCAGCTGCGGACAGAGGTTTTCCGGTATTTTGCACGGAATGGGGCGGAAAAGAGGGAGAATTTGTTTTTCCTCTTTCTTTTTCCGGCGAAATGCGCTATAATCTATATTTGACTGAAATTTGACCGGAAGGGGTATGTAGATATGTCCGCAGAGCTGTTACAGCTGCTCAACGGCGTTCAGACCATGTCCATCGTGGGAATGTGCAAGAATGCCGGAAAAACCACCATGCTCAACTGGATGCTGCACCACGACCGCCTGCAGGGGACGCTGGGCCTGACCTCCATCGGCCGGGACGGCGAGTCCACCGACGTGGTCACCGGCACGGAGAAGCCCGGCATCTTCGTGCGGGAGGGGACTCTCATTGCCACCGCCAAGGATATGCTGCGGCTGGGGGACACCACGCTGGAGATCATGGAGACCACCGGCATCCCCACGCCGCTGGGGGAGGTGGTGATCTTCCGGGCCCGCAGCGACGGCAATGTCCAGCTGGCAGGGCCCTCCATCACCACGCAGCTCAAGGAGGTCTCCCGGCTGTTCTTCGAGATGGGGGCCGACAAGTCCATCATCGACGGCGCTCTGGGCCGCAAGTCTCTGGGCGCACGGGCCGTGGCGGAGGGGGTCATCCTCTGCACCGGGGCCTCATACCACATGAGCATCGACAAGGTCGTGGCCGACACCGCCCACGTGTACCGGTTGATGAATCTGCCCAAGGCGGAGACCATGCCCCCGGAGATGGAGGAGAGTCTGGAGAAGTGCCTGAAGGATCACGGCGAGGCCCTGATCTCCGGGGCGCTGACGGATACCATGGTGATGCCCCTGCTGCGCTCCGGCGTGCTGCGGAATACCCGGCTGGTGGTGAAGGACCCCAGCAAGGTGCTGCTGAGCAGCGATGCGCTGGATAAGCTCCAGACCCGTCAGGTGCGGCTGGAGACGGAGGAGGCCGCCCGGACCCTGTGCGTCACCATCAACCCGGTGTCCGCCTACGGCTGGAAGTTCGACAAGGATGAATTTATGACCCGGATGCGGGAGGCGGTGGATGTCCCCGTCATCAATGTGAAGGAGGAGCTGACATGATCAATATTCGCTTTGAAGAGAGGGAAAAAATCGGCTTGCAGTATGCGCTGGAGACTCTCCACGGGTGCAGCCCCTTCGGTCAGGAGAAGATCCGCAAGCTGCGCTACTACTCCCCCGACGAGCGGGAGGAGCTGGAGACGGAGCTGTATAACGTGGAGCAGGCCGCCAAGGCGGCGGATGCCCTGAAGCCCCTGTACGACAGGATCGGGCTGATGCTGTGCCAGATGAAGGACATCCGTGGCTCTCTGCGCCGGTGCCAGGCGCTGGAGATCCCGGATCATGTGGAGCTGTTTGAAATCAAGGTATATCTCCAGCGGCTGGAGAGCCTGATCCCCCTGTTCCAGCAGGTGTGCCAGACCACTCACTTTAAGGCGCTGGCCTTCCATGATCCGGCGCAGGCGCTGGAGATCCTGGATCCGGACAAGACCCGCAGCCGTGGCTTCTACATCCCCGACAATGCAACGCCCAAGCTGAGGGAGATCCGTGCGGCCAAGAAGCAGATCGAGGAGCAGCTGCACCATGCACAGACCGATGCCGAGAAGGAGGAGCTGCGCTCCCGCCGGACCCGTGTCTGTGCCGAGGAGGACAGCGAGGAGACCAAGGTGCGCCGCAGCATGGGGCAGGCGCTGGCTCCGCTGGCAGGAGATCTGCTGGAGGACGCCGACACGGCGGGCCGGCTGGACTTCATCATCCAGAAGGCGCTGTTTGCCGTGCGCTACGGCGGCGTGCGGCCGGAGATCACGGAGACGGAGTTGGAGCTGACGGATATGATCAATCCCGAGCTGTGCGACCTGCTGGAGCAGAAGGGACGGTCCTTCGTGCCGGTGTCCATCCGGCTGGAGCAGGGGGCCACCGTTATCACCGGCGCCAACATGGGCGGTAAGTCCGTGGTGATGAAAACCGTGGCTCTGAACGTGCTGCTTTTGCAGGCGGGCTTTCTGGTCTGCGCCAAGAAGGCCCGGATGCCGCTGTTTTACAGCGTGAAGATGCTCTTTGACGACTTGCAGTCCATCCAGTCGGGCCTGTCCGGCTTCGGCTCGGAGATCGTGCAGTTCCAGAAGGCGCTGGAGGAGGTGGAGCAGGGCTACTCCCTGTTCCTGCTGGATGAGTTCGCACGGGGCACCAACCCCGACGAGGGCGCCGTCATCGTGCAGGCAGTGACCAAGTACCTCAACGAAGTGAAGGCCATCTCCCTGCTGACCACCCATTACGACAAGGTGGCAGAGAACGCCCGGCTGCACTATCAGATCATCGGACTGCGGGACGTGGATCCGGAGCAGATCCGGCAGGAGCTGGCGGCCACCGGCGACGACGGCATTCAGGTCATCGCACGGCACATGAACTACGGCCTGTACCGGGTGGAGGGGAAGTCCGACTGCCCCAGAGACGCCCTGAACATCTGCGCGGCGTCTGTGGGGCGGTATGCGCCGCCGGAGGGCGGCAGAATTGGAAGAATGACCGGCGAAGGCGGGGGAGCGGATACGCCCCCCGCTTTCGCTGTATTCGTGGGATATCGCTTTGTGCATAACCCATAGAAAACGATGCAGAAATTTTATCTCATGCACAAAAAATCTCTGTCTTTTTTGTCACAATGCCACCTTGACAAAGCCCCGGCGGAGACGATATAATAAGGACCGTAGAAGTTCATACCGCAATCAATAGAGGTGCGGGGGACAGGGTACTGCTTCGTGAGGACAGACACTCGCAGAGCGGGGCAGGAAGGGGTCCTTCGCCGAAAGGGCATGACGGGTCTGATGTCATGGCCTTGGGGTCGGGGTGTAAGCGCCGGCACTGTCATGTCGAAAGACGTGGAGCGCTATTGGTCAGCCTTGACCGATAGCGCTCTTTTTATGCCCGAAAGAGCGGTATGGCCACAGCGGCGGAACTTCATGAAAACGACCCAAATTTATGAAGGAGGAAAAACTTATGGAAAAGATCACTTCTACCCTGCGGCTGCGTATGAGCGCAAAGGATGCTCACTACGGCGGAAATCTGGTGGACGGCGCACACATGGTGCATCTGTTCGGTGACGTGGCCACCGAGCTGCTCATCAAGTGCGACGGCGATGAGGGCCTGTTCTGCGCTTACGACATGGTGGAGTTCAAGGCTCCCGTGTACGCCGGCGACTACATTGAGGCCTATGGCGAGATCGAGAAGATCGGCAACACCTCCCGCACCATGCGCTTCGAGGCCCGCAAGGTCGTCGTTGCCCGCACCGATATCAGCGCTTCCGCCGCTGACGAGCTGGACGAGCCCATCGTTGTCTGCGTGGCTCACGGCACCTGCGTGACCCCCAAGGACTGCCAGCGCAAGAAGATCGAGAAGTAAGGGAGCGGCAAGATGGAGAAGCTGATTATTACTGCTGCTATCTGCGGCGCTGAGGTCACCAAGGAGCAGAACCCCGCTGTGCCCTACACCGTGGAGGAGATGGTCCGTGAGGCCAAGTCCGCCTACGAGGCCGGTGCAGCCATCCTGCACATCCATGTCCGTGAGGACGACGGCACGCCCACTCAGGGCCGTGAGCGCTTCCGTGTAGTGATGGATGCCATCCGCAAGGAGCTGCCCGATGTCATCATGATCCCCCTCCACCGGCGGCGCTGCCGGTATGACCCCGGAGGAGCGTCTGCAGCCCACTGAGCTGTTCCCCGAGATGGCCACTCTGGACTGCGGCACCTGCAACTTCGGCGACGAGATTTTCGACAACACCATGCCCACCATGCGTGCCTTCGGCAAGCGTATGCTGGAGAACAACATCAAGCCCGAGTACGAGTGCTTCGAGCTGGGCCACATTGACACCATCCTTGGCATGGCCAAGAAGGGTGAGGTGCCTGCCCATCCCATGCAGTTCAACTTCGTGCTGGGCGTCCACGGCTGCACTCCCGCAACCGTGGAGAATCTGGCCTTCTTCGCCAGCAAGATCCCCGCTGGCTCCACCTGGACCGTGTCCGGCGTGGGCCGTTCCGCCTGGACCATGGCCGCAGCGGCCATCGCCATGGGCGGCAACGTCCGTGTGGGCTTCGAGGATAACATCTATCTGGGCAAGGGCCAGAAGGCTGCTTCCAATGGTGAACTGGTGGCCAAGGTCGTCCGCATCGCCAAGGAGCTGGGCCGTGAGATCGCCACTCCCGCTGAGGCTCGTGAGATCCTGAGCCTCAAGCCCCTGAAGTAAAAAACACTCTTTCATTCATACATTTATTTAGGAGGAAAAATATTATGGCAGAGCTGAAAGGCAACAAGTACGGTACTCATCGTGTTATCGAGCCCAAGGGCGTTCTGACCCAGGCTGCTTGGAAGGTCGATAACGATATGTCCAAGGTCTACTCCAACGAGATCGTCTGCGACGTGACCTCCCTGAACATCGACTCCGCTTCCTTCACTCAGATCGCTGAGGCTTGCGGCGGCGACGAGAAGAAGATCGGCGAGATGATCCTGGGCATCGTTGCTGAGCGTGGTAAGCAGCAGAACCCCGTGACCGGTTCCGGCGGTATGTTCAAGGGCGTTGTCTCCCACATCGGTGAGGATCTGAAGAAGAAGCCCGGCTTCGACCTGAAGGAAGGCGACAAGATCGTCTCCCTGGTGTCCCTGTCCATGACCCCGCTGCGCATCGACAAGATCCTGGCTATCCACAAGGATATCGACCGTGTGGACATCGAGGGCAAGGCCATCCTGTTCGAGTCCGCTCTGTATGCCAAGATGCCTGAGGATATGTCCGAGCCTCTGGCTCTGGCTGCTCTGGACGTGGCCGGCGCTCCCGCTCAGGCCCGCAAGCTGCCCCACGAGGGTGACAGCGTCCTGATTCTGGGCGCCAACGGCAAGTCCGGCGTGCTGTGCGGCTGGGAGGCCATGAAGAAGGTCGGCCCCAAGGGCAAGGTCGTGGGCGTTGTCCGTAACCCCAAGCAGGTTCCCGGTCTGCTGGAGCTGGGCGTGTACACCGACGTGATCGTCGCCGACTGCACCAAGCCCGTTGAGGTCATGGAGGCTGCTCTGGCTGCCAACGACGGCAAGGAGTATGATCTGTCCATCTGCTGCGTGAACATCGAGTCCTGCGAGATGTCCGCCATCCTGCCTGTCCGTGATGACGGCGTGGTGTACTTCTTCTCCATGGCTACCTCCTTCACCAAGGCTGCTCTGGGCGCTGAGGGTATCGGCAAGGATGTCACCATGATCATCGGCAACGGCTACACCAAGAACCACGCCAACATCACTCTGGATGTTCTGCGTGAGAATCCCAAGCTGCGCAAGCTGTTCGACGAGAAGTACTGCTAAACTGCGATGATGTGCTCTACCTACAGGGGCCTTCGGGCTTCCTGTAGGTAAGCATCTTATTCGGAGCCCCCTGCCTTCGGGAGATCCGAACGCTGCGTGCGGCTTGAGGAGGCGGTACGCAGAGTTGAGGAGAAATGGAAAATGCGTGGAGCACCACGCAGGTTAAATAACGGTGTGCAGAGGTCTGGCCCGTTGAGGAGCGGGAAGGACGCTGCTGGCCGGAACAGTCGCCCGTGCGCCCAGTGCGACGGGAAAAGCTAACCGATATTTTTAATATTTGAAGGAGAAAACGAATATGAAGACTCGCAATGGTCTGTTCGCTGACGTTCCCGAAAATCTGTGGAATGACTGGCATTGGCAGGTCGCCAATCGTGCTGAGACGATTGAGGATCTGAAGAAGTACATGAACCTGACCCCCGATGAGGAGGCCGGTGTTGCCAAGACGCTGGGCAAGCTGCGTATGGCAGTTACTCCTTATTACCTGTCCCTGATCGATCTGGATGACCCGTTCGATCCCATCCGTAAGATGGCTATCCCCCGCGCTGAGGAGCTGGAGTATGCCGATTACGAGGATGCCGATCCTCTGCACGAGGATACCGACTCCCCCACCCCCGGCCTGACCCACCGCTATCCCGACCGTGTGCTGCTGCTGATCACTGACCAGTGCTCCATGTACTGCCGTCACTGCACCCGTCGTCGTTTCGCCGGCCAGAATGACTGCGAAGTGCCTATGGCTCAAATCGACAAGTGCATCGACTACGTGGCCGCTCATCCTGAGGTCCGTGACGTGCTGCTGTCCGGCGGTGACTCCCTGATGGTCTCCGACGAGACGCTGGAGTACATCATCAAGCGTGTGCGTGCCATTCCTCACGTGGAGATCGTCCGTCTGGGCTCCCGCACCCCCGTGGTGTGCCCCCAGCGTATCACTCCCGAGCTGTGCGCCATGCTGAAAAAGTATCATCCTGTGTGGCTGAACACTCACTTCAACACGCCCAAGGAGTTCACTCCCGAAGCCGCCAAGGCCTGCGCCATGCTGGCTGATGCCGGTATTCCTCTGGGCAACCAGTCCGTGCTGCTGGCCGGTGTCAACGACTGCTCCCACGTCATGATGGAGCTGGTTCACGGTCTGGTCAAGATGCGTGTACGTCCTTACTACATCTACGCCTGCGATCCTTCTCTGGGTCTGAGCCACTTCCGTACTCCCGTGTCCAAGGGCATCGAGATCATGGAAGCTCTGCGTGGTCATACCTCCGGCTATTGCGTGCCCACCTTCGTGGTCGATGCTCCCGGCGGCGGCGGCAAGACTCCTGTCATGCCCAACTACCTGATCTCCGAGACTCCCCGCAAGGTTATCCTGCGTAACTTCGAGGGCGTTATCACCTCCTACACTCAGCCTGAGCACTATGTTCAGGATTGCCACTGCGATGTCTGCATGGGCAAGAAGAAGGCTGAGAAGACCGGTGTGGCATGGGTCGCCGAGGGCACCAAGCAGCGTTATCTGGAGCCCACCAAGCTGCTGCGTAACGAGCGTCACGTCAAGAAATAAGAGGTAAAAATATGGAAAGCAAACTCGGCTTGAATATGGAGCTGGTCAATCAGGCCCGTCAGTCTGCCGCCAAGGTGGCCGACGACGTTCAGGTCTTTATCGACCAGCACACTACGGTCACCGTTGAGCGTGCCGTCTGCCGTCTGCTGGGTGTCGATGGCGTCAACGATATGGACGTCCCCATGCCCAACGTGGTGGTGGATCATCTGCTGGCAGTTTCCCTGCTCCCTGCAGGCGCTGCTTGGGCTATCGGCAATGCTATGGTAGAGACCGGCAAGGATCCTCAGGCTGTGGCTGAGGCCGTCGACAGTGGTGAGCTGGATCTGTCCAAGGTCCCCGCTCACTCTGACGAGGAGATCCGTGCCGTGATCGACCCCGTGGTTCGTGCAACGGTGGAGCGCATCAACAAAAACGTTGCCAAGCGCAACGCTTACCTGAAGGAGTGGGGCGACAGAGAAGGTCCCTACCTGTACATCATCGTGGCTACCGGTAACATCTACGAGGATATCATCCAGGCCAAGGCCGGCGCCAAGCAGGGCGCAGATATCATCGCCGTGATCCGTACCACCGGTCAGTCCCTGCTGGACTATGTGCCTTACGGCGCTACCACTGAGGGCTTCGGCGGCACTTACGCCACCCAGGAGAACTTCCGCCTGATGCGTGCGGCTCTGGACGAAGTGGGCGAGGAGCAGCACCGCTATATCCGGCTGTGCAACTACTGCTCCGGTCTGTGTATGCCTGAGATCGCTGCCATGGGCGCTCTGGAGCGTCTGGATGTCATGCTGAACGATGCTCTGTACGGCATTCTGTTCCGTGATATCAATATGCAGCGCACCATCGTGGACCAGTTCTTCTCCCGTGTTATCAACGGTTATGCCGGCGTTATCATCAACACCGGTGAGGATAACTATCTGACCACCGACGACGCTATCACCAGCGCTCACACGGTGCTGGCTTCCCAGTTCCTGAACGAAGCCTTCGCCAAGACCGCTGGTATGCGTGAGGAGCAGATGGGTCTGGGCCACGCATTTGAGATGGATCCCGCCGTGGAGGACACCTTCCTGTACGAGCTGGCTCAGGCTCAGATGGCCCGTGAGATCTTCCCCAATGCGCCGCTGAAGTATATGCCCCCCACGAAGTTCATGACCGGCAATATCTTCCGCGGCCAGGTGCAGGACGCCCTGTTCAACATGGTGACCATCCTGACCGGCCAGAAGCTGTGCCTGCTGGGCATGATGACCGAGGCTATCCACACTCCGTTCATGTCCGACCGTGCTCTGTCGATCGAGAATGCTCAGTATATCTTCCGTACCATGAAGGATCTGGGCAGCGAGCTGACCTATAAAGAGAACGGTATCATCCGCAACCGTGCCAACGAGGTGCTGACCAAGGCCACCGATCTGCTGAAGGAGATCGAGAAGCTGGGCCTGTTCACCACCATCGAGAAGGGTATCTTCGCCGATGTTAAGCGTCCCAAGGACGGCGGCAAGGGCCTGGCCGGTGTTGTGGTCAAGGACGACAAATACTTCAACCCCTTCGTTGAGGTCATGAAAGGTAAGGTGGCGGCAGAATGAGCAGCGGACTGTATAATACCCACAAAATCGACTTCGATACCACGCTGGACCTGACCCGCCTGAAGCCCTATGGCGACACCATGAACGACGGCAAGGTGCAGACCAGCTTCACCCTGCCTGTCAAGGACGATGAGCGTGGTGAGGAGGCTGCCCGCCAGATCGCCAAGAAGATGGGTCTGGAAGAGCCCAACGTGGCCTACCACGCCCCTCTGGACAAGGAGTTCACCTTCTACGTGGTGTACGGCAGCTGTGTCCATTCCGTCAACTACGAGGATATCCACGTGATCACCGTGGAGTCCGACGTCATGAGCATGGAGGACACCAACGACTACATCCGTGAGCATATCGGCCGCAAGGTCGTTATGGTGGGTGCTTCCACCGGCACCGACGCCCACACCGTGGGCATCGACGCCATCATGAACCGCAAGGGCTTCGCCGGCCACTACGGCCTGGAGCGTTACGAGATGATCGAGGCTTACAACCTTGGCTCTCAGGTTCCCAATGAGGACTTCATTAAGAAGGCTCTGGAGCTGCACGCCGATGTTCTGCTGGTCTCCCAGACCGTTACGCAGAAGGACGTTCACATCCAGAACCTCACCAACCTCATTGAGCTTCTGGAGGCCGAGGGCCTGCGTGACAAGTTTGTCGTCTGCTGCGGTGGTCCTCGTATCACCCACGAGCTGGCTAAGGAGCTGGGCTATGATGCCGGCTTCGGTGCCGGTAAGTACGCCGACGACGTGGCTTCCTTCGCTGTGACCGAGATGGTCAAGCGGGGCATGAAGTAAATCCAACCTGTGCAGACGGTCATGGGGCATAGTCCCCATGACCGTCTGATGCGGCATAGCGCCGTTTTCCGGTATTTTTTCCTGCACGTTCTCTTGCAATTTTCACCTTCATGTGTTATGATATCAAGGTGTGATAAAATTTTGACGATTTTAGAGAACGAAAATAAACAAGGAGGAACTGAAATGGCAAAGAAACCTGTTATCACTGCCAAAGAGGCAGCGGCAATGATCCCCGATGGCGCCACCATTATGTGCGGCGGCTTCCTGGCCTGCGGTCAGGCCCGGGCGATCGTGAAGGAGCTGGTGGCTCGCGGTACCAAGGATCTGACCCTCATCGCCAACGATATGGCCCGTGCGGTGGGCCCCAAGGGTGAGGAGTTCTTCGGCATTGCCGAGCTGATCCACAATCATCAGGTCAAGCGTGTGATCGCTACCCACGTGGGCATGACTCCCGAGGTGGGCCAGCAGAACACCGAGGGTACTCTGGAGGTCAATCTGCTGCCCCAGGGCACTCTGGCCGAGTGCATCCGTGCCGGCGGCGCCGGTCTGGGCGGCGTCCTGACCCCCGTGGGCGTCGACACTCTGGTGGAGGACAGCCCCTTCTGCCTGGGCCGTCAGACCATCGACGGCAAGGATTATCTGCTGATGAAGCCCATCCACGCCGACTTCGCCCTGCTGGGCACCTACAAGTGCGACGAGTACGGCAACTGCTGGTACAAGGGTACCATGCGGAACTTCAACGTGGTCATGGCTACCGCCGCTGACACCGTTATCGCTGAGACCGAGTATCTGGTTCCCGTGGGCGAGATCGAGCCCGAGAACGTTCATACCTATGGTATGTGCGTGAACTACATCGTGGAAGGAGATAGAAAGTAATGGAAAAGTCCGAGATCAAAGGCTTTATCGCCAAGCGCTGCGCCAAAGAACTGAAGAACGGCGATGTCGTCAATCTGGGCATCGGCCTGCCCACCTTGATCCCCAACTACCTGCCCAAGGATGTGGAGCTGATCATCCACGCTGAGCTGGGTATCGTTTCCGCTGGCGCTACCCCCAAAGAGGGCGACGCCAACTATGATCCCTACCACGTCATCGATGCCGGTGGCGGCGTTGCTTCCGTGGCTTACGGCGGCGGCTTTATCGATTCCGCTACCAATTTCGGCCTGATCCGCGGCGGCCATGTGGACGCCTGCTTCCTGGGCGCTCTGGAGGTGGATGCCCAGGGCAATCTGGCCAACTGGATCATCCCCGGCAAGAAGATGCCCGGCATGGGCGGCGCTATGGACCTGTGCGTGGGTGCTAAGCACTGCATCGTCTGCATGGAGCACACCGCCAAGGGCAACCCCAAGATCTTCGAGAAGTGCCGTCTGCCCCTGACCGCTTCCCACTGCGTCAACAAGATCATCACCGAGATGTGCGTGCTGGAAGTGACCGACAAGGGTCTGCTCATGACCGAGATCAACCCCGAGTTCACCGTGGAGCAGGTGCAGGCCGCTACCGCTGCCCCCATCACTGTCTCTGAGAACCTGAAGAGCATGGTGGACTAAGTCTCCGCATCGGGAACAAAATGTGCAAAAAGACACGGCAGAGTTCTGCCGTGTCTTTTCTCGTGCCGGGGCGTGCTGATACAGGCAAGGAGGGCCGGATATGAAGCTCCGCATCATCGGCGGCAGCGGGAAAACGTATCTGGCCCGGCGGCTGGCACAGGAATATGACATTCCTCATGTGGAGTTGGACGAGCTGCAGTGGGACAGCGGTGCCACGTTGCTGCGGGGTCTGCGGTAGCTCTTGGATTTGTTCACATCCAGCATGGCCTGTACCCGCACCCAATCGCCGCCTGCGATGATGACGGGATGCTTGCCCACCGCCACGATCCATTCCTCCATGGGGCGGATCTGGTTTGCCTTGCCGGGGCGCTGGAGCGAGCGGTTGTACACCATGATGCCGTGCTCACCGTCGAATTCTGTGCGCTCGGCAAAGTCGCCGATGTTGCGGCTGATGCGGTCGAGGCGGTAGACCACGATGGCGGCAAAGGCGATCTTCTGGGAATCCTTCATCATTTTCTTGAACTGCGGGCGCTCCAGGTTGCCGCCGGAAAAGTCCTCGTCCCCGTAGACCAGCACGTTTTCCGCCGCTTCCTCGCCAAAGTGCATGGCGATGTACTGGCGGCACCTCGCATGATTCATTAGGTTGATAGATATATTATATCGGAATATCGGATCGGAATCCGTTTGAAAAGGTACCCAAGGGAAGAATCTGAAAATGTTGTATATCCGGCTCGGCTGGGATGTTTTTGCAGAATAAGCCAATCACACAGCAGCCCTCACGGCATAACCGTGAGGGCTGCTGTGCAGCTATATGTCCTCAGGCTTGGAAATGGCCGCAAAGGACTTTTTTTCATTTTGTTCATCAAGGGAGAGGATGCGCACCTCCAGGCCGGTAATATAATTATCCGGGTGTCCCTCGCAGCACTGATCCACGATATTGGGGGTGATCACACAGTCATCCACCGGCAGCTTCCGGCGGTAAGCTTCACCAAACAGGCGGTCGATGGAGTCCTGAATGGTGAGATACGGTCCGTAGTGATAGCCGCAGAGATAGTCCCCGGCAGGAATATAGGAAACAGGCTGGTCGGCCATCAAATCCGGCAGGCGGCGGGCCTCGTCGGGAGTATCTTCATAGAGATAGGCGCCAAACCATTTTCGCTGTCCCTGATAAAAGCCTACGGTGGGATAGAAGTAAAACAGCTCATGGGTAAAAAGGTTGATTTCCTCGCCGATGTGCAGAAAGGCGCGACGCGGGAAGGTGCGGACATAGAATTTATCCCGCTGGCTGACCGCCTGTTCCCTCTCGATAAACTCCACCTTCTGCTGGATGATTTGGATGGTGGCATTCAGCTCATCGCATTGACGGCGCAGCTGCTGCGCCTGCTGGGAGAGCATTTGCAGGTTATCACGAAGACCGTTGCTGTGGAGAAAAGCCTTGATCTGGGCAAGGGAGTAGTCCAGTCGCCGCAGGTATCGGATCGTGGCCAAGGGATAGACCTGATCGAAATGGTAAAAGCGGCGGTTGTTTTCGCTGTTGCGCACCTGCGGCACCAGCAGACCCTTGGCATCATAATGGCGCAGCAGTTGGACATCCATGTTGAATATGTTGGCAAGCTCCCCGATCGTCAAGAATTCTTTCATAAAACCTCCCATTTTCCCGCTATGTAACGCTAGGATTTTGTAAGAACACTAGAAAATCCAGAAAAATCAAAATTAGGGCTTGAACCTATAACCGTTATAGGTTGTAAGGTAAGTATATCATTTACGAAGCAACTTGACAAGTATCTGGATGGAGGGATCTCATGCAAACCTATTTGAAGAACGGTTACATCGTCTCCATGGATCAGCAGGACACCGTTTTTGACGGTGGCGGCGTGCTGGTGGAGGATGACCGCATTACGGCGGTTGGTAAGGTAGACCCCAGGCTGGTGAAGCCCGACGCAGAGGTCATTGACCTGCAGGGCAAGTATGTACTGCCCGGGTTTGTGAACACTCACGTACACACCTCCCAGCAGATTTCCCGCGGAGTGGGCGATGATGTTGATTTCATCTGCTGGCTTCATGACCGGATGTGGCCCTTTGAGAGCAACATGACGGAGGAGGACTCTTATGTGTCCACGCTGATGACCAGTCTGGAGCTGATCCGCTCCGGCGTGACCTCCTTTGCAGAGCCCGGCGGACAGTTTGTTTCCGGCATGGCCCGCGGTACGGCGGAATCCGGTCTGCGCGGTAAGCTGGCCAAATCTGTGATGGACTGCGGCGAGGGACTGCCGGAAATCTGGCAGCGCACCATGGAGCAGGAACTGGAGCAGCAGGTGGTGGATCTGGAAAAATACCACAACACGGCTGACGGAAGGGTGCAGGTATGGTTCGGCCTGCGCACCATCTTCAACAACACCGATGAGCTGTGCGTCCGCACCAAGGAACTGGCGGATAAATACGGCGTCGGCATCCACATGCATGTGGCTGAGGCCAAGGAGGAAAAAGAATATACCTATGCCCGCTGGGGTGAGGGCACGGTAAAGCATCTGGAGCGGCTGGGCGTGCTGGATAAGAATTTGCTGGCCGTTCACACAGTATGGCTGACGGACGAGGAACTGGAACTATTCAAGAAGCGGGAGGTAAAGATTTCTCACAACCCGGCTTCCGCCATGCGTGTGCTGGGCTTTGCCCGGATCCCGAAGATGCTGGCTATGGGACTGAGGCCCTCCATCGGTACGGACGGCGCGTCTTCCTCCAATCACATGGACATGGTGGACGAGATGTGGCTGACCAGCCTGATCCACAAGGGCTGGCGTCTGGACCCCACGGTCGTTCCCTCACAGGATATTCTGCGGATGGCCACCAAGTGGGGTTCCCGTGCGCTGCTGGACGAAGACCTGTATGGCAGTCTGGAATGCGGCAAGAAGGCGGATCTGATCGTCATTGACCCCCACGGCCCGTCTATGATGCCGGTGAATGACAAAATCGCCGCACTGGTGACGGCCATGCATTCGGCCAACATCCAGTCCACCATGTGTGACGGCAAGTGGCTGATGCGGGACCGGAAGATCCTGACGCTGGACGAGGAGGCCATTCTGAAGGAGGCCTGCGACCGGGCAAAAGCCATCTACAAGCGGGCGGGCATTGAGCTGCCGGATCGCTTCCCGGTGGTGAAGGTTTAAAGGTTTTTACCGGTGCGAGGCACCAGAACATAGAAGAAACAGCAGCAAGCGGAATTTTGTGTTTAGTATGGAGGTACAGCATGAATCAGAAATTACTGTCCGTTGCGAAAGGGGAGACTCCGGCCGATCTGGTGATCCGGAACGGCAAGGTAGTCAATGTTTATTCCGGTGAGATTTACGACGGCGGCGTGGCCATCTGTGGCGACACCATTGCGGCTGTTGGCGATGTGGAATACTGCATCGGTGAAGGCACCCGGGTGGTGGATGCAGAAGGAAAGTATCTGACCCCGGGCTTTTTGGACGGGCATATCCATCCGGAAAGCTCGTCACTGGCAATCCGTCCCTTTGCCGAGGCGGTGCTGGCACACGGCACCACCGGCATCATGACAGACCTGCATGAGGTGGGCGTGGTGTCCGGGTTGGAGGGCATCGAGGCCATCCTGAAAGAGGCGGAGGCCACAGACCTAAAAATTTACTTTGTGGTGCCGTCCCATGTGCCGTTTTCTCCCAATCTGGAAACCAGCGGCGGCCGCTTTAACCCGGAGATCATCCGCAAGGCACTGAAGCGTCCGGATGCGGTGGGCCTGTCCGAGTGTGTTGGCCCCTATATCACGGCGGGCTTCCCCGATTTGCTGGAGTCCTTTGACACAACGCTGTCGATGCCCGGTAAGACGCTGCAGGGCCATCTGCCGGATATGTACGGCCCGGCCATGAGCGCCTGCGTGGCGGCCGGTGTATCCACCGACCACGAGTCCTTCTGCGAAAAGGATGTGTTTGAGCGGCTGCGCAACGGCTGCCACCTGATGATGCGCGAGGGCAGCGCTGCTCGGAATATGCCGGTACTGCTGAAGACCGTGATGGAAAATCATCTGGACACCGCCATGGTCAGCATCGTTACCGACGACCTGCACACGGTGGACCTGCAGGAGCGCGGCCATCTGGACGATTCTCTGCGCACGGCGCTGGGCATGGGGCTGGACTTTGTCAAGGCTATTCAGATGGTTACCGTCAACTGCGCACGGGCGTTCAATCTGGATCGGGAGATCGGCGGACTGGCCCCCGGACGCCGGGCGGACATCAATATTACCACCGGCCCGGAGGATTTCCGCGTGCTGACCACCTTTGCCGGCGGCCGCCAGATCACGGACAACGGCAAGCTGTTGGTACACTATGAGACGGCAGAGCATGAGCCCTGTGTGCTGAACACCATGCACCTGAAGAACCCCATCACGGCAGACAGCTTCAAGATTTATGCCCCTGCAGGCGCCAAGAAGGTGAAGGCGCTGGTGATGGATACGCTGCCCTACATGCCCTTTACCAATCGCCGGGATGTGGAGCTGCCGGTGGTAGACGGCGTGGTGCAGTGCGATGTGGAGCAGGATGTGCTGTACATTGCGCAGGTAGAGCGCCATGGCAAGAACGGAAATGTGGGCAAGGCCTTTATGGGCGGCTTCCATATCCGGGGTGGCGCAATGGCTTCCTCCGTGGGCCACGACAACCACAACATCATTGTCATGGGCGACAGCTTTGAGGACATGGCACTGGCGGTGAACCGCTGCGTGGAGCTGGGCGGCGGACAGGTGATCGTCCGGGACGGCAAGGTGGCCGCCGAGGTGGCGTATCCCATCTGCGGCTTGCTGAGCGACCTGCCGCTGGAGGAACTGGCGGAGAAGAAAAAGGAACTGAACCGGGTGGCTCACGAAATGGGCACGGAAATTGCCATTCCCTTCATGTTCCTCAGCTTTATCTGTCTGGCGGCTATCCCCGCTTACGCCATTACCGACTGCGGATTTATTGATGTGGTGCAGCAGAAGGTGATCGACCCCATTCTGGAGGTCGTGGAATAAAACCGAATTCCCTGAAAAACCGATTTACAAAAGAGCACAGAGAGGAGCAACATGAAAAACGATTTTTTTAAGCTGAAGGACCACGGTACCACCATCCGGCGGGAAGTGCTGGCAGGTATCACCACCTTTATGACCATGGCCTATGTGTTGGCAGTGCAGCCTTCAGCTATCTGTGGCTTTGGCCCCGATCCCTACATCACGGATATAAACGGCATTGTCATCAGCAAGTCGGCGCTGCTGGTGATGTGTGCGCTGGTCAGCGGTATCATCACCCTGTTTATGGGCCTGTATGCCAATTTGCCGCTGGCACTGTCTACCGCTATGGGCAGCAACTTCATTCTTGGCGGGCTGGTCAACAGCGGCACGGTATCCTTCGGCTGGGCCATGGCACTGCTGCTGTGCTCCGGTATCCTGTTCATTCTGGTGACGGTTCTGGGTGTGCGGAAAATGGTGGTGGATCTGCTGCCGAAAAACCTGAAGATCGCCATACCAACCGCCGTGGGCTTCTTTATTGCCTATCTGGGCTTTAAAAACACCGGCCTTGCCACTTTCAGCGACAGCGGTCTGGCTTTGGGCGATTTTACCCAGCCTGCGGTGCTGCTGGCCTTGATCACCCTGGCAGTGATGGGCGTGCTGACGGCCTACAAGGTGCGCGGCGCTATTCTGATCGGCATCATTGTCGGCACCATCATCAGCATTCCTATGGGCGTGTCTACGCTGCCTGCTGCGCTGGTGTCCCTGCCGGATATGAGCGAAATCGGCAATCTGGTGCTGTGCTACGACTTCAAGTCCGTGTTGGCTGACATCCCCGGCGCACTGGTGTGGATCTTCATCCTGTTTACCAGCGACTTCTTTGCTACCTTCGGCGCACTGATCGCCGTGGGCGCCCAGACCAATATGCTGGACGAGAATGGCAACTTCCCCCAGATTGAAAAGCCTTTTCTGGTGGATGCTGTTGGTACCGTGGTGGGCTCCGGCACCGGATGCACCACCATCTCCACCTTCATTGAATCCACCATCGGCGTGGAAGCTGGCGGTCGCACGGGCCTGACGGCGATTGTCAGCGGAGTGCTGTTCCTGGTGTGCATTTTCCTGTCCCCGCTGTTTTTGATGATTCCCACTGCCGTGACCGGCGTGGCGCTGATCTTCGTGGGCTTCTCCATGCTGTCGGGCTTTACGAAGCTGGACTTCTCCGACTTCAAGAGTTGCTTCGGCCCCTTCGTGATGATCCTGTTCGGCACCTTTACCGGCGACATTGCTGCGGCGATCTGCCTGGGCGTGCTGACGGACGTGCTGATCAAGGTGCTGACAGGCGATGCAAAGAAGGTACACCCGGTGCTGTATGTGCTGTGCATCCCGCTGGTGCTGTATTTCATCGTGTAAAAACCGGATAACAACGTAACTTCCCGGTATACCCGGATAAGTAGGTCTGATTGTGCGGAGTAGCGCAGCGTAAGCTGCGCTACTCCGGTTTTTATTTGGATATGTATGCAGAACAGTAATAGATTTAGCAATCATGGGTAGCCTCTCTTACTAATATCCTACAATCATTCTACCGAAATAATTTTTGGCGTTCAAGACCCTGCTTGAAATACCTCTCCCGTGTGGATTTGAAGATTTGCACGCTTCCCTGTTCCCATCGATCAATAGTCCGCCACGTCACGCTGGCGAAGTCCTTTTTGATAACGATACCACCGCCGTTTGTTCCACTGTAATAGTATGGCTTTGCCGATCATGACGGCGATGGCCAGCGCTACCACCGTCAGGGGAAAGACCACCGTATTGGCGGCGTTTCCGTAGGAGCCCAGATAGCTGGCGTTGGCGATGAAGATCTGATCCACGATGTTGTAGAGCGCCCCCACCAGCAGGGAGATGACGCAGGGGATAGCGGTGCATGAGCCGCCCGGCGGGCTCGCTCTCCAGAAATTGTGTGTTGTGTTCCATAGATGTGTCCTCTCTTTCGGCGTGATAAAAATGCGTAAGTCCCGGAAATCCGGACTTACGCATTTCTGCTGCACGATTTGCCTATGGAATTCCGCAAAAAGACGTGCGGCGTTTCTGCAACCGGATTTACGCAGAAACGCCACACGTTGTAAGACGATTATAACAGATGGGGGGAAGTTTTTCAAATGTTTTTGCCGCTGCCCTTACGCCGCCGTATCCCGGCGGAAACGGCGCATGAGGATCAATGCCATGGCAAAACACAGCAGCTCCGAGCAGAGGGGGGCGAACCAGATGCTGCTGCCGCCCCAGAGCGCCGCCAGCAGGAGCAGTGCCCCGGCCTGCAGCACCAGCACCGCCGTCAGGAAGCCGCCCATGAGGATGTTGAAGCCCACCAGCAGATACGATAGAGCGTATCGCCGCAGCGCCCCGGTGGAGGCGGCGTTCAGCAGAGGCTTCTCCGAGCCGAGGAAGATATGTACCAGCTGCGGGGCCAGCAGGAAAATACCGGCAAAGCAGACCGCCGTCATGATGGCTACGGTAATCAGGCCGTACCGCAGCAGCCGGCGGTACTTCTCCGAGTCCTTGCGGCCGTACTGGAAGCTCACCAGCGGCTGGGAGCCCTGAGACACACCCAGCATGATGTTCACCACCAGCGTATTGGTGTAGGCAATGATGGTATAGCTCACCAGCCCGTCGGTGCCGATGCAGCGGAGGATCACATGGTTGAAGAGGAAGATCATCACGCCGTTGCACAACTCCGTGACACCGTCCGCCAGTCCGATGGGGATCAGGCGGCGGTAAATGGAGCCTTCCGGCCGGAAGCGCACCAGATGGAAGGTGGTGTGCTTGCCTAAGAAGTGGGTGATGTAGATGACGCAGGTCAGCAGCTGGCTCAGGCCCGTGGCGAAGGCGGCACCCCATGCGCCCCAATTCAGCACGAAGATGGCCACATAGTCCAGCACGCAGTTGGTGAGGCAGCCGATGCACACCGTGAGAATGGCCAGCATGGGCCGCCCGTCGGTCTTGACCAGGATCTCCAGATTATACGACACGATGAAGCAGATGGCAAAGGGAGCCAGCCCCCTCAGGTACGACATGGTGTAGCCCAGCGTTTCCTCCTCCGCCCCCAGCAGCAGGGCAAAGGGCTCCAGAAAGATCAGCACCAGAGCGGTGATGGTCAGGCCGATGACCACCAGCAGCACCAGATTCTGGGAGAACAGGCGGTTGGCGTGCTCCCGGTTGCCCTGCCCCAGATAGATGGACAGGATGGTACTGGTGCCCACGGCGAAGGTGACGGCGATGGAGAACATGACGTTGGTGAAGGGGACGGCCAGATTCACCGCCGCCATGGCGTAGTCCCCCACGCCCTTGGCCACGAACAGGCCGTCCACGATGGAGTACAGAGAAAAGACCATGAGGGAGGCCACGGTGGCCGAGGAGAAGCGTAGAAACTGTGCCAGCAGACTGCGCTGATCTTGCATTTTCGATGAGATTCCTTTCCATTCAGCGGCGTACCGCATATACCCCGCCGCAGCGGTTGTACCGCCTATTATAGCCGAAATTTTCCTTTCGGTCAAGGGGAGGAGACTGCATCTCACGGCGGAATGCGGTAAAATGCACAGAAGGAGTGGCATATCCATTGGCGATTTTGTACAGACCGGAACGGCGTCCTCCGTTAAGGAGGCGTAAAGGATGCGGAAGAGACGAAAAGAGGGACGCCCTGACGGGCGTCCCTCTCGAGACTGCCGAAAAACCCTTCGGGTTTTTATTGCAGTTGTGTGCGCATAATTTGTGTGCCATAGGCGCACAAATTCCACACTTGCAGCCTGAGAAGTATTTTCTCTCACGCACATGTCGCAAGAGAAAATGATTTTACTTCTTTGCCGCCTGCGGGCGGCAAACTCTGCGAGGCTTTTTTGACACGCTGAAGAGGGACGCCCTGACGGGCGTCCCTCGGTGTAGAAAAAAGTGAACAGCGAAGATACTCAGGAATCCGACTTCCCGGCGAAGATGACACCCAGCGTGATCAGGACGGCACCAATGATGCACATGAGGGAAATTTTCTCCCCCAGCAGCAGCCAGCCCGCCACCACAGTGACGAAGGGAGTGGCATAGAGGTAGTTGTTGGTGATGACCACGCCCAGCCGCTTGAAGGCGATGTTCCAGATGGCGAAGCACACGGCGTTGCCGAACACTCCCAGAAACAGCCAGCTCACCAGAATATTGGGCTGGGTGAACAGGGGCGTCAGGCTGGGCAGGCCGTCCGTCAGCAGCACCAGCGGCAGGGAGGTCAGGAAGGCCCATAGAAACACACGGCGGGTCACAAGGAAGTTGTCGTAGCGCCACGCCGGCGATGGCTACCACGGCGCCGATGTAGACCCACTTGCCCAGCTTCTCCCCCCTGCGGGAGAACAGCTGCGCCAAAATCACCGTTAGGATAGGGGACATGGATACCAGAATACTGACGTTGGCAGCGGAGGTATGGGCCGAGGCGGTATTCTGTAGGAAGAAGTAGAAGCTGCCGCCGGTGATGCCGATGAGGATGAACATCAGCTGCGCTGATCCTTAAGCCGGGGGGACATATCCGACAGCTGCATTTTTACCAGACTGCTGATGTCCTCATAGGGCATATTGGTAATCATGGTGTCCGCCACGGCCTTGAGCACCTCATCATACTTGGTGAGAATGGCGGAGGAGGTAGCCTTGTTGAAGATGGCCTTGATCATGGCCATCTGGTTGCGGCCACGCTGGTTGTCGCCGTCAGAGAAGGAGTAGCGCTCCCGGCAGAAAGCCAGAGCCGCCTGCCCGTCCACGTTGTAGTTCATCCCCTCGGTGAAGGAGAAGTAGTCGTCATAGAGATTACCGTTCTTATCGGGGATCTGCATGACCTTGGTGGTGAAGGTCTGCTCGGAGTAGACGTCTACGCCGCCCAGAGCACGTCGCCGTTTTCATTGGGCATCTCCATGGCGACGGTGGTGAAGTCCACCGGGGAGGTGACATCGATGCCGCCCAGGGCGTCCACGATATCCATAAGGCCGCTGAAATTCACACGGGCGTAGTAGTCGGCCTTCACCCCCAGCAAGGTGTTCAGGGCCTCGATGGGCTCGTCCATGCCCTTATCACTATATACGCTGAAATGGGTCAGCTTATCCATCTCTCCGTTGAAGGGCAGGGGCAGATAGTAGTCACGGGGGATATTCACCAGCAGAATTTTATGGGTGGAGGGGTTCACCACCGCCAGAATGTTGGCATCGCTGCGGGTGTTGAGTAGGGTATCGGAGATGCGCTCGTCGGTGCCGCTGCAATAGACCACGAAAGGCTGACGGGAGATGTTGGCATTCGGGGCGATGGTGTCGGACTCGTGTGTCACGTCGTATGTATAGATCTCACGGGTGCGGGACGTAAAATCCTTGTAACCGTCGGTCTGCTTCAGGGTGGAGACCATGCCTTTGCCCAGAATGACGGCGTCTACTTCCCGGTTGTACAGAGCGTCTGCAAGAGCCGTAGGGGTGTCGTAGGACTTGGTCTTGACCTGCCCCAGTCCCTCCTCCAGATGCGTCAGAAGGGCATCGGTGGTGTCGGTATCCGTCTGAGCCAGATAGCCGTAGGTATAGCCGAAGGTATCACCGATCTCCTGAGCGGAGTCGTTTTCCCGGACCCGCACCACCACGGTCTTGACGCTGCCGGTGCTGGACACACGGGAGAGAGTCTCCAGCACGGCGTTGGTGGCTACGGTGGCGTAGATCATGCCCGCCGACAGTACCAGCGCCACCAGGCCCAGAACAAGCTTCCAGAGCTTGTTGCGCCAGCGGGGCAGTTGGGTCACGGCGAAGAGAACGTTCAGTCCCGCCAGCACCGACAGCAGGAGCAGCGTCAGCTTCTGGGTCAGCACGCCGGTGGTCAGCAGCCGGGCCGCCAGAAAGCCGCTGGAGATCAGCAGCAGGAAGAAGGTGAGTATACCGAACCGATCCGCCCCGGTGCGGCGGCGGGAGGAACCGTAGCCGCCGTAGGAGCGGGAGGAATAATGTCTGGACATAGAGGAAAAACTCCTTTCCGAAAATCAGCAAGGCACGACAGGATAGCCCACCGGCCGAAGGCACATAGTCTCTCTATTATAAAGCGGCGGCGACAGGAAATCCAGTGTAAAAGGTTACAGATTTGTGAACTTTACGGCGAATGCGGCGAATACGGCGGATGTGACGATTTTGTTATCCGGGGATTTCCCGGCGGAAACGGTTGAAGCGGCGGCGGGAGTGTGGTATAATCATCAAAGCGGCCACGGGCCGTTACGGAAAAATAAGCCGCCGCCCCTGCGGAATGGAGGCGGCGTATTTCAGGAGGATCACCATGAAGGCAGCACTGGTCATTATGGCGGCGGGACTGGGTTCCCGCTACGGTGGAAATAAACAGGTGGACGGCGTAGGACCCCAGGGGGAAATGCTGATGGAGTATTCCATCTACGATGCCGTTCGGGCGGGCTTTACCAAGGTGGTGTTCATCATCAAGCCCGATATGCGGGAGCTGATGGATCGCCTGTGGGGGGACCGCACACTTATAACAAAAACAGGAGGGCCGCTGGAGGTCTGCTACGCCATGCAGGACTTCACCAGCATACCGGACTACTACACCATTCCGGCGGGCCGCACCAAGCCCTTCGGCACCGCCCATGCGGTGCTGTGCGCCCGGCCCTATCTCTCCGAGCCCTTCTGCGTCATCAACGCCGACGACTACTACGGCGTGGATGCCTACCGGGCCATGTATGAGGAGCTTCAGCGCCTGCCCCGGCAGGGACGGGCCACCATGGTGGGGTATCTGCTGAAAAACACCGTCAGCGCCAACGGCACCGTATCCCGTGGCGTGTGCCGGGTGGAGGACGGCTGGCTCCGTGGCATCCATGAGACGCTGAAGATCCAGCTGTTCCCGGACGGCTCCATCGCTGATGTGGCGGAGGGCCAGCACCGGGAGCTGGCGCCGGACACGGTGGTGTCCATGAACTTCTGGGGCTTCATGCCCTCCATCTTTCAGGAGCTGGAGGCCTACTTCGACCACTTCCTGCGCTGCGAGGCCGGGGACAACATCAAGGCGGAGTGCCTGCTGCCGGGCATGGTGGGAGACCTGCTGGAGCAGGGACGGCTGGAGGTATCCGTGCTGCACTCGGCAGACCGCTGGTTCGGCATGACGTACCACGAGGACCGGCAGGCGGTGGCGGCGGAGCTGCAGAAGCTCCACGCCGGCGGTGTGTATCCACCCAACCTGCGGGCCTGAGAGGGGAGACCGACACATGAACGACTATTACGATCAGACCCCGGAGCAGCGCCGTCAGCTGCGGGCGCAGCGGAATCGGCGGCGGCAGGCGCAGGTGCGTCGGCGGAAGCTGCTGCTGGGCCTGCTGGTGCTGGCGGTATTGGCTGTGGTGCTGATACTGGTGCTGCGGGGCTGCGGCAAGGATAAGGAACCGGCGCAGCCCACCCCCAGCGAGAATGTGGACAAACCCGACACCCCGGATACCTCCGACACCCCGACGAAGCCATCGGACAAGGAGCCGAACCAGAAGCCTGACGACCAGAAGAGCGGCCAGAAGCAGGAGATCCCGTGGAATCTGACGCTGGTGAACCGGTGGAATCCCCTGCCGGAGGGCTGGACCGTGGACGAGGTGGAGCTCTCCAACGGCTGGGCGGTGGACAGCCGCTGCTACGACGCCCTCCAGCAGATGATGGATGCCTGCCGGGCGGAGGGGCTGTATCCCGTGGTGTGCTCTGCCTACCGGACGCAGGCCATGCAGCAGACCCTCTTTGACCAGATGAAGCAGTCCCTGTTGGATCAGGGATACAGCGATGCCGACGCCGAGACGGAGGCGGGCCGTCAGGTGGCCGTTCCCGGCACCAGCGAGCATCAGCTGGGGCTGGCGGTAGATATCGTGGATCTGGATCACCAGCTGCTGGACGAGAGTCAGGAGCAGACGGCGGTGCAGCAGTGGCTTATGACCAACAGCTGGCGCTACGGTTTCATCCTGCGCTATCCCACCGCCAAGACGGAGACCACCGGCATCATCTATGAGCCGTGGCACTACCGCTATGTAGGGCAGGAGGCCGCTGCGGAGATCTATCAGCAGGGTGTGTGCCTGGAGGAGTATATCGCCGCCAAATACGGCGCTTGACCGGAGGGACGAGGAATGAGATTGAGAAAGTAAGCAGCTCACATTTGTATAAAGGAGTTGCTGATGGATGCATATCGAGGAATATACCACTTATCAGGAGTCGGAGGTGCTGGCTCTGTATGGAAGCGTCGGATGGATTCTGATTCTGATTCTGATTCTGATTCTGGTTTTGGTTCTGCTTGTTCTGCTTCTGCTGATTCTGGTTCTGCTGATTTTGCCGGACATTGAGGCACCTCCTTCCGTATCTGCGATACAGCTTCAGTTTGCCCGAAAGTTTGCCCGAAAAAAAGTTCTGCTTGCCCCCGGCAAGAGAATAGATGGAAGGAGTAAAAATTATGCCGAAACTGAAGACTCACAGCGGCGCCAAGAAGCGCTTCAATCTGACGAAATCCGGCAAGGTCAAGAGAGCTCACGCTTTCAAGAGCCACATCCTCACCAAGAAGGACACCAAGCGTGGCCGTCGCCTGCGGTCCGGCACCTACGCCGACTGCACCAACGAGGCGACCATCCGCAAGATGATCCCCTACAAATAAGAGACGGAATCGTTAGAATAGGAGGCAATTAAGATATGGCACGTGTAAAAGGCGCTATGATGGCGCGTAAAAGAAGAAATAAGACGCTGAAGCTGGCCAAGGGCTACTGGGGCGCTAAGTCCAAGCACTTCAAGATGGCCAATGAGCAGGTCATGAAGTCTCTGACCTACGCCTATGTGGGCCGCCGCCTGAAGAAGCGGGACTTCCGTCAGCTGTGGATCACCCGCATCTCCGCCGCCTGCAAGATCAACGGCATGAACTACTCTACCTTCATGCACGGTCTGAAGGTGGCCGGCATATGCCCCGGCGTTCGCCGCCCTGTGCGACATCGCCAAGAAGGCGTAACTGTCTTAAAAAGCACGTCGCATATGCGGCGTGCTTTTTCCTGTGGCAAAGGGCGGAAATATCTGGTATACTATCAGGGAAACACATCATCGATGGTACCAAGAGAAATGCGGCGGTGCGCCGCACCTTCCGGGAAAATCTCCTCCATGCGCTGGAGGGGCGGTCGCTGGACTGCGTGGTGGTACACCACATGGAGCCGGATCACACGGCGGAGCTGGAGGAGCTGGTGCTGCGCTTCCCGGAGGTGCAGATATTGCAGCGCTATGGCCAAGACCAATATCGTGGGCAAATACGGCTCTCAGGTACAGGCGGTGCTGAAGAAGGCGGCGGAGCTGGACATCGCCATGCTGCTGCCCCTCCACGGCTTTGTGTGGCGGAAGGAGTTGGGGTATCTCCTGCACAAGTACGACCTCTGGAGCCGCTATGAGCCGGAGGAGCGGGGGGTGCTCATCGCCTATGCCTCCGTGTATGGCAACACGGAGAACGCCGCCAACATTCTGGCCTGCCGGCTGTCGGAGCGGGGTGTGAAGGTGCAGATGTTCGATACCTCCGTGACGCCTACCTCTTACATTCTGTCGGCGGCCTTCCGTTACAGCCATCTGGTGTTTGCTGCCACTACCTACAACGCCGGGGTGTTCATCACCATGGAGGAGCTGCTCCATGATATCGCTGCCCACGATCTCCAGAATCGCCGGGTGGTGCTGCTGGAGAACGGCTCCTGGGCCCCGGCCGGCGGCAAGGAGATGCAGAAGATCCTCCAGCCTCTGAAGGGGTGGCAGCAGATGGAGGACACCTTTACCATCCGCTCCGCCCTGCGGGAGGATCAGACCATGCAGCTGGAGCGGCTGGCGGCCACGCTGGCGGCGGACGTACAGGCTGCGGCCCCGGCGGAGGAGAAGCCGGAGGGGCAGCACCGCTATGTGTGCAAGGTCTGCGGCTATGTATACGAGGGGGACTCCCTGCCGGAGGATTATAAATGCCCCCTGTGCGGCGCCGGTGCGGAGTATTTCAAGCAGGAGTCGTAAAGAGCGCTTTTCCCCATGAAAAAACAGCAGGATGGCCATGCCGTCCTGCTGTTTTTATATTATTCCTCGGAAGAAGCTTCCGCCGGAGCAGCCTCCGCAGGTTCCTCCTCCGGCTCCGTCCACGGCTCCATGGTAGCCACGCAGCGGTTGATGTTCTTCCCCAGCTCATAGAACTTGGCCTCGTAGTCCGTCATGACTCCCACGGGGCCGTCGGCGTGGAGGTCACGGGTTACCTCCGACAGGGCGAAGCCGTACTGGGGGATCTCCTCCACGGACCACTGGAACAGCTTGTCGTTGTCCGTCTTAAAGTGGATCTGCCCGCCCATAGGCAGCACCTGCCGGTAGCACTTGAGAAAATTGCCGTGGGTCAGACGGCGGCGCTTCTGGTTGCTCTTGGGCCACGGGTCGCAGAAGTTGATGTACAGCCGGTCCACCTCCGCCGGGGCAAACATATCCGGCAGCAGGGCGGCGTCCCCCACCACGAAGAATACGTTGTGCAGCCCCGCCGCCTGCGCCCGCTCCATGGCCACCACCATGGCGTCCGGCACCTTCTCCACGGCGATGAGCAGAACATCCGGCTCCGCTTGGGCCGTACCCACGGTGAAGCGCCCCTTGCCGCAGCCCAGTTCTACCCGGCCGCATGGCGATGGTATCCGACTACCCAATATACCGGTTTTCCGGCGAAAAAGCAAGAGGGAACGCCGGAAAATCTCTCCCGGCAAGGGAGAGCCGCCGAAGCGACGTTTTCGTAGGACGGCGCATCGAAGAACAGGTGCGGCAAAAAGCTGGAAAAGTACCAAAAAATCCGACGAAATTTGTGACTTCCTCTAAAAAGCAAAAAGCCGGGTGAGAAGTGCTTGATAAATTTTAGACGAACGTCTATAATGGATAAGGTATATGAGAAGGCGCATTTTGCGGGTGAAACACCCCTGTAGAAAGCGCTTTTTCCCATGACGCTGCCGCTGCTTCGGCGGCGGCTGCCACAGTAAGGAGGAACCATTGTGACGAACGTACTGTTGGAGAAAAAAGGTCCATATGCCGTGGCCACCATCCACCGTCCGGAGGCGCTGAACGCCCTGAATTCTCAGGTGCTGGCGGATCTGGCGGAGCTGCTGGACACCGTGGAGGCCGACAAGGAGATCCGTGTACTGGTCATCACCGGTGCCGGGGAGAAAGCCTTCGTGGCGGGGGCCGACATCGGAGAGATGAGCACCCTCACCAAGGCCGAGGGCGAGGCCTTCGGCAAGAAGGGCAACGACGTATTCCGCCGGCTGGAGACGCTGCGTTGTTTTCCGGGCATAGCGCCCGGTGGGCAAACCAAGGACCCTATATATTCTAATTAGGAGGAATCATTATGAAGATCGCTGTTTTTGGTGCAGGTACGATGGGTAGCGGTATCGCTCAGGTGTTCGCCGGCAAGGGCCACACCGTTCTGCTGTATGCTTCCAGCACGGCCAGTGCGCAGCGCCACAAGGATAAGCTGGCTGCTTCCCTGAATAAGCGTGTGGCCAAGGGCAAGATGGCGCAGGAGGCCGCTGACGATCTGATGAGCCGTGTGCTGGTGGAGGAGTTCGAGGCCGCCGCTGACGCCGATCTGGTCATCGAGTGCGTGGCTGAGAACATGGCTGTGAAGAAGGAGCTGCTGGGCCGTCTGGACGCTCTGTGCAAGGACGAGGCCATCTTTGCCTCCAATACCTCCTCTCTGTCCATCACCGAGATGGGTCAGGGTCTGAAGCACCATCTGATCGGTATGCACTTCTTTAACCCCGTGCCTGCCATGAAGCTGGTAGAGGTCATTGCCGGCGGCAATACCCCCGCTGAGCTGGTGGACTACATCAAGAACCTGTCCACCGAGATCGGCAAGACCCCCGTGGTGGTCAACGAGGCCCCCGGCTTTGTGGTCAACAAGATCCTTATCCCCTATTGCAACGAAGGCGTTTGCGTTCTGCAGGAGGGCGTTGCCTCTGCGGAAGATATCGATATTGCCATGCAGCTGGGCTGCAACCACCCCATGGGTCCCCTGCATCTGGGTGACCTCATTGGCTGGGACGTGGTGCTGAATATCATGGATGTGCTGTTCAACGAGACCCACGACAGCAAGTATCGTGCAAACGTATTGATTCGGAAGATGGTTCGCGCCGGCAAGTTGGGCATCAAGTCTGGCGAGGGCTTCTTTAAGTATACCAAGTAAAATTTCGTAAAGGAGAAAAGAGTATGGACTTCCATCTGACTAAGGAACAGCTGCTCGTTCGCAAGATGTACCGCGAATTTGCAGAGAACGAAGTGAAGCCCCTGGCCGCCGAGATCGACGAGGAAGAGCGTTTCCCCATGGAGACCGTCGAGAAGATGGCGAAGCTGGGCATGATGGGCATTTACTTCCCCAAGGAGTATGGCGGCGCCGGCGGCGACGTCCTCTCCTATGCCATGTGCGTGGAGGAGCTGGCCAAGGTCTGCGGCACCACTGCCGTTATCGTTTCCGCTCATACCTCTCTGTGCTGCGCTCCCATTTTCGAGCACGGCACCGAGACTCAGAAGCAAAAGTATCTGCCTGACCTGCTGTCCGGCAAGAAGATCGGTGCGTTCGGCCTGACCGAGCCCGGCGCCGGTACCGACGCTCAGGGCCAGCAGACCACCGCTGTGCTGGACGAGTCCGGCGAGAACTACATCCTCAACGGCTCCAAGTGCTTCATCACCAACGGCAACGTGGCTGATACCTTCGTCATCATCGCCGTCACCGGTAAGACCACCGACAAGCGTGGCCGTGCCATGAAGGAGATCTCCGCCTTCGTGGTGGAAAAGACCGACCCCGGCTTCACTCAGGGTAAGCATGAGAAGAAGATGGGTATCCGCGGCAGCTCCACCTGCGACCTGATTTTCGAGGACTGCGTCATCCCCAAGGACCGTATGCTGGGCAAGAAGGGCCAGGGCTTCAAGATCGCCATGCAGACGCTGGACGGCGGTCGTATCGGTATCGCCTCTCAGGCTCTGGGTCTGGGCGAGGGCGCCGTGGAGGAGGCCATCAAGTACACCAAGGAGCGTGTCCAGTTCGGTAAGCGTATCTCCCAGTTCCAGAACACCCAGTTCCAGCTGGCCGAGATGCACACCCGGATGCAGGCTGCTCAGTTCCTGGTCTACTCCGCTGCCATGAAGAAGCAGAACCACGAGCCCTACTCCATGGATGCCGCCATGGCCAAGCTGTTCGCTGCCGATGCCGCTTCCGACGTGACCCGTCGTGCCGTGCAGCTGTTCGGCGGCTACGGCTACACCCGTGAGTATCCCGTGGAGCGCATGATGCGTGATGCCAAGATCACCGAGATCTATGAGGGCACTTCCGAGGTCCAGCGCATGGTCATCGCCAGCCATCTGGGCGTTAAGTAATTGAGGAGGTATAAGGCAAAATGAAAGTTATTGTTACTGTGAAGCAGGTTCCCGATACCTCCGGTAAGGTGGCTGTGAACCCCGATGGTACTCTGGACCGTGCGTCCATGCAGACCATCATCAACCCCGATGATATGAACGCCGTCGAGGCCGCTCTGGCCCTGAAGGACGAGCTGGGCTGCAAGGTCGTGGCCTTCACCATGGGTCCCCCTCCCGCCGAGGGTATGCTGCGTGAGCTGATGGCCATGGGCGTGGACGAGGGTGTCCTGATTACCGCCCGTGAGTTCGGCGGCTCCGATACTTACGCCACCTCCCAGATCATCGCCGCCGGCATCGACACCTACGGTGTGGATGAGGACGACGTCATTCTGGCCGGCCGTCAGGCCATCGATGGCGATACCGCTCAGGTCGGCCCCCAGATCGCTGAGAAGCTGCATCTGCCTCAGGTCACCTATGCCGGTGAGATCAAGAAGGAGGGCAACACCTTCATCGTCAAGCGTATGCTGGAGGATGGCTACATGACCGTCAAGGTCAACACCCCCTGCATGATCACCTGCATCAAGGAGCTGAATCAGCCCCGTTATCTGTCCGTTGGCGGCGCCTTCGAGGCTTACAGCAAGCCTCTGGTCACCATGACCTACGAGACGCTGAAGGATCACCCCCTGATCGATGCCACCACCATCGGTCTGAAGGGCTCCCCCACCAACATTCTCACCTCCTTTACGCCTCCTCAGAAGGGCGCCGGCATGATGCTTGAGGGCGCCGGCAAGGAGACCACCGACAAGCTGGCTGGCATTCTGGCCGCCAAGCATATCATCTAAGGAAGGAGATAAGAAAATGGCTTTTAATAGTGCTGATACCGCTGCCTTCAAAAACGTCTGGGTTTTCTGCGAGCAGCGTCAGGGCAAGATGATGCCCACTACCTTTGAACTGATCTCCGAGGGCCGGAAGCTGGCTGACGAACTGGGCGTTGAGCTGTGCGGCATTCTGCTGGGCGACAACGTGGACGGCATCGCCAAGGAGCTGGGCGGCTACGGTGCCGACAAGGTCTATGTCTACAACAGCCCCCTGCTGAAGGACTACACCACCGATGCCTACACCAAGGTCATCACCGATGCCGTGGAGGAGATCAAGCCCGAGATCCTGCTGTTCGGCGCTTCCAATATCGGCCGTGATCTGGCCCCCCGCTGCGCTGCTCGTCTGCACACCGGTCTGTGCGCTGACTGCACCCATCTGGACATCGATATGCCCATCTACAAGAACTTCCTGCGTGAGGCTTCCACCCTGCCTGAGGAGCGTATCGAGAAGCTGGGCACCGTGAAGATCAACGGTCAGGATCACGATGTCTCCCGTGACATCAAGATGACCCGTCCCGCTTTCGGCGGCCACCTGATGGCCTCCATCTTCTGCCCCCGCTTCCGCCCCGCCATGGCCACCGTGCGCCCAGGCGTTATGAAGAAGCGTGAGTTCTGCGCCGACTGCGCCGAGAAGGTTGATATCCTGCATCCCGCTTTCGAGCTGTCTGCCAGCGACATCAAGACCGAGGTCGTGGAGACCGTCAAGGCTGCCAAGAAGCTGGTGGACCTGATCGGTGCCGACTTCATCGTGTCCGTGGGCCGTGGCATCAGCAAGGATGTCGAGGGCGGCATCAAGCTGGCTGAGGAGCTGGCTGAGGTCCTGGGCGGCGTCGTGGGCTCCTCCCGTGCCTGCGTGGACGCTGGCTGGATCACCGCTGACCATCAGGTCGGCCAGACCGGCAAGACCGTCCATCCCAAGGTCTACGTCGCTCTGGGTATCTCCGGCGCCATCCAGCACAAGGCTGGTATGCAGGACTCCGAGTGCATCATCGCCGTGAACAAGAACGAGAACGCTCCCATCTTCGAGGTGGCTGACTACGGTATCGTTGGTGACCTGTTCAAGGTCGTTCCCGAGCTGATCGAGTCCATCAAGGCTGCCAAGGCTGCTCAGTAATCGATCCCCTTTACGAATCAAGAAGGGCTGTCCCGCTGTGGGACAGCCCTTCTTTCATTGCTTGAATCATGGTCAGGTGGTGATATGCCAGTAGGTGACGGTATCCTCGATATCCATTTCCACCAGATAACCACCTACTCCGTCAGGGCAGAATATCGTGGGCCAGTTTTGATAGGTGGCAAAGTCGTTGATCACAAGGGGATCGGTCTGCTGCGTATCCGGATAGAGGATATGGGCAGCAAAGGTATCGTCTACATACATACAGCTGCTGCCGCTTCCGGCCAGACGCCACAGGGGCACTGCGGAATCGGCGGCGGATACCTTTCCGTCGCTGATGCGGATCGTCTCATAGGAAAATTTTTGAGTCTCCGGGTCACCCAAACCGCACACCATGTACTCGCCCGTTATGGCAAAGGTCGTGACCTGCTGCGAAAGCTCCTTCTGGTACAGAATACCGGACGCATTGCAGAGGAACGCCGTCCAGTAGGCGTCGTCATTGGCAGAGGCCAAAAAGGCGAATTGCGTACCATTGGTGCAAACGGTCACATCGGACATGGTGTAGTCGGTGAGGTCCAGCACGCTGGAAACGGTACTGCCGTCCACACGATATACGGATATGCCGGTATCTTCTGATTGCAGATACATGGGCTGACCGTTCAGGCAGAACAACGCAGGGACCTGATTATAGGAAGCGGCTTGACCGGAGGCGAGGGTGCTTTTCCCTGTGTCTGTGGAGCGGATCAGAGACCATTTGAGGCCGGAATCCATGGCTTCATAGTCCACGTACAGAACATCGGACCCGTCCAGAACGGCGGAGATGATATAGGCCGGGGAGGAAACAGGAAACTGCTTGGTGGTCCCGTCCGAATAGTTCCAGTAGAGCAGATAATCGGTATGATAAAGGGGGCCGGTCTGAGCCGTGTTGCGATGCCCGACAGCCAACAGGACACTGTTTTCCCCACAGCACTGTATAAGGGTGGCGGCCTCATCCTCGGAAAGCTCCAATGGCGAGGTGAGCCGCTGCACCGTGGGAGCAGGAATCTGTTCCGGCGCCTTGGAGCAGGCGGAGAGGGGAATGGCGCATATCAGGAAATCTTTTCGCCATGCTGAGGCATTTTTCAGAGCTTCAAAAAGCTCTGAAAAATGGTGATCATCATCGTGCAGGACACCCTTCCGGGTTTCCCGCACACACCCTTCCTCCCCGTTGACGAAAGGTTCCCACTTTTTGACAGGCTCAGGGGCCGCCCCTGCGGGGCGCCCCCTCTCTTTTACCACGAAGCTCTCCCGCCTTTCGACTATTCGGATATGGGAGAATATGGAAGATAATAAAGAATCTGCAAAGAAATAAAAATTCATAATTTCATAACACTTCCATAGTGTTCCGGGGGTTGCAATTCCCGAAACGGAGTGCTACAATAGGCGTCGCTTGAAAGATAGAATCCTAAAAAGAGGCGAATTTCCTATGGTAGCTGAAATTGCAGCGTTGGTAATTTTTGTCATTATGTTCCTGCTGATCGTGCTGGACCGCATCCCCCGCCAGTGGGTGACGCTGGGCTGCGGCGCGCTGATGCTGGTGCTGGTATTCGGCATCTGTATGCACGATGGCGGGGCCATCTGGGATACCCTGAACCTGTCCGCCTTCGGCCAGAGCACCTTCTGGTACGGCGCATCGGAGTCCTCCGGCGGCATCAACTGGTCCACCATCGTGTTCATTGCGGGCATGATGGTGATGGTGGAGGGCATGGGCCACGTGGGCATCTTTCGCTGGCTGTGCCTAAAGCTGGCCAAGGCGGTCCATTACCGCACCGTGCCGCTGCTGGTGTGCTTCATGGTCATGGCAGCCGTGCTGTCCATGTTCATCGACAGCATCACCGTCATTCTGTTTCTGGCCGCCGTCACGGCGGAGCTGGGCCGCACCCTGCGCTTCGACCCGGTTCCCATGATCCTGGCGGAGATCTTCTGTGCCAATCTGGGCGGCAGTGCCACCATGTGCGGCGATCCCCCCAACATCATCATCGGTACCTCGCTGGGTCTGACCTTCTTCGATTTCCTCACCAACACCGGGGTCATCGTGCTGATCTGTCTGGTGGCCACAGTGCTGTACTTCTACTTCTGCTTCCGCCGCATCCTGCGGGAGAGTGAGAGTCAGCGCCCCACGGATATCACCTATCCAGACGCCGCCTCCGCCATCACGGATCGGCGGGCCTTCATCGCCTGCGGCGCCGTGTTCCTGCTGGTGGTGGTGCTGCTGGTCACCCACGCACAGACGGAGCTGACGGTGGCCACCATCGGCTGCATCGCCGCCGTATTGATGGCGCTGGCCACCCTCTGCACCTCCGGAGGCCATGCGGCAGCGGGGCTGTTTGCCAAGGTGGACTACCGCACGCTGCTGTTCTTCATCGGCCTGTTCGTGGTGGTCAGCGGTTTGGAGGACACGCCGATGAACTTGGGCCGCACACGGGCCGCCAGCAGGATGGCGCTGCCGATATGATTCTGGGGCAGGCGCACCGGCACCGCCACCTTCTTCAGGTGCATCCCGATGAGGGTGCCGCCGATATCCAGACCGGCGTCGGCCCGGATCTCCTCCAGCGCCACCGGATGCCGGAAGCTCTGATAGGCGGCGGTGGCGAAGGAACTGCCCGCCTTGGGCTGGGGCAGCACATTGACGATCTCCGCTCCCGGCACCGCCTCATGCTCCACGATCAGCGCACGGTTCAGGTGCTCGCAGCACTGGGCGGCGATGTAGACGCCCATGGGGGCAAACACGCTGTTGAGTCCGTCGAAAATGGCCTGTGCGATCTGGGGCGTGGACCAGCTGCCTACCTGATGCCCCACCACCTCGCTGGTGCTGCAGCCCACCACCACAATGTGGCCCCGCCGCAGCCGGGCTGCCTCCGCCAGCTGCCGTGCGGCGTCCGCCGCCTCCTGCCGCACCTGTTCCAGCAGGTCGGTGCGCTCTACCTCATGAATGATCCCAGCCATAGCTATCTTCCTTTCCTCGCATGAACGAAAAGCGGCGGATGATCGCTCCGCCGCTTTTCGCAAAAGCAATTCTGCACCTTCAGTGTACCACGTCCGGCGCCATTTTGCAACCGTTCTTACGCCAGCTTTTCCAGCGCCTTACTGCGCTTGAGTACCACCAGCAGCACCAGACCGATGACCATGCCCATAGCACCCTGCACCAGATTGCCGGGGATGCTGGCCGCAGCGCCCCAGCCCTTGCCCAGCAGCAGGGAGGCGTAGCCGAAGTAGCCCAGCACCATGATGGCCTCGCTGACCACGGCGCTGATGACGTAGGAGGCCTTACTCTCCTTCATGGCCTTGACGATGAGGGCCGCCACCAGAGCCATGCAGCCCTTGATAATCAGCGTGCCGGGCGCATAGTGACCGTAGCCGCCCAGCAGATCCACCAGCATGGAGCCGATGCCGCCTGCCGCAGCGCCCCACCACGGGCCGAGGATCCAGCCGCTCAGCAGCACGATGCAGTCACCCAGATTCACATAGCCCTGCATGGGGGAGGGAATCTGCACGATGGAGGTGGCCACATAGGTCAGTGCGGCCATCAGGGCCGCCAGAACCAGTTTCTTGATGTTCGCATCTCTCATGGGAAAAATCTCCTTGCTTTTATGTAATGTCTGTATTATAGTAGAAATTGGTATTATTAAAATGCCCATATCGATATTATCGGATAATACCAGATGGAGGAGCTATGCTGACCTATCCCCTGAGCAAAGAGAGCGGCCGGAGCCTGTATGAGCAGTTATATGAGGGCATCCGCCGGGATATCCTGTCCGGGACGCTGCCGGCCCACCAGCGGCTGCCCTCCAAGCGGGCGCTGGCCCAGCATCTGGAGGTCAGCATCATCACCGTGCAGAATGCCTATGAGCAGCTGGCGGCGGAGGGCTACATCTACTCGCAGGAGAAGCGGGGCTACTACGTTAGCCCCGTGGAGCGCCCCTTACAGGCGGCGGCCCGGCAGCCTGCCCCGCTGCCGCCGGAGCCGGAGCAGAAGACCTATTTTCTGGACCTTGTGACCAATTCCATCGACCGGGCGTATTTTCCCTTTACCGTCTGGGCCCGCCTCATGCGGGAGACGCTGCTGGAGCGGGACAAGGCCCTGCTGCAGGCCGCCCCCTACAACGGGGCGGAGGAGCTGCGCCGAGCCATCAGCGACTATCTGCGCCAGTTCCGTGGCATGAACGTGGACAGCGGCCAGATCATCGTCGGCGCCGGTACGGAGTTTCTGTATTCGCTGCTGATCCAGCTGCTGGGCCGGGAGAAGTGCTACGCCGTGGAGGACCCCGGATACAGCAAAATTGCGGAAATTTACCGCAGCCATCAGGTGAATCTGCGGCAGGTGGGACTGGATGAAAAGGGCCTCTCCACCCGGCTTCTGCGCCGTCAGGAGGCGGATATCGTCCACCTCTCGCCCTCCCACCACTATCCCACGGGCATCGTCATGCCCATCGGACGGCGGCAGGAGCTGCTGCGCTGGGCGGAGGAGCAGGAGGGACGGTGGATACTGGAGGACGACTACGATAGCGAGTTCCGCTTCGTGGGTCGGCCCATCCCCACGCTGTTCTCCATCGACGAGGCCCAGCGGGTCATCTACCTGAACACCTTCTCCAAGACCATCGCCCCCTCCATCCGCATCAGCTACATGATCCTGCCGCCCCGACTCATGGAGGTCTATCGGGAGAAGCTGGGCTTCTACGCCTGCACGGTGTCGGGCTTCGAGCAGTATACTCTGGCCAAATTCATGGCGCAGGGCCGCTATGAGCAGCACCTGAGCCGCATGAAGGCCCGCTACCGCCAGAAGCGGGACGCCGTCATCGCCATGCTGCGCTCCAGCCCGCTGGCAGACCGGGTGGAGATCATGGAGCAAGACGCCGGTCTGCACTTTCTGGTGCGGCTGGATACCCGCCTGCCGGATGCGGCGCTGCGGAGCCGGGCGGCGGAGCAGGGGGTGCGTCTGGCGCTGCTGTCGGACTATTACAGCGTCCCGGAGACAGCGCCCCAGCATATCGTGGTGGTAAACTATTCCGGCATCGACCTGGAGCGTCTGCCGGAGGGACTGCGCCGTCTGGCGCAAGCTTGGGAGGAATAACGATGTACGATGAATTGACCCGTGGCGACGTGCAGAAGATGCAGGAGGAGATCGACTACCGGACGCAGGTGCTGCGCCCCAAGCTCATCGAGGACGTGCAGACGGCACGGGCCTTCGGTGACCTCAGCGAGAACTTCGAGTATAAGTGCGCCAAGCAGGAGAAAAACCGCAACGACAGCCGCATCCGCTACCTGCAGCGGATGATCAAGACCGCCCGCATCATCGACGACCGCTCCGGTCAGGACACGGCGGGCCTCTACGACACCGTGGAGATCTTCATGGAAAACACCGGCAAGAGCCGGAGGATCCAGCTGGTCACCACCCTGCGGCAGGATGCAGTGAAGGGCCTCATCAGCAAGGAGTCCCCGGTAGGGAAGGCCGTGCTGGGCCGCCGGGCCGGGGACCGGGTACAGGTGGATATGGGCGGCGGCCGCAGCTACTGGATCACCATCCGCTCCATCGAAAAAGGCACCGACGACGGCTCCATCCCCATCGGCAGCTTTTGAGCCCCTGTACAGAATACACAGTTTTTGTTGCAGGAAATCGCCTTTTCGTCCATTGTATCCGGAAAATGGCTGTGATAGAATGAGAAAAAAGGAGGTCTGTCCTATGAGAAAGCACCTTTCCCTGATGCTGCTTCTCCTTCTCCTGATCACCTGCACCGCCTGCGGCCAGCGCCAGACAGTACAGCAGATGGCGGCGGACCGCATCACACAGGCCGAGAGTGTTGCTCAGCTTCAGGAGGTCAGCGACCTCATTGTGGTGTTCACACCGGAGCGTCAGGAGAACGTTCTGTCCTATTTCAGTGACGGCAATGTCTCCGGCGGCTATACGAGGACCACCGGCACGGTATCGCAGGTGCTGAAGGGGGAGTCCCCGGAGCAGCTGGTCATCACTGAGGGGTGCTATCTGGTGGACAATGTCCTCTGGACGCAGGGCGGCTACCTCCCCATGCAGGAGGGCGAGTCCTATCTGCTGTTCCTCACCGCCTACGACAGGGACTCCGTCTACGCCGGGATGTACTTCCCCACGGAACTGGAGAAGGGCAAGTATCCCCTGACGGACAAACCCCTTACCGCCTCCGACTCCGCTGATGCGTGGGAGGTATATGTAATCGAGGGAGACGACCTGCACGACTATCAGGACTGGTATCAGCAGATCACCGCCCTGTATCCGGAGCTGTTTTAACGATCCCAAGTCCTCTATATATGATAATGTAAAAGCCCGTCCGGCCCGCATTCAGCGGGCCGGACGGGCTTTCTGAAATTCTACGCTGCTTCTCGGTGCTCTTAGCCCGGAGGCCAGGTCATATCCCGGCCGGACAGCACATGGAAGTGCAGGTGGTGAACGCTCTGCCCCGCCTGCTCCGATGTTGGATACCACCCGGTAGCTTTCCAGTCCCTTCTCCCGGCACAGTCTTGCGATGACCTCGAAGATGTGGGCCACCACGGCGCTGTTGCCGCCATCCACCTCCGCCACGGAGGCGATGTGGGCCTTGGGGATCACCAGAAAATGGGTGGGCGCCTGAGGGGCGATGTCATAAAAGGCATAGCACAGCTCGTCCTCATACACCTTGTTGGAGGGGATCTCCCCACCGGCAATGGCGCAGAACAGGCAATCGTTTTTCATAGGATGCTCCTTTCGTCTCAGCCCAGCTTCTCGGACACGAAATCGTCCACGGAGGCCAGCGCATCGTCCACCTTCAGGGGATCGCTGCCGCCGCCCATGGCGGAATCCGGCTTGCCGCCGCCCTTGCCGCCGCAGATGGCGGACACGTGCCGCACCAGATCACCGGCCTTGATGCCACGGGCCACCGCCTCCTTGCCGCACACGGCCAGGAAGGTGATCTTTTCGCCATTGATGCTGGCGATGACCGCCACGGCCTTGGGGTCCTTATCCCGCAGGAAATCGCCCATGGTCCGCAGCTCAGCGGTGTCCACGCCGTTGCGGGTGGTGGCGAGAACATGGAGGTCCTTCACCGTCTTGGCGGAGGCCAGGAACTGCCGGGCCTCGCCCAGAGACGCCTCGGCCTTGAACTTCTCCAGCGCCTGACGCAGCTGCTTCATCTCGTTGGCCTGCTGTTCCATCCGTTCCAGCAGCCCGGAGGGGGCGGTTTTCAGGAACTGGGCCGCCCGGCTCAGCACGCCCTGACTGCTCTCCATAGCCTTCAGGCTCAGCTTGCCGCAGGTGGCCTCGATGCGGCGCACGCCGGAGGCGACGCTGCTCTCACTCTTGATGCGGAAGGGACCGGCCTTGGCGGTGTTGTCCACATGGGTGCCGCCGCAGAACTCCACGGAGAAGTCGCTCATCTCTACCACCCGGACGGTCTCGCCGTACTTCTCACCGAACATGGCCACGGCGCCCTTCTTTTTGGCCTCCTCGATGGGCAGTATCTCCGTCACCACGGGATAGCCCTCCAGAATGGCGTCGTTCACCAGCTCCTCCACCTGCCGCAGCTCCTCCGGGGAGATGGCCTCAAAGTGGGTGAAGTCGAAGCGCAGGCGATCCGGATCCACCAGAGAGCCCGCCTGATGGACGTGGTCGCCCAGCACCTTCTTCAGCGCCGCATCCAGCAGGTGGGTGGTGCTGTGAGCACGCTGGATGGCCTTGCGGCGCTCCATGTCAATGGCGGCGTGAACGGTGTCTCCCACGTGGAGCACACCCTGTGCCAGATGGCCGTAGTGCATGAACTTGCCGCCCTTGTTTTTCTGTACGTCCGTCACGGTGAACACCACGCCGTCGGCGGTGATGGTGCCGTGGTCGGCCACCTGACCGCCCATCTCGGCGTAGAAGGGGGACTGATCCAGCACCACCACGGCCTCGGCTCCGGCGGCTACCTCTTCCCGCAGCTCCTCATCGGCCACGATGGCCACGATCTTGGCGTCGTATTCGTTGTGGTCATAGCCCACGAATTCCGTGGCCGGCACGTCCTTGCCGAATTCCACACCGGCCCAGCCTAGATCGCCCAGAGCCTTCCGGGCCTCACGGGCTCGCTCCTTCTGCTCCTTCATCAGCTTCTGGAAAGCGCCCTCGTCCACGCTGAGACCCTCATCGGCCGCCATCTCCATGGTCAGGTCGATGGGGAAGCCGAAGGTATCGTACAGCCGGAAGGCGTCGGCGCCGGAGAAAATTTTCTCCAGCTTCTGCTTGTGCTCTGCCAGCAGGTCGGAGAAGATCTTCATGCCGCCGTCGATGGTGCGGCCGAAATTCTCCTCCTCCGTGCGGATGACCTTGGTGATATAGGTCTGCTTTTCCCGCAGATCGGGGTACTGCCCCTCGTTCTCATGAATCACGGTGTCCACCACCTGATACAGGAAGGGATCGTTGACGCCCAGCAGCTTCCCGTGGCGGGCGGCCCGGCGCAGCAGACGCCGCAGCACATAGCCCCGCCCCTCGTTGGAGGGCAGGATGCCGTCGCAGATCATGAAGGTAGCGGAGCGGATGTGGTCGGTGATGACCCGCAGGGACACATCCCGCTTCTCCGTCTCGCCGTAGTGAGCGCCGGTGAGCTCAGACACCTTGTGGGTGATATTCATCACGGTGTCCACGTCGAACAGGCTGTCCACGTTCTGGCACACGCAGGCCAGACGCTCCAGACCCATGCCGGTGTCGATGTTCTTCTGCTTGAGCTCGGTGTAGTTGCCGTGGCCATCGTTGTCGAACTGGGAGAACACGTTGTTCCAGATCTCGATGTACCGGTCGCAGTCGCAGCCCACGGTGCAGCTGGGCTTGCCGCAGCCGTACTCCGGCCCACGGTCATAGTAGATTTCGGAGCAGGGGCCGCAGGGACCGGAGCCGTGCTCCCAGAAGTTGTCCTCCTTGCCGAAGCGGAAGATGCGCTCGGCGGGGATGCCCACCTCCTTGTTCCAGATGTCGAAGGCCTCGTCGTCGTTCAGATAGATGGAGGGGTACAGCCGGTCAGGCTCCAGCCCCACCACCTCAGTCAGGAACTCCCAGCTCCATGCGATGGCCTCATGCTTGAAGTAGTCGCCGAAGGAGAAGTTGCCCAGCATCTCGAAGTAGGTGCCGTGGCGGGCGGTCTTGCCCACGTTCTCAATGTCGCCGGTGCGGATGCACTTCTGACAGGTGCAGACCCGGCGGCGGGGCGGCTCCTCCTCGCCCTTGAACCACGGCTTCATGGGGGTCATGCCGGCGTTGATGAGCAGGATGGACTTGTCGTTCTGCGGCACCAGAGAAAAGCTGGGCAGCCGCAGATGACCTTTGGACTCGAAGAACGACAGGAACATCTCCCGCAGCTCATTAAGCCCGTGATAGGGATGAGACATGATACATTACTCCTTTTGCTTGCAATCGGAATTGCAGAATTTTCTTTTGTGACAGTTCCTGTGACAGACCTCTGTGACTGGATGCCGTCACTCCTCTGCCTGCCAGCTGTCTGCCAGCGTCTGAAGCTCCCGCTCCAGACCGGCGAAGAACTGTGAGATGTGCAGCCCGTCTGCCAGGGCGTGGTTTACAAACAGCGACACCGGCAGGGTAGTGCGTCCATGACTGGTGACAGCCTTGCCCCAGCTGATGCGGGGGTTGGAGTCGTCGGCGCTGACGGCGGGATGCTCCAGCTGGGAATAGTGCAGCCACGGCAGACTGGACACAAAGAAGAAGCTCAAAGCGTCTCCGTTCTCGGTGAGGGTACCCCGTCGAAGTACCTCCTCCTGTCGCCGCTGACCCAGCACTACGAACGACTCATAGGGCAGATCCCCCTCCACCGTGCAGTATACGTATACCCCGTCGGGCTTCATGGCGGTGTAGGAAGGGGGACACCAGTCGTATTCCACCACGCTGCCATCCGCCCGGATGCGGCGGCGCAGCTGGGGAATGGCGTTAGCGGCCCGTACCACGGCATAGAGGAAGCTCAGGAAGAAGGGCCGCCCCTGCCGCCGTGCGGCGAAGTCCGTGATGTCTACCTCCGCCGTGACCCCGGCGAAGGGAAAGAGCATTTGACGGAAATAGGCAAACTGCCCGCTGCGTGGGTCCTTGGTCATGTCGATCAGCTGATAGCTCACAGGCCACCTCCTGTAAAACAGAACTTCGGGGGAAAACCGGAAACACCGGGACGCAGGAGGGCTGCCGAAAAAACAAAAAGCCCCCGCCCACACATAGGGGCGAAGACTTGCTTCACGGTACCACCCTAATTGAACGGCCAAGGCCGCCATCTCGGTCATCCGGTAACGGGGATGGGGCGTGCGGCTCGTCGCCGCCTGCTCGGAAGTGGCTGTCACACCGGCCGGACAAGGGGCTTTCACCGCTTCCCCTCTCGCTTTGGGCGGCACATGGCGGACTCGTTTCGTCAGCGCATTTCACTTCCCCTATTTTACCACAGATCCCGCCGTTGTCAACACAAGAAACGCCGCATTTTTGCGGGATTTTTATGCAGTTTTTCCCTTGCGGAAACGCCGCAGGCTGATATACTAACGAAGGATTATTTTGTCGTTATTTATAGGAGTTATACCATGACGGAACAGAAGCTTCTTCCTATCGATCATTGCCGCCATCTGGCCTTTGCTGCAATAGGCGGCTTTTTCGGCGGTTACGCCCTGCTGTGCCGCGGCGGGATACTGGGCAGTTCCCAGACCATGAACCTGCTGGAGCTGGTCAGCGACGCACTCTTTGGCCGGGGGAGCAGTGTGCTGCTGCATCTGCTGTGTCTGGTGATCTACGTGGTGGGCGTCATGTTCTCCGTCATCGTCCCCCACGTGTTCCATGTGGATATGCGGCGGCTGTCCCCGTGTATCACAGCGGCTGCTGCCATCGCCATGGGCTTTTTCCCGGCGGATATGACTCCGCTGGTGGCACTGTATCCGGTGTTCTTCTCCATGAGCATCCAGTGGAGCACCTTTGCCGGCGCCAGAGGCTTCCAGAGCGCCACGATCTTTAACAGCAACAACACCAAGCAGGCATCTCTGGCGCTGGCCCACTACCTGTGCGAGGGAGAGCGGGAGCAGCTGACAAAGCTGTGGTTCTACGGCTCCACCCTGCTGGCCTTCCACGCCGGAGCCGTCTGGAGTTGGCTGGCGGTGAAGTGGCTGGACGTGCGGGGCGTCTGGGGCGTGCTGCCTCAGCTGGCACTGGCCTACTATCTGGTGCTCCGGGAGGAGCAGGTGGAGCGTGTCCTGACCCCGGCACAGATCCGGGAGCAGGAGGTCCTGGGCGAAGCCGAGGAACTGGTGGAGGAAGCCCAAGAGCTGGTGGAGGAGGAGAAGGAGAACTGATTCTCCCCAACGTGTCTCCACTCGCCGCATTCTGATCAAAACCTGAAAAGGCACGGGGCTGCACCGCAGCCCCGTGCCTTTTTCAAAGCGACGATCGATTTGTCGGAGGCCCCTCACTCCTCCGCCATATCCCGCCGCAGCTGCGCCAGCACCTGAGGTGTATCCACATCCGTCAGTTCCGGAGCCGGGACCTCCCATAAGAGGAGGTCCTCCTCATGGCGGCGGATCACCTGATTGCCGCCGTGATCTCCCTGCAGGGCCAGCAGCTCCGGGAACAGCCGTGCCGGGAACAGGCAGGGGTTCCCCCGGACACCGTCGTGACCCAGCGCAGCGATGTGCTCCGGATGCTCCCGGTAAAAGTCCACCAGCATCCCCACGCTCTCCCGGCGCAGCAGGGGCTGATCCGCCACCTGAAACAGCGCCGCATCCATCTCCGGCAGCTTTCCCAGCCCCAGCGAGATGGTGTGGCTGATGCCCCAGTCCGGGTGCCGGTTGGGTACCGGCACGAAGCCCATGCGGTGGGCCAGCTCCAGCACCTCCGGGTATTGGCTCACCACCACCGTCCGGATGAACCGCTCCGCCGGCACAGCCTCCAGCGCCCGGTGGAACAGCGCCTTGCCCTGTACCTGCACCGCCAGCTTGTTCTCCCCGAAGCGCCGGGCATTTCCCGCCGCCATCACCACGCATCCGATCCGCAGCTGTGCCATGCCGCTCCCTCCTTTGTCCCGTCATTTTCTTACAGTATACCCGGAAATGCCCATTCCAGTCAACCACCGTTATCCTATAATTAGTATTACGAAAAGGACTATGCAAATGACGAATTTTATGCTATGATATCTTAAATTTATAGGTACTTTTGCCGGTAACTCCGGCTATCGCAGCGACGCTGACATAAGGAGGAACACTACATGGCTGAAGTAGGAAAAGCCGAGGTGCGGGTAGACGCCTTTGACAAGGCCACCGGCCGCACCAAATACTACGAGGACCTCATGCCCCGTGATGCGCTGTATGTCCGCATCAAGCACGCCACCATTGCCCACGGCTTCGTCAAGTCGGTGGACACCTCGGCGGCGGAGCAGATCCCCGGCGTGGTGAAGGTGCTGACCTGTTTCGACGTGCCGGAGCACCCGTTCCCCACGGCGGGCCACCCCTGGTCTATGGACCCCGGCCATCAGGACGTGGCGGACCGCCACCTGCTGAACCGGCACGTCCGCTACTACGGCGACGACGTGGCGGTGGTCATTGCAGAAAACGAGGTGGCCGCCATGCAGGGCGTCCGGGCGCTGCAGGTGGAATACGAGGAGCTGCCCTTCGTGCTGGATGTGCAAAAGGCCATGGAGCCCGGCGCTCCCCAGCTCCACGAGGCCTACCCAAACAACATCCTCAAGCACACCGATATGAAGACGGGCGACTATCAGGCCGCCATTCAGGAGCCGGGCCTCATTAAGGTGGAGGGCTGGTATGAGACGCCCACGGTGCAGCATTGCCACATCGAGAACCACGGCTGCTTTGCCTACGAGGAGAACGGCCGTATTACGGTGGTATCCTCTACCCAGATCCCCCATATTATCCGCCGTGTGGTGGGACAGGCGCTGGGCCGCCCGTGGAGCGATATCCGGGTGGTGAAGCCCTATATCGGCGGCGGCTTCGGCAACAAGCAGGACGCCCTCTATGAACCCCTGTGCGCTTGGTGCTCCACGCAAGTCCACGGCCGCTGTGTCCGGGTGGACTGCTCCCGTGAGGAGACCTTCGTCTCCAACCGTGTGCGCCACGCCATCCGATTCCACATCGTCTCGTGGCTCCGCAAGGACGGCACCTTCGCCGCCCGGAAGGTGGAGCTCTACTCCAATCAGGGATCCTATGCCTCCCACGGCCACAGCATCGTGGCCAAGGCCATGGGTTCCTTCTCCCAGCACTATCCCTGTGACAACATGGAGTGCGATGCGTGGACGGTGTTCACCAACCGCCCCGCCGCCGGAGCCATGCGTGGCTACGGAATGCCTCAGGCTTCCTTTGCCGACGAGTCCAACGTGGACGAGTGCGCCAAGGCCGTGGGTATGGACCCGCTGGCCTTCCGGATGCAGAACCTCATGCCCAAGGGCTTCGAGGACGGCTTCTCCCACAACGTCAACTATGAGGATTCCTTCCGCCAGTGTCTGGAGGTTGGTAAGAAGTACATCGACTACGACCGCAAAAAGGCGGAGTTCGCCAAGGAGACCGGCCCCATCCGCCACGGCATCGGCGTGGCCACCTTCTGGTATAACACCGCCGTCTACCCCATCTCGTTGGAGACGTCCTCCAACCGGATGCTGCTGAATCTGGACGGCAGCGTCACCATGCAGTGCGGCGAGACGGAGATCGGACAGGGCGCCGATACCGCTTATGCCCAAATGACCTCCGACGTGGTGGGTCTGGGCGATTACCGTAAGGTCCATGTGGTGTCCTGTCAGGATACCGACATCACGCCTACGGGCTTGGGTGCTTATGCCTCCCGCCAGACGTATGTGGCGGGCTTCTCCATCCGCCAGACGGGCCTGATGCTGAAGGAGAAGATTCTGGATTATGCCACCAAGCTCACCCGTCAGGCGGTGTACAACATGGATATCGTGGACGGCAATATCGTCCGCAACACCGACGGCAAGGTGCTCATGAGCCTGTCGGAGCTGGCTATGCACGCCCAGTATGACCCCGCCGACTCCCAGCACATCACCGCCGAGAGTACTTATACCATCCGCAACAACGCCTATTCCTTCGGCTGCACCTTTGCCGTGGTGGAGGTGGACATCCCCATGTGCAAGGTGACGCTTCAGGAGATCATCAATGTCCACGACTGCGGCAAGCTGGTGAACCCGGCGCTGGCAGAGGCGCAGGTCCACGGCGGTATGTCCATGGCCATTGGCTACGGTCATAACAATCTGCTGGACTACAAGCTCTCCACCATCATGGACCACCCCCATCTGGAGGCGCAGTTCGTGGAGAACGCCGAGCCCACCAGTGCCTTCGGCACCAAGGCCTTGGGCGAGCCCCCGGCCTGCTCCGGTGCGCCCGCCATCCGCAACGCCATCTACAACGCCACCGGCGTGGCCATCGATCAGGACCCCATCACCCCCCACGTCCTCTTCCAGCGCTTCACGGAAGAGGGCCTGATCCGGGACTAAGGAGGAAATACCGCAATGTATGATATGTCAGCGCTCTATCAGGCGGAAAGCGTACAGGACGCCATCCGCCTGCGGCTGGAGCATCCCGAGGCCCAGATCATCGCCGGCGGCACCGACGTGCTGGTGCAGATGCGGGAGGGCAAGCGGGCCGGAAAGGCCCTCATCAGTATTCAGGGCTGCCATGAAATGCGAGGCGTGACGCTGGATGAGGAGGAGAACCTCCGCATCGGCAGCCTCACCACCTTCAGCCATATCACCGCCGATCCCCTGATCCAGCAGTATATCAACGTGCTGGGCGAGGCGGTGGATATGGTGGGTGGCCCTCAGATCCGCAACGCCGGCACCATCGGCGGCAACACCTGCAACGGCGTTACCTCCGCCGACTCCGCCTCCACCCTCCACGCATGGGAGGCCATGGTGGAGATCACCGGCAAAAACGGCGTCCGCCGGGTACCCATTAAGGACTTCTACCTGAAGGCCGGCACCGTGGATCTGCGGGTGGAGGAGGGCGAAATTCAGACCGCCATCCTGATCCCCAAGGCATCCTACGACCGCACCTTCGGCCACTACATCAAGTACGCCATGCGCAACGCCATGGATATCGCCACGCTGGGAACCTCCGTTAACGCCCGGCTCAGCGAGGATAAAAAGACCTTCGACCGGGTGCGGATCGCCTTCGGCGTGGCGGGGCCCGTCCCTATGCGTGCGCCTCACGCCGAGGAGTTTATCAACGGCAAGCCTGTGACGCTGGAGAACATCGAGGGCTTCGGAAAAGCGGTGCTGGAGGACATCCATCCCCGTGACTCGTGGCGGGCCAGCAAGGCATTCCGCTCTCACATCGCCGTGGAGAGCGCCAAGCGGTGTCTCATGGAGTCTGTGAAGCTGGCGGGAGGTGAGCTGTAATGGCAAAGAATCAGTATCAGCTGGTGACCTTCTTCCTCAACGGCAAGGAGGTGGAGCGGATGATAGACGTCCGGGCCTCTCTGACGGATATGCTCCGCAACGACTTCTCCATGACCTCCGTGAAAAAGGGCTGCGAGGTGGGGGAGTGCGGCGCCTGCAACGTCCTCATCGACGGCGAGTGCTATAACTCCTGCCTGTATCTGGCGGTGTGGGCCGAGGGCAAGCATATCACCACGCTGGAGGGTCTCATGGGTCCCAACGGCGAGCTCTCCGACATTCAGCAGGCCTTTATGGAGGAGACCAGCATCCAGTGCGGCTTCTGCATCCCCGGTTTCATCATGACGGCGGTGGAGATCCTGGATCGTGGGGTATACTATACCGATGACCAGCTCCGCAAGCTGCTGTCGGGCCACCTGTGCCGCTGCACCGGATATGAGAATATTTTCAAGGCGGTGAAGAAAACCATGCTCCGCCGGCTGGGCCGTCTGGACGACCCCTTCCTCAACACCTGACCGAGTGCTATCCCAAAACCGGATACCGGTCGATGATTCTGCCGGACACCGGCGGGATACTTGACCGATCCCGATGGGACACCTACCAGACGATGGTCGGACATCGGCGGAATACTTGCCGGATACGGTTGGATGCTTATCGGGCGGCTGCCGGACAGTCCGGTGGACGTCCACCGGACACGAACCGGACGACTCGGTGGACGTATAGTTCCGGCAGAATGGACACGCCCTGACAGGGGAATTTGCCCCGCCGCACGGAGGCATCTGAACCGGCCGCCGAAAGGAAGAAAACTTCCAAATTATGGGAAAAGCCCCGCTTCGCCAGATGGCGAAGCGGGGCTTTGCTGTGTCCCGCAGGAATGGGGGGGCGGGACTTGGCGGAAAAGTGTGAACAGAGCGCAAAGGCTGCGAAAGTTCACATTTTATTCATAATGATATGGTATATTATGTCCCACACTTTAGCGGATGGACGCCGTGAGGAGGGCTTGTATGAAAAAATTCCGGCTGAGGGATTACCTGCCGGTGCTGATCATGGTCCTGTGTGCGGCGATATTCGGCGTGCTGCTGGCTACCGGGGTCATGGATCTGGATACGGTGCCGCAGCTGGTGGCGGACCGGCCTGTGCTGGCGGTGCTGGTGGTGCTGGGACTATATGTGCTGAAGGGCTTTTCCGGCGTGGTGGTATACAATGCGCTGGTGGTCGTGGTGTCCATGGTGCTGCCGCTGCCGGCGGCGCTGGCCGTCAACGGCGTGGGGACGGCGGTGTGCTTATCCATCTCTTACGCCATGGGGCGGTTCACCAAGACGGAGAGTCTGGAGTCGGTGCTGGACCGGCATCCCAAGATCAAGCGCTATTTCAGTGCCACGCAGGAATACAGCTTTGCCATGTGCTTCGCCATCCATATGCTGGGGCTGAACATGGAGGTGCTGGGACTGCTGCTGGGGATGCTGCGGGTGGATTACCTGACGTATCTGGCGGGGTCGTGGCTGGCCATTGCGCCGGGGATGGTTTGTCTGGTCATCGCCGGAAATTCGCTGGATCTCAGTTCGCCGGTGTTTTGGATCTTTCTGGGAATCAACACGGTACTGGTGGTGTGCAGCGTGGTGTACACCCTGCGAAAGCTCCGGGCCGCCAAGGCCAAAGGGGCGGAGCGGGAAGAATAGAGGGCTGCCGAACCGGCTGTGGCTTCGATATGAGCCAAAGATACAGGCGGCTGTTTAGAGGTGTCAGCTGCGCAGGGAGAGCGGCGGCTGGGCGACAGGGAGCGACGATGAAAAGCGGCACCTTTTGCAAGGACTGCCCATGGAATAGAGAAACCCCATAACAGAGACGAATCCCCCGAAGCGGTATGGTCGCTTCAGGGGGTTTTTGGGATTATGGGAGATGCTTCGAGCGGGGAAGTGCCGGAAACAAACGGCGTACCGGAGTTAGGCGGCATACCTGACCGGACGGGGGATATAGGGGCAGACAAGGGATCAGGCAGTATATCCGGGCAGAGTGTACCGGGACATATGAAACACCGGGATCAGGTGATGCCCGGTAATTGGACGGTATACCGGGGTCAGGGGACGGGGCGGAGGGATGGGAGGTCAGATGACGTAGTTGTCGCCCTGCGGGGCGGCCATCAAATCCGCCAAGGTGATGTCGGAGAAATATTTCCGGGTCAGGTCATAGTAGCCCTGCCACACCGAGAGGGTGCGGCACTCCCCGGCCCGCTGGCAGGGGGAGGCATCCGTTTGCAGGCAGGACACCGGGGCCAGCTCGCCCTCCGTCACCCGCAGGATCTCCCACAGGTCGTACTGCTCCGGGTCACGGTTCAGCCGGTAGCCGCCGCCGATGCCGTGGCTGCTGTCCAGCAGGCCGGCGTTTTTCAGGGCGGGCATCAGCTTCTCCACATATTTCAGGGAGATGCTCTGCCGGGCGGCTACGTCCTTGATGGGGGTATAGCCCACGCCCCGATGCTCGGCCAGATCCAGCAGGATCCGAATGGAATAACGTCCTTTGGTGGAAATCATGGTGTATGCCTCCTCATTTATTCAGCCTATTATACCACTAAGCTGGTAGGAAAAGCAAGCGCCGTGACAGTTGTCTTGCGAAAAATTTCGGGGCAGCTTTTCCGGAAAAAGCCCACCGGGGAGCGCAGCGGCTCTCCGGTGGGCGTTGATGATAGGAAAATTATTTGGTGTGGAAATAGAGGATGCCCAGCGTGCGGGGGCCGCAGTGACTGGAGACGGTGCAGCCGGCCCGTGTGTGCAGCTCGTCGCCCAGGAAGAACACGGCCACCGTGCCGGGGCCGCTATGGGAGCCGATGATGGTGCCGATGTCGCACAGGCGGATCTTGCCCTTCAGGTGGGGGAAGCGCTCCTCCAGCGCCGTGATGAGCAGGGCGGCGTCCTCCGGACACCGGGAGTGGCAGACGAAGCAGCGCTGGTCATAGTCCCGGCCGCCCTGAGCGTGCTGCTCCATGACGTTCACGGTGGTCTCCACTGCCTTCTTCTTGCCCCGGACCTTGCTGTAAGCCTTGATGGCGCCCTTATCATCCAGCCGCATGATGGGGCAGATGTTCATGATGGTGGCCACCATGGCCGCTGCGCCGGAGACACGGCCGGTGCGGCGGAACTGGGTCATGTTGGAGGAGAAGAACTGATGGTGGACCTTGTTGCGGTTTTCCAGCACCCACCGAGCCGTCTCCTCCAGCGTGGCGCCGCTGTCCCGCAGGTCCGCCGCCGCATCCACCAGCAGGCCGTAGCCGGAGGAGGAACACAGGGAGTCGATGACCACGAGTTTCTTATCAGGGTACTTCTCCTGCAGGAGCTTGGCCGCCGCCACGGCGTTGTGGACGGAGCCGGACTGGCCGGAGGTGAAGGCGATGTGCAGCAGATCGCCCTTTTCCAGCTGGGCCTCAAAGAAGTCCAGATAGGTGCCGACATTGATCTGGGAGGTCTGGGGCAGCTTGCCCGCCTCCAGAAAACGGTAGAACCGGGGCAGAGCCTCCGGGTCACGGCCCATGTCGTCCACGTACTCCTGCCCGTCCACCACGTAGGTATAAAACAGCACGGGAATGTCTCTGCTCTGCATATAGGAATAGGGAAGGTCCACGGTAGAGCAGCAGCTGAGAGTGAATTTACGTTCCATATGTCTTCCTCCGGTCAACACACAAAATAGGCACACTGACGGGGTATATTGCAACACACTGTCTATTATATCACATTTCGCCGCCGTGTCAACGAAAAGTCCCTGTGGTTTCCCCGTTGCAATCCGGGGCGCAGTCCGATATAATAAAGGTTCAGATCATGATCCCGGAGGCGGCATATGTTCATTCTCACAGAGAAAAATCAGGCGGAGGCGGTGCGGCAGGCGCTGCGGCAGCGGCTGGAGGGAACCGGCGTCACGGTGGCGCATCCCGGCGGGGAGGTGCTGGTGCTGGAGGGAGAGACCTTTCGGCTGGACGGGGAGAGTCTGCGGCTTCTGCCCGGCGTACGGGCGGTACAGCGGCTGACGGAGCCGTATCCGCTGGCGGCTCGGATGGGGCATCCGGAGGACACGGTGGTATCCGTGGGCAAGGCCCGCATCGGGAGGGACTTCTGCCTCATTGCCGGACCTTGTGCCGTGGAGTCGTCGGAGCAGGTGACCTCCATCGCCCGGCAGGTGTCCGCCGCCGGGGCGCAGCTGCTGCGAGGCGGCGCCTTCAAGCCCCGGACCTCCCCCTATACCTTTGGAGGGCTGGGGGCCGAGGGGCTGGAGCTGCTGTGCCGTGCGGGCCGGGAGACGGGCTTGCCGGTGGTGTCGGAGATCACCGATCCCCGGCAGCTGTCGCTGTTTCGGGAGGTGGACGTCTTGCAGGTGGGCGCACGGAATATGCAGAATTTCGAGCTGCTGCGGGAGCTGGGACGGCAGGAGAAGCCGGTGCTGCTGAAGCGCAGCTTCGGGGCCACCGTGACGGAGCTATTGCAGGCGGCGGAATACATCCTTGCCGGCGGCAATGAGCGGGTGATCCTCTGCGAGCGGGGCATCCGCACCTTCGAGACGGACAGCCGGGCCACGCTGGATGTGGCGGGCATTGCCGCCCTGAAGGAGCAGTCCCACCTACCGGTGCTGGCCGATCCCAGCCATGCCGCCGGGAGGCGGGAGCTGGTGACTCCGCTGGCGCTGGCGGCGGCAGCCGCCGGGGCGGACGGACTGATGATCGAGGTCCATGACCGGCCTGCGGAGGCCCTCTCCGATGGACGGCAGGCCCTGACCTGCGGCGAATTTGCCCGGCTGGCCCGACGGGTGCAGGCACTGACGGCCCTGCTGCGGCAGGAGGAATGACAAAAGGTGAAACAGCCCTCACGGCGCTGCCGTGAGGGCTGTTTTTATGCGGAAAAGGACCCGGCGGAAAAGGCGGGTTCAAATCTACCATATCACGCCGAAGGCCGGGATGCAAGAGAAATTTTCTCCGGGAGGGAAATTTCAGAGGACTGCCCCATGCACAGGGGGCGGGAGGGGAAAAATCTTGATGATTCTGCGGGCTTGACGGCGTTTTTCTCCGGCGGTAAAATCGGTGGGTAAAAAAATCAGGGGGCGGAGAAGCGCCCCGCTGTCAAAAGGAGAGGGAGCCATGAAGTACATTTTTGTCACCGGCGGTGTGGTGTCCGGGCTGGGTAAGGGCATCTGCGCCGCATCTCTGGGGCGGCTGCTGAAGCAGTGCGGCCTGCGGGTCAGGAACCAGAAGTTTGACCCGTACCTCAACGTGGATCCCGGCACCATGAGCCCCTATCAGCACGGGGAGGTGTTCGTCACCGATGACGGGGCGGAGACGGATTTGGATCTGGGCCACTATGAGCGGTTCGTGGACGAGGCGCTGGACGCCAACTCCTCCGTCTCCTCCGGGAAAATCTACTGGAGCGTATTGAACCGGGAGCGGCAGGGAGGCTATCTGGGCGGCACGGTGCAGATCATCCCTCACGTCACAGATGAGATCAAAAACCGTATCTATGCCATGGACGACGGGCAGACGGATGTGGTCATCTCCGAAATAGGCGGCACGGTGGGCGACATCGAGAGCCAGCCCTTTCTGGAGGCCATCCGGCAGGTGGCGGCGGAGAAGGGCAAGGAGAACGTGCTGTACATCCATGTGCCGCTGATCGTGTCCATCCCCGGCAGCGGGGAGCTGAAGAGCAAGCCCACCCAGCACTCGGTGAAGGAACTGCTGAGCATCGGTATCCAGCCGGACATTCTGGTGTGCCGCACGGACAGCCCCATCACCGGGGATATCCGGCGGAAGATCGCCCTGTTCTGCAACGTGGAGGAGGACTGCGTCATCCCCAACGTCACGGCCTCCACCCTGTATGAGGTGCCGCTGCTGCTGGAGCGGGAGGGGCTGTGCCGGGTGGCCTGCCGCAAGCTGGGGCTGCCGGTGGTGGAGCCGGACATGGCCCGGTGGCGGGCCATGGTGGAGAAGATCCACGGGGTACACCGCCATGTGACCATTGCGCTGGTGGGGAAGTACACGGGATTGCACGATGCGTATCTCAGCGTGGTGGAGTCCCTATTCCACGCAGGCACCGCCTGCGACGCAGAGGTGTCCATCCGGTGGGTGGACTCCGAGACACTGGTGGCGGAGAACGTGGAGCAGATGCTGGCCGGGTGCGGCGGCGTGCTGGTCCCCGGCGGCTTCGGGAATCGGGGCATCGAGGGGATGATTTTAGCGGCTCAATATGCACGGGAGCATCAGGTGCCGTATCTGGGCATCTGCCTGGGGATGCAGATCGCTGTCATCGAGTTTGCCCGCCATGTGGTGGGCTGGGCCGACGCCCACAGCGCCGAATTCACCGCCATGACGGCCCATCCCGTCATTGACCTGATGTCCGATCAGGTGGGCGTTACCGCCAAGGGCGGTACCATGCGGCTGGGCAAGTACCCCTGCCGGCTGGCGGAGGGGAGTCTGGCCCGGAGGGAGTACGGCACGGAGGATATCTCCGAGCGCCACCGGCATCGGTACGAGTTCAACAACCGCTTCCGCTGCGAGATGGAGGCGGCGGGGCTGCGGCTGTCGGGCCTGTCCCCGGACGGCAGCCTGGTGGAGATCGTGGAGGAGCCTGCCCACCGCTGGTTCGTGGGAGCGCAGTTCCACCCGGAGTTCAAGAGCCGTCCCGACCGGCCGCACCCCCTGTTCCGGGGCTTTGTGCAGGCATCGCTGGAGACGGCGGAATAAGGCGTATCCGAAAAGCGGCAGGAGGAAGTGACCTCCTGCCGCTTTTTGGCGGAGGCCAAGGGTGCGACGGGACAGGGTCTGGAGCGGGAGGGGCGGCTTTTTGTGAAAAAATCCCGGCTGTGCCTTGAAAGACGGAGGGAAATTGTGGCATAATGGAAAAAACAGCATCCATCCGGCGGGAGGTCACACCATGAACAGAAAACGCATCCGACAGATGAACACGGCCCTGCTGCGGCGGCTCACCGGCCGCCCTACGGCGGAGTATTTCAGCGGCCAGCCCCTGCTGGAGCGGCTGGAGAGCGAGAACTACATCCAGCGCTTTGCGCCCCTTTACGACGGCACCCGGCTGCGCTGCGGCGACGTGCTGGAGCTGTGCCGACCGGAGCTGACAGAGCTTTCCGGCGGAGAGCCGGAGGGCGGGTGGCTGCACTTTGCCTATGACTTTGCCCGGCGGCAGCTGTTCCCGGAGAAGGAGGCCCCTGCGGCCTATGACGCCGGGGCGGTGTTTTTCCTGTCACTTTTACAGGTACTTTTTACCGCCGAGCGGGAGAAGCTGCCCTTTGACCCGGCATGGGATTTCGACTTTCTATCGGAGACAGAGGCGGCGGATTGCGCCTGCGGCGCCAGCTATCGACAGATGCTGCGGCAGTGGAAGCGGGAGTACGTCTATGAGATGATGCGGCTGGGGCTGGAGGTGACACCCTACCGCACGCTGGAGCATATCGCCGGGGTGCATCACATCGCATTGACCTGCGGCCGGGCGCTGCGGCGCAGCGGCACGGCGGTGGATCTGGCGCTGGTATCCGGCAGCGCCGCCGGGCACGATCTTGGAAAGTTCGGCTGCCATCCGGGGGAGCGGGTGGCGTATCTGCACTACTACTACACGGATCTGTGGTTCCGCCGCCACCGGCTGACGGACATCGGTCATGTGGCCGCCAACCACTCGGTGTGGGATCTGGAGCCGGAGTATCTGTCGGCGGAGGCGCTGCTGCTGATCTATGCGGACTTCCGGGTGAAGCAGACCCATGACCCCAAGGGCCATGAGATCACCCACATCTCGTCGCTGGCGGAGGCCTTTGACGTGATTTTGAACAAGTTAGACGACGTGGACGGGGAGAAGCGCCGCCGCTACACCAGAGTTTACGCCCGCTTGCAGGACTTCGAGGCGTATATGATCCGCCGGGGAGTGGACGTGACCATGCAGGGGGCGGACACGCAGCCGCTGCCGGAGCAGGCGGTGGCCCTGATGGAGGATGCGGAGGTGCTGGAGTCCCTGACCATGCAGTGTGTGGCCCACAATATGGAGCTGATGAACCGGCTTACCGGGCAGCGGAGCTTTGCCTCCCTGCTGGAGCAGGCCCGTGGCGAGACCAACTGGCGGCGGCTGCGGGCCTATCTGGGGGTGTTCGAGTCCTACTCCCTGTATCTGCACATTCCACAGAAGGTGCAGACGCTGGCCTTTCTCTATGAGCTGCTGATGCACCGTGAGGGGGATATCCGCCGTCAGGCGGCGGCTCTCATGGGAGAGATCATCGCAGGGTTCCACGCAGGCTACGCCAAGGAGCGTCCGGCGGACAGCCGTCCCGACCTGCGGACGGTGACGGATCTGGATCAGTGGAGGCTGTATCTGGAGAAGATCATCTATCCGGATCATAAGCTGATGCCCCAGCACCGGGGGTGGATCCGGTTCACCCTGAAATTCTGCGTGAAGTCCCTGCTCTCCCGCTGCCCCGGACGGGAGGAGCGGTTTCTGGCGCCGGTGCTGGCGTATCTGCGGCGGCCGGAGCAGCTGGACGATCAGGTGGCATTGCAGCTGCTGGATGCGGCGGCGGACCTGCCGCTGGAGCTGTGTACCCGGCCCCAGCTGAATGCACTGCTCCGTGCGGCGGAGGTACTGTCCGGGCGGGAGAGCCTGACGGTGCAGGCGGCGGCCATGCTGCTGCTGGATCACGTCCACACCTCCATGCCCCGGCAGAAGCGGCCTCTGAAAATTTTGCAGGAGATGGATTGCGGCAATATGTCGCTGGCCCTGCTGCGGGAGGATATCTGCGCCGGGGGGCTGCATTTGCAGGAGGCGCAGGTGTCGGATATTTTTCTGGATAACCTCAAGACCGCCACGCCGTGGATCATCAAGCAGGTGAACCTGCGGCTGCTGACGGACGATGCACGGAACGACCACGGCTCGGCCCTACACATCGCCACGCATCTTTCTAACCTCATCAAGGTCAGCGACCGGGTCACGGTGCGCCACGGCGCAGGACTGGCGCTGCTGGAGATCGCTCCCCGGCTGACGGTGGATCAGCGCAATGAGGTCTCCGTGGAGCTGTGCCGGGGGCTGGAGCTGGGGCAGCAGGAGTTCACCAAGTACATTCCCGACTATCTGGGGCGGCTTGCCCTATGGCTGCCGCCGGAGCAGCTGGACGAGTGTCTGGCGGATCTGGGGGTGACTCTCCTGCCGTCAGGAGGACGGGGATGCACTGTCCTTCTACTATCGGGCCTCCATGCTGGGGCGGCTGTACCGATTTTTGACGGCCCAGCGGCTGCGGGGCGGCTTTACCTTTGAAGCGCCACGGCCCATCGCCTTTTTCCCCGGTACCTTCGATCCCTTCACCCTGTCCCACAAGGCCATTGTCCGAACCATCCGGGATCGGGGCTTCGAGGTGCTGCTGGCCATCGATGAGTTCTCGTGGTCCAAGCGCACCCAGCCCTACCGCATCCGGCGGCGCATTGCCGCCATGTCGGTGGCAGACGAGTTCCATGTGCAGATCTTCCCGGAGGACTTCCCGGTGAACATCGCCAACCCGGAGAACCTCCACCGGCTGCGGCAGGCATTCCCCGGGCGGAAGGTGTCCATCGCCGTGGGAAGCGACGTGGTGGCCCACGCCTCCTCCTATCGCAAGCCCGTGGAGCCGGACTCCATCCATACCTTTGACCACATCATCTTCCGCCGGCCCGGTCAGGAGGCCGGGGGCGGCTACGGCGGCATTTACGGCAAGGTACTGGAGCTGACGCTGCCGGAGCCGCTGGAGGAGATCAGCTCCACCCGCATCCGGGAGGCGGTGGACGCCAACCGGGACATCAGCAATCTGGTGGACCCGGCGGTGCAGGAGTTCATCTATCGGAGGGGGCTGTATCTGCGGGAGCCGCAGGACAAGCCCCTGCTGCGGACGGAGGATCTGGATTTTACCGACTATCCCCGGCCGGATGCGTCCATGGAGGCCATGCTGGAGGGGATCTGCCCCGCTGCCATGGTGGAGAAGCTGTGGCAGTGCGGCGACAGTCTCCTGCTGCTGCGCCACGGGATGCAGGGGCAGGTGCTGGGAGCCGTCAGCTACCGGCAGCTGGAGTCCCGTGAGCTGTATGACCGGCTGGGGAGTCTGGAGCTCTCCGGCTATGTGCGGCAGAAGGCCGGGGGTCGGGCGCTGCTCATCAGCGGACTGTGGGTGCCGGACGGCAACCAGCAGCGGGAGCTGGGGCAGCTGCTGCTGACGGAGGTGTTTACCATGGCACTGGGGCGGGAGTATCCCTGCGCCCTGTACGATCCGCTGCCCGGTGCAGAGCACAGCTATGTGCTGAATTTGCTGCGGCGGCAGGGCTTTGTCCCGGCTCCGGTGCCGGGGCGGCCGGTGCTGGAGGTGGATATGCGCTGCCCCATCGTGCTGAGTCACAACGTGGACACCTCCATCAAGGCTCCGCTGGCCTCCATGCCCCGTGTGACGGCGGCGGTGGCCGTCGCCCATCGGCGTTTGCAGGAGGCGCTGACGGAGCTGCAGCCGGGGTCGCTGGTGCTGAGCCTGTCGGCGGGGATCATCTATCACCGGCTGCTCCAGCGCATCACCGCACGCAACGGCGTACCCGCCGAACCGGTGACGCCCCGGCGGCAGGGACCGGATATCTGCGTCCCCTATGGAAAGCTGCTGCGGGGCGTGGCGGTGCCTAACACCGTCACTAAGACCCTGCGTACCGACAAGGTATACGAGGCGGATCTGTCGGACTATGCCATCGAGGCCTACCCGGAGTATTCGCCGCTGCCGGATCAGGTACGGACCATCCGGGCCTTTGACCGGCCCGTCATTCTGGTGGATGATCTGCTCCACGACGGCAAGCGGCTGCGGAGCCTGTCGCCGCTGCTGAAGGAGACGGGGACGCAGGTGGATCTGGTGCTGGTGGGCTATCTAACCGGCATGGGCCGGGATCTGATGGAGGAGCTGGGGTATCCGGTGGAGAGCATCTACTATCTGCCCAATCTGCGGATGCGATTCGTGGAGTCCACCCTGTATCCCTTCATCGGCGGGGACACCGTGCGGCGGCGAGAGCGGCCCACGGAGGGGCTTCAGCCCTCCGTCAACCGCATTTTGCCCTACGCCTCCCCGGAATTTGCCCCCATTGCCCCGGATGTGGCGTGGCGGCTGAGCCTGTGCTGTCTGGAAAACGCAAGGGACATCCTGCTGGCGCTGGAGGCGGAGTATCGCTTCCTCTATGCCCGGAACCTGACGCTGAACCGCCTCAGCGAGGCGGTGATCCTGCCCCTGTATCCGGATAAGGGCGGGTGCATGACCTATGATTTGAGCCGTACCGCCTCCACCTATCTGGAGGAGGACATCGAGCTGCTGAAGCGGGTGCGTCCCGCAGAATAAGGAGGCTAACGTGCGATACTATGACTGCGGCGGCTATCCCCTGTGCAGCCGGGAGGTGCTGGCGCTTCCGGCGCTGCACGCTCTGCCGGAGGCGGGGGAGGTGCTGTTCGGCTTTCACCGCACCCCCGGCGCCGGGCGGGATACCTTCCCGGTGACGGCGCCGTCCCTGCTGACCGCGGAGGAGGGGGTATCGACCCTTGTGACGGCGGAGGAGCCGGAGACAGATCCGGCGCTGGCGGCGGTCATAGCCGCCGGGCGTGTGCGGGCGGTAAATCTGGCCCACCCCCGACAGGAGGAGCTGCTGCCGCCCCTTCGGCGGAGGGAGCGTGTGCGGGTGAACCTGTTGGCGCTGGGCGACGTGGGCAGTACCCTTCTCATGGGGCTGCGGCTGCTGGGAGGCGACGTCATCGACTCCGTCGGCATCTGCGACGTGAGGGAGAACGTTCCCCAGCGGTGGGAGATGGAGCTGAACCAGATCGTCTCACCGGAGGGGGAGAGATTGCCGCCGGTGGAGATCGTCTCACCGGAGGAGGTGTTTGACGGGGATGTGTTCCTGTTCTGCGCCTCCCGGTTCGTGCCGGATACCTCCGTTACCTCCGGGGATGTCCGCATGGCCCAGTATCAGGTGAACCGGGAGCTGGCGGTCCGCTATGCCCGCATGGCCCGGCAGCGGCGCTATGGAGGAATGTTCTGCGTGGTCAGCGATCCGGTGGATCCCCTGTGCCGGGCGGTGCTGGAGGAGAGCAACCGGGACGAAACGGGCCGGTGGGACGGCGGAGGGCTGTTTTCCCATCAGGTGCGGGGCTTCGGACTGGGGGTCATGCAGGCCAGAGCCATGTACTATGCCCGGAAGGAGCCACGGTTTGCCGCCTTTCTGACGGAGGGGCGTACCTACGGCCCCCACGGAGCCGATCTGGTGGCGGCCAACTCCATAGAACACTACGATGACGCACTGTCCCGTGAGCTGACGGAGCGGGTGGTCCAGGCCAATCTGGAGATGCGGCGGCTGGGGTTCAAGCCCTATGTGGCCCCGGCCCTCAGCTCCGGGGCGCTGAGCCTGCTGGCCTGTCTGCGGGGGCAGTGGCACTGCTCGTCCACCTATCTGGATGGGGTGTTTATGGGGGCCAGAAACCGGCTGCTCCCCACGGGGACGGAGCCGGAGCGGCTGCCCCTGCCGGAGGCCTTGCAGGAGCGTTTGAGAGATACCATGGAGCGCCTGCGGGCGATCCGATGAAGAGGAGGGAGCGTGGATGGCACTGACGGTGCTGCTGCCGGAGAATCCATACAGCCGGGAGCTGCTGGCGCTGCTGGGGCCGCTGCTGCCGCCGGACAGCCGGATCCGTGACCCGGACGCAGGGCTGGAGGGGCTGGCCGGACAGCGGCTGCTGTTTGCCTTAGCACTGGACGAGAGCGGATGCAGCGAGAGCGGATATCGGATGCTGATGGCCCTGCGGAGGAGCCGGACGCTGCTGGAGGGCTGCGTAGCGGGGCTGGTGGTGACGGGGCGGGGGGAGCTCTACACCAAGGACGCCGCCCGTGATCTGGTGTTCGCCGCAAATCAGGCGGGCTGCGCCTTTCTGGGACGCCCGCTGGTGGAGGCCACCGGTTCCCTGCGGAACTTCCGGGTGCAGGCCCAGATCGGCGGCACCGATGAGGAGACGGCCTTCCGGGCCGCCGTATCGGAGCTGCTGGAGCGGCTGACGGCGTGGGAGGGGCCTGCCCCCGTGGGACGGGTGCTGGCGCTGCACGCCTCCCAGCGCAGCACCTCCAACACGCTGGCGCTGTGGGAGATGGTGCGCCGATCCCTGCCGCCGGAGGTGCAGGTGCAGGAGATCTGTCTGCGGAACGGGACCATGGCCGACTGCAACGGATGCAGCTACACCGCCTGTATGCACTTCGGGGAGCAGGGCGGGTGCTTCTATGGCGGGCCGATGGTGGAGGAGGTGTATCCGGCGGTGCGCTCCTGCGACACGCTGGTGATGGTCTGCGCCAACTACAACGATGCCCTCTCCGCCAATCTCACCGCCTGCGTCAACCGTCTGACGGCGCTGTTCCGCCAGACCCGGTTCTATGACAAGCGGCTTTACGGGCTGGTGGTGTCCGGTTATTCCGGCGGAGATCTGCTGGCCCGGCAGTTGATCTCCGCCCTGAATATGAACAAGGCCTTCTATCTGCCGCCAAGGTTCTGCCTGCTGGAGACGGCCAATGAGCGGGGAAGTCTGGTGCGCCTGCCGGGGATCCGGGAGAAGGCACAGCGCTTTGCCCGGCAGATGATGGAATAAGGGCCGTCTACGGACGACGGATGGGAAAAGCTGCCCCGCCTGCGATGCAGGCGGGGCAGCTTTTATGCGGGATCGCAGTCCGGCGGGAGCAGGCGGCGCATATCCTCCGGCAGCGGGGCGGTGACATCCAGCCAGCGGCGGGTCACAGGGTGCAGGAGCCGGAGACGGTAGGAGTGCAGCGCCGGACGGGGGATGAGGGCGGGGTCCTCGGTGCCGTAGAGCCAATCCCCGGCCAGCGGGTGGCCCACGGCGGAGAGGTGGAGCCGCAGCTGGTGGGTGCGGCCCGTCTGAGGCAGCAGCCGCAGCAGGGACAGCTCCCCCGGCAGAAGGGTCTCGTAGAGCGTTCGGGCGGGAAGGCCCATAGGGTCCACGGTGCGGCGGAGCAGAGAGCCGGGGTCCCGGCTGATGGGCAGATCGATGGCACCGGAGGAGGGCTGGGGCGTACCCAGACAGATGCCCCGGTACTCCCGGAGGAAGGAATCGGTGTGAAGCGACTCCATGCACAGGCGGTGGATATAGCCGGTTTTGGCCACGGCCATGACGCCGGTGGTGCCACGGTCCAGACGGTTGACGCAGTGGAAGCTGCCGGTGCGGAGGTAGTGGCACACGGCCCCGGCCACGGTGACGGTCTCCTCCGTCAGGGCGGAGGGATGGATGGCGATGCCGGCGGGCTTATTCAGTAGGAGAAGATCCTCGTCCTCCCACAGGATATCCAGCGGATAGGCCACGGGGCGGATGTGGGGGTTTTCCCCCGGCAGGTCGGAGACGTCCGCCGCCAGCACGTCGCCGGCCTCTGTGCGGGCGGAGACGATGACGGGGATACCGTTCAGGGTGATGGCGCCGGGCCGCCATTTCAGTTTGGCCAGAAAGCTGCCGGAGATACGGAGCTGCCGGCGCAGCAGGGTTCGTACCGGCAGGCCGGCCTCCTGCGGGGTAACGGTGTGGGTCAAGAGCCGCATAAAAAACACCTCCTTGGGGATATTTTCAGTCTACCACATTTTCGGGAAATGTGGTAGACTGAACGTACCAATTTACAGAAAACGGGGGATCCCTATGGCATCAAAAGTTTATTGGGCAGATCTGCGGGCGGATTTCCACGAGAATCTCCAGCAGAAGCTGACCCGCCTCATGAAAACCGCCGGGATGGGCGAGATCGATTTCGACCGGAAGTTCGTGGCCATCAAAATGCACTTTGGTGAACCGGGCAATCTGGCCTTCCTGCGGCCCAACTGGGCCAAGACGGTGGCAGATTTCGTGAAGGAGCGGGGCGGCAAGCCCTTCCTCACCGACTGCAACACCCTGTATGTAGGGGGACGGAAGAATGGGCTGGATCATCTGGATACGGCGTGTCTCAACGGCTTCAACCCCATGACCACGGGATGTCAGGTCATCATCGCAGACGGCATCAAGGGCAGCGACGAGGTGGCTGTGCCGGTGGCGGGCGGTGAGCTGGTGAAGGAGGCCAAGATCGGTCGGGCCGTCATGGATGCCGACGTGTTCATTTCCCTGACCCACTTCAAGGGCCATGAGGAGGCGGGCTTCGGCGGGGCGCTGAAGAACATCGGCATGGGCTGCGGCAGCCGGGCCGGGAAGATGGAGCAGCACAACGCCGGAAAGCCCCATGTGGACCATGAACACTGCGTGGGCTGCGGGATGTGTACCAGGATCTGCGCCCACAGCGCCCTGTCCGTTGCGGAGAGGAAGGCCAACATCGACCACAGCCGCTGCGTGGGCTGCGGCCGCTGCATCGCCATCTGTCCCCGGAACGCCATCCAGGTCGACTGGGATGAGACGGTGACGAATCTGAACCGGAAGATCGCAGAGTACTCCAAGGCGGTGGTGGATGGGCGGCCCTGCTTCCATATCTCACTGGTCATCGACGTGTCCCCCAACTGCGACTGTCGCGCCGAGAACGATGCCGCCATTGTTCCCAATGTGGGAATGTTCGCCTCCTTCGACCCGGTGGCACTGGATATGGCCTGTGTGGATGCCGTCAACGCTCAGCCGGTGATGCGGGGTTCTGCGGCCGACGGCGGTGACGCCCATGACCACGACCACTTCCATCGCATCCATCCGGAGACGGATTGGATGAGCTGTCTGGAGCACGCCGAGAAGATCGGCATCGGCACCAGAGCATATGAGCTTATCAAGATCTGAAGAGTGCGATAGACGAAAGCGCCGCCCGGTGGGGCGGCGCTTTTGCTTCGGGAGGGTGTGCTGCTTACGGGCGGCGCACGCTATGGGGCTTTGCGGGTCAGTCCTCATGGGGCTTCGTCTCCTGATAGAGCATATTCCACACCACCTGATAGGCGTGGAGGGTCTGGGGGGAGTGGCAGACCATGGTGACGGACAGCTGCGGATGAAGGCGCAGGAAGTCCGTGATGGCCTTCAGGGCCACATGGGCCGCCTGCATCAGCGGATAGTGGTAGACGCCGGTGCTGATGGAGGGGAAGGCCACCGTGCGGCAGCCGTTCTCCAGCGCCAGCGTCAGGCAGCTGCGGTAGCAGGAGGCCAGTTGGGCGGCCTCGCCGTGATCGCCGCCCCGCCAGATGGGGCCGGGGGTGTGGATGACGTATCGGCAGGGCAGGTCATAGCCGCCGGTGATGCGGGCCTCACCGGTGGGGCAGCCGTTCAGCGTTTTGCACTCGGCCATGAGACCCGGTCCGGCAGCACGGTGGATGGCACCATCCACCCCGGCACCGCCCAGTAGGGAGGTGTTGGCGGCGTTGACGATGGCGTCAGTGTGGAATTGGGTGATGTCACCCTGTACGATGGAGAGATTCATGACGGCCTCCTGAGATGATGTTTGACGTTTTCCGGAGCAAAGGAAATTGCGGCCAAGGAGAAACAATGGACAAAAGGGAGCAGGTCAAACCGATAGACGGGGATTTATCTTCCGGCCAGGGAATTGTCCCACCCCATGCACGATGGTAGGACATGGTATCTTCATCGGCCAGCATCATTTGCCGAAACCACAAGCCCTCATATTTTGGCTCATATAAAGCAAGCGTAATTACTTCCACAAACGCCGATTTGCCGAATGGATATTCAGTATAGCACACACGAACTTCGATCGCAAGTGATCGGCAGGGGGACGTATCCCTTATAAGCTGCATCCTGTTAAGGGACTTTACAAAAATGAACAAAACGTAAAAATCTGACGAATAACTTGGGAAATATTTACAGAGACGGGGAGATATGCTACAATGTGTCTAATAATACAAGACATGGAGGGATGACGGTGAAGAAGTTTGTACCGGTTTATGAGGGGGAGCTGCGCAAGCACAGCATTCAGGTTCCCCGCTGCATCAGCGAGTGCAGCGGCATTCGCATTTTCGGGCGGCGCATCAAGTCGCTGGTGTTTTCCACGGATGTGGCCATTATCAAGAACATCAACGCCGACGCCGTCATCGCCGTGTATCCCTTTACGCCCCAGCCGGCTATCACACAGGCCATTCTGTCGGTGTCGGAGGTGCCGGTGTTTGCCGGGGTGGGGGGTGGCCTCACCAATGGGCAGAGGTCGGCCAGCATCGCCGCCTATGCCGAGCATCAGGGGGCCTTTGGGCTGGTGTGCAACACCTTCATCACCGAGGAGGCCATCCGGGCCATCAAGGAGACGGTGGAGATCCCGCTGGTGTACACGGTGGTGTCGGAGCAGGCGGACGTGGCCGGGAAGCTGGCGGCGGGGGTGGATTTCCTCAATGTGTCCGGGGCGGCCCGGACGCCGGAGATCGTGGCCCATATCCGGGAGCAGTTCCCGGAGGTGCCTATCATTGCCACCGGCGGGCCGACGGACGACACCATCCGGGCTACCATCGAGGCTGGGGCCAATGCCATCACCTACACGCCGCCCACCAGCGCCGAGCTGTTTTCCGAGAGTATGCGGAAATACCGGGGCAGGTTTGCGTAAGAGGCTGCGAAAGAGCAGAAAAATGAAAGGATCAGCACCCACCCGCCAAGCGGGTGGGTGCTGATCTTGTTTCAGCGGGCCAGATATTGGCGGCAGCAGGTCTCGGCATCCTGTGCCAGGCGCTCCTCGTCCACCGTCATGAGATGGCCCTGGGCCACGGTGACACGGCCATGAACCACGGTGTAGTCCACCGGGCCCCGGACGCCTACGGTACCCAGCACAGACTTGGGGTCGAAGCAGGAACCCACCAGCTCCAGACGGCGGCTGTCGATCATAAAGAGGTCGGCGCACTTGCCCACCGCCAGCTGGCCGATATCGTCCCGGCCCAGCAGCCGGGCGCTGCCACGGGTGGCCATTTTCAGCACGTCGTAGCCGGTGGGGGCCCGGCGGCTGGCGTTCAGGCGGTGGAGCAGGAAGGCCACCCGCAGCTCCTCCATAAGGCTGGAGCCGTCGTTGGAGGCGCTGCCGTCCACGGCCAGTCCCACGGGAACGCCCAGCTCCAGCATCTCCGGGATCCGGGCGATGCCGGAGGAGAGCTTCATGTTGCTGATGGGGCAGTGGGCCACGCCGGTGCCGGTTTTGGCCAGCACCCGCAGCTCCTCGTCGTTGAAGTGGATGCCGTGGGCGAACCACACGTCGCTGCCCGTCCAGCCCAAACGCTCCATGTACTCCAGAGGGCGGATGCCCTCCCTCTGGAGCATGAAGTTCTCCTCGTCCTTGGTCTCACACAGGTGGGTGTGCAGCCGCACGCCGTATTGGCGGGCCAGAATGGCGCTCTGGCGCAGCAGCTCCGCCGACACGGAGAAGGGAGAGCAGGGAGCCAGAGCGATGCGGTGCATGGCTCCGTAGGAGGTGTCGTGGTACTTCTCGATGAGCCGGGCGGAGTCCGTCATGATCTCATCCACCGTCTGCACCACGCTGTCCGGCGGTAGGCCGCCGTCCTTGACGCTGAGATCCATGCTGCCACGGGAGGCATACATCCGGATGCCCAGCGTGTCGGCGGCGGCAAACTGGGCGCCGATCAGGTCTCCGGCGTGGGTGGGGAACACATAGTGGTGGTCGAAGCAGGTGGTGCAGCCGTGCTTCATCAGCTCGCCCATGCCGGTGAGGGAGGAGAGACGGATGACGTCCTCGTCCAGATTTTTCCAGATCTCGTAGAGGGTTTTGAGCCAGTCGAACAGCTCCATATTCTGCACCTGCGGGAGGTTGCGGGAGAACACCTGATACAGGTGGTGGTGGGTGTTCACCAGACCGGGGTAGCACAGCATATGGCTGGCGTCGATGGTTCGGTCGGCGGCGACGTCCAGATGGGGGCCAATCTGACGGATGAAGCCGTCCTCGCAGTAGAGGTCCACGTCCTCCAGCAATTGGTCCTTATCGTCGCAGGTCACCAGATAGCGAATGCTGCGGATCAGCAGGCTTGCCATAGATCATTACTCCTTTCAGAAGAATATCCCCCGAAGGATCGGGGGATATTCGGTCGGTTTACCGGTCTTCCCGGAAGTAGTTCAGACCCAGAGAGGTGGGGGGCTGATCCTCCCGCTTTTTCCGCAGGGACACGATAATCAGCACCACCAGCGTCACCACGTAGGGCAGGATCTTATACAGCTGCGTGGGGATGAAGGGAATCGTCAGACGCAGGTACAGGATCATCAGAGCGCCGAACAGCACAGAGCCCCAAATGGCGGACAGAGGACGCCACAGGCAGAAGATCACCAGCGCCACGGCCAGCCAGCCCACGCCGGACAGACCCTCGTGGTTCCATACGCAGCCGGCGATGGTGGTGATGTACACCATGCCGCCCACGGCAGAGATGCCGCCGCCGATGATGGCGCCCAGATAGCGATAGCGGCTGACGTTGATGCCGGCGGCATCGGCAGTAGCCGGGGACTCGCCCACAGAGCGCAGCTGCAGGCCGGTGCGGCTCTTGTTGAGGAACAGGTGCATGACGATGGCCAGCACCACTCCCAAATAGAAGAAGATGCTGTTGCCGAAGAGGATCTTGCCCACGTAGGGGATATCCTGCATGGCCTGAGGGAAGGGGGAGCTGATGAATACGGCCTTCAGGTCATTGCCCACGGCCACGAAGCCGCCCTCACGGATCCGCATGATCTCGCCAATATACTGGCCCACGCCGGTGCCGAAGATGGTCAGCGCCAGACCGGTGACGTTCTGGTTGGCCCGGAGGGTGATGGTCAGGAAGCTGAAGATCAGAGAGGCGATGCCGCCGGCGATGAAGGCGCACAGCAGACCGATGAGCACCGCCAGAAAAGCGCTGGGAGATTCCACGGCCTTTTCGTAGTAGAACACACCGCCAAGGCCGATGGCACCGCCCATGAACATGATGCCCTCCACGCCCAGGTTCAAGCTGCCGGATTTCTCCGTCAGCACTTCGCCCAGCGTACCGAACAGCAGAGGCGTGCCGTAGGTGATGGCGGCCACCACCAATGCGATGAACAGATTCACGGTATTCAGCATGACGCATCCTCCTTACTCTCGGTCTGATCAGACTCCGCAGCGGCGGGGGCGGCGGGAGCCTCCGCCTGCTTGCGGCGGAAGATCATGCGGTAGTTGATGAAGAACTCGCAGCCCAGCATACAGAACAGCAGGATGCCGGTGACGATGTCGCTGATGGAGGTAGGCACCTGCATGGCGGTCTGGAGGGTCTCGGCGCCCTTTTCCAGAATGGCCAGCAGGGCGGAGATGACGATCATGGCGAAGGCGTTCAGCTGGCTCAGCCATGCCACTGTGATGGAGGTAAAGCCCACGCCGTTGGCCACGCCGTCATACAGGGTGTTGTTGGCACCGGAGGCCACGATGAAGCCCACCAGACCGCTGATGGCACCGGAGAGGAACATGGTACGCATCATGACGTGGCCCACGTTCATACCGGCGTAGCGGGCGGTGTTCAGGGAGTCACCGATGACGGCGATCTCGTAGCCGTGCTTGGTGTAGTTCATGTAGAGGTGCATCACCACCACCAGCACCAGCACAATGATCCAGCCGCAGTGGACGCCGAAAACCTCCGGCAGCCAAGCGGACTGATCGAACATGGGGATGATCTGAGAGCCGGGACGACCCTCCCACGGGCCGCCCTGCAGCCAGCGGACCACACCGATGCCTTGAAGAAGGCGGGGATCAGCGCCCAAATGCCGCCGGCCACGGCGCCCGCAGCGCCCATGATGAGCAGCAGCACGGCGCTGGGGACCTTACCGACCCAGTAGAGGGCGAAGTAGGAGGCGGCGATGGCGCCGGCCGTGATCTGGCCCTCGGCGCCGATGTTCCAGAAGCGCATCTTGAAGCATGGAGCGATGGCCAGGGCGCAGCCCAACAGGGGGACGGCGATCTTCACCGTCTGGCGGATGGCGGTCTTTTTGCCCAAAGCGCCGGTGATGATGGTGCCGTAGGCTTTGAAGGGGTTCACACCGGAGATGGCGATGACCAGTGCGCCCAGCAGCAGCGCCAGCAGGATGGAGCCCACACGGATGGCCCACACCGTCCGCTTGTCCATGCCCTCTCGCTTGGCCAGACGGATCAGGGGCGTTTTCATCGAGTTATTCATGAGCGGCTTTCTCCTTTCCGCCGACACGGGTCATCAGCAGGCCTACCTCTTCCTTGGTGGTGGTGCGACCGTCTACGATGCCGCTGACCTTACCGCCGCACAGCACCAGAATACGGTCGCACAGCTCCAGCAACACGTCCAGATCCTCGCCGACGTAAATGACGGCGGAGCCCTGCATCTTCTCCTTGGTGAGGAGGTTATAGATGGTGTAGGAGGTGTTGATATCCAGACCACGCACGGCGTAGGCGGTCATCAGCACGGAGGGGGCGGTGGCGATCTCACGGCCTACCAGCACCTTCTGCACGTTGCCGCCGGACATCCGGCGCACGGGGAAGTCGGTGCTGGGGGTGACCACCTCCAGCTCCTTCCAGACCTGCATGGCCAGCTCGTTGGGGTCCTTGCGGTTGACGAAGATGCCCTTGCCCTTTCGCCAGGAGCGGAGCATCATGTTGTCCGTCATGCCCATGGAGCCAACCAGACCCATGCCCAGACGGTCCTCCGGCACGAAGGCCATGGCCACACCGGCCTTCTTGATCTGCATGGGGGTCTTGCCTACCAGTTCAGAGGCGGGCTTACCCTCCGGAGTGAACTGAATGGAGCCTTCAGCCACGGGATGCAGGCCGGCAATGGCCTCCAGCAGCTCCCGCTGGCCGGAACCGGCGATGCCGGCGATGCCCAGGATCTCGCCGCCCAGAGCGGTGAAGGAGACGTTATCCAACCGCTTTACGCCCTCGCCGTCGTAGCAGGTGATGCCCTTCAGGGTCAGGCGGGGGACGGGAGCGTCGTACTTGGGGCGGTCGATGTTCAGGGTCACGCTGTGGCCCACCATCATGTCCGTCAGAGCCTGCGGATTCGTCTCGGAGGTCTTGACGGTGCCGATGTACTTGCCCTTGCGGAGGACGGCCACCTTGTCGGACAGGGCCATGACCTCGTGGAGCTTGTGGGTGATGATGACGATGGCCTTGCCGTCTGCCTTCATGTTCCGCAGGACGGTGAAGAGCTTCTCCGTCTCCTGCGGGGTCAGCACGGCGGTGGGCTCGTCCAGAATGAGGATATCCGCCCCACGGTACAGGACCTTGACGATCTCCACCGTCTGCTTCTGAGAGACGGACATATCGTAGATCTTCTGAGTGGGGTCGATGTCGAAGCCGTAGCGGTCGCAGATCTCCTTGACCTTGGCGTTGGCGGCCTTGATGTCCAGGCGGCCGCCCTCGTCCAGACCCAACACGATGTTCTCGGCGGCGGTGAACACGTCCACCAGCTTATAGTGCTGATGGATCATGCCGATGCCGTACTGGAAGGAATCCTTGGGGGAGCGGATGGATACGGGCTTCCCCCTCTACCAAGATCTCGCCCTCGTCAGGGAAATAGATGCCGGCCAGCATATTCATCAGGGTGGTCTTACCGCTGCCGTTCTCCCCCAGCAGGGAGAGGATCTCACCACGGTTCAGGGCCAAATTGATGCCATCGTTGGCGACGACGCTGCCGAAACGTTTGGTGATGTTTCTCAGCTCAATGGCGCAAACAGTTTCCAAGGCTGTCATCCTTTCGTTGTGAATTGGGGCGCTGCCGCCCCGGTACGGTTTCCGGACAATATATAATATAAATATGTTATCATAAGCAGCCGAAAAAGTAAATAAAAACTGGGCGTCTGCTATGCAGAAAGTACCGCTGATTTTTTGGAGAAATCAACAAATCGTCAGGAAAACTAAAAATTTTTTAGATACCACCACGAAAAAAGGGTACGGCTGCCTGTGTGCAGCCGTACCCTTTTTCAGTTTACAGCTTGTTGTCCGCTTGGCTGGGGAGGGAGAGGCTTAGTTGCCGTAGGCGGAGTTCAGCCACTCGATCCCGTCGATCTGCAGGGTGAAGTAGGGGGCGGACTGGAAGTAGGACTCGTGGAAAGCGCCGTCGAACACGGCCTCCTCGGCGTCGGGGGTGAAGTCGCCGTCGGTATCCAGAGCGAAAGCGTGGGTGACGGTCTCACCTTTGACGGTGAACTTGCTGGTATCAAAGACCTGCAGAGTGCCGTCCTTCAGAGCCTTCTCCACCTCGGCCACCTTCTCGGCAGTACCCTTAGCGCAGATCTTCTCGTTCAGGGTGGTCATGACCACGGAGCCGTCGGCAATGCCCTTGCACCAGTCCTGATCGATGGTGCCGCCGTTGTAGACGGTCTCGATGGCGTACTCAAAGTAGGGAGCCCAGTCGATGCGGGTGCCGATCAGGGAGGCATCGGGAGCAACGCCGGTCATGTCGTTGTTGTAGCCGGTATGGAAAGCACCCTTGGTCTGAGCCATGGTGGCGGGGGTGGTGTTATCGGAATGCTGGGAGATCATCACGCAGCCGGCATCGCACAGAGCGGAAGCGGCGTTGGCCTCCTCAGTGGCGTCGGACCAGGAGCCCACGAACTGGACCTTCATGGTGACGGAGGGGCAGACGCTCTTGGCGCCCAGATAGTAAGCGGTGAAGCCGGAAATGACCTCAGCGAAGGAGAAGGCGCCCACGTAGCCGATGACAGCCTGCTCGGCGGTGATGTCACCGTTGTCGATCATCTCCTGCAGCTTCATGCCAGCCACCACGCCGGCCACATAGCGGCCCTCGTAGATGTTGGCGAAGGCGTTGTGGGTGTTCTCCAGACCGTCGCTGCGGGAGGCACAGTTGGTGCAGCCGATGAACTGGATGTCCTTGTACTCGCTCTTGCCGGCCACCTTCAGCATGAAGGGCTCATGGCCGTAGGAGTTGTTGATGATGAGCTGGCAGCCTTCCTCGGCGCACTCAATGTTGGCGTTGGTGCAGTCGTCGTTCTCGCCCTTGTTGTACTTGATGACCCACTCCACGTTGATGCCCTTGGCAGCCAGTGCCTCGGTAGCGGCTTCCTTACCGCGGATGAAGTTGTAGGTGTAGCCCTGATCGTTCTCGTCACCGATGCAGATCAGACCGACCTTGATGGTGTTGGTCTTTTTACCATCATCGGGCGTGTCATTGTTGTCCTTGGAGCCGCAGGCCACCAGGCTCAGAGCCATGACCAGCGCAAGGATCAGCGCAAGGATCTTTTTCATTCAATTTTCCTCCTTTAATTGTTGGCAGACGCACATTTGAACCGAACCTGTGCGAATGCTGCGGACAGGGAGAACACCCCTGTCAACTATGCGTTATTATACAGGATTTGCGCCGGGATTTCAACGGGGAATGAGGAAAATCACAAATTTACGGCCACCAGCACAAAGAAAGAGGAGAATTTTTGTGAGAATTTATAATGGGCGGAGAAAAACCCGGAGCGGTGATATGGATCTGCACTGTCAGGAATTGGGCAAACTAATAGGGCGGGGCACATAAGGTGTCCCGCCCTATCAGGAAGGCGATGTGTGTTATAGGTGGACTCTTGTACCTGTCTTACCCTCGATGCCGTGGACACGCCCACAGGCTGCCGGCTGCGCCGGGAGCCATGGATCAGACTGTCAGGACGGCCATCGAGGGGCGGAGGTCATTGCGGTGCAAGGAGCAGAGAGGGAGAAGGTCACAGGTGGACTCTTGTACCGGTCTTGCCCTCGATGCCGTCCTTGGCCTTCTCCAGCAGAGTGATCAGAGCCACACGGCCGGGGGCGGACTCGGCGAAGGACAGGGCTGCCTGCACCTTGGGCAGCATGGAGCCGGGGGCGAACTGGCCCTCTGCGATATACTGCCGGGCCAGCTCCGGGGTCAGGTCACTGAGCCACTGCTGGTCGTGCTTGCCGAAGTTGATGGCCACCTTCTCCACGGCGGTGAGGATGATGAGCATATCGGCGTTCAGCAGCTCCGCCAGCTTGGCAGAGGCGAAGTCCTTGTCGATGACGGCGGGCGTGCCTACCAGACGGCCGTTGCGGCGCACCACGGGGATACCGCCGCCGCCTACGGTGATGACCACGGTGCCGCTGTCCACCAGCGCCCGGACGGTATTCTTCTCGATGACATCCACGGGCTTGGGGGAGGGGACCACCTGACGCCAGCCACGACCGGCGTCCTCCACCATGGTGCAGCCACGCTGGGCCATGATGCGGTCGGCGGCCACCTTGTCATAGAAGGAGCCGATGGGCTTGGTGGGGTGCTGGAAGGCAGGGTCGTTTTCATCCACCAGCACCTGCGTGACTACGGTGGCCACGTCTTTCCGGAGGCCACGGGCGGTCAACTCATTGCCGATGGCATTTTGCAGATGGTAACCGATATAGCCCTGACTCATGGCGCCACACTCCGGGAAGGGCATATCCGACTTGATGGCGCCGGCCTCGGCGGCGGTAGAGAGCCCCAGATTGATCATGCCCACCTGCGGGCCGTTGCCGTGGGCAATGATGACCTCGTTGCCGGCGGCGATGAGGTCCACGATGGGCTTAGCGGTCAGGGACACCAGCTCCAGCTGCTGGGCGGCGGTATTGCCCAGGGCGTTGCCGCCTAAGGCGATGACGATGCGTTTGGACATAGCTGTTACCTCAAAACTTTCCTTAGAGTGAAATAGCGGGAGCCGAGGCCCCCGCTATTAGTTTGCCTGATTTAGAAGGATTTACGCTTACCGTCACCCTCATCCATGGCCATCAGCGTACGAACGGGGTCCTTCACCTGAGACATGAAGATCATAGCGGCGATGATATAGGGCTTGTAGGAGGCCTGCTTGTACAGAGGCACGATGTAGCGGTCGAAGACGGAGTTGTCCACCTCGCCCTCCTCGCAGCTCAGGCCGGTGATATCGGCGGGCAGGCAGTGCATATACAGCGCCTTGCCGTCACGGGTGAGCTTCATCATCTCCTCGGTGCAGGCCCAGTCCTTATGCTCGGCGTTCTGAGCCAGCAGCTTCTTCTCCAACGCATCGATGCCGGCCTGATCGCCCTTGGCGTACAGCTTGGTGCGCTCCTCCATGGCGGCGAAGGGTGCCCAGCTCTTGGGATAGACGATATCGGCATCCCGGAAGGCTTCCTTCATGTCGTTGGTCTTGTGGAACCGGGAGCCGTACTTCTCGCAGTTCTGGCGGGCGATGGCCTCCACCTCCGGCATGACGTCGTAGCCCTCGGGATGAGCCAGCGTCACATCCATGCCAAAGCGGGTGAACAGGCCGATGACGCCCTGAGGCACGGACAGGGGCTTGCCGTAGCTGGGGGAGTAGGCCCAGGTCATGGCCACCTTCTTGCCCTTCAGGTTCTCCACACCGCCGAAGTAGTGGATGACGTGCAGCATATCGGCCATGCACTGGGTGGGGTGATCCACGTCGCACTGGAGGTTCACCAGCGTGGGGCGCTGCTCCAGAATGCCGTCCCGGTAGCCCTCCTCCAGAGCGTCCATAAAGGTCTTCTGATACTTGTGGCCCTCACCGATATACATATCGTCTCGGATGCCGATGACATCGGCCATGAAGGACACCATGTTGGCGGTTTCCCGAACGGTCTCGCCGTGGGCGATCTGAGACTTCTTCTCGTCCAGCACCTGCTCCTCCAGACCCAGCAGATTGCAGGCGGAGGCGAAGGAGAAGCGGGTACGGGTGGAGTTGTCACGGAACAGGGAGATGCCCAGGCCGGAGTCGAAGATGCGGGTGCTCTTGTTGCGCTCCCGCAGATCCCGCAGGGCGTCGGCCACGGTGAAGATGGCGTCGATCTCGTCGTCGGTCTTGTCCCAGGTCCAGTAGAAGTCGGTTTTGTACATATCGTTGATGTGCAGCGTCTCCAGATGACGTGCCAGCTCAAGCGTCTTGCTCATGATAGTTCTCCTTTATATTGTTATGTGTAGTTCAGAGACTTGCTTTACTTGATGTCGTTGCCGGTGAGCTCCTGACGGAAGCTGGTGGCGGAGCCGTCCTTGTTCTCAGGCTTATACAGGCCGGGAACGGCGGCGTACAGAGCAGCGCAGGTCACCAGATCCTGCTTCCAGGTGATCTCATTGGGGGCGTGAGCCTGAGACTCGGCACCGGGGCCGAAGCCTACGCAGGGGATGCCGTAGCGGCCCTGAATGGACACGCCGTTGGTGGAGAAGGTCCACTTATCGGTCAGAGGACGGCCGGTGCGGGTGGACATGGCCTTCTCATCGGCGCCGATGCGCTCGGTACCCCACAGGTTGTGGTAGGCATCCACCAGCGCCTGAACGTGGGGAGCGGACTCCTTGTTGATCCACGTGGGGAAGAAGCACTCGGTTTTGTACACGTGGCCGGTCCATGCGGGACGGTCATACATATACATGGAGACCTTCACGTCCTTGGCGTACTTCTTGCAGGCGGGCAGATCCTCGATCTCCTTCAGGCAGGACTGGTAGGTCTCACCGGCGGTCATGCGGCGGTCGATGGAGATGGCGCAGCTGTCGGCTACGGCGCAGCGGGAGGGAGAGGTGTAGAAGATCTGGCTGGTGGTGCAGGTGCCACGGCCCAGGAAACGGGCATCCTCCCAGTGTTCGGGATTGTACTTGGGATCCAGCATCTTCACCAGACCCTTGATCTCCACGGAGTCGTCGGCGGGATTTTCGTTGAGATCCCGGACGTTCTGGATGACCTCGGCCATCTTGTGGATGGCGTTGTCGCCACGCTCCGGGGCGGAGCCGTGGCAGGACACACCGTGCATATCCACACGGATCTCCATGCGGCCACGGTGGCCACGGTAGATGCCGCCGTCGGTGGGCTCGGTGGAAATGACGAACTCCACCTTGCTGCGGGCATCCTCAGGCCCGTTGAAGTACTCGTTGACGATGGACTGCCAGCACATACCGTCGCAGTCCTCCTCCTGCACGGAGCCTACCACCATGATCTTATAGCCGGCGGGGATGAGCCCCAGATCCTTCATGATCCTGGCGCCGTAGGTGGCGGAGGCCATGCCGCCCTCCTGATCGGAGCCGCCGCGGCCGTAGATGATATCGTCGGTTTCGTAGCCCTGATAGGGGTCGGCCTCCCAGTTGTCCCGGTTGCCGATGCCCACGGTGTCCACGTGGGAGTCCAGAGCGATGATCTTGTCGCCCTCGCCCATCCAGCCGATGACGTTGCCCAGCTTGTCGAACTCGACCTTGTCATAACCCAGAGCCTTCATCTCCTCGGCGATGCGATGCACCACGCCCTTCTCCTCACAGGACTCGGAAGGAATGGCGATCATGTCCCGCAGGAACTTGACCATAGCGGGCTTATAGAAATATACCCTATATTCCTACATCGACGCAAACAAAGACGGAGACAAATGAAACAGGAGGAAAAAACATGATCGATCTGTCCATCAACAAGGTTGGCTTGGAGCATAACATCCGCTTCCTTCGGCTGTCTGGCTCCCCGTCTGGTGACCGGACAGTTTGACGCCACCTATCATCACGCCGTATGGCCCTCCACCGGCAACTACTGCCGTGGCGGCGCCTTCAACTCCAAGCTGCTGGCCTGCGAGTCCGTGGCGATCCTGCCGCAGGATATGTCCCGTGAGCGCTTTGACTGGCTCAAGAGCATCGCCGGTCAGATCATCGCTACCCCCGGCTGCGAGTCCAACGTCAAGGAGATTTTTGATAAGACCTGGGAGCTGAAGAAGGATCCCACTATGATGATCTTCAACCAGTTCGCTGAGATGGGCAACCCCCTGTGGCACTACAACGTTACCGGCTACGCTCTGGCAGACCTGTTCGAGGCCATCAAGAAGCCCGGCCAGAACTTCGCCGGCGCCTGCTTCACCTCCGGCTCCGCCGGCACCATGTCCGCCGGCGATCTGCTGAAGGAGCGCTATCCCCACCTGAAGCTGGCCGTGGGCGAGGCGCTGCAATGCCCCACCATTCTGGATAACGGCTTCGGCGGCCACCGCATCGAGGGCATCGGTGACAAGCACATCCCCTGGATCCACAATGTGAAGAACACCGACATGGCCATCGCCATCGACGACGAGGACTCCCAGCGCCTGCTGCGCCTGTTCAACACCCCGGAGGGCAAGCAGTACATGAAGGACGAGCTGGGCATGAGCGCCGAGGAGATCGAGAAGATGAGCTGGCTGGGCATCTCCGGCATCGCCAACGTGCTGTGCTGCATCAAGATGGCCAAGTACTATGAGCTCACCGAGGACGACGTGGTGGCCACCGTCCTCACCGACTCCGCCGTGATGTACGGCAGCCGCATCGAGGAGCTGAATCAGCAGCACGGTGCCTACAATGCCCACGAGGCCGCTCTGGATCACGCCGTGCATATGCTGGGTCTCAAGACCGACAGTATGCTGGAGCTGACCTACACCGAGCGCAAGCGTGTCCACAACCTGAAGTACTACACTTGGGTGGAGCAGCAGGGTATGGACGTGGAGGACCTGAACGCCCAGTGGTACGACACCAAGAACACTTGGGATGCCGTTCACGCTCAGGCCAAGGAGCTGGATCAGCTGATCTGCGAGTTCAACGAGGCCACCGGCCTGCTGAAGGCTCTGTAAGCGCGAATCACCCCACAAGACGCCGCAGGGGCGGGACCTCCGTCCCGCCCTTGCGTTTTTATTCCTCTTGGGATAGAATGATCTCCTCGGCCTCCTGCATCCCGGCGATCAGAAGCGCTCTGGCCTCCTGATAGCGCTGTTGGTCGATGGCGTCGATGGCATCTGCGGTCCGGGCGCACAGAACAGTGTAGTATGCGGGGAAGTTCTGGCTGCTCTCCAAGCGTTCCACCTCCTTTGGGCCGAGGATCCAAGTCCCCCGGCGTATGGTTTTCGACCATTTTATCGCACGGCATTACAAAATGCAACACATTATGCAATGCTTAATGTACCATTTATTGAAGCACAAAATGTAGGTACAATTTGTCATGTAAAAAAGTGACAAGGAGTGCCTATCATGCGTAAATTCAAGATCCCCAGTCCACCCAGTTCTACCACGAAATCCATCCGCTTTCCCAACACTGTCATCAGGGAGGTGGAGGAGGCCATTCAGGGAACGGACTGCACCTTCAACGCCTTTGTGGTGGAGGCGGTGCGGGTGGCACTGGAGAATTTACGGGAAGAAGACTGAATCTTATAGAACGAGGTGTCACCATGAAAAACGTGAAATACGGAAAGTGCGTCCGCTGCGGCAAAACCTATGAGGCCACTCCGGATCTGACCAACTGCCAGTGCGGCGGTATTCTGGACATCGTCTACGACTACGACTACATCAAGTCCGTCCTCACCAAGGAGAAGCTGGCCCGGCGGGAGAACCGCTCCATGTGGCGCTACCGGGAGCTGCTGCCGGTGGAGGAGACTACCCCCGACACCCCTCTGCGAGTGGGCTGGAGCCCCCTGTATGACGAGCCCAATCTGGCCCGTGCACTGGGGATCCGCAAGCTGTGGGTGAAGGATGACGGCCAAAACCCCACGGCCTCCCTGAAGGACCGGGCCAGCGCCATGGCCGTGGCCAAGGCCTATGAGGCGGGCGCCAAGACCATCGCCTGCTCCTCTACCGGCAACGCCGCCAGCTCTCTGGCGGGCAACGCCGCCGCTGCGGGCTTCAAGACCTATATCTTCGTGCCGGAGCGGGCCCCCAAGGGCAAGGTGGCCCAACTGATGATCTTCGGGGCCAATGTCATCTCCGTCAAGGGCAACTACGAGGAGACCTTCAAGATGTCCGCCGAGGCCATCGAGAAGTACGGCTGGTACAACCGCAACGCTGCCATCAACCCGTATCTCTCCGAAGGGAAAAAGACCGTGGCCCTGGAGATCGCCGAGCAGCTGAACTGGGAGATGCCGGACTATCTGGCTATCTCCGTGGGCGACGGCTGCACCATCGCCGGCGTGTGGAAGGGCTTCAAGGATCTGTATGCCATCGGCTTCATCGACAAGCTGCCCCGGCTCATCTCCGCCCAGTCCTACGGCTGCTATCCCATCAACCGGGCCATTCAGGAGAATAAGCCGTGGGAGCCGATGGAGGAGAACACCATTGCCGACTCCATCTCCGTGGGTGTACCCCGCAACGCCGACAAGGCACTGGCGGCCATTCGGGAGTCCAAGGGCCTTGCTATCTGCGTCACCGACGAGGAGATCCTGGCGGCGCAGCGGCTGCTGGGCCGCACCTGCGGCGTGTTCGGTGAGCCTGCCGGTGTCACCGGTACGGCGGCGCTGAAGAAGGCCTGTGAGCAGGGTCTCATCGAGAAGGATGCCACGGTGGTATCGGTGGTCACCGGCAACGGCCTGAAGGACGTGGCCAACGCCATCAAGTCCGCCGGGGAGCCTCTGCACATCGAGCCGGATCTGGATCTGATGGTGAAGGGCTTTGCTCAGCGGGGCGTCACCGTGGAATAAGCTGTCTCATGAAACAAAACAGCCTGCTGTGTGCAAGGAATGTACGCAGCAGGCTATTTTTTCATAGATGGACCGTTTTTTGCGATTTTTCTTGAAAATATACCGGGATAAGGGTATAATATCCTTGAGTACTTATACACAAAAATCGTTTGGAAAGGAAGGACCGGTATGTATCAGGTAGGCGACCGGGTGGTTCACCCCATGCACGGGGCGGGGATCATCGAAAGTATCGTGCAGGAACGGCTGGGCGGACAGCTGAGCAGCTACTACGTGTTCCGAATGCCCTCCGGCGGGCTGACGCTGAAGATCCCCACAGGCAGCTGCGGGGCCATCGGCGTCCGGGCTCTGTCCACCTCCGGTCGCATCCGGGAGGTGCTGGGCGCCATTCCGGGGCTGGAGATCGACCGCACCACCAACTGGAACCGACGCTATCGGGAGAACCTGGACCGGCTGAAGAGCGGTGACCTGCTGGAGGTGGCCCGTGTCATCAAGGGCCTTATGTGGCGGGACCGGGAGAAGGGCCTTTCCAACGGTGAGCGCAAGATGCTCCACAGCGCCAAACAAATATTGGTATCCGAGGTGGTGCTGGTGGAGGGACATACCTATCCCGATGCGGAGCAGCGCATTGAGCAGGCCATGATGACGGGAGCGAAGAACGAATGAAGCTATTTGATCGGCTGGGGAAGCTGCGGGATAGGCGCCGCCCCTACTGTACCATGATCGTACCGGCGGCGGGGGAATCCCGGCGCATGGGCGGCGGCAACAAGCTGCTGCTGCCGCTGGAGGGGGAGCCGGTGCTGGCCCACACCCTCCGGGCCATCGACGCCGCCACGCTGGTGGATGAGATCATACTGTCCACCCGGACGGAGTGTCTGGCGGAGATGGCGGAGCTGTGCCGGCGCTGCGGACTGCAAAAGCCCGTGCGTGTGGTGGTGGGCGGTGAGACCCGCACCCACTCGGTGCTGGCGGCGGCGCTGGAGGCCAACGAAAAGGCCCGGCTCATCGCTGTACATGACGGGGCAAGGCCCCTGATCCGCCCGGAACAGATCGACGAGCTGATCCGCTTCGGGGAGCGCACCTATGCCGCCGCCCCGGCGGTGCCGGTGTCGGATACCATCAAGCGGACGGAGCCGTCCACGGGCCGGGTGCTGGAGACACCGGACCGGGCGGCCCTCTTTGCCGTGCAGACGCCGCAGGTGTTTCAGGCGGAGCTGCTGAAGGCGGCGCTCCAGTCGGCGGTGAACGCCGAGGTGACTCTGACGGACGACTGCTCCGCTGTGGAGCGGCTGGGCAAGGAGGTCTATCTCACCGCCGGGGATCCGGAGAACATCAAAATCACTAGGCCGCTGGACCTGCGTCTGGCGGAGGCCATTCTGGCCGAGAGGAGGAAACAGGCATGACAGGACTGCGGGTAGGACACGGGTACGACGTCCACCGTCTGGCACAGGGGAGGCCTCTGATCTTAGGCGGTGTTACCATCCCGTGGGAGAAGGGGCTGGACGGCCACTCCGATGCGGACGTGCTGACCCATGCGGTGATGGATGCCCTGCTGGGCGCTGCCGGTATGGACGATATCGGGAGACTGTTCCCGGACTGCGACAATGCCTTTCTGAACATCTCCAGCCTGACGCTGCTGGAGCGGGTGATGAAGGCCCTGACGGAGCAGGGATGGCAGGTGGTAAATATCGACGCCACGTTGGTGGCGCAGGCCCCAAAGATCGCCCCCTACCGGCAGGAGATGCGCTGTGCGCTGGCCCGGACGCTGGGCATCCGACCGGAGCAGGTGAACGTCAAGGCCACCACGGAGGAGCATCTGGGCTTCACCGGCGAGGGACTGGGGATATCCGCCCACGCCGTGGCGCTGATCCAGCGGGCGGAGAGCTGATCCGTAAGCGGTAAAAAAGAGGAGGACGCGCTGTCCTCCTCTTTTTGTATGGCGGATACCGCACCGGAGGGGGCGCGCGGCGGATGCAGCTATGCGGTGAAGGTGCGGGGTCAGCGGCAGCAGGAGGCCCAGACGTGCTTGCAGACAGCGGGGCTGACGCCCCTTGGCATATATGAACGGACGGATAGCGGCTGGCAGGAGGCGGGGACATGATCTATCTGGACGCTGCGGCCACCACGCTGGAAAAGCCGCCCCAGGTGCGGCAGGCCATGGCGCAGGCGGCGGCAGAGCTGTCCACTCCCGGACGGGGCAGCCATCCCGCCGCCCGCCGGGCGGAGGAGACGGCCTTCCGGTGCCGGGCCGAGGCGGCGGCGCTATTCGGCGTGCCGTCGCCGGAGAATGTGGTGTTCACCATGAACGCTACCCACGGGTTGAACATCGCCATCCGGTCGCTGGTGGTTCCCGGCAGCCGGGTGGTGATCTCCGGCTATGAGCACAACGCCGTCTGCCGCCCCCTGTATGCCATACCGGAGGTGCGCCTGACGGTGGTGGATGCGCCGCCCTTCCGGCGGGAGCAGGCGGCGGAGGAGTTCCGACGGGCCATTCTGGCCGGGGCGGATGCGGTGATCGTCAACCATGTGTCCAACGTGTTCGCCGGGGGTGGAGGTATTCACGCCCGCAAACGGCCCCCATCCCACCGGTGTGGTGTCCTTCCGGGCGGCGGGCCGGGACTGCGAAGAGCTGGCGGAGGCGCTGGGACGCCGGGGTATCGCCCTGCGGGCGGGGCTTCACTGTGCGCCGCTGGCCCACCGCACGGCGGGGACATTGGACACCGGCACGGTGCGCCTGAGCCTTTCCGACTTCAACACTCCGGCGCAAATAGAAAAGCTGGCGCAGGAGCTGCACCAGCTTTTTCGTGAGACTGTCAGATAGAGGAGCTGCTTACGACCGGCCCTCCAGATACCCGAAGTGTTGGGCGAAGAGAGCGTCCCCGGCGGCGTGCAGGTCGGCGCAGAAGGAAGTGTAGGCATCCAGCAGGAGCACCGCCTCCTCCGTCAGCTGCGCTCCGCCGCCGCTCCTTCCCCCCACGGAGGTATGCAGCAGCTGGACGCCCAATATCCGCTCCGAGGACTTGACGATGGTCCACGCCTTGGAGTAGGCCATGTTCATGGCCTTGGCCGCAGAGCGCAGAGAATGAAACTCCTGCACATGGCGCAGCAGCTGGGCGACGCCCGGACCGAAGCACTTCTCCCCGGCGAACAGGCGGACGGTATTCCGATACGATAATTTCTCTTCCATGTGCTCATTGTAGCAGGCTTGCCGCCTGCCGTCAATGGAAACCACCGTCTGAGGATGGAAATTAGCGATAGCGGGGCGGTACGTTGGCTTTCCTCCATACCGGGGTGATTGACGAAAACGGGAAAACGTGTTATCCTCATAAAAAGAGAACGGATGGAGGAAAAACGATGCTGGTACTGATCCGGGGAGCGGGGGATATCGCCACAGGCATTGCGATGCGCCTTTGGAGGGCCGGCGTGCAGGTGGTTATGACGGATCTGCCCCAGCCCACGGCCATTCGCCGCACCGTGTGCTTCTCGCAGGCCATCGTGCTGGGGGAGACGCAGGTGGAGGATGCCACGGCCCGCCGGGCGGTGGATGTCCATAAGAGCGACGACGCCTCGGTGTATAAGGTATCGGACGAGCTGGCGCTGGTGCAGACGCTGGACTTTTTCCCGCCCATTGCCGACGATCCCTATACCTTCGGCCAGATCGCAGCCACCAACGCCCTGTCGGATATCTACGCCATGGGCGGTGACCCCAAGCTGGCTCTGAACATCATGTGCGTGCCGGAGGATATGCCCGAAGGTCTATGAGGCGGGAGCCCTCATCACCGGCGGTCATAGCATCTTCGACGACGAGCCCAAGTACGGCCTGTCCGTCACGGGCTTCGTCCCCTGACCCCGGCCCAGCTGACGGAGCACGCTCTGCGCCGGGGAGAGGGAACCCTGTCTGCCACCGGGGCGCTGGTGGTAAAGACCGGGAAGTACACCGGGCGCAGCGCCAACGATAAGTTCATCGTGGACACCCCGGCGGTACCGCATCGTCAACCGGCACTGGCGGAGAGCATGGCCAAGGATGGCGGCGTGCTGGGCGGGATGCTGTCCCAGAACAAGGAACTGGCGGCCTCCATGGCCCGGACGGTGCTGGATAAGATGCCGCAGGAGAAGAAGGATGAACTGCTGGTGCAGCTGCTGAACCGGAACCGGGACAAGCTACTGGAAAAGGGCAGGACCTTGGCCGCCGAGAACGGCGTGCGCCTCCAGCTATGCGACGTGTCCGCCAGAAAATTCTGACCCATGACCGCTTTATCCCCATAAGGAAAGGACCCCCGGCCGTCGGCCGGGGGTTCTTGAGCCTGTCAAAAGAGGGGGAGCCTTTCGTCAACGGGGCGGAAGGGTGTGTGCGGGCCAACTCCTCATCGGGCATAATGG
>VOFI01003102.1_pt1 | contig 93720 bp, 108 predicted proteins | sample 5384131 | NCBI WGS metagenome assembly VOFI01 (sample SAMN12384728, study PRJNA508395) | human gut metagenome | isolation source: healthy gut H | host: Homo sapiens
CGGCTGGAGGGTCTTGATGAGCGAGTTTTCCAGCAACAGGGCGTCGGTTTCGCTGTCCACGACGATATGGCGGATCTCGGCGATCTGCTTCACCAGCACGCGAACCTTTGGGGCTGTGCTCCTTGCTCTGCACGAAATAGGATGAAACCCCGCTTGCGCAGGCTCTTGGCCTTACCGACGTAGATGATCGTCCCCGAGCGGTTCACGAACTGGTAGACGCCCGGCGACTGCGGCAGCATCGCCACCTGCTCTCTGAGATTGTTTTTTCGGTTCCCGCCATAGCGATAATCGCAGTGCAAATGTAGCAATTATTTCACAAAACGCGCCATCTCCTCCGGCATGCTTCCGGCGCACGCAGAGATGGCCGCATTTGACACACGCATAAACTAAAACGTCCGATTTTTTGTTTTATTCGTCGGAACGGCATATATTTGCGGCACATTGAAAACAAAACCCAAACCCTATGAGAAAATTTTTTACCTTTTTCTCTTCGCCGCAGCACTCGCATCGTCCTGTATCGACAACGCTTACGACCTGTCGAACGTGAACACGGACGATGTCACCATCGGCGACGAGGACTCGGAATACCGGCTGCCGCTGGCCACGGTATACGTAAGTATGAGTGAACTGAACGAAGGAGGTGCGGACATCAAAACGCTCTTCGACGAAGCGGACATCTGGCTTCCCTCGCCCCTGCCCGGAAACGCCGCATACGTCGACCTGCGGGAACCCAGAACACCCCGGAGACAATCACGCCGCTGCTCGATGCACTGATCGACCAGATGATGGACGACGATGCCAAGATCACCGCCGTCGCCGACCTGCTGGCGGAAAAATACCTCTCGACCTTCCTGCCCCTGCCCCCGAATACGGATCCGGCAGATTTCAAACCGGTCTTCATCGAGGCGTTCCGCAATATGCCGATGCTGCACGACCGGCTTTCGGGCGAGGTCAAATCCCTGGCCGGCAGCTACCTGACAGAGCTCAAAGTCCAGGATGTAACCTACGACATCGGTAAGATCGACATCGGCGGCGACGTGGTGGACATGCTCTGCGAGAACCTCGACAGTGAAGGCACCCCCAACCCCAAAAACACGCTGCACCTCTACGGCAGCATCACGAGCGCCCTGCCCGTGAGCCTGCGGCTCGTGCCCTATTTCTCGCCTACGAACGTCCGGTTCGACGTAACGGTCGAACCCGGCAGGACGAACGAGATCAGGGAGACGCAACTTTTCGAAAGCGACCTGCGGCAGATCATCGAGGGTGCCGAGATCATCCTCCCGTCTCGCTGGAGAAATACTATCCGGGCTATGATTTCACGTCCGATCAGCAAATCGTCATCACCCTGCGCCTGATCAAGCGCGGCGGCCTGAAGCTCAACCTCTAATCCGGCACAGAACATGAAAAAAATATACGCATTCCTATTCACGCTGCTGCTGGCATCCGGCGCCGCGGCACAGAACCCGACGGCCTATTTCATGGAGGGGTCTACCCTCCGCAGCCAGTTCAACCCGGCTTTCGCCCCCTTACGCGGCTATGTCAACATCCCCGGGCTGGGCGGACTGGACATCAACGTGAGCGGCAACCTCTCGATCGACAAAATACTCTATCCGCGCAACGGAAAACTCGTCACACTGCTCGACAGCTCCGTATCGACGGCCGACGCCCTTTCGGGACTCAAAGCCGACAACCTCCTGGGTCTCGACACGCGCGTAAACCTCATCGGGTTCGGCGCCTTCACCCGCAACCACAAGAATTTCTGGTCGTTCGACCTCAACGCCCGCGTCACGACCGACGCCACCCTGCCCTACTCGCTCTTCGACTTCCTGAAACGCGGCAATAGCGGCGACATCAGCGACATCGGCATCACGGCCGACAGCTATCTCGAAGCGGGTTTCAACTACTCTTTTCCGCTGCTCGACGACAAGTTATACATCGGTGTGCGGGCAAAATTCCTGATGGGCGTGGCACGTGCGCGGATGTATTTCACGCAATTCAACGTATCGCACAACGAGGAACGCTGGCTGATCAACGCCGCGGGCGGGCTGGACATCACGGCCGCAGGACTCGACGTCAAGACCGAACTCAACGACCACGGCGAAGAGGTCTACAAGATGGACGACATCAGCCTCAAGCCCACCTCGCCCGCCGGCTACGGCTTCGCGGTCGACTTCGGAGCCACGTACGACATCCTGCCCAACCTGCAGGCATCGCTGGCGGTGAACGACCTGGGCTTCATCGGCTGGAGCAAGAACAAGAACGTAACGGGTTATTCGGCGAAGGAGCTATCCTTCACGGGCGTGACGGTCACCGAGGACGGCACCGAGTCGCCCGACTTCGACATCGACGTACTGGAGTTCCACAAGGGCGCGGCCAAGAGCGTATCGCGCATGCTGCGCGCCTCGATCAACGCCGGCCTCGAATACGAGGTATGGCGCCATAAGATCGGCATCGGCCTGTTGTATACGGCCCGCGTGTGGGAATACAAGACCCTGCACAACATCACCGGGTCGGTCAATTTCCACCCGATCCGCTGGTTTACCGTCACGGGCAGCTATTCGGTGATCGACAACCGCGGCGGCGCCGTGGGGCTGGCGCTGAACCTGAACCCCAGCTGGATCAATTTCTACCTTGCCACGGACATCGTCACGGCCAAGCATACGCCCCAGTTCATCCCCATCAAGCAGAGCGTGATGAACGTCACGCTGGGCATCGGCGTACCGATCGGCAGGCGCAGCCACCGTATCGCGGCCTATGTGTACGACAAGGATCGGCGGTAAACGAACGGGAAACCCGACCTTTTCAGGCCGGGTTTTTCTTATCAGGACGCCCGAAAATTCTGCCGAACCGGGCATAAAGACACTTGAGTACGCAAAAAGACAGCCTGCGGCAACAAACGCACCCTCCCTTTCCATATTTTAGGCGCACCCATACCATAATCGGGCAATGGCATTGGTTTATCGGAAACTTTATTTATCTTTGCAATATAGAGATTACGAAAGCATTTCTCAGGGGATGAACTTATTTCCCCGCCCCGGATGTTTTTGCGTTTAAATATTGCGACGGCCCCTCAAATCTGTGTGAAGTTGCGTCACTACTTTTGAATTCTTCAAAATCACGGGCCGTCGCAATCTTTTTATCCTCAAACAAAAATCATGCCATAGCCCATCCGATTTTCCTCGCCCCCAGTCTATCCCGCTTCGACGAGGCTACGCTCCAGTGCGGCACGCGTCGCCATGCGGCCGGCCTCGACAATTTCCCGGGCGCGGTAGAATTCAAAAATCCCGAAACGGTCGGCAGGCATCTCTATCAGCAGGTCGGGCTTGTAAAGCTTGCACATCAGGCGTGCGATATGCTGCTGCATGATCTCCGACGAGGCGGTAATCACCTTATAATAGTTCAGCGAAGCCTTGTTGCGGACGGCCATCTCCTCCGAGAACGGGGCGCTCACATCCACGGCGACCAGGACGTCGCCCGGTTCACGGCGCACCCGGTTCAACGGCAGCGGATTGACCGTACCGCCGTCGACCAGCACCTGGTTCCCCCGGCGTACGGGACGGAATACCGACGGGATGGAGATAGACGCCCGGATGGCATCGTACAAGCCTCCCCTGTCGAGCACGACTTCGCGCCCCGTCAGCAGGTCGGCGGCAACCGCGGCGAACGGCAGCGGCATCTTCTCGATCTTCACGTCGGGCACCAGCTCCTTCATGGCCCGCATCACGCGGTCGCCCTTGACGAGTCCCTCGGTGCTCAGCGCAAAATCGACCAGCCCGAAAACCTTATACTTGTCGAGCGTATACATCCACTCCTTGAAGGGTTCGAGATGCCCCGAGGCATACATGCCCCCGACCAACGCCCCCATCGAAGTGCCGGCCACAGCATGCACCTCGAATCCCTGACTCTCCAACTCCTCGATCGCCCCGATATGGGCAACACCACGCGCGCCGCCGCCCGCAAGCACCAGCGCAGCCCTTCTTTTTTTCATAAATTCATCTTGTTTATCCGCTCCCGGACTTTATCCCACGCATGGGTTCCGAACAGACAGCTTGCACGCATCGTGCCGCACATCCCGGCAAAACGCGACATCGGAATAACGAAACACAATTCGTCCGCACCGACCCACGGGCGCACCGAAGGATGGAACAGCCCCAGGAAACATCTGTGGCCGCCGTTACGGTTTTCCCGCACGGCCTGCGACACCACGGTACTGCATCCCGAGCCGAACGGCGCCGCAACGGCATCCGGGGCGTCGTTGTCGAACCCGGCCCATGTCACGAGCCCCGCCAAGACGTCTGGCGTAGCGAAGAATAGCACGCCTTCCGCCCCGTCGAACGTCCCCGCCGCATCCACACGCACGAACTCGAGCCACGCCTTCGGCCCCGGCCGCAGGTCGAGCGCAGCGATGAAGTCCAGCACCATTTCGGGCGTCTGCTTATAACGCTCCTTGAGCGAGACGAACTGCGGGACGAATTCCGGCATGGGGCTGAAACCCGTATAGAACTTGCCGCCCCCGCAACCGATATTCGAGGCGTTGAGCCCCACGGGCCGCCCGTCACGCGCCTCGGCCAACGCCTTGAAAAAACACCCGCCCGCCTTTGCGGCGGGGCGCAGCGGTTCGTCCGTATAGCGAAACAGCAGGGGCAGCTCCGGCACCGGGCCGAAAGCCTCGCGGAAAGCGGCGACAAATTCTCCTGTCTGCATGGCATTCATCCATTTGTAATTACATAATCCATAAATACGTCGTGCGGTTCGACGGGCAGTGCCCCGACCAGCTGGTGGGCGTAGCAGACCCCGACCTTCACGCCCCGGAACCCGGGCTGCGAGAGGTATTTGTCATAAAACCCGCGGCCGCGGCCCATGCGGGCACCGGCTTGCGTAAATGCCGTTCCAGGAACGACGATCAAATCTATTTCGGACGGTTCGCACGGCATTGCGTCCCCGTCCGGTTCGGCGATCCTGAAGGCCCCCGCACGGAGTGCCCCGGGCACGTAATCGAAGAACCGCATCGCGTCGCCCCCGACCCGGGGGACGACGATCCGCCTGGCGGAGCCCCACCGGGCAAGCGCCTCCTCCGTCTCGGGTTCGTCGGGCAGGGCACAGAAAAACGCCACGCACCGCGCCGTCCCGAAAGGCTCCGATTCCGCTACCCGGCGGAAGATCCGCCCGGATGCCGCGGCACGTTCTTCGGGGGAGAGGGACAGGTTCTGTTTTTTCATCGCCGCACGCAGCTCTTTTTTAGTCATAAAACCCTCCTTTTCGGCATAAAATTCCCGGCCGTTTCTATTGTTATTCTGCAAACAATGGCTATCTTTGCGTCCGGGAACACAAAACTTTAACAAATATAAACAAATTTAAATCATTATGAGCTGTTTTTTATCTAATTCCTCGCTCGGCAAGAAGTTGGTGATGAGCGTGACGGGGTGCTTCCTCGTGCTCTTTATCCTCTTCCACATGTCCATGAACATTGTGGCGATCATCTCGCCCGAGGCTTACAACATGATCTGCGCACTGCTGGGGGCCAACTGGTACGCGCTGGCCGGTACGCTCGTACTGGCGGCAGGCGTGGTCATCCACTTCATCTACGCCGTCATCCTGACGCTCGAAAACCGCAAGGCACGCGGTTCGCAGCGCTACGCCGTAACGGTCGTGGAACCGGGCGTCAAATGGGCTTCGAAAAACATGCTCGTACTGGGCTTCATCATCCTGGGCGGCCTGGCACTCCACCTGTTCAATTTCTGGGCTAAAATGCAGCTCGTCGAAATCATGGGCGGCCATGAGAATTCGCTGGGCTTCGGCGCAGCCGACGGCGCTTCGCTGATCGCCTACACCTTCTCGCAGTGGTATTACGTGGTGATCTACCTCGTGTGGTTCTTCGCCCTCTGGTTCCACCTCACGCACGGCGTATGGTCGATGTTCCAGACGGTAGGCTGGGCCAACGACACGTGGTATCCCCGCCTGAAATGCATCGCCAATATCGTAGCGACGATCATCTTCCTCGGCTTTGCCGCCGTGGTGGTGGTTTACTTCATCAAGAGCATCTGCCCCTGCTGCGCAGGCGCCTGCTAACCGATTATCCAGAACAATAAACACACAACAGATATGGCTTTTAAATTAGATGCTAAAATCCCTGCCGGCGCTCTCGCAGAAAAATGGAGCAACCACAAGGCAGCTATCAAGGTCGTAAGCCCCGCGAACAAGCGCAAGCTCGACATCATCATCGTCGGAACCGGCCTGGGCGGTGCTTCCGCAGCCGCTTCGCTCGGTGAACTCGGATATAACGTAAAAATATTCTGCATCCAGGATTCGCCCCGCCGCGCGCACTCGATCGCCGCACAGGGCGGTATCAACGCTGCGAAGAACTACCAGAACGACAACGACTCGGTATACCGCCTGTTCTACGATACGATCAAGGGCGGCGACTACCGTGCACGCGAAGCCAACGTATACCGCCTGGCGGAGGTTTCCAACCTCATCATCGACCAGTGCGTGGCCCAGGGCGTACCTTTCGCACGCGAATACGGCGGCCTGCTGGCCAACCGCTCGTTCGGCGGCGCACAGGTATCGCGCACGTTCTATGCCCGCGGCCAGACGGGCCAGCAGCTCCTGCTGGGCGCTTATTCGGTACTCAACAAGGAGATCGCAGCCGGCACGGTGAAAAGCTATCCGCGCCATGAAATGCTCGACATCGTCATCGAGGACGGCGAGGCAAAGGGTATCATCGCCCGCAACCTCGTCACCGGTGAGATCGAGCGCCACGGTGCACACGCCGTAGTGATCGCCACAGGCGGATACGGCAACGTATTCTTCCTTTCGACCAACGCCATGGCATCGAACGGTTCGGCCGCATTCCAGTGCTACCGCAAGGGCGCCGGCTTCGCCAACCCCTGCTTCACGCAAATCCACCCGACCTGCATCCCCGTACACGGCGACCAGCAGTCGAAGCTGACGCTCATGTCGGAGTCGCTGCGTAACGACGGCCGTATCTGGGTTCCCAAGAAACTCGAAGACGTGAAGGCCATCCGCTCGGGGGCCAAGAAACCGTCGGACATCGCCGAAGAAGACCGCGACTACTACCTGGAGCGCCGTTACCCGGCCTTCGGTAACCTCGTGCCGCGCGACGTGGCTTCGCGTGCCGCCAAGGAGCGCTGCGACGCAGGCTTCGGCGTGAACGAAACGGGGCTGGCCGTATTCCTCGACTTCAAGACCGCCATCGAGCGTCTGGGCAAGGACATCATCAAGCAACGCTACGGCAACCTGTTCGACATGTACGAGGAGATCACCGACGTGAGCCCCTACGAGCAGCCGATGCAGATCTTCCCGGCCGTGCACTATACCATGGGCGGCATCTGGGTCGACTACAACCTGATGACCACCATCCCCGGCCTGTATGCCATCGGCGAGGCCAACTTCTCCGACCACGGTGCCAACCGCCTCGGCGCCTCGGCGCTGATGCAGGGTCTGGCCGACGGTTATTTCGTACTGCCCTACACCATCGGCGACTACCTCTCGCACAAAATCCAGGCTCCGAAGGTGAAGACCGACACCAAGGCCTTCGACCAGGCTGAGAAGGAAGTCAAGGAGAAGATCGCCAAACTGCTCTCGATAGGCGGCAAGCAATCGGTAGACGATATTCACAAGAAACTCGGCCACATCATGTGGGAGAACGTCGGCATGGCCCGCACCAAGGAGTCGCTCGAAAAGGCGATCACCGAGATCCAGGCACTACGCAAGGAGTTCTGGAAGGACGTGAAGGTCGTAGGCAAGGAAAACGACTTCAACGTCGAGTTGGAAAAGGCGCTCCGCCTGGCCGATTTCCTGGAACTGGGCGAGCTGATGGCCCGCGACGCACTCAACCGCGAGGAGTCATGCGGCGGCCACTTCCGCACGGAGCACCAGACCGAGGAAGGCGAGGCCAAGCGCGACGACGAGCACTTCGTATATGCCGCCGTATGGGAGTACAAGGGCGAGGACGCAGCCCCCGAGCTGACGAAAGAACCGCTGAACTTCGAGTTCGTACACCCCGCACAGCGCAACTACAAAGACTAACCGTTTGACGTTGTAACACTTTAATAACAAATTGAAATTATGAATTTTACATTAAAGATATGGCGTCAAAAGGACGCTAAAGCAAAGGGTGGTTTCGAAACTTACAAAGTCGAAAACATCTCGGCCGACACCTCGTTCCTCGAGATGCTCGACATCCTCAACAATAACCTGATCCACGAGGGCAAGGAGCCCGTGGCATTCGACCACGACTGCCGCGAAGGTATCTGCGGCATGTGCTCGCTGCACATCGACGGCCATGCCCACGGCCCCAGCCAGGCGGTCACGACCTGCCAGATCTACATGCGCAAGTTCAAGGACGGTGCGACCATCACCATCGAGCCCTGGCGCTCGGCAGCGTTCCCCGTCATCAAAGACCTCGTGGTGAACCGTTCATCGTACGACCAGATCCTGCAGGCGGGAGGTTTCATCTCGGTACGCACCAACTCGGTGCCCGACGGCAACGCCATTCCGATTCCGAAGGCCGACGCAGACGAGTCGATGGACGCCGCCGCATGCGTAGGCTGCGGAGCCTGCGCCGCGACCTGCAAGAACGGTTCGGCCATGCTTTTCGTCGCAGCCCGCGTATCGTCGCTCGCCAAGCTGCCGCAGGGCCGCGTGGAGGGTGCACGCCGCGCCAAGGCGATGGTCGCCAAGATGGACGAACTGGGCTTCGGCAACTGCACCAACACGGGTGCCTGCCAGGCCGAGTGCCCCAAGTCGATCTCCATCGCGCACATCGCACGCCTGAACCGCGAATTCCTCTCGGCAAAATTCGAGGACTAAACGGACAGAAATACCGGTCTTACCGCTCAACGGAAATACCGGGCAGACAAAGGGGAGGGACAATGCAGTCCCTCCCCTTTTTTATTGTATCGTTATGCAGACTCCGCTTCCGGTTCTCAATATGCGCCCCGGCCATACCCGGCCGTCATCTCGCACCAATGCCGGACGCGGGAAGGCAGACGGTACCATTTTTGCGGCGACGGATGAAATACAAAACCGCAATGCCATGGAAAGAATTGTAGAATTTCCGACCGATCGCACCGTCATCTCCACCGAAAACAACGGGTTCGCAGGCGACGAACGCGACGAAACCCTGATCGACGAAAACCTCGTGGAAACCGAGATCCCGCTGGCGGACAGGATTCCGGGTGCCGTCCGGGAGACCGAAGAGGGCGACAGGCCGATCTATGACGAAGAAGGGTACCGGAACGATCCGGGCGGGGAGTAAAACGGAGCCGGCGAAGCCCCAGCCTTTATTGCGGGCGGATCGACGAAAGCCGCGCCACCTGCTTGAGGTCGAACTCGCCGTAGATGTTCACCACGACGGTTTCCTTCGCACCGTAGGTAATCATCACCAGCTCTGACTTGACCGACAGGGCCGTTTCCCGGATATAGAACTTCGTGGTCTGCCCGTCCTCCGTACCGGAGGTGACGGGCTGGAATTTCCGGTCGGCGGCGACGGCGGCCTCGGCATCGCGCACCAGCATCCCGCTGTCCCCGCCTTTGAGGGCAATGATACGGATATACTCAATGTCCTTCAGTAATACGGCAAGTCCTTTATCCCCCCTTTGCGCGGCCTGACGGCTCATCATCTGCATCATCTTCTGCTCCAGCAGCACGCTGGTAAATCCTTCGGAGGCATCGTACCGCCGGAAGAAATCGTCCACGGAGCTGCTCTGCGCCGATACAGACCGCGGCAGGAAGAGGCAAAGGGCAAATATCAATAACAATCGTTTCATGGATTCCGTGATTATAATTACATGAGCAGCGAAATGCCGAAACTCAGCGTATGGCACTCGGGGCCGCCCCCCTTCTTGAAAAGGGGCGTCACACCGTAACGGACGAAAACACCGACACCGCTATAGGAAACCGCACCGCCCACACCGAACTGATATGTCCGCAATCCCGAAAGCTCGTACTGCACCTTCGGCTTTTTATGCAGTGAAGTCAGCTCGATCCCGAAGTCGGAATACGCGATGGCCGACACCTGAAAATTTCTGAAAGGCTTGTAAATAAGCCTCAGAGGAATACCGAGCGACGAAGTGACGAACTTCGATTTGTCGGCCGGTTCGTCCAGCGCCACGGGCAGGAGGCGTCCATGTTCGTACCCAAGGCGGATGTGCGCATCGGAAAGCCGGTAATTATCCACGGCAAAATTCAAATCTGTGGCAAAATAGAATGTACGGTTGCGGTTCAGAGCAACCTGCACCTGTAAAACCGAGGCTGCGACATGGATTGAACTCCCCAGCTTCTGGTCGAGAAAACCCTTCTCTTCGGGGGCATAACCGTCGTAATCGACCCCAACCAGTTGCGAGAACCCGAATTCACCGCAGTTGAACAGATAGAGTTTCACACGCCCCGACCGGGTCACCACATCGGCGTACTCCGGTTCCGGGGCACGCCCCAGTGTAATCCCGAACCCGGCCACCTCGAGTATGACATTGCCCTCGCGGCCTGCTCCGCGCAGTGCCATCAGGTCGTTGCCCACCGTATCGATCCTCCGCAACGTATCGAGCCCCAGTGAATCGCGGTTCATCGCCATAACGGGCCGTTCGCAGGTTCCTCCCCGCTGCACACGGAGTTCTCCTTCGGTCTGCGCCGATACCAGCCGAGGCAAAAGCAGAATAAGTGCCAATAATAATCTTTTCATAGCCATTCCGTTTCAGGTTTTACAGCGAGAGCGAATAGGCAAACCCGAACGAGACCGTATGGCAGTCGGGGCCGGCATCATGCTTGAACAGCGGCGTGATACCGTAACGGGCATAAAGGCCGAACCCGCTGTATGCGACCGACGCACCCAGGCCGAACTGGTATGCCCGGAATCCGGACAAACTGTGCTTCTCCTTCGGTTTTTTATAGATGGCATCCGCCCCCAGCATGAAATCGGAATAGGCGACGGCCGTGATCCGGAGGCGTTTCACAGGCTCGTAGATCAACCGCACGGGAATACCGAGCGAGGAGGTAACCGCCTTAGACTTGTCGGCCGGTTCGTCCAGAGCTACCGGCACGAGGCGTCCGCCGATGTTGCCGAGGGTGATTCCCGAATCGGCAAGGCGAATGTTGTCGAGCGTGTATTGCAGGCCGAGGCCGAGGCTGAGCGTCCGGCTCCGGTTCAGCGACAGGCATATCTGCATGACCGAGAAACTGAAATGGAACGACGGGCCGAGTCGCTGGTCGAGGAACCCCGCCTCACCGGGGGCATAGCCGGAATAATCGACCCCGGTCAGCTGCGTAAAACCGAACTCCATATCGCTGAGCAGGTTGAGCCAAACCCGGGGCGATTTCACCTCCATCTTCTGCATCGGGGTATGCCCCAGCCGGAGGCCGAAGCCGGCGACTTCGAGCACCATGCTGCCGTCGCGTCCCCCGTCGCGCAGGGTCACCAGGCCGTTGTCTACCGTATCGATACGCCGCAGCGTGTCGATACCCAGCGAGTCGCGGTCGACGGTTTCGATGGTCACGGGTTTCCCGTCGGCACGGCGGAAACTAACCGAGTCGGCGTTCTGCGCCGCAACGGGTGAAAAGGCCAGGAGCAATACCCCCGCAAAAACAAACAGTTTCTTCATGACATATCATTTTAATCGTTCACAATCAATTCTTCGACCAGATGCTCAGGGTCGGCGAACTCGGAAAAACCCTGCAAATAGACCGTCGTCTGCATGGCGACGTCCTTGTCGTAGACCGCTTGCCCGTCGATGTAACAATAGGGGCGGCGCATGTACTCCATGCACAGGAAAAGGCCGAGTGCCACGACGGCTGCCGCCGCTAACCCGCACAGGCGCAGGAGCCTCCGCTACCTGCCGGGTCTATGCCCGAAGGTGTGCACCCGCTCAGGCAGGCATTCCCCGGCAAGTCCGTCCATGCCGCAGAACATCGCCCGGGCATAGCGCAAACCGGGATCCGTTTCCCCCTCCCGGAAATAAGCCTTCAGTTCCTGCTCTTCGGCATCGGTCGTCCGCGCCTCGAAATAGCGCTCCAACAACTTCTCAATCCGTTCTTTCCGCTCTTTCATCGTCCATCATTTTTTTCAGTATTCCCCTCAGTGCATTGCGGGCGCGGGAGAGGATCATGCGCACCTGGGCTTCGTCGCAAGCCACCATGCCGGCGATCTCACGGGTCGGATAACCCTCGATGTCCTTCAGGTACAAGACCTCGCGCTGCCTCTCGGGCAACTCCGCCATCGCACGGCGCACCAGGTCACGCGCTTCCCACCCTTCGGCATCCCCCGTCGTCACGCGCTCCGCCCATCCTGCCAGCGCATTGTCGCGGTGCCCGTTTGCCCGCCGCCGGCGCAGGCAATCGTAACAACGGTTGCGCACGGCGGCCATCACGAAGGAAGCGATGTCGCGGCAGCCATTGAGCCGCCCCCGCTCCGTCCACAACCGCTCCAGCAGGTCGTGCGTCACGTCCTCGGCCTCGTCGGCGCAAAGCAGCAGGCTTTGCGCATAGCGGAACATACGGTCGCGGAGCGGCACAACGTAACGGGTGAATTCGAATTCCTTCATTGTATTTGTAAGACGAAGCAAGCGGGCAAAACGCAACACCAGATCGGTAAATATCGTAATTTTTTCCTCAATAGAAGCCTTTCCGATCCCATGCCGGAGCTCCTATAATATAGGTATGGCAAAAAAATACAGATTTTTTGAAGAAATCTAGTACTTTGTATTGCATAATACTAAAATGTGTATTATATTTGCAATACCAAAGTAGTAGTAAACCGGAAATATTAACCCTAAAATACCTCTACGACTATGAAAGAGACAGTAAACGTAAATATCGGCTCGCAGGCTTTCACCCTCGACGAAGATGCTTACCGTGTACTCAGGAGTTATCTTGACGACATACGCAGCCGCCTGCCCGAATACGACACCGAAACCATGGGCGACATCGAGGTACGCATTGCCGAGATATTCCGCGAGATCGTCTCCTCTCCGATGCGCGTCATCACCCTCGACACGGTGCGCACGGCGATGCATCGAATGGGGGCACCCTCGGACTTCGGCGAGCGCCGCGGCAACACCGCCCGGCAGGAGGACGAGGAAGCCGAGCCGGAAACCCGCAAGCTCTACCGCTCGCGCACCGACCGCTCGATCGCCGGCATCTGCGGAGGGCTGGCCGACTTCTTCCATGTAGATGCTACGGTCATGCGGCTCCTCATGCTGTTCCTGATAATCTTCGGCGGGCTTTCGATCTGGGCTTACATCATCCTCTGGATCATCATCCCCGAACAACCCGCCCCGAAATTCAATATTAACCGTAAAAACCGATAAAACCATGGCAACGGACAAAACAAAAAAACTGTACCGGGTACGCGACGGCATCATCGCTGGCGTCTGCGGCGGACTGGCCGACTTCTTCGGGCTCGACCCGTCGCTCATACGCATCGCAACTCTCATCCTCATACTCTTCGGCGGGCTTTCGCTCTGGGTATACATCATCCTCTGGCTGATCGTACCGAAGGCTCCGAAGCGATTAACCGAATAAAGCATTATGGCTGAAGACAACGTAAAAGCGCAGATGCGCAAGGGAATCCTGGAGTATTGCATCCTCGCCATCCTTTCCCGCGAAGATTCGTATGCTCCGAAGATCATCGCCGAACTCAAAGAGGCCGAGATGATCGTGGTCGAGGGTACGCTGTACCCGATCCTCACACGGCAGAAAAATTCGGGGCTCCTGACTTACCGTTGGGAAGAATCCCCGCAGGGGCCGCCCCGCAAATACTACACGCTGACCGACAAGGGGCGTGAATATCTTAAAACGCTCGACGAAGCCTGGGACGAACTCGTAGGCCAGATACAGGTCATTCGCCACGGAAAATAAAAAATCAACCCTTAAATAATTACAACCATGAAAAGAATACTTTTGATCGCAGTCCTGCTGGGCACCATGATCACCGCCACCACATATTTCGTCTGCATCGCAGCCCCGTCGGTACTCTTCGGCAAGGGCATCAAAGGCAGCGGCAACATCGTCACGCGCACCATCGACGCCCCGGATTTCGACCGTGTGGATGCGGCACGCGCCGTGAAGGTCGTCATCACCGGCAAGGCGACCGGCAAAATCACGATCGAAGCCGACGACAACATTATGGAATACGTAGTGGTGGAGGCCAAGGGCGGACGCCTGACGGCGACCATCGACAAGTCGGTCAACAACGTATCGAACGCCGACGTGACCGTCACCGTCCCAGCCAACGGGCGCATCCGCGCACTCGACGCATCGAGCGCCGCACGAATCACGAGCGACGTCACGCTGACGGCCGACAAATTCTCGATCGACGCATCGAGTGCCGCCAGAATCGACGCGGCCGTGAAATCGACCTCCTGCACAGTGGCCGCATCGAGCGCCTCGAACATCGACGCCGCCATCGAAACCGGCTCCTGCACGGTAGGGGCATCGAGCGCTTCGAAGATCACCCTGAAGGGCTCCGCCGACAAATGCAGCATCGACATGAGCTCGGCCGCAAAACTTTCGGCCGCCGAATTCACGGTCGCCGACTGCAGCGTCGACACCTCGAGCGCTGCCAAAGCTACGGTCAACTGCACGGACAAACTCCGCGCCGAGGCTTCGAGCGGCAGTTCGATCCGTTACACGGGCGACTGCCAGACCAGCATCAGCAAATCGAGCGGCGGCAGCGTAAGCAGGAAATAATCCCCCAACGGCACAACTATGAAAGAGGTTAAAAAATGCAGCATATCGGGCGTAGCGTTCACGATGGACGCCGATGCCTACCAGGAGCTGGAGAACTATCTCGACAGCCTGAAAAAGACCTACAAGGATACGCCCGACGGAGCCGAGATCGTCGCCGACATCGAAGCCCGCATAGCCGAGCTGATCCTCACAACGCAGGACAACACCCGCGTGGTCGAGAAACCCCTGATCCTGAATATCATCCACCAGATGGGCTCGGTCGAGGACATCTCCGAGGAGAGTTCGGACAAAAAAGCCCCCGAAGAGCCGCGTATCCCGCGCCGCCTCTACCGCGACACGGAGAACGCCAAGCTGGGCGGCGTATGCGCCGGCATCGGCAAGTACTTCGACGTCGATCCCGTATGGATCCGGCTGGGCATGTTCCTGCCGATCCTGCTGAGCTTCCTGCACTGGATTCCGTTCATGGACTGGACGGGATCGATGATGGGCAACCTGTTCGGCATCTTCGTCATCTGCTACGTTATCATGTGGTTCGCCGTACCGGCGGCACGCACGGCACGCCAGAAGCTCGAAATGAACGGCGAAAAAATCACCGCACAGTCGATCCGCGAGACCACCGAAGCCACCGCGGGCTGCGATCCCGACGTCAGGGCCAAGCCGATCGTGGCGGAGGCCGTCTCGGTCTTCGGCAAGGTGGTGCTGATCCTGCTCAAGCTTTTCGCGGGGCTGCTCGTATTCGGGCTTATCATGGGGGCCTGCGCCCTGATTATCGGGCTGTTCGCCCTGGTCGTGGGCGGCGGAGGCATACTCTCGCCTTTCTTCCCGCTGGGCATGACGCTGTGGGTACCTATTCTCGGCATATTTATTGTACTGATTCCCGTCATACTGCTCATTTATGTACTGATGTGCCTCATCGCTTCGCGCAAGCCCGGAGGCACGACCGTGCTGGTCATCTTCCTGCTGTGGCTCGCAAGTTTCATCGCATGCGCCTGCATTACCATCCGCGAGGATGTGGGCGACCGGTTCCGCGCCAAGCGTAACGTGATCGAACAGGTGCTCAACACCGAAGTGGTGATCGACAACGACACGACGACGGTACAAAAGCTGCTCAAGGAGTACGAAAGCCAGAACGTCATCGAAGACGGCCACAAGACGCTGCACATCAGCATCCCGAACAAATCGATCGACATTACGATCGACAAAGACAAGGCCGGGCTGGAAGTAAAGGCCGACGGCAAACGGGTGAAGGTTGGGAAAAGCCGCAAGGCTTCGGCAGAAGAGGCCGGACAGAGCACGCAGGCAGCCGCAGAGGCGGACGCAGACACTGCTGCGCAGGAGCAGCAGACCGAATAAGGCCACAGGCGTTAGGTAAAATAAAAAGTTTTCGGAACGCAGGGCGCACCCACGGGTAGCGCCCTCGTTTTTTTGAAAAATTTAAAATAATTACTACCTTTGAGGGATTTTGTGTTTAAACGAAAAACTATGGCTGGCAGCAAATGCATCGGCATTCTCACATCGGGAGGCGACGCCCCCGGCATGAATGCGGCAATACGTGCGGTAACCCGCAGCGCAATCTATAACGGCTTTACGGTAAAGGGTATCATGCGCGGATACAAAGGTCTCGTATACAACGAGATCGTAGAGTTCAAGTCCCAGAGCGTGAGCAACATCATCCAACTGGGCGGCACGATCCTCAAAACGGCGCGCAGCCAGGAGTTCACCACGGCCGAAGGACGTAAGGCGGCTTACGACAACATGGTCGCAGCCGGCATCAACGCGCTGGTGGTCATCGGCGGCGACGGCTCGCTGACAGGCGCAGGGATTTTCGCGCAGGAGTACAACGTGCCCATCGTCGGGCTTCCCGGGACGATCGACAACGACCTCGGGGGTACGGACTCGACGATCGGCTACGACACGGCGCTGAACACGATCGTGGAGGCGGTCGACAAACTGCGCGATACGGCATCGAGCCACGAGCGACTCTTCTTCGTCGAGGTCATGGGACATACGGCGGGTTACCTGGCGCTGAACAGCGCCATCGCCACGGGTTCCGAAGCGGCTATCATCCCCGAAATGGACACCGAGGTCGACCAGCTGGCCGAACTCATCAACCACGGCTTCCGCAAGAGCAAGAACTCGGCGATCGTCATCGTGGCAGAGAACCCCAAGACGGGCGGCGCCACGGCACTGGCCGAACGTGTCAAGAAGGAGTTCCCGCAGTACGACGCCCGCGTCACGATCCTGGGGCATATCCAGCGCGGCGGGTCACCGACGGCCGTAGACCGCATCCTCGCCTCGCGGATGGGCGAAGCAGCCATCGAGGCGTTCCTCGACGAACAGCGCAACGTGATGATCGGCATTCAGAACGGCAAGATCGTCTACGTCCCCTTCGCCAAGGCGACCATGCACAACAAGGGCATCGACCGCAATTCGCTCGACCTGGTAAAGATACTCTCCATATAATTTCACAACAGACAACCCCGAACTTACCGAATGAAACGTGTTATCGGAATCGGCAATGCCCTGACGGACATGCTGGTCAACCTGGAATCAGACTCCGTGCTGGGTCGCTTCAAACTCGCCAAAGGCTCGATGAGCCTCGTGGATACCAAACTGCAGACCGAAATCTCGAAATCCGTGGCAGGACTGCCCTACTCGCTCTCGCTCGGCGGTTCGGCCGGCAACACCATCCGCGCCATGGCCAAACTGGGCTGCCAGGTCGGGTTCATCGGCAAGGTCGGACAGGATACGACGGGCGACTTCTTCGTCCAGGCACTCGAAAACCTGGGCGTGGAACCCGTAATCTTCCGTGGCTCGAAACGTTCGGGCAAGTGCGTGTCGCTCATCTCGCCCGACGGCGAGCGGACGATGGTCACCTACCTCGGCGCGGCACTCGAACTGACCGCCGCGGAGATCGACCCGGCGATCTTCGACGGGTACGACTGCCTCTATATCGAAGGTTACATCGTCCAAGACCACGACCTGATCCGCAAGGCTGCCCGCACGGCCAAGGAGTGCGGACTGAAGGTCGCCATCGACCTGGCCAGTTTCAACATCGTGGCCGAAAACCTCGAATTCCTGCGTAACCTCGTCAGGGACTATGTCGACATCGTTTTCGCCAACGAGGACGAAGCCAAGACCTTCGCCTGCGAGGCGGAGCCGCTGAACGCCCTGCAATGCATCTCGGAGATGTGCGAACTGGCCGTGGTGAAGATCGGCATCAAGGGCGCCATGATCAAGCACGGCGACGAAGTGGTGCATGTCGGCATCCTGGCTGCGGCAAAACGCGTCGACACGACGGGTGCCGGGGATTTCTACGCCGCGGGGTTCCTCGCAGGGCTTTGCGAGAACCTCTCGCTGCGCCAGTGCGGCACGATCGGCGCCATCACGGCGGGCAAAGTCATCGAGGTCGTCGGGACTACCTTCGGCGAAGAGGCCTGGGAGGACATCTCGCGCCTGGTGAACAAGGTCAGGAACGAGAAATACCTGTTCTGACCCGGAAAATTGGAATAAAGAAAGCGGCCCGTAAGGCCGCTTTCTTTATTCCAAAGGCAGGAACCGAACCTGCAACGCCCATAAAATCGGAATTTATTGTTATTTTTACGACACAAAACACCGGCGGCATGGACAAAATATGGACTTCGGCCAAAGTCAAAATCAGGAACCGGCTGGACTTTATCCATTACGGCCAGCGAATCGGCTACATCAATATCGTCGCGATCGTCATAGACCTCGCCATTCTGCTCTATTCGGCCATCGACTACCAAACGCTGATGCAAACCGGCAACCTGTTCCTTTTCCTGTTCCTGGTCTTTACGACCCTTATCTGGCAGACGATCTGTTTCGTAAAGGATTTCTACGCCTACACGCATAAGACGGAGTATTACAACCTCCAAGACATCTACCGGCACAAGACTCCGGAGGCAGCCGACGAGTTGGATGAGATTTATACCGCCGCCCCGATCGCCTTCCCGGGCACCGTATTGCGGCACAGCGACAACATAGACCGCTTATTGCAAGCAGACCGCCCCATCCATGCGATACTATGCACCGACAAGGAAAAGCGGGTATTGAAATACATAAAGAATTACCGGGACATCCTGCTGCCGTTCCTCAACGGCAAGTGGCACGAAATGAAGAACAGGAACGGCAGTTTTTACAACGAGCGCAAACTGTGCATGGCATCCGAATTCGGGGAAAGCGGCGGAGAATGGTACGTCCGGGTATGCAAAGGCTGTTACTACAACTCCTACCTGACGAACGTAATCTATGCGAAAAAACTCTCCCACCAAAGCGGTTGGGGCATGACCCCTCCCGCGAACATCGCCAACTACCCGGTACGCCGGCTCGAAAAATCGGTCATGAGCGACCACATCGGCATTTCGACGCTGGCCGTCACAACCGACGGATATGTCATTATCCTCCACCAGAACGACAAGGCCCTCACTTCGACAGACCGCCTGACTCCTTCGGGATCGGGATCGGTCGACTTCAGCGATTTGCGTCCGGACTCCGATTTCAGGGAGACGCTGAAAGCCGCAGCCGAGAGGGAGCTGCGCGAAGAAACCAACCTCCCCGCAGGCCGGATCGGACACACGGAGGTCATCGGCTTTTACCGCGACCTGGGGCGCGGTGGGAAACCCGAGTTCTGCTGCCTGACCCAGCTAAATGCCAGCTCGTTCGAAATAGCCGAGCTGGAACCCAGCTGCGAGGAACAGCGGGACGATTTCGAAACCTACCAGATACTGGGGGAAATGGGAGCATTGGACGGAAAAGATTTCGGGCGGTTTTCGGACATGGCGCTCAACCTCTCGCCCGGATGCGAAGAAGAGCACCCCTCATTGGCGCTCTACATGTGCTACATCATGCTTTGCCGATATTTCGGCAAGGAAATCCCCGTACGCAATTAAAGCACAGCTCAATGGCCGGCACGGGAGAAAAGCCCCCGGCTGATCTCGTAACGCATCCGAATCAGCCACAATGATTTGCGGGGCGACATCGTCAGCGAAAGCAACAGCGTAGCCGCCCACTTCATACATTCCAGCACAACGGCCTTCGGATAACGGCGGTAGATGCCCGCCCGCAGGCGCTGGCTCACGCCGACATTGTAGCAAAGGCGGCGGAAATAGTCCTCGGTGAGTTTCCCGGGCGGGATAATATGCCACATGACGGCATTGGGGACATACCAGCATGTCTCGCCGCCGCGCATCATGCGTTCGAAGAAATCGTTTTCCTCGCCACCGATCAGCATCCGTCCCACACGCCCCAGCGAGGGGTCGAACCCGCCGTATCGGGCGGTTGCGGAGCGGCGGAAAGCCATGTTGCCTCCCCCGGGAACACGTCCGGCAGGAAAAGGCCGTACGGCATGGCCGAAATCCATCGGGTTGGCGACAGGCAGTTCGGTATATTTCGACATCCACGCCGGACGTCCCGAGACATACTCGGCAATGATGCGCCCCCCGGCCACGACGGCATCGGGATGTGCATCGAAGAATTCGACATACGCCCGGATAAACCCCGCATTGATACGTTCGTCGTCGTCGATGAAGGCCATGTAGGGCGCCGAAGTTTCCGCGATCCCCCGGTTGCGGGCATAGGAAACCCCCGGGCCGGTCTCGGTCACCATGCGCAGGTTGAGCGCCGGATACCGTGCCGCGAAGGCCGCGAACCGGGCGGGCGTATCGTCCGTCGAATTGTTGTTCACCACCACGCACTCCCACTCCCCGGCGGGCATGTCCTGCCGCACGACGGATTCGAGCGCCGCGAGAAGCTGCCCGGCACGATTATGCGTCGGGATTATGAGCGAGAGGCGGATCATCGTGCGAATGTAGCAATTTATCCGTAAAAAACCGTTATATTTGCACAAATTATAAGCGATACGACTATGCACAATCTGTTTCGTACCCTTTTGCTGCCCATAGCGGCCCTGTTTGCCGTGACGGCGGTCTCGGCGCAAAACGTAAGCTGGAAAAGCACCGTGGAGCACCTCGACGGCGACATGTACCGGATCGTACTCGAAGCCTCGATCCCCGCGCCTTACCATATGTATGACATGGGGCCCTATGAAGGCGGGCCCAATGCCACGACGATCACCTTCACCGCGGGTGCCGGGGCTACGCTCGAGGGCGGCGTAGAGCAACTCTCCACTCCCGAGCGCCACTACGACAAGACCTTCGAGATGGAGATCGGCACCTTTGCCGGCAAGGCGCTCTTCACCCAGCGGGTGAAGCTCGCGGCCGAAAAGGCCGCCGTCACGGCCCAGCTGGAGTGGATGATCTGCGACGACACGAGCTGCATGCCGCCCGAGGATACGGAAATGACGATCGACCTGACGGCACAGGCCGGCGCAGCGACGGCATCGGCCGCCACGCCGCAGGATACGGCCCCAGCCGGGACTGCGGACAAGGCCGCCGTTGCGGAAGCCCCGGACAATGCCGGCGGAGGCTCGGCACAGGCCGCAGCGGAACCTGCGCAGAAAGACGCCGCAGGCGGAGGCTCGCTGTGGGCGTTGATCATCGAGGCGATCCTGTGGGGTTTCGCAGCCTTGCTGACCCCCTGCGTATTCCCCATGGTGCCGATGACCGTATCGTTCTTCATGAAAAGCTCCGGCAGCCCCGCGATGGGACGTTTCCGCGCCGGCATGTACGGGTTCTTCATCGTCGCGCTCTACACGCTGCCGATAGCCGCAATCATCGTCATCACACGCATCGTCGGGGGCGATGCCGTGACGGCCGACATCTTCAACTGGCTGGCGACACACTGGCTGCCCAATATCCTTTTCTTCCTCGTCTTCATGGTATTCGCCGCATCGTTCTTCGGAGCGTTCGAGATCACCATGCCTTCGTGGATGGTCAACAAAACCGACAGCAAAGCCGACTCGAAAGGCCTGGCCGGCATCTTCTTCATGGCCCTGACCCTCGTGCTGGTATCCTTCTCCTGCACGGGCCCGATCGTAGGTTCGGTGCTTATCAAATCGACGTCGGGCGAATTCTGGAGCCCGATCGTCACCATGCTGGCGTTTTCCGTCGCCTTCGCGCTTCCCTTCACCGTCTTCGCCTTCTTCCCGTCGATGCTCAAGAAGCTGCCCAAAAGCGGCGGATGGCTCAACTCGGTGAAGGTCGTGCTGGGATTCATCGAGGTGGCGCTCGGCATGAAGTTCCTCTCGGTCGCCGACCAGACCTACCACTGGGGGCTACTCGACCGCGAGATATACCTCGCCGTATGGATCGTGACCTTCTCGCTCCTGGGGCTCTATCTGCTGGGAAAAATCAAATTCGCGCATGACAGCGATACGCCCTATCTGGGCGTAGGCCGCCTGGCACTGGCCATCGTCACCTTCTCGTTCGTCGTATACCTCGTCCCCGGCATGTGGGGCGCCCCGCTCAAAGGCCTCTCGGGCTACCTGCCGCCGCTGCATACGCAGGATTTCGTGATCGGGAAGGAAGCGCCGACCGCTTCGGGCGGAGAAACGCGCATGCTGCTGACCGTCGAGGGACAGAAACCCAAGCACAGCGATTTCCTGCACCTGCCCCACGGCCTCGAAGGATTCTTCGACCTGAAAGAAGCCGAGGCCTATGCCGCTAAGGTCGGCAAACCGCTCTTCATCGACTTCACGGGGCACGGGTGCGTCAACTGCCGCGAAATGGAAGCCCGCGTATGGGCAGACCCGCAGGTGCTCGACATCCTGCGCAACGACTACGTGATCGTGGCGCTCTACTCCGACGACAAAAAAGTGCTTCCCGAAAGCGACTGGGTAACGACCGACGCGGGAAAGGTGCTTAAAAGCCTCGGCAAGATAAACTCGTATTACGCCCTGAAAACCTACGGGGTAAATGCCCAGCCTTACTACGTACTCCAGGGACGGAACGGGAAACAACTCGTGCCGCCCCGCGGATACGACCTCAACGTCGACAATTTCGTGGGATTCCTCAAGAGCGGCGTCGAAGCCTACAACGCCCAAAAATAAGGGCTGGGACGGCAAAAATCAAGCACTGCGACAGCAAAAAAGCCTGCGACTTTCCGGTCGCAGGCTTTTTCACATCCACCGTCCGCACATCAGTCCGCGAACTCGTCGAACATCGTCGTACTCAGGTATTTCTCGGCACGGTCGGGGAAAACCACCACGATATTGCCCCGTTCGATGTGCTGCGCGGTGCGCACGGCCGCCAGCATCGCGGCGCCGCTGCTCATGCCGGCGAAGATCGCCTCCCTGGCGATGATCTCCCGCGCCATGGCGATCGCCTCTTCGCTCTCGACCATCTCCTGCATGTCGATCTGCGAAGGATCGTAAATGTCCGGGACGATAGCCTCCTCCATATTCTTCAATCCCTGGATATAATGGCCCCGGATCGGTTGCGCGCAGACGACCCTGATGTCGGGCTTCATCACCTTCAGGAACCGCGAAAGCCCCATCAGCGTCCCCGACGTGCCGATCGCACAGACCAGGTAGTCGATCCTGCCACCTGTCTGCTGCCAGATTTCCAGTGCCGTAGACTGGTAATGCGCCAGGTAATTGCCCGCATTGGCAAACTGGTCGGGCATGAAATATTTGTCGGGGTCGCCGGCCACCTTGCTGCGGGCCAGGCGGATCGCCCCGTCGGTTCCCTCCTCGGCGGGCGTAAGGATCACCTTCGCACCATAGGAACGGATTATTTTACGCCGCTCGACCGACACGGCGCTGCTCATCACGATCTCCACGGGATATCCCTTGACGATGCCGACGATGGCCAGGCCGATGCCCGTATTGCCCGACGTCGGTTCGATGATCGTCTTGCCGGGCGTGAGGCGCCCGTCCTGTTCGGCCTCCTCGATCATCCGCAGCGCAATGCGGTCTTTGATGCTGCCCGTGGGGTTGAAACCTTCGAGTTTCGCATAGATATTGACGTTCGGGTTGGGGCAAAGCCGGTTGATCCGCACCATCGGGGTTCCCCCGATAGTACCCAAAATATTCTTTTTTACCATAAATCGACCTAATTAACCGCGTAAAGATAATCATTTCCCCGGAATAGCGGCAATCCGCCCGCCCGATTCCGCGCCGTACGGTCGCCCCAGAACGCAGGGGTGCCCGCACAATCGTTGTGCAGGCACCCCAGTCCTCATCGGGAACGGTTATTTTTCCGACTTCCCGTGTTCGTCGAAAGCAGCCTTGACCTCGGCCTCCTTCTTTGCACGCTGCTTGGTATCGGGGGCTTCGCCCTCCTTGACCAGCTCATTCACTTTACGTTCGAAATTCTGCTCGCAGGGCGTGCAGGTCGTTTCTTTGTTTTCCATAGGTACGAATTTTGGCATATTACGTACGTTTCCCTGCAAAATGCACACCGAAGTTGCCTCGGTTCGCATCTGCCGATTATATTTGTATACCCGAAACAAAATAATCATGAAAACCTGCAAACTACTCCTGCTCGCACTTTGCTGCGGATGCGTCTCCGCATCCGCAGCCGGCAAGGCCGGCTCCGAGGCCCCCCGCATCGTCAACATCGTCAACTTCATCCGCAATATCGAACCGCGCAGCGAAGAGATCACCGAAACGGTACTCTACGAAACCGTCGCACGGCAGGCGGCACAGCTCGCCGAATACGGTCTCCCGGCCACGTTCCTGCTGCAATACGACGCGCTGATCAATCCCCGCTACCGGAAACTGCTGACACAGGATGTCTATCCCGGCACCGAGGTGGGCGGCTGGTGGGAGATCACGCAGCCCCACGTGGAAGCCGCAGGGCTCAAGTGGCGCGGCCGCTACCCGTGGGACTGGCATGCCGACGTGGGCTTCGCAACGGGGTACACACCCGAAGAACGCCGCAAACTGGTGGACGTCTACATGGAAAAATTCAAAGAGGTATTCGGCAAATACCCGACGGCCATCGGGTCATGGTTCATCGACGCCTATACGCTCGGGTACATGTACGACAAATACGGCATCGTCGCTTCGTGCAACTGCAAAGACCAGATAGGTACCGACGGCTACACGCTGTGGGGCGGCTACTGGAACCAGGCTTATTATCCCAGCCGGGTCAACGCCTACATGCCCGCACAGACCCGCGAGGGACAGATCCCCGTCCCCGTATTCCGCATGCTGGGCAGCGACCCGATCTACCAATACGACAACTGCGTGGGCGGAGCCTTGCAGGGGGTGATCTCGCTGGAACCCGTCTACGGCGACAGCGGCGGCAGCCGCCAGTGGGTCGAGTGGTTCTTCCGGTCGATGTTCGAAGAACCCTGCCTCGCATTCGCCTACACGCAGGCCGGGCAGGAAAACTCCTTCACCTGGGGCAGTATGGAGAAGGGGCTCAACATCCAGATCCCGCTGATGGCAAACCGTTTCCGCAAGGGCGAAATCCGCGTGGAAACGCTCACCCGGTCGGGCGAATGGTTCCGCGAGAATTTCCCGGTAACGCCCCCGACGGCCGTCACGGCACTGACCGACTACCGCGAAAAGGATCGTAAAACCGTATGGTACAACAGCCGTTACTACCGCACCAACCTGCTGTGGGAGGGCGGCACATTGTGCATCCGCGACATCCACATGTTCGATCAGCGGATGGAGTCGGACTACTACCGCAAAGCCGGCACCACCAACCAGTGCGTCTACACGACGCTGCCCGTCGTGGACGGTTGCATGTGGAGCACCCGGGAGCAGCTGGCCGGGCTGCGGGTCATGCGGCGCACTGCCGACGGAAGTCTGGCCCAAGCGCAGGGCGGCACCCCCGCCGTAACGGAAAAGGGCAAAGGCAAATTACTCGTGGAGTGGCCGATGGACGACGGACGGCAGCTCACGATACTGCTTTCGGAAGAAGGAATGGAGATCGCCGCCCCCGGCAAAGGCCCCGACTGGATGCTGGAGCTGACCGCTGCACCCGGTGCAGCGTTGCCGTTCACGGCGTTCGGGGCGAAGCGGGTCACCGCAGCGCAAAAAGGATTCGCCTACGCATTCGATTGCACGAAGGGCACCATCGCAACCGACGGCACCTCCGCGGGAAGCATATTCGTCCTGTATCCTTCAGACGGAAAGATCTCGCTGAAATTCAAATAACGGCGCAACGGTTTCACAGCCGGCGGCCTGCCTCGGAATCGGGGCAGGCCGCCGGTGTTTAAAACCACGCCGGAACTGCGGTATTCCCGCAAATTTTCGTTAGCTTTACGACATGGGAGCCGTCACTAACCGACGTCGTCCGCACAATCATGAAAGTATGCAAATCGCCTCTCCCGGAAAATTCGCGGATCGTCCGCTACCCCGACGCCAATTACCGCGACTGCTTCCGCTGCCGCCTGCAAATTCCGGGAAAAGTATCCCCGAACCAGGTGATGGCGGCATTCTGGACGACCAGCCCGGCATGGCTGAAGTTTCTCTTCCGGCTGCGCGACCTGCTGGTCAGGCCCTTCGGGCTGAAAACCGGGGAGGGGCCCAGCCGGGAAAAACTGGAAGAAGCCCTGAACAACGGCGAAAGCTGCGGTTTCATGTCCGTCGCCGAAAGGACGGCCGACGAAACGATCGTCGCCCTGGACGACAAGCACCTGGTAGCCTACATGTCCATCTACATCGAAGGCGGCCAAGTCTTCGCGAGTACGGTCGTGAGATACCACAACAAACTGGGAGTGGTCTATTTCAACCTCATCCGTCCGTTCCACATCCTCGTCGTGAAAAACCTCTTCAAACAAATGATGCGCGAACGCGGGTTCTGACACGGAGTTATTCCCGCGTCACCCGTAAACACCGCCGGCCACGAAACCGAATGTCCTATTACTCGGAATACTGCTATTCCTGTCGCCGGCCGCCCTCGGAAATAACGAAGGCGACGATACGGATGCGCTGCTGATCGCCGCCACATATATATATCGGCGACGGGAACGGGACGATCTACCGCGGATACGGCACCAACCCGCTGGATGCGGCATATACGTTCAAAAACGGCAGAATCTACAAAGGCGACGGCAGGTTCACCCTGTCGCTCGACGCCCTGTATACGATCAGAGACGGAAGAATTTTCGAGGGCAACAACACCTGGCCCTACGATGCCGCATACTCCATCGAAGGAGAGCGGATATACCGGGGCAACGCCAGATTCGCCTCGTGGTTCGACGTGTTGTTTACGGTAAGGGACGGACAGTTTTACATAGGGGACAGTTCGTTCATCCTCGACATAGCCTACTCCGTCAGGGACGGCCGGGTTTACGAAGGTCGCGGGGAGTTCACAAATACGCTATTCGATGTGCTGTATACGATCGAATACGGGGGTTATTAAGCATCGGAGGAAATCCCGGGGCAAGTAATTTACAAACCGGGCGCCGGAAATATACCGTGTATCCCGATCTTTCATGATCCCTGTTATTTATTACGGTTGGCAAAGGGGCGCCGCCCGTCGTGGGCATCCTTGAACGAGCGTATTAACATCGTTTCATATTCACCGGGGAGTTCTTCTGCCAATTCTTTCCAGCAAATTATCAGGCGGTCACAGTCTTCCATCTGCCAGATATAGCAACCACCCCGGTGTCCTACGGGCTTTCCTTCACCGAATTGCATATACTGTTTTATCCGTCGGCGCAATGAACTTCCGGTCATTCCTATATAAAGAATATTTGTTCCCGTCACCCAATTGTTTTTCAACACGGTAATATCCACATTGGGATCCTTTCCCTTGAAAAAACCGCCGCGGCCTACCTCGGCAAATTCAGGGAAACTTATTTCTTTTCTGAGAACCAGATATACTCCTTTCGTCTGCGGAATACAGTCCACCTCCTTTTTAAGGGCCGCAACCGTTTTAAAACCCACAAATCCCCATGCCCTTGCATCTTCAAGCGTATTCATAAACAAAAGATTTTAGTACAGGCCCATAGTAAATCCGAACAGCCATTGGTTATCAATCAACTACATCCAATGCCAAACATAAAAACAGGGGTCGGATTTTTCAATCCGACCCCTTTGGTAGCGGGAGGAGGACTCGAACCTCCGACCTTCGGGTTATGAGCCCGACGAGCTGCCAACTGCTCCATCCCGCGATATATCTTCAGTGATGTACTATCGCTTTTGCGTGTGCAAAGATAAGACAAATATTCGGACTTTACAAATAATTCTGCGCATGTTCCCTCCGCACACCGCTTATCGTACTATCTATCAGCCGCAAAAAATATTTTATTATTTTTCGAAGGTTAGCCCCACGCTGATTTTTCCACAGATTTCCTACCACCCGGAACAGGGCCGGATGAAAACGCACACACCGTCTGCAGATCCCATTCGCAACACACACCGTCATTCCCAATCAGCGGATATTGGCTACGACAATCTCCGCCAGGTCGCGGACTTCCCCTTTCGTACCGCGCCCGATGGCTTTTTTGCAAAGCGGGCAGGCCGTGACGATCACCTCGGCACCGGTAGCTTCCAACTGCCCGGCCACGGATTTTGCGATCTGCACCTGCTGACCGTCGGAGATCGCCGTATTGGCGACCGAAGAGCCGCAGCAGGGGGCGTTTTCGCGGGTTTCCGCGGGTTCGAGCAATTCCCCGACAGCCCCGATCACGGCACGCGGATCGTCGTAAATCCCGCTGCCACGTCCCAATTCGCAGGGGTCGTGGTAGGTATAACGCGTCGAGCCGTGCCCGACATGGAGACGGCCTGCCTTCATCAGACGCAGGATATATTCCGAATGGTGCAGCACCTCGACCCCTTCGAGCGCATAATCCTCACGAAAAACCTTGAGGCAGATCGGACACGAGGTCACGAGCGTCGTGATGCCGTGCTTGCGGAACAACTCCGTATTGTAGCGCATCATCTTGCGCGCCGAATCCGTCTCACCGGCCAGTTTCAACGGGCGTCCGCAGCAGACGCCCCCTTCGCGGTCGGCCCACCAGACCTCTTCGCCGGCGGCCTGGAATACTTTTTCCATCGCCGACATCGTACGGGGCGTCAGGAGGGTCATGCACCCGGCGAAATAGCCCACCTTCCCCTCGCCGGACGAGCGGTCTAACCCTTTGAAATAACCGTAGCGCTTTTCGTCGGGGACATTGCGCATCGTATCGCGGGAATTGAGGCGCAGCGTATTGAGGTCGATGTCCACCGGGCATTTCTCTGCGCAGCGTCCGCACATCAGGCAATTGTCGGCCACCTGCAGGCGCAGCATCTTATATCGCCGGTCGCGCAGAAAATAGACCGACTGCACGTTGTCGATGCCCAGCACGCTCTGCAACTGGCAGGGGTCGATACAAATGCCGCAGCGCGAGCAGGCCTCGACCTGGAAGTTGTCGAACGACCCCTCCTTTTCGGTCGAGCGGAGCTTGTAGTGGCGCAGGAAGATCAAGGGTATCTCCGTGAAGATGTGCATGTAACGGGAGAACGGCAGCGCCACGAAGAAAACACCGAGACACGAGGAGTAGAACCACCACGCCACGCTTTCGAGGTTTATCAGCACGAAGGTGCTCATGTGCGCAGCCATCCATCCGCCCAGCGAACCGGTGAGGAATCCCCCGCCGCCATAAAGGGCGCAGGTCGTGCTTTCGGCGATCAGGCGCGCCGGGAATACGAACCACAGGGCCGAAAGCGCAATGCGGTCGCCCGGCACATGTTTGGTCGTGCGGCGCATGCCCATCCTCTTCGAGAAAAAGCGCTTGCCCCAAGCCAGCGCAACGCCCGACAGAACGAACAGCAGCAACAGATCCATCAGGAAATCGAAGACGGGCTTATGCTGGAGCCCCGTCGAAAAGTACTTGAAGAAGACATGCCCCTGCAACGGCACATAGCGGAACCCGAGGTAGGCGACGGTCTCGATCCACCCCACGGCGATCAGCAGGAACCAGCCGAAAGCCAGGCTCATGTGCATGTAGCCCAACAGCGGGTTGACCCTGAAGATCCTGCGGTGGAGCAGCGATTCGCCGACGACCTCCCCGATCGCCGAGAAGGTACGGCGTGTAGGCAGCCCGAACAGAATCCGTTTCTTGTCGGCGAGCGGCAGACGGTAGAGCCACAGGCCCCACTTCCACAGCAACACGATGAACATCACCGCGGCGCCGATCATGAAAGGTATGCAGAATGGTGCGAAAAAAGTCATCGTCAGAAGTCCCCCAGTTTACGTTTGATAAGCATCACCACACCGCGCGTATTGATCCCGCGCGGACATACCAGACGACATTTGCCGCACAGCATGCACTTGTTCATCTCCTCGTAAGCCCCCTGGTATTCGCCGCGCCGCACCAGCGTATGTACCTTGCGGAAGTTGAATTCCGTAAGGTTGCCCGCCGTGCAGACCGCCGTGCAGGCGCCGCAGCCGATGCAGGCCTGCAACTCGGGCATCTCGCGCAATATCTCGTCGCTCTTGCGCAGGTTGTTGCGGTCGATGTCGATCGCCCGCGGCTTGGAGATGGTATATCCGAAATTGATCGCTGCCATATGCTAAACCCCTACATACCGGGCCGCAGCATCGGCGGCGGCCGTCCCTTCGTTCAGGCTCTCTCCGATATTCTTCGGCGCCGTGACCGTCCCGGCATAGAAAATACCCTCGACATTGCTCTTCACGTTGCCGAGGAACATGTCGCGCGGCGCCATGAAGCCGCTCGGCGCACGGTTCAGCCCGGCCCCCTCGGCAAAAGCGGCGTTGTCGTCGTTGGCACGCATGCCCACGATCAGGATCAGCATGTCGACGCTCATGCGCAGCGGACGTCCCGTGAGGGTATCCTCGGCCTTGATCTGTACGCGTCCGTCGATCATCGGGCTCGCCTCCGAAATACGCCCGCGGATGAAATGAATGTTGTATTTCTGCTGTGCCTCGCGGTACATCTCCTCGTAACCGGGGCCGAACATGCGGATATCCATGTAAAAATTGAACACGTCGGCCTCGGGAAACATCTGCCGCATCTCCATGGCCTGCTTCACCCCCGTGATGCAGCATACCTTCGAGCAATGCTGCTGGCAAACCTTCTCGTCGCGCGAGCCCACGCAGTGCAGGAAGGCGATGCGCCTGGGGCGCGAGCCGTCGGCCCTGGCCACGCGGCCTTCGTTGAGCATCCGCTCGATGTCGACCGTCGTAAAGACGTTGTCGTAGATGCCGTAGCCGTATTCCTCCTTGATCGAGGCATCGAAAAGCGTGAAGCCCGAGCAGACCACGACCGAATCGCATGCCAGCATACGCCCGTCCGGGAGCTGAACCCCTTCGCGGCTGAACCCCCTGGCTTCGGTACGGGTCATCACCTCGATCCCGCGCTCGGCAATGCGGCGGCGCAGTTCGGTGAGTATCTCCGACGCCGGGGTGAACGACGGGAACAGCACGTGCCATCCCCGGAGCTTGCCGCCCAGTTCGGCCTCCTTTTCGATGATTACGGGCTCGACGCCCTGTTCTGCGAGGCGCAGGGCCGTCTGCATGCCCGCTACGCCGCCGCCTATGACTGCAACTCGCTTCATTATTCTCTGATGTCATATATTGTGTCCGTCGGGCAGCAATTGACCACAGCCGACGCGGGTTTACCGATATATTTTCCGTTGCGGCCGAGGTATTTGGCCGCGGGGTCGTATTCGACGCCCATCTTGTCGAGCAAGGGTTCGACGTCGACCTGGTGCATCTGCATTCCGAGCACCCACGGGTCGTAGCCCAGCACCAGCCCGGCCATCTCCTCGTAGGTCAACACCGGAATGCCATGGCCGTTCTCGCCGTAGGTCGTACCCTCCATTTCGGCGATCGCATACTGCCACTTGTCGAGGAACATCGCGCACCCCGGGCAGTTGGCCACGATGAAATCGGGTTTGTAAGGCGCCATGCTTTCGAGTTTCTTATGCGAATTGGCGATCGAATAACCGCGGTTGGCCTGCACCAGGTAGTTGCGGAACCCGAACCCGCAGCAATGCCGCCGCTCGGGGTAGTCCACGCATTCGCCGCCCCACGACTCGACCATGCCGGCCAGCACATAGGGGAATTCCGAACCGCCGATGCCCGACTTGGGGAATATCTTGGCGTAGTGACAACCGATATGCTCCACCACGCGCAGCGGCTCTCCGGTCTGGACGTTTACCAGTTTATGCCTTGCCCGGGCGGCGATCTGCTCGCGGAAATGGAAAACGACATCCGAGGTATGCGCCAGGCTCGCGGGCTTGCGGAACTCGCGCCCCGTGGCTTTAAACAGGTTTTCCCGGGCTTTTTCCTCGGTCTCGGGGAACTCGTGCCACGTGGCCAGTATCTCCGAATAGACACCGAACGAAGTGATGCACGAGGTCACGAAATTCTCATAGCCCGCCTCGGTCATCAGCGCGAACTGCCGCGCCACGACCGTCATGATGGTTTCCAACGGCACGATATCCGAATGGTAGCCGATACCCGTACACGACGAATGCATGGGATCGTCCAACAGATCCTTGCCCAGATCGTTGTGCAGCATGTCTATGAACAATTTTTCGCTGCCCGGGAAAAAATTCTGCCGGATACAGCTGCGGCCGTAATAATAGTTATCTTCGGCGATCTGTTTCTGGTATTCTTTCCAGCTTGCCCGCTTCATCATGATCAATAGTGTTCGTTGTTGTTATGAAGGAAGACATCCATCATGTATTGCTGATCGGCGCCCTCCCCGTAGCCCAGTTCCCGGGCCTTGCGGTCGGAATGCTCCTCGATGGAGTCGAACATCTCCTTGCCGCCGCTGACTTCGAAGATTTTGTTGATCTCCTCGAGCGACTGCTCGTCCAGACGGCGCAGGGCCCCCGCGCCGTGGCGCATGTATACGGGCGTGAATTGTCCGTAGACCTCCTTGTCGTTATCGTAGATCCACTGCCACACGGTTCCCTGCTCGGGGTGCAGCTCGGGCTTCACCAACCGCGGTACGATGCAGTAGCCCGTGCGGAGGATATTTTCGCCGATGATGCGCTTGAGGGCCAGCTGCTGGCGCCCCTTCTCGCTCTCGACGAAGAAACCCAGCTTCTGCGACAGTGTGCGCAGCGCCTGAATCACATACCCCGGCGTATTGCCGCGCGGACAGCGCGGGCGGCACGACATGCACTCGCCGCAATACCAGATCGTATCGCTTTTCAGCAACTCCTCGATGGCATCGTCGTCGCGCGTCTGCACGATATTGACGATCTGACGGGGATCGTAGTTGTAGAACTCGGCCGCGGGGCATACGCCCGTGCAGACACCGCAGTTCATGCACGAGTGAAGGCCCTCCTTCATCCGTACGTCCTCCATCAGCATATCGAAATATTTTCCCATAATCTCACCTTTCTCCGGGCACGAAACCGTCCCGGATGCAACAAAAAAACCTTTGCAGTGCAAAGGTAGGGAATACGGGCGAGCCGTGCAGTGGTATAAATACCTAATTTCGCCGGCGCTCGTAGGTCTCGAACGCGAAAGGATAAGGGTAGTTCGCACCCGATGCGAAGGATTCGGACGACAGGAGCCGCCACTGCGCTTCGTCCCACTCGGGGAAATGCGTGTCGCCCTCGTAAGCGCGGAACACGCGCGTCAGGTAGAAGCGGTCGGCCAGGGGCAGGGCCTGCGCATAAATCTGCGCGCCGCCGATGACGAAAACCTCGTCGTCCCCGGGAAACAGCGCGACGGCCTCCCCGAGCGAATGAACCACCCTGCAGCCGGGGATTTCGACCTGCTGGCGCGTAATGACCACATTGGTACGGTTCGGGAGCGGGCGCCCGAGCGATTCGTAGGTTTTGCGGCCCATGATCACGGGGTGCCCCGTCGTGACGGCCTTGAAATGTTTCAGGTCTTCGGAAATATGCCAGAGCAACGTATTCTTATCCCCGATCACGCCGTTTTCGGCAACGGCAACGATGATGCTAACCATAAATTTCAAATTTTAACGTCCGGCGGCATCGCAGCCGCGTATAACAATGCAGGTACAGCCGGCAGGGGCTTGCGACCGCTCAGAACGACATCGGCGCCTTGATCGCCGGCCAGGGATCGTAGCCTTCGAGCGTGAAATCCCCGTAGCGGAAATCGAAGAGCGATTTCACATCGGGGTTCAGCCGCATCACGGGCAGCGGCCGCGGTTCGCGCGACAACTGCTCGTCGGCCTGTTCCATGTGGTTCAGGTAGAGGTGCGCGTCGCCGAGCGTATGGACGAACTCGCCGGGTTCGAGGCCGCATACCTGCGCCGTCATCAGCGTCAGTAGGGCATACGACGCGATATTGAACGGCACGCCCAGGAACGTGTCGGCGCTGCGCTGGTACAACTGGCACGAGAGCCTTCCCCCGGCCACGTAGAACTGGAACAACACGTGGCAAGGCGGCAATGCCATGTCCCCGATCTCGGCGACATTCCAGGCCGAGACGATGATGCGCCGCGACTCGGGATTGTGCCGTATCAGTTCGACTGCCTGCGCGATCTGGTCGATGAAGCGGCCGTCGGGCTTGGGCCAGCTGCGCCACTGATAGCCGTACACATGGTTCAGGTCGCCGAACCGATACCCTTCGACGGGCGATTCGACACCGTCCTGTGCCGCACGCAGGAACGTATCCCGGTCGACGGGCAGCACGCCGTGGCGCACGCAGAGTTCGTTGTAGTAGCGGAAAGCGTCGTTGTCCCAGATATGGACGCCGTTGTCCACGAGGTACTTGATATTGGTATCGCCCGCCAGGAACCACAGCAATTCGTGGATCACGCCTTTCAGGAATACTTTTTTGGTCGTCAGCAGCGGGAAGCCTTCGGAAAGGTCGAAACGCATCTGGTGTCCGAAGACGCCTTTGGTGCCGGTGCCGGTACGGTCGCCGCGGACGACGCCCTCGGCTTTGATCCGCCGCAGCAGGTCGAGGTATTGTTTCATCTCTCCAGCATTTTTAAAGTCATTCCGCCCGATGCGTCCAGCACGGCGCACGAAGGGTATTTCTCCCAGCACCCCAGGTTTATCACATGCAGGCTCTGCTCGCGGTAGTCGCGCGGGAAATGCATGTGCCCGAAGACGAAGTGGTCGACGTCGTGCTCGGCGGCATACCGGCGGGCATATTCGATCAGCGGCTCGGTAAGCGAGACGTCGAGCTCCTCGGCACCGTGCGATTTGCGCGACTTGCCGCTCCACCAGTGCCCGAAGCGCATCGCCAGGTCGGGATGCAGCAGCCACGAAAAGAGCCAGCGCAACGTCCGCGAGCGGAATACCGTATTGAGGAATTTGAGCACGGGCTGTCCGTCGATGTTCATGTTGTCGCCGTGGGCGATGAAGACGTTTTTACCGTTCAGGCGGAATTGCTGCGGCGAGGTATAGATCTCGACGCCGCATTCGCGGGCGAGGTAATCGCCGACCCACATGTCGTGGTTTCCCGTAAAGAATACCACCCGGATACCCCGGTCGGTCAGTTCGGCCAGCTTGCCGAGCGTCCGCACGAAGCCCTTGGGCACCACGCCCCGGTATTCGAACCAGAAGTCGAAGACGTCGCCCACCAGGAAAATCGCCTCCGCATCCTGCGCCGCATCGTCGAGCCAGCGCACGAAGCGCCGTTCGGTCTGCTGCGCAAACGCCTCGCCGCCTGCGCCCAGGTGGATATCCGATGCGAAATAGTACATCAACGGGTCAGTTCATCGAGTTTTTGTTCGAGGCTCTTGCCGTAAATATCCTTCCCGACGATATTCCCCTCCTTGTCGATCAGGAAATTGGCCGGAAGTTTCTGCACGTTGTAAAGTCCCAGCGACGACGATGCGCGCCCGCGCAGGTCGCTCACCGAAACCCAGGGAAGCTGCTGCTCCTGCACGGCCGAAATCCACAAGGGCTTCGACGTGTCGATGGCAACCTGGTAGACCTCGAATGCGACGGGGGCGTCGGCATATTTCTTATAGACCTCCTTCAGTTCGGCATTGAGCGTATTGCTGTTGCCCAGCTCGGCCGACCAGAAATCGAGCAGCACGACTTTCCCCGCGAGCGACGAGAGACGCACCTTCTTGCCGTAGATGTCCGACAGCTCGAGGTCGGGATACCCCGCCTCGGTAATCTGGGACGACAGGCTGATGCGGGCGTCCATGCGGGCGATCTCCCCCATGAGCGATTGCAGGTAGGGCGATTCGGGATAAGTCTGTTCGATGGCCTCGGCCACCGTGCGGTAATAAACCACGTCGCTGTCACCGTTGAACAGGTATGTATCCCCGGGCAACCGCTGGTAAAGGGCATAGACCGCCGCCAGCGACGCTTTATTCTCGATGATGAAGCGCAACTGTTCGCGGCGGATACGGTAATATTCGGCCGTGTACTCCTTTACCAGTGCCTGGCGGTCTTCCTCGGACAGCGTTGCCTTGGCAAACTGCGAGGCGATGTTATCCAGCCGCTGCGCGCCCCGAAACGAAAGCCTGGTAGAACTGCCGCAGCAGTTCCGACTCCTTCGAACCTTCGACCGTATAGTTGCGTACGACGCTCCCCACCGAATTCAGGGAAAGTTTCTCGCCGCCGGCGAGGAACAGCGGAATGCGTTCGCCGTTATATATTATATTATAAAGCGACGGGGTCTTCGCCACGCCCTTCAACTCGAAACGGTAATTCCCGTCCTTGTCGAGCACCGCGGAGTCGATCACCGACTGCGTCAGGGGCAATACCTGTTCCAGATAAACATCCTTGGCATCGTTACCTACGAAGCGACCCGAAATCTTCACCTTCGACGACTGGCATGCGCACAGCATGACGGCCGTGGTCAGGGACACGAAAAGCGTTTGTTTATTCATTTATCCTTGTTATCGCAGTTAAATGCTTACAAATATAGCAAAATTCCGGATATGCGCACTTTTTATTTCGACGAATTGCGGTGTGCGCCGTTGTTTTTCGAGAAATTGCGCCCGTGCTGCTGGTTGCGGTTTTTCTGCGGGCGCTGCTGCTGACGCTGCTGCGGCCCCTTCTGGGGACGTGCCGTAAAGTGCTGTTTATAGTCACTTCGGAGATTATTTAATGCCACTTCATCGATTTCGATCGCTCCGCCGGACATGCGTTTGATGTCTTTTACGATCACTTCGTTGTTGGGATGCTCCTGGTTGTACTCGTAGCTCTTCGTGCGCATGTAGCGGGCCAGGTTGTCCACCGTGCGCGCCATGGTACGCCGGTCTTTTTCCTCGGAAAGCCCGGCGATCATCCGCTCGACATACTTGCCGTAATGCTTATAGGAGATACGCCCCTGCGTGTAAGCCATGCGGCGCGGCGTAATGGTCAGCTCCTGACGCGAAGGCTGCGGGTATGGAGAATCCACATCGAGCTGGAAATCAGACATTATGAAAAGGTGATCCCACAGCTTGTGGGTGAAGTCGGCCGTATCGCGCAGCAAGGGGTTCAGGTTGCCCATCACGGCGATCACGGCACGCGCCTGGCGGTTGCGCTCGCGACGGTCTTCGATCAATTGCAACGAGTCGATCATCTCCTGGATATGACGCCCATACTCGGGCAGGTACAACTTGCGTCGTGTGTAATTATAATTCTTTTTCATATTGTATTTGCGGTTCTCCGCACTGTTTCAATCCGTCCGCCGGAGCGTCCGGCAAGCCCGTTGCGGTAAACCGATTCAAGACGTTTTTTCCGACTTTCCACCCCGTCCGGCAAGACCCTACAAGATTGGTTTTACACCGCAGAAAGTCATAACTTTGGGACAAAAGTAGGTAAAATTTCAGGAAAAACAAGCTATGGCAAAGGTTTTAATTTTAGACCAATCAAAAAGTATGCGAAACACGCTGCGCGAGCGGCTCGAATACGAAGGTTTCTCGACAGAGGCCGCCGAAGACGAAGAGGCGGCCTCGAACATGTGCGAGAAAATCCCGTTCGACGTCATCCTGTCGGACACCGGGTGTAAAATCCCCGACAAGGGCGTCCCGTTCATCGTGCTGTCGTCCGAGGCGTCAATCGACTCGGCCGTGGAGGCCGTACGCAACGGCGCCCAGGACTATCTGACCAAACCCATCGACATGAACCGCCTGCTGCAGTCCATCCACCGCACGATCGACGACCCGGCCCCCGTGCCCGCCCCCGCGGCGGCCCCGGCACGCCGCACCCGCCGCGGGCACAATGCGCAGACGGAGCATATCATCGGCACCTCGCCCCAGATCGAACATGTCCGCCTGTTGATCGACAAGGTCGCGCCGTGCGAAGCGCGCGTGCTGATCACGGGCGAAAACGGCACCGGCAAAGAGCTGGTCGCACGCTGGCTGCACGCCAAAAGCAACCGCGCCGCGGCTCCGTTCGTCGAGGTCAACTGCGCGGCGATCCCCTCGGAACTGATCGAAAGCGAACTCTTCGGCCACGAACGCGGCGCCTTCACCTCGGCCATCAAGCAGCGAAGGGGCAAGTTCGAACAGGCCGACGGCGGCACGCTGTTCATGGACGAGATCGGCGACATGTCGCTGGCGGCGCAGGCCAAGGTGTTGCGGGCGCTTCAGGAAAACAGGATCAGCCGCGTAGGCAGCGACAAGGACATCGAGGTCAACGTACGCGTCATCGCCGCCACGAACAAGAACCTGCGCGAGGAGATCCGGAAGGGCAATTTCCGCGAAGACCTTTACCACCGCATCGGAGTGGTCGTCGTGCGCGTCCCGGCGCTGCGCGAACATGCGCAGGACATCCCGCTGCTGGTCGACCATTTCATACGCACAATTTGTGCCGAATACCACATCCCGGCAAAACGCATCGAGGACGAAGCGCTTGCCGAGCTGCAAACGATGCCCTGGAGCGGCAATATCCGCGAACTGCGCAACGTCATCGAGCGGCTCATCATACTCAGCGAGGAGCGCATCACCCCCGCCGACGTCAAGGCCTACTGCTGACCGAGGCTCAGAACAGCACCCCGACCTTCAGCAGGAGGGTGCCGTGGCTGAGCTGCTCGGCAAATTCGGCGGAGAACCAGCGGCCTTCGTATTTCCGGAGCCGCTCCAGCCGCTGCAACTCATAGCCTGCCGCGAAGAACAGGTGCACACCGCAACGCAATGCATACTGCACCCCCAGTTCGGGATTGAGCAGCAGTCCCCCGTTGGCATCCCTGCGCGGTGCGAAAGCATATCCGGCGGCGCACCCGGCATAGGGCGTAAAGCTGCGGCGGCGCATAAGCAGGAACTTCGCATCGGCAAAGAGCGGCACGAGCGTTTTTTCATAGCAGGAAACCCCCGTTCCGGCACCGACCGAAAAACGGCGGCTCACATTGTAATGACCCGTCACGCGCCAGACGACGGGCACCGACGACGGGCGGGTCAGGCCGAAGCCCGTCCCTACGGACGCCGAACAGGAAAAGCGGGGCAACTCCTGCGCCGGCACCTCGGCGGCAAGGAAAGGCAGCACGCACAGCGCCGCGGCCAATACTCGGGATCGCCCCGTTATCGGACACGGATCGTAATGCGTTCCACGATCCGGAGCGCTGAAGTGAGCCCCGAAATATCGGGGTCTATCCCGCCCGAACTTCCGTCGGGACTGCTGTGGCCGACCAGCACGGCTTCGAACTCCTCGCTGCCCGACGACAGGTCGACGTCGGCGGCATAGACCACGGCCGGCTGGCCGCTCCCGTGCCGCCCGCCCGAGTAACCGGGCTCCCCCTCCTTGGCCGATTCGGGATAGGTTTCGTTGAAATCGGTCGAATGGTTCACCTCGACCTTTACGACGAACCGATCGAGCCCCGCCTCGGGCGAGAGCTTCAGGTCGAAACTGCCGCGCGGCGTGGCACCCGATATGCCGTCCGCCAGCGGTTCGCTTTTCGTCGGCAGGTAAAGCCCGTCGGCATATTGCACACCCCGGCTATGGCACCAGTGAGGCAGCGCCTCCCTGCGGCGGTTTCCGCCCGCCGCCAGCCAGGACTGGGTGGCGATTTTGGAACTCGCATAAACCGTGGAGAGGTAGCGCCCCTGCGCATCTTCGATCCAGACCGCGATCTGCGGCGGGTTCTTCCTTTTAATCCCCAGGAACAGGGGAAAATCATGCAGCCATGCGTCGCCCCGTTCCACGACAATTTCCACGCTTCCCTTTTCGTATTCGACCAACTTCTTATCGCAGGAACCAAGCAATACGAACGGTAAAATCCATGCCATTGCCATCTTTCTCATTGTTTTTGGTTTCCATTTTGTTACCTATTGGTAACATTTGTTGTAAAAAAAATACACACTCTTTCCCGGGCCGCGGGCCGGTCATTCCTTAAAAGTCTTGTCGATCAGCAGGTCTATCCCGAGGACGATCTGCTCCCAGCCGGCAGCCTCTCCGATCGGAATCCCGTTGTAAACCGGGCAATATTCCTCCAACAGCACAAGGTAGGTCACCGAAGCCGTCAGGAAAGTAGCCAGCACGGCCACCTCCGACTCGGGCAGCCCGGTTTTCCGCGACACCCGGGCGATCAACTCCAGCCCGGCCTGCTCGCGCTGCCTGCGGAGCGCCGCCACGAGTTCGTTCTTCGAGGACAACTCCCAGCGGTACAGGCGCCTAAGCGTAGGGTCGCCGTGCAAACGCCCGATCATCGTGCGGAACGTCTTTTTCAGAAATTCGGGCAAATGCGCGCGGCCGGGAATGTCGAGCGGAAAATTGATCCAGAAATCGTGCTGCCGGATATAGGCGGCCAGCAGTCCGTCCAGCGAACCGAAATAGCGGTAGATAAGTATTTTCGAGACTCCGCAATGCGCCGCGACGGCATTGACCCCGAGTTTCTCGAAACCATCCCTGCGGATCATCTCGCCCACCGCTTTCAGCATACGCTGTTCGGTAACATCCCGGTCACGCTCGGTATTGTTGTTCTTCGCCATATGTTACTATTCGGGAACAAATATATGTCTTTTTTCCCGGAATCATGCAATTTTCTGGGAATATTCACATATTCGGCATAAATTGAGAAGAATCCGCAAAAGGATCCGGACTGCCGGACAACCGCGGCACCCGGACTATAACAACTCCAATATCTTGGCCGGATTGTCGACGATGTGCCGCGCCCCGGCCTCCTCGAGCTCAGTGCGCTCACGAAACCCCCACGTCACCCCGACCGAGCGAACACCGGCGGCCGCGGCTGTCTGCATGTCCACGCCCGAGTCGCCGACATAGAGCACCCGCTCCTTCGCCACGCCCGTAAGCGCAAGTATCTCCCCCACCACCGCGGGGTCGGGCTTGAGCGGCACGCCCTCGCGCTGGCCGAAGACCGCGGCGAATTCGACACCGGGGAAAAACAACCGGATCAGTTTTTCCGTTCCAGCCTGGAACTTGTTGGATGCCACGGCGATACGGATACCTCGCCGCGCGATCTCCGCAACCAGTTCCGGAATTCCTTCGTAGGGTTTCGTATAAACGTCGATATGCTCGGTATAATATTTCACGAAATCCGCGCGCACGGCCGCGACCGTATAAGGCGTGCGGAGCTCTTCGGGCAACGCCCGCTCCACGAGCCGCATGATGCCGTTGCCCACGAAATGGCAGTATTCGTCATAGGTATGCTGCGGCAGGCCGCGCATGGCCAGCACGGCATTGCATGCGACAGCCAGGTCGCCGATCGTATTGAGCAGCGTGCCGTCGAGGTCGAATATCACAAGTCCGGTATCCATCTTATATTCCATATTAATGCGGATGCGCCGCAGTACCTGCGGCTCTTTTGATCTTCCACCCGATGGCCGCCACCATCAGCGACATCAGGGGACTGACAATATTGAAAATACAGTAAGGCATGTAGACGAATGTGGAAACACCCAGCACGGTGGCCTGCGTCATGCCGCACGAGTTCCACGGCACCAGCACGGAGCAGACCGTGGCCGAATCCTCGACCGAGCGGCTCAACAGCCGCGGTTCGAGCCCCCGCTCCGCATAAAGTTCCCGGAAAAGGCGCCCCGAAAGGATGATCGAGATATACTGGTCGGCGGTGCAGAGGTTGAAGAAGATGCCCGCGCCGACGGTCGAGGCCACGGCCGAAAAGGCACGGCGCACGAAACGCAGGAAAACGGAGGTCAGCGCCCCCAGCATCCCGCTGCCGGTCATCACGCCGCCGAAGCACATGGCGCAGATGATGAGCCATACGGTATTGAGCATGCCCGCCATGCCGCGCGTAGCAACCAGCTCGTCCAGCTGCGGGCTTCCGGTAGGGATCGCCGTCGGGCCGAAGCAGCTCATCAGCACGCCCTTGAACCCCGACATGAAATCCAGCCCTCCGACTCCGGCCACCTTCGCCACCAGTTCGGGCTGCGCCAGCAGCATGGCTATGCAGGCGAAAACCGCGGCGCAGAAGAGCGTCACGATGGCCGGGAGTTTGCGCACGATCAGCACGCCCGTCGCCACGGGCACCGCCAGCAACCAGGGCGTGATGCGGAACGTCCCGCGCAATGACTCGGCATACATCCCGGCATGCGTGCCGCCCGTATGGTCGAGCGTCAGCCCCGCGATGACGAAAACCGCCAGCGCGATGACGAACGACGGGACGGTCGTATACAACATGTAACGGATGTGCGTGAAAATCGGCACCCCGACGGTCGACGAGGCAAGCACCGTGGTATCGGACAGGAGCGAGAGCTTGTCGCCGAAATAAGCGCCGGAGATGATCGCGCCCGCGATCCACCCTTCGGGGAAACCCATGGCCTGCCCGGTGCCCATCAGCGCCACGCCGATCGTGGCGATCGTCGTCCACGAACTGCCGGTCATCAGCGAAACGCCCGCGCAGATGACGCACGAGGCAACCAGGAAGAACGAGGGGTGCAGGATCTTCAGCCCGTAATAGATCATCGTCGGCACCACGCCGCTCACCATCCACGACCCGGCTATGGCGCCGATCAGCAGCAGGATGATGATTGCCGAAGCCGAAGCCCGGATGTTGTCGATGATCGCCTCTTCCAAGACCGCCCACTTGCAGCGGTAAATGCCGATGGCCAGCATGACGCAGACCGACGTGGCCGACAACAGTGCGATCTGGCTGCCGCCGTTGATCGCGTCCCCGCCGAAACAGCGGATGACCACGTAAAGCAGCAGCGTCAGCACCGCCAGCGGCAACACCGACACCCACGGCGAAGGCTGTTTGGCCGCATATTCTTTCATTTCCGGATTCCCATTAACCATACGGACGGCAAAAATACGAAAAACTTACCACATATCCGCACGCCCGGCACCGGGGATAACCATTTCCGGCCGGAAGATATGCGCGTGCAACTTTTCCGGGCGCATTGTTTTTTATTTCCGAAATTTTATCTATTTTTGGTAAAAGATAGCGACGGATATGGCGGCACAAACAATCAAAAAGATCTTCCGGTTCTACCTCGACGGGTTCCGGAGCATGACAGTAGGCAAAACCCTGTGGGCCATCATCCTGGTCAAGCTGTTCATCCTGTTCGCAATCCTCAAGGTATTCTTTTTTCCCGATTTCCTGGCCGGGCAGAGCCCCGAAGAGCGCAGCCGTTCGGTCATGAAAGAACTAACCCCCGACAAATAACCATCGCTTATGTTATCTGATTATCTACAAACAGTCGACTGGTCGCGTGCGCAATTCGCCATGACGGCCATTTACCACTGGCTTTTCGTCCCGCTCACGCTGGGGCTGGGGTTCATCATCGCCATCATGGAGACCCTTTACGTCCGCACGGGTGATGAGTTCTGGAAGCGCACGACCAAATTCTGGATGCGCCTGTTCGGCATCAACTTCGCCATCGGCGTGGCAACGGGCATCATCCTCGAATTCGAGTTCGGCACCAACTGGTCGAACTACTCGCATTTCGTGGGCGACATCTTCGGTGCCCCGCTGGCCGTCGAAGGCATCATGGCCTTCTTCATGGAGAGCACCTTCATCGCCATCATGTTCTTCGGCTGGAACAAGGTCTCGAAAGGCTTCCACCTCACGGCGACATGGCTCACGGCCATCGGCGCGAACCTCTCGGCACTGTGGATCCTGGTCGCCAACGCCTGGATGCAGCACCCCGTGGGATGTACGTTCAACCTCGAAACCGTACGCAACGAAATGATCTCGTTCTGGCAGGTACTCTTCTCGCCCGTGGCGATGAACAAGTTCTTCCACACCATCACCTCGTCGTTCGTGCTGGCGGCACTGTTCGTCGTGGGCGTCAGCGCCTGGTATCTGCTCCGGCACCGCGAACAGAAGATGGCCTGCAAGAGCATCGCCATCGCCTCGGCTTTCGGCTTCGTATTCGCGCTCGTCACGGCGATGACGGGCGACAAGTCGGGCGCCGTCATCGCCCGCGTGCAGCCGATGAAACTCGCAGCCATGGAGGCACTCTACGACGGGCAGCAGGGTGCGCCCCTGACGGCCATCGGCATCGTGAGGCCGGAGGCGGAACGCACCTCGAACGAGGACGCATTCTATTTCAAGATCGACATCCCGAAACTGCTCTCGATCATGAGTTTCCGCGACGCCGACGCCTATGTGGCGGGCATCAACGACCTGGTGAACGGCAACGAGAAATACGGCGTGATGTCGGCCGCGGAGAAGATGGAGCGGGGCCGCGTCGCCGTGGGTGAACTGGCCCGTTACCGGGCGGCGCTCGAGGCCGGCGACCAGGCGGCGATCGACCAAATCACCGCCAAGTTCGACCCCTCGAAGCCCGAAGGCGAGGAGTTCCTGCGCGAATATTTCGCCTATTTCGGGTACGGCTACCTCGACACTCCGCAGCAGGTAGTCCCCAACGTACCGCTGCTCTTCTACTCGTTCCGCGTGATGGTCGGTGCCGGGTGCTTCTTCATCCTGCTGCTGGGCGTCATCTGGTGGCTCAACCGCAAGGACAAACTGGCGGACAAGCGATGGTTGCTGCGGGTCGCCGTATGGTCGATCCCGCTGGCCTACCTCGCTTCGCAGGCCGGCTGGGTGCTGGCCGAGGTCGGACGCCAGCCGTGGGCCATCCAGGATCTGATGCCCGTGGGCATCGCGGCCTCGAAGATCGGCCCCGGGTCGGTATCGGCCACCTTCTTCATCTTCCTCGCACTCTTCACGGCGTTGCTGATCGCCGAGCTGAGCATCATGTTCCGCCAGATCAAAATCGGGCCCGAAAACGAAAAACAGTAAACGACTATGGATACCCTAACACTCTTGCAACACTATTGGTGGCTGATTATCTCCCTGCTGGGGGCACTGCTCGTATTCCTGCTCTTCGTACAGGGTGGGCAGGGGCTGCTCTACGACATCGGCAAGACCGAAGAGGAACGTAACATGCTGGTCAACTCGCTGGGCCGCAAATGGGAATTCACCTTCACGACGCTCGTAACCTTCGGCGGCGCATTCTTCGCCTCGTTCCCGCTGTTCTACTCCACGTCGTTCGGCGGTGCGTTCTATGTATGGATGGCGATCCTGCTGGTTTTCGTCATCCAGGCCGTGGCCTACGAATACCGCCGCAAACCGGGCAACGTCTTCGGCGAAAAGACATTCAACGTATTCCTGATGATCAACGGCATCGCCGGCCCGCTGCTGCTGGGCACGGCCGTCGGAACACTTTTCACGGGCGCGAACTTTACGGTCGACCGCCTCAACCTGGCCAACGGCGCCGGAAGCGGCAGCGCAACGGTGATCTCGCAGTGGACAACCCCGTGGCACGGGTTAGAAGCACTTACGGATGTCTCGAACGTCTTTTTGGGCATTGCCGTGACATTCCTCGCCGCAACGCTGGCCTGCCAGTATTTCATGAATAACATCGATGACAAGACCATCCTCGAACGTACCCGCCGGCGGATGATCCCCGCAGCCGTCTGTTTCGTGTTCTTCTTCGTAGCATGGCTCTGCATGCTGCTCTTCGCCGACGGCCGGGCGATCGATGCCGCAGGCCGGATCTCCATCGAGCCGTACAAGTACCTGCATAACTTCATCGAGATGCCTTACCTCGCCGTGGTGCTGCTCCTCGGCGTGGTGGCGGTGCTGTGGAGCATTGGACTGGGCTGGCGCGGCCGGCGCAACGCCATCTGGTTCGGCGGTGCGGGTACGGTACTGACGGTATTGGCGCTGCTGCTCTGCGCCGGATGGAACGACACGGCCTATTACCCGTCGCTGGCCGACATGCAGTCGTCGCTGACGATTTACAACTCCTCGTCGAGCCTCTTCACGCTCAAGGTGATGTCGATCGTCTCGCTACTGATCCCCTTCGTCGCAGCCTACATCTGGTACGCATGGCGGGCGATGAACCGCAAGCCGATCACCCGCGAAGAGATCCGCGGGGACGACCACCAATACTAATACCGACTGCCTCCGACCGTATGAAATATAGTATAATATTACTCCCGCTTGTATTCTGCAGTTGCGGTTCCCGTCCGGGAAAAGCAACTGCAGAACTGCAGGCCACGCCCTCGGCAGCCCAAAGTCCGCAACCGGCAGACCTGCCCCGTCTCGGTAGAAGATACGGTTCGCCGCCAGCTCGGCGGCAAACTGTTCTTCTCCGAATTTTCCAACTTCAACCCGGCCGACTCGATAACCGTTATCGAAACTCATTACCGCAAGGCGGAAGGAAAGGAACTCTACCGCGAATACCGGTTTATCACCCACAACCGGAACAGTCCCGCCCACAGGTTCTTCGAGAGCCGTTACCTCGATTCTGTCTACATGTCTTATTTAAACGACCCAAGCTATCGCGATTTTTATGACCAGATGCTGCCCGACTCTGTAAAATCTGAATACATCGCCCCGGAAATCCGGAATTTCAACGGCTATTAGGTCAATCTGAAGGAATACAAGGGTGATTATTACCTCGATGACGACTGGTCATGGCCCATTTCGTTCCACATTGCTGACAGCGTCAAAACAGATCTCTATATGGACGGGCCCTATCCCCGGAAAATCAGGACGGCAACAATGCTTCCCCAGGGCGGCATATTGCTCCGCTACCACAGGCCGATTCGCTGCACTCCTACAAGTACGACTCGCTGCATATCGAGGCCGTCGACATCCAAAGAGGCGTCTACCGGCTTTCGGGCGAAAGCGACTATTTCGCGGCTCCGGCGCAAGCCGTACACAAATTCGAGATCATCCAGTACGCCAACAGCACGGGAGATATATTTTAAACCGGCACGAACAATGATTTCCCACATATTGATAAAAGGGAAAGCTTTTTCAGGCTTTCCCTTTTATTCAAGCATCTCCGCCAGCTATTCCGCGTTCTCGCCGAACGGGTACTGGTTCTGGTGCACGTCCTCGAAACGCATCCCCTTTTCGTAGGTCTTCATGGCGCGGCGGCTCATACCCATCGACGCGAAACCGCCGTCATGGTAGAGGTTCTGCATCGTCACTTTGCGCGTAAGATCCGAGAAAAGCGTCAGCACATAGTCGGCGCAGTCATTGGCCGAGGCATTGCCCAGCGGCGACATGTTCTCGGCGAAATTCATCAGGTCGCCCATCCCCAGCACGCCACTTCCGGCCGTGGTCGGCGTCGGCGACTGCGACACGGTGTTGATGCGCACGTGCTTCTCACGGCCGTAGATATACCCGAAACTGCGGGCGATCGACTCCAGCAACGCCTTGGCATCGGCCATGTCGTTATAACCGTAGAGCGTACGCTGTGCCGCGATATACGAGAGCGCCACGATCGACCCCCAGTCGTTGATGGCGTCCTTCTTGCGGGCCACCTGGATCGCCTTGTGGAACGAGATCGCCGAAATGTCGAGCGTCTTGGAGAGGTAATCGTAATCCAGGTCGTCGTATGTGCGCCCCTTGCGGACGTTGGGCGACATGCCGATCGAGTGGAGCATGAAGTCGAACTTGCCCCCGAAATGTTCCATCGTCTTGTCGATTAGGTTTTCCAGGTCTTCGACGCTCGTAGCGTCGGCCGGGACGACGATCGTATTGCATTTTTCAGCCAGCCGGCCGATTGTACCCATGCGAATAGATACGGCAGTATTCGTAAGGACGATTTCGGCCCCTTCTTCAACGGCGCGTTCCGCCACTTTCCATGCGATCGACTGCTCGTTGAGTGCTCCGAAAATAAGGCCCTTCTTGCCTTTCAATAAATTGTATGCCATCCTATTTAGATTAAAAATTCGGGCAAATATAACAAAAATATTTGAAACGGGCGAACCGCCGTCCCTGCAAACCGCGGCAAACGGCATGTCCCCGAACCAAAACACGGGTTGTAAATCACGGTTTTTTCACGTTTTACACATTTTTCGGCTTTTTATCGTACCTTTGTGCCGAATAAAACATGCACATGACCATTACAGACGATTTCAGCGCCCTGGGGCTTTCCGAGCAGATGCTCGCCGCAGTCCGCGCCAAGGGATTCGAGACGCCCACCGCAATCCAGAAGCTCACCATCCCCCACCTGCTCACAAAACCCAACGACATCATCGCGCAATCGCAGACCGGCACGGGCAAAACCGCGGCCTACGGACTGCCGATACTCCAGACCCTCGAACCCGCCCGCGGGCCGATACAGGCCATCATCCTCGTACCGACACGCGAACTCGCACTCCAGGCGGCCGAAGAACTGCTCTCCTACAACCGCGAAAAACGGCTCTCGATCACGGCCATCTACGGCGGTGCGGCGATGAGCGAACAGCTGCGGCGCCTTGCCAAAGGCATCGACATCGTCGTCGGGACACCGGGGCGCGTGCTCGACCACATCCGCCGCGGCACGATGAAACTGGAAAACGTCCGTTACCTCGTGCTCGACGAAGCCGACGAGATGCTCAACATGGGCTTCGTCGAGGACGTCGAAGAGATCATGAGCCACACCAGCGACGAGCGGCGCGTGCTGCTCTTCTCGGCCACGATGCCCGAGCGCATCATCCGGCTTTCGAAAACCTACATGCGCGACACGGAGATCGTGCGCGTGGAACACAAGCAAATCACGGCCGACCTCACGGAACAAATCTATTTCGAGGTACGCGAGGCCGACAAGTTCGACGCCCTGACCCGCATCATCGACGTCGAACCCGAATTCTACGGCATCATCTTCGCCCGCACCAAGATCGGCGCCGACGAAACCGCCTCGCGCCTGACGGCGCGCGGCTACGCAGCCGAGGTGCTGCACGGCGACGTGTCGCAGGCGCAGCGCGAGAAGATACTCCGCAAATTCCGCGACCGCACGATCAATATCCTGGTGGCTACCGACGTGGCCGCCCGGGGCATCGACGTGGGCAACCTGACCCACGTCATCAACTACTCGCTGCCGCAGGACTCGGAGAGCTACGTGCACCGCATTGGCCGCACGGGCCGCGCCGGCAAGCAGGGAACGGCCATCACGTTCGTCTCGCCCTCGGAGTTCCGCGGCCTGAACAACCTGATGCGCGACATCAAGGTCGAGATCAAACGCGAAACCCTCCCCTCGCCGCAGGACATCGTAGAGATGAAACGGCTGAAGATCAAGGAGGAGATGCAGGAGATCGTCGAAAACGAAAGCTACGACGGTTACAAGGAATTCGCCGAAGAGCTGCTCGCCGAATATACCCCCGACGTAGCCCTGGGTGCGCTGCTGCGCCTGGCGTTCCGCAGCGAGCTCGACCAGAACAACTACCCCGAAATACGCTCCTTCTCGGTCGACCGCAAGGGGACGGCACGGCTGTTCCTGGCCGTGGGCAAACGCGACGGCTACACGGCACGCAAGCTGGTCGACATGCTCAAATTCAAATGCGGCCTGCGCGACAAATATATCAACGACGTCCAGATTTCGGACAACTTCTCGTTCGTGAGCGTCCCGTTCCGCGATGCCGAGGAGGTCGTCCGCAAACTCAACCGGCTGAACCGCGGCCGCCGGCCGATGGCCGAGATCGCCCGCGACGGGGAAAACGGGGCGCAGGAAGCCCCGGTTCGCAAGCCCCGCCGCACAAAAACCGAGGATTACCAGGCCGCCGGGCAGACATACGCCCCGGCACCGAAAAAGCCGACGCGGAACGTGAAGCCGGCAACGCCCGTCCCGGCAACCCCGACGGCGTACGCCCCGGCGCCCGCCCACGACGAAACGGTACACGCAGAACCCTCACACGACCAAACGGCATATGACCCAACGTCATCGCCGCGCCGGAAGCTGAAAACCAAGCCCCAACCCCACCCAGACATCCCCGATTTCAGCAAGATGTCGAACGAAGGTTTCGACTGGTCGGCATTTATGAAATTCGACGAAGGCACGGCATGGGGACGCGACGAGAATGGCAAAGGCAAGGGCAAAGCGACCAAAAGCGTACGCAAGCCCCCGAAAAAAACGGTCACAGCCGCCCAACGGGTCGCTGCCAAAGGCAAGAAACGGAAATAGGAAACAATAGAATTGAAATAATCGCAATAAAAAAGACCCGGTTTTGGGTCTTTTTTATTCTCAATCTCTCTTAGCCTGTTTAATAGCCTATTACAACGGGGCAAATTTCGCTCTATCCCTTTTGATTTAGATAAGAAAGTAGGTCTTAACATGCTGGATGATAAAGTATAATACCTGTTTGCGATGCATGTTGTCTTTTAAGATAGATTAACTGCTTTAAGTCTATCCTATTCTCTATTACCATAATTATATCTTGATAATCCATCAGGATTATATTTGAGTTTTCTCTTCTTATACATTCGTCTGCAAACCCTGAAATAGATATAAACAAGCCAAGTGTTGTTGTTAATTTATCTTTAACTTTACCACTAAACGCATGCAATGCTGATTTTGGCATGGCTTTAGCCTCCCATTTTGCCTCAATTAGATAATCTTGGTTATCATGAGTAAACGCACCGTCAATTTGCTCTCCACTAATTTTATAGGAACATTTCGGGTCTAAATCAAATAAATTAAATAAGGAGTTCAGGAATTGTTCAAATTCATATCCGCGTTTTTGTGGACTTGCCGATGACGCAGACATTCGATTAAAGTCTATTTTTAATTTTTCTAATTCTGATTGAAAAAATTGAGCTTTCTGTATTTTATTTTGGTATGTTATCTTCCGGGTTTCTGCTTCCTTTTGTTCTTCAATAATAGCAAAATAACCTTTTGTATGTAGTCTTAGCGCTTCAACACTTTCCTGGGCTTTTTTTATCTTTTTATCTGCGTCTTCCCATTTCTTTAAATGCGAAAAATCAGACATATCGGATACTGCTTTAAGTAATAATAACAAATCTTCTTCATATATGTCCAATCGATTTGACATTCTATTTACAATGTCATTTGCTATTTCTCGTTTATATTTGGTCATGTCTAAAGTAGATACAAACGATTTATTATTGATTGTATGATTAACAAACATTTTAAGATCGTTTTTTATCCAATAAATATTAGTTAATGCCTCTTTGAGGGCTATTAATGCAGAACCGGATATTTTATGAGAATTAGCCATTAGAAAATCTTTTGACAAAAATATATAAAATCTAATATTCCATCAATCTAAAATGCAAGAAGTTATTTACATTTTACGATTTATCATTTTTTTTATATCTTTGCTCCTGCGAACATTATTTTCAAAAAACCTTTTCACTGGATTCTCAATACGGGAAACCACGAAAAAAGTATGCGCAGAGCCGTTGGGGAGCAATCCCGCGAACGGCACCTGTATTGAGCCCGTAAAAAGGTGAAGATAGTGTTCGCAGCTGCGCACACTTTTTTTTGTATTATGCGAACACTATCTTCCGTCCGTACCCCGGTACAGACACGCCGCAAGGCCAGCCGCAAGCGGTTTCCGCCATGCAACCTCCCGATTCGTTTCCATTTCCACCCGCCGGATTAGCAAGTAACTGCTAACCAAATCTCTATTCTCTTTGTTGTGCGATGCCGCACGATAAGGACAGCCCTTTTTATGCCCATCGTATCCGCTGCCACAGGCAGCGGCAGGCCGAAGCCTCCCCCGGCGGAGGTCTGCAAACACGCTGCGCATGTTTTCAAACCCCGCAGGCTTCGTCTGCAATCTTAAAATCAAACAAAATGGAACCGAATCAAAACCCCGCGCAGGAACAGCCTGTGCAACCCATGGTCCCCCAAACCACGCGGGCCGCGCAACAGCCGGACATCGAACAGATCGTCGCTCCCGCCATGGAACCGGCACAGCCCGCCGCGCAATCTGCCGCGCAACCCGCACCGCAACCGCAACCGCAACCCGGGCGCCCCGACGAACTGCTCTACGACCCCAACGAAGCGGCGCAGATGATCCGCCACCTGACGGACGGCTATTTCGACCCGGAATACGTCCTGCTTTTCGGAAAGCTGGCCGGCGGCACGCCCCACAGCGATGCCGTGGCCTACGACCTGCTGATGGTCGTGCGCGAAACGCCGGAATACGACTGGATTCGGGCAAAACGCATCCTGCGGTACAGGATGCCGTACCGCTACCGGAAGGTCACCTACATCAATCCCTATATCCTGCCGTTGAACTATGTCGAATCGCATCGGACGCCGTTCCTCTACTTTGCCCATGCCGAGGGCGAACTATTGCATTGCAGCGACCACTATCGGTTTCGCCGCCCGAAGCACCCGATTGACTTTGCCAAAGCCTATGCCGACGCCAAATTCCATTTCGACACGTTCCGCACGCTCGGCAACGACCTGCTCGAACAGGCGCAGGATGCGTTTGCCGGGGGCCGCAACGTGCGGCTGGCGGCACAGTTCTCGGCGCAGGCGATCGTCTATTTCTACCACACGCTCTACTATGTCTATCACGGTATGGAATTCGACATCCATGATCCGGTCGTGATGCACGAACGGATGCGGACGCTCTCGACAAAGCTGATGCTGGTATTCGACGACAACCATATCGAAAACATTTTCACGCTGCCATGGCTGAAACAAATTTTGATGAAAACGCCGTATAGCGCCGAATTCTACATGGCTCCGCAGGAATTGGAAATGCACATGGGGCGTGTTCAAAAGGCTGCCGAAATAATCGAAAACTACTGCGGCCTGCGGCTGGAACTCTATAAAGAACTGGGCACGCAATAGGCCACCCCGACACCTGAATAAGACAAGAGGGGCTGATAGCCCCTCTTGCTGTCGATTCTTCATACATTCGGCGGAAAGAGAGGGATTCGAACCCCCGGAGCCTTGCAGCTCAACGGTTTTCAAGACCGCCGCAATCGACCACTCTGCCATCTTTCCGGGGACAAAAGTAGCACGGTTTTTCCATTCTGCCAAATCTTCACCCCGATTATTTTCCGCCCGGGCGGAGCCGGACTTCAAATTAAGGACATTATTTTTGACTTTTAGGAAAATTCCATATCTTTGTCAACAAGTTAGGTAAGGTCGCAACTTTTCACACATTATAGAACATGAACAAATCGCAGCTGGTCGAGGCGGTAGCCCTCGACGCTAACATCTCGAAAGTCGACGCGCGCAAAGCGGTCGATGCCATCATCCGGGTGACCGTACACAGTCTCCGGCAGGGTGAGCGCCTTACCCTCACCGGGCTCGGGACATTCAGCGTGCAGCAGAAACCCGCACGTATGGGCCGCAATCCGCGCACGGGCGCCCCGGTGAAGATCCCGCCGCGCAAGGCCATCAAGTTCCGCCCCACGGCCGAGGTCGAGTAATTTCCACTGCGTTTTTTAACTTTTTTCACACATGCCAGAAATCTCACAACGCGCCGAGCTGATGCCGGCTTCACCCATACGCAAGCTCGTCCCGTTGGCCGAAGCCGCCCGGGCACGCGGCACCAAGATCTACCACCTGAACATCGGCCAGCCCGACCTGCCGTCGCCGCAGACCGGGCTCGACGCCCTGAAAAAGATCGACCGTACGGTGCTCGAATACAGCCCCAGCGACGGATATCGCTCGCTGCGCGAGAAACTGGTAGGTTACTACGAACAGTTCCAGATCAAGCTCTCGCCCGACGACATCATCGTCACGACGGGCGGTTCCGAGGCCGTGTTGTTCGCCTTCATGTCGTGCCTCAACCCCGGCGACGAGATCATCGTCCCCGAGCCGGCCTACGCCAATTACATGGCCTTCGCCATCTCCGCAGGGGCCGTGATACGCCCCGTGGTATCGTCGATCGAGCAGGGATTCGCACTGCCCGACGTCGCGGAATTCGAAAAGCTCATCAACGACCGCACGCGCGGTATCCTGATCTGCAATCCCAACAACCCCACGGGGTACCTATACACACGCAAGGAGATGAACCGCATCCGCGACCTGGTCAAAAAATACGACCTGTTCCTCTTCTCCGACGAGGTCTACCGCGAATTCATCTACACCGGGTCGCCCTACATATCGGCCTGCCATCTCGAAGGCATCGAGCAAAACGTGGTGCTGATCGACTCGGTGTCGAAGCGCTACTCGGAGTGCGGAATCCGTATCGGGGCGCTCATCACCAAGAACCGGACGCTGCGTAACGCCGTGATGAAATTCTGCCAGGCGCGCCTCTCGCCCCCGCTGATCGGACAGATCGTCGCCGAGGCTTCGATCGACGCGCCGCGATCGTACAGCACCGAAGTCTACGAGGAGTATATCGAACGGCGCAAATGCCTGATCGACGGGCTAAACCGCCTACCGGGCGTATACTCGCCGATCCCGATGGGCGCCTTCTATACCGTGGCGCGGCTGCCGGTAGAGGACAGCGACGATTTCTGCGCATGGTGTCTCTCCGACTTCGACTACGAAGGCGAAACCGTTATGCTCGCCCCCGCATCGGGCTTCTACTCCGATCCGGCGTGCGGCCGCAACGAAGTCCGCATCGCCTACGTACTCAAGAAGGAAGACCTCGAACGGGCGTTGGTCGTACTGGGCAAGGCGCTCGAGGCATATAACAACCGGAAATAGCCCGACCGGCAATCTCGGACACGCAGTGCGGCACGGATAATGCCGCACTTTTTTTTGGAAGCCGGAGAGTCCGGCCCCACCCGGCGTTTCGGCCAATCCTATACCATATAGGTCAATTTTCAGGAATTTTAGACCAAAAAATTTGGGCGGCAGAGATAGTTTTCCTACTTTTGCCCTCGATTTTTACACGCCGCAACAGGCGTATAGTACAAACCAAACCAATACGTTATGAAAAAACTTTTCCTTCTTCTGGCCACCGCTGCCGTCACTTCGGGAGCATACGCCGAAGGATATCAAGTGAACAACCTCTCTTCGAAGCAGAACGGTATGGGACACGTGGGTACGGCCATGAAGCTTAACTCCGAGTCGATCTGGTTCAACCCCGCCGCCGCCTCGTTTCAGGACACCCGATTCGACATCTCGGTCGGCATCACCGGCATCGCTTCGAAGGCCACCTATACATCGCTCCCCGACTATACGGGCAAGACCAAGCCGCAGCACTACACCTCGGACAACAGCATAGCGACCCCGCTCTACGCCTATTTCAACTACAAACCCCTCGACTGGATGTCGGTCGGCCTGGCTTTCAATACGCCGTTCGGCTCCTCGATGGACTGGGGCAACAACTGGCCGGGGGCGCAACTCGTCCAGTCGATCAACCTCAAGGCCTACAATATCCAGCCTACCGTCTCGTTCAAACTCTGCGAACACCTCTCCATCGGCGGCGGTCTGATGATGACCTGGGGCAAGTTCGACCTTTCGCGCTCGCTGCTGCCTATCGGCGCCGACAATCCGCAGAACAAAGCGCTCATGGGCGCATTGCAAATGCTCAACCCGCAAATGCCCGACCTCTTCGAAATGGCCGGGGACAAAAACCTGATATCGCTGGGGCTCGAAGGCAAAGCCAAAATGGCCGTCGGAGTAAACCTCGGTGTGATGTGGGACATCAACGAACAGTGGTCGCTGGGCTTTACCTACCGTTCGAAACTCAAAATGAAGGTGGATTCGGGTTCGATCGACCTGCGTATGATCGACAATACCCAAATCGCCCAGGTCATCGGACAGCTCCTGCCCCAGTTGGGTCTCGACCCCGCCAAGCTCACGTCGGCCGTCGTGAAGACCGAGCTGCCCCTGCCGGCATCGCTGACGTGGGGTGTCAGCTTCCGTCCCGTTCCGAAATGGGAGTTCGCCGTCGACCTGCAATATGTGCTCTGGAGTGCCTACGACAAACTCGACGTCAAGATTCTCGAACCGAGCAGCAACACCCCCGTACTGAACATCCCGGTCAGCGATAAAAAATACTCCAACACGCTGGCGTTCCGTTTCGGCGGCCAGTACCACGCACTCGACTGGCTGACCGCCCGTATGGGTATGTACGTGGATGAAAGCCCCGTGCGCAGCGACTACCTCAATCCCGAGACCCCGTCGATGACCAAGCTCGCCTATACGGCCGGCGTCACCTTCCGCCCGATCAAATGGATGAATATCGACATCGCATACGGCTATGTCAATTCGGCCGATCCCGAACGTACGGGCTCCTATCCCTACACCAATTCGGTGCTGGGCATCGTGAACGAAAAACTGGCGGCAGCAGGCGTTCCCGAAAGCCAGCTCACCAATCCGGTCACCGATTTTTCGGGTAATTACACCGCCCGTGCCCACACATTTTCGATCGGCGTAGGGTTCAGTTTCTAAAACCGGGAAAAATTATTATATTTGCGCTGCGCTTTGCAGAAAAGTGCGCCGCAATTTTTATCCGGCCTCATAGTTCAAGGGATAGAACGAGGGTTTCCTAAACCGTGGGCCGGAACGAGATACAACATTTTCACGGGATTATATACAACTTTCCCGCAAGATTATATAAAACAGGTGTAAGCCCTTGTAGTTCAACGGATAGAACGGCGGTTTCCTAAACCGCAAATCCGGGTTCGATTCCCGGCGAGGGTACAAGAAGCGACGGAAAATTCCGTCGCTTCGTTCATTTTTGCACGCTTCGTTTGTATATTTGCTCGCAAATGTTGTCATATAGTTGTCAAAAACCTGCACCATGCCGACCACATTCAAACCTGTTGTCTACGCCGACAATAAACGGCAGGACGGAACCTACAACGTAAAGATACGAGTTACCCATCGACGGCAGACATTGAAGCTGTCGACGAATATGTACGTCGCAGCGAATCAAATGACGCGCGCGCTTAAACTCAAAGACCAAAGCATAATCGACGAGGCGAAACGAATCATCGACAACTGGCGCGCCATCGTCGGACGGCTCGGAGCTGCGGCCGACGTTATGACCGTCCGGCAGGTAGTCGACTACATCAAGCAGACGGAGCAGAACAACATGGCTTTCGAACTCGATTTTATCGCCTACGGACGCAAAAGGCCGAAACGATGCGCCCCGGAACGGGCATCGGGTATCAGATCGCCTTAAATGCGTTGGTGCGGTATATCGGCACGGAAACACTTGACATCAGCCGGATAAATGCCCGATTCCTTACGGGTTTCGAACAGTTCATCGAGGCCGAACCCGTTCTGACGCACAGCAGAAAGGGCGCAATCCGCCAACTACACAAGACCAAGAAAGGCGGCCGCGCCATATCATCCTATCTTGCCTGCGTCCGCCACATCCATAATCTCGCAAAACAAGAGTTTAACGACGAGGAATTGGGCGTCATCCGCATACCGCAATCACCGTTCAAAACCTACAAGGTCAAGCAACCGCCAAAGGTCAAAAAACGAGCCGTCAGCCCCGATATACTCCAACAAATAATCAACCTCGGCGACGAACCGCGCCGCGCTGGGTCGATCTCTGATTTCACGCGCCGCGATCTTGCCCGTGATTGTTTCCTCCTATCGTTCGGCCTTGCAGGCATGAACGCAGCCGACCTGCTATCCTGCCCTGCGCAGTCCCTCGATGGCGACGTTATCGTCTACAACCGACAAAAGACCGCGAGCCGTCGAGAAGACGAGGCGGAAATGCACATCAGAATCGAACCACAGATCGCGCCGTTGGTCGAGAAATTCAAAGACCCGACAGGGGCACGACTATTCCGGTTCCACTTGCACTACCGGGACGGCAATACGTTCAACGGAGCGCTGAATCAAGGTCTAAAACGAATTGACGATGCGTTGCGGGCAGCCCGCGACGCCGACCAACGCCAGAACGACGCCACAGGCGAAGATCGCCCCCTGCCGGAACATATCACGTTCTATGCCGCCCGGCACAGCTGGGCAACGATAGCCCGTTCGGCCGCGCTCAAAATCGACAAATACACCGTACACGAGGCCCTGAACCACGTCGACGCAGATATGAAAATAACCGACCGATATATCGACCGCGATTGGTCGGTCATTTGGCAGGCAAATGCAAAAGTACTTGGCCTGCTCGATTGGTCGGAACTCAAAAAAAAAAGAGAAGAAAATCGGAAATAATCGGCGGGAATTTTGCATAATAAACAAACGTTTATTATATTTGCATTGTCAATAAAGCCAAAAGGATATGAAAAAAACCAAGCAAGGAACAAAAGGAGTTCGAAGCAGAGCTAATTTACTATTTAAGGCTTTACAGCGAGCTAAAAGGAAGAGAGGGAGCCGCAAAAATCCTCGCTTCCATTGAGGAGGAAATCAACAGGCTGGTCGAAATCCTCAAAGAATTGTAAAACACAGCTCCCCGCCTTGCGGGGCGGGGAGCATAAACAAAATAGACTATGGCAACCAAGAAAGAAATGGACGATTTGAAACGTCGTTTTATAAGCGCAGAAACGGAAGAAGAACGGAACGAAATCGGCAAAGAGATTTCCGCAGCAATCGAACAAAACGCCGAGGAGGTCGCCGCGATCACCCTTTCGCAGATCAAGGAAACGAACGAGCGCGCACAGGACGAATTAGTGCGCAATCGCCTTAAATCTGTGCTTCCGGCAATTTCGTTGTCCTACATTGCCAAGACTTATTTCAATAAAAGCCGCAGTTGGCTGAATCAGCGAATTAACGGCAATACGGTTAACGGAATGCAGGCCAAATTCTCGCAGGAGGAACTACGCACGCTCGATTATGCGTTGAAAGACCTTTCGGCAAAACTTGCAGAGATTCGCGTTTCATAGCCTTTGCTTTATTGACAATCTCGCAGAAGCGAAACGCGACGCCCCGGCCAAACGGTCGGGGCGTTTTCTATACATATTTTCACAGGGAAAATTAACCCTTGCGAACATAATTTCTTACATATTTTCGGGCTATTTTGTAAACATCTGCCCGCGACCTATCAACAGCCAGCGAGGCGAAACTCCGTAATGCTCGACGATAAACGTCAGCCACGCCGTCGGAATCTCCCGGCGGCTATCCGTGTTGTCGCGCTTTTTATAAAAATTGCGCTTGTCGATGCCACCCTCGCGGCAAAACGTCTGTATCTTCGTTTCGCCCATCGCAAGCAAGGCATCGAACGCCTCGAAAAATCTGTCCGCAACGGTTTGCATAGATCAATACATTTTGCAAGCAGCTATGATTTCATCCTTATACTTGTAAATATCGTCCAATGATTCAAGCAGATGTTTCTGTCCCCATTTCTCCACGTTGCAAGTTTCGAGATACTTATTTGAACTATTGAAATACAGGCGACAGATCGGTTTTCGGTTATTGTCGTCAAGCAGGATTCCGAAATACGACATCGTATCACGGTACTGCACGCGATTAATATCGTCGACCTCCGGGTAAAGAATTGACCGAACGATATAAAATCCCTGCAATTCCTCTTCCGTAGTTACGATTCGGTTATCCTCTATTTTTTCTGCCTCATCCGAAGTTGCGGCCACATCCGCCCCCTGTTCGGTTTTATCGACCTTGTTTTCTACTACCGTATCGGCAGAGATCGCCGATTTAAGGCGTTCATTTATGTAATCGTTGGTGTATTGCGCAAATGCCTGCTTCACAATCGCGCGGAATTGCCCCATTACAACGTCGTTGAAACGGCCGGGATAAATCGGCCGGGCAAAGTATTTGACGAACTCGTCGCTGGGATTGTTGATTTCCCGGTCAATGGCATTTCGAATTTCATTTGTAAACTTCAATTCACTGGCGGTGTTGAGAATCGTGTCTACATCGAAATAACTCTTGTGGAACTCGCGCAATTTATCGACCTGCGATTCCCGGTATTTCTCCATATTGAATTCGAAGAACGGTTTTTCATCCATCTTGTTTTTCTCTACCAAGTCGGTATAAAAACGATAGATAATGCCGTTGGTCAGAATACCGAAGCGGGCGTTGGATACATGGAAATAACGAAACAGTTGCCCGTTATGCGATGTAAGGTCTTCTTTCCAATGTTTGCACTCAATCAGAATAATCGGTTGGCCGTCTTTATGAATGGCATAGTCGATCTTTTCCCCTTTTTTAATCCCTAAATCGCAAGTGTATTCGGGGACAACTTCCGTCGGGTCAAATACATCGTATCCGAGGGTTTGAAGAAACGGCATAATGAACGCCGTTTTGGTCGCCTCTTCGGTTTGGGTATTCTCTTTAAGTTTGATAACCCGTTCACTCAACAGCTTGATTTGATCTTTGAAATCCATTTTGATATGTTTTTACTGGTTATTGGCAGATTGGAAACCCGATTCGAGGGGTACATCTTCAAACTTAACGGCAACCCCGGACGCTTGCCACACAGGGCGTTTGTTTGCATCCAATTCCCGGTAGATTCTTACACCGATCAAGCCGTTCGCCCCTCGCGTTTTAGCTCTTTCGACAAGCATATCAAGTATTTTATTAGGGGTTATATCATCCGCTGCGCCGGGGCCGAACTCCTCTCCGTACTCCATCGCAATCGAGGCAATAGGGAGGTATTTATATGTAGTTTGAGCCTCTGACGGAAAAATCCAAAAACCGCTGTTGATATAATCTGCATAGTCAACAGAATACCTTACCGTATAGGCTTGGTATGTGCAACACGTCAAACACAAAACGGCGCAAAGTGCGACAATTCTACCAATCCCAAGACGGAGTATCGGCCCTTTCAGAATCTTCGAGGGGGGGGAATTTTATAATCCCTACGCGTCGTAAAACGCAAGCCCCGACAGAGGCGAAGCCCGAAGCAAGTTTTTTCATAAATTCAAGGGTTAAAGTGTTTATATTAACTATTTTAAGGACATGCACATCAATACGCGATACATTCCGTAAATATCGGCGAATCGCACGGCAAAAGGCTGATATTTCGGGTCGGGATTCAAAGAATAGCACTGTACAGAATCGTCATCGTCCCCCTTCCGCACCTCCTTTATAACACTACCGTTACAAGTATCGAGGACATAAACCCGCCCCCATTCGATGAACGCCGTTTCGTCGACCTTTTTAATAAGAACCTGCGCCCCGTTCGGATAGTCCGGGGCCATGCTGTCACCCGTTACCGTCATAACAAAATCAACGTCACGAATCGGCGTGACAACGCGCTCACACTCGGCAATCTTAATTGACACAACAAAGTCGTTAAGTGTCCCGCCTTGCGCCGCGAGAGGCAGCAGCGGAGCAGTAAATACATTCGGCGTTTCGGCTTTGTTTGTCGCCGTCGAGGTCTTCACAGAGCCGCCGCGGGTCATAGGCCCAACGCCCGTCATCAACCATTCTGTATTAAGGTCAGGATAACGTGATGCAATGCGTTGTAGTTTATCCGGCTGAACAGATACGCGGATTGTGTTCACATAACCAATCGTCAGCCCTGCTTCGCGCTCAAAAGCACGCACAGAACGCTCTTTCGATTTAGCGAACTTGACAAGTCTTTCTTTTATAGTCATATATAAAAAAATTTCACAAAACTTTCACAAAATGCTTTATAAAGTTTGCATAATATAATGCTTTGCTTTATATTTGCATCATAATTCACAGGGATTACGCATGAATTACGCACAAATATAACAAAAATTGTTTAATGCAATACATTATTATCGCATAAAGCACAACGCACGATGAACACAACGAGCCTTAACAGCGCGACGGGCAGCGTGCCCGGACTTGCCGAACTTATCGGAATAAGCCACGGTAAAATGCGCACTCTTATCGGCCACCTATGCGCCGCAGGACTGATAACGAGTGAATCATCGAACAAAGGAACGGCATTTCGACTTACTGACCGCGGCGAACAGGTATTGAATTTCACATCGGCTGACGTCGACGATTTTTCGACCATTCTGTCGGTTATCCAACGGCCTTTCGGCATAGCTATTTTACATATTATTAAACAACTAACGCACAACGCACTATGAAAAACAACATCGAAAATGGAATTTACATTCCCGACGAACATCGCAACCTTATCCCCGTCGACGAATGGGTGAAGCGCGAAGATCCGACCGCAGCACAGACCGTCGTACTGGTAACCGATTTCGGAATGCTCGAAATAGCAAAAAAAGACCTGCCGGGCGGATTCAATTTCGAGGGCGCACAGAAAGCCGCCGCCGAATACCGCAAGGGCTTCCGCTGCCCGACCCGGCATGAAGCAATCGAAATGTACGACGCCCGGTTCCGTGGCCTCGACGAAGCATTCAAGAAAATCGGCGGCGAGCCTGTAACGACTATCGGCTGGACGAGTGAAGCCGATCCCGACCCGGAGTGCAATTCCTACCGCGCGTTCGTCTACGGCGGCTGCGCGGGCAGCGTGGGCAACGGCATCAAGTATGACACGAACGCCGTGCGTCCGGTTTCCGCTTTCAAGGAATAGTTTCACAGTTCAATCATTCCCGCGCCCTTTACGGGGGCGCGGGTTTAATCCCCAAAAACCAAACAGAAATGAAAAAAGGCACAATCATCAAACGCACCGACTACGTGGCGACGATGCTCGCTATTCCCGTCGGAGAAGAACACGAATTCACGCTGACGGGGCGCGACTACGCATCGTATATGAACGCCGTCAGCCGTTTCAACAAGAACGGCAAGGCGAAATTCGAAGCCCGCACCGCTTCCGCATCCACCATCGTAATTAAACGCCTTTCGTAATATGTCGCTCCCCGAATTATACGAATTACAGCATTGCCTCGTCCACGTCGCCGATGTCGTTGCTTGCGCAATCATCAAGCGCCAACAGCCAGCCGCCGACCTCGTAACGAAACGCGCGCTGTATCGGGAATTCGGTCGGGGCTGGGTCGATAAGCATATCGCCCCGCATGGGAAGATCGAGGGCAAGCGATTCGGAACGGCCCCGAATTCACCGATCAAATACAGCCGCACGGAATTCGTCGCCCTGCTCGAAGCCGAACGTTTGCAACGCGCAGAAATCATTGGCAAATACGGACAACAAGAATAGGCGAAAATAAACCGTTTCGCAGCCTTTCCCGCACCGGACGACCGAACGCACGACAACAACACGAAAGTCGAAAAAACAGCAAATTCGATAAAAATAACATGCAAGCACTCAAATACACATCAAGGGAGGTAAACCGGAATTTTCGCATCAAAGTTTCGGGCCTCGGTATCCACGAACTCAAAGGCTTCACGGGATTCGTCGGGTTGGTGGGGAGTGAACTCGCAAACAATCTACTCGACCGGGCATTTCGAAGCAAGGCGGACAAGGTAGAATGCAGACTGCGGCGGGGTATAAAAATAACCTTTACTACAAATAGACATGAAGACCAAAATTTTAGCTATCCCGTGGTGGCTGTCGCTGGTCGCGCTCGGCGGAGCAATGGATGCAGACCCGATTTCATGGGTCGCCGTCGCCGTAACATTCGCCGCGTTCGTAACACTTTCCGCAGCCATAATCAGAGAACAAAGAAAAACCGCATAATAACCAATCATCACAAAACGCACGATGCTATGAACATCAAGATCAAATCAATTACCCTGCGCAATTTCAAAGGACTGCGCGACGTATCGTTCGATTTCGACGGCCGTAACGCCACGATCATAGGCGACAACGGTACGGGAAAGACAACCATTTTCGACGCCCTGACATGGGTATTGTTCGGCAAGGATTCGCACAACAGTACCGACATCGACATCAAGACAATAGACGCCACGGGCGAACCGATGCACCGCGCCGAGCATTTCGTCGAGGTGGCATTGGACGTGGACGGCTCCGCACAGACGCTGCGCCGCACGTACCGCGAGATTTGGAGCAAGCCGCGCGGGTCGTCCGATCTACGTTTCGTCGGACACGAAAGCGCATTTGCCGTCAATGGCGTGGAGGTCGGAACCAAAACGGCATACGACAAAATCATTTCGGAATGGATAAACGACGACGTATTCCGAATGCTGACCGACCCGATGTATTTCAATACTCGCGTCGACTGGAAAGGCCGCCGTGCCGCACTTTTGGCCCTCGTCGGGGATAACATCGACCGCACGGCGATACAGGCACAGTTTGCCGACCTGCTCGCGGAAATGAACGGCGAACCCCTCGCAGATTTCAAAGCGCGACTGGCGGCCGAAAAGCGCAAGAACAAAAAGGAACTCGACACGTTCGCCCCGAAGATCGAAGCATATCAAAACACGATGCCGCCGACGGAAGACTACACAGCGCTGGAACAGGAAATCGTGCAACGCGAATCTGTGGCCGCAAACGAGATCGCTGCCTACCAACAGCAAATCGACGCACTCGACACGCAGATCGCCGACGCATCGAAAATAGACGAGGAAACGCAGGCCGCCCACGACCGAAGACTGAAAAAGGTGCTCGACATCAAAAAGTCGTTGTCCGATCATATCGACGCTCGACTGACCGCGGCCCGTCGGTATAACTCCGACCGCGACGCGGCCATCATGGACGCACAGGAGAAAGCGGATTCAATTCTGCGCGAAATCGAGAAAACCGAAACGACGGCAAACTCGAAACGGGACACCCTCGAAGCCTGCGTAAAGAAGCAGGCGAATATCAAATCGGCGCTCGATACTATGCGTGCGAAATACGAGGCCGAGAAAAAGGCGGCATTTGAATATGTCGACACGACCACCTGCTACGCCTGCGGCCAGCCGTTACCCGCCGCAACCATCGAAGAGGCCCGCCGCGCGGCCCGCGAGAGCTTCGAAAAGCACCAGCGCGAAATACTCGACAAGTTGATCGCCGACGCCAATCTCGAAAAGGACACCTACAACAAATTGACGAAACTGGTTTCGACCACCGAACAGGAAATCGCAATGCTCGATCAACGCCTATCGCAACTGCGCGCGGAACATCACGCTGCGACGCTGGCTATCGCAACCGCGAAAGACGTTCCCGCAATCGACCTCGAAACGGAGGAAGAACAGGCGAAAAATCTCCCGAATACCGAAAACTCACCGACGAGCTTACCCGCGCGCAAACCGCCCTCGAAGCCTCGGCAACCATGAAAATCACGGCCGCTACGCTCACGACGCGCCGCCGGGATATATCCGCACAGATCGACACTGTGCGTCAGAACCTCGCAACCGCAACCGCCGACCTGCACCGTCGCCTTGCCAATAAGGAGCGCGCCGCAGAGGTACAGCGCCTTATAGACGAGGCCAAAGAATCGGAAAAGAAGATCGCCGAACGTATCGCCGAACTCGAACGCCTCGAATTCGCGGCGGCGGCCTACACGAAAGCGAACATCGAAGCCGTCGAAGCAGCGATAAATTCGCGGTTCAACCTCGTGCGCTGGCGAATGTACGAACAGACCATCGAGGGCGCGGACGTCGAAACATGCGTCGCCACCATCGACGGCGTGCCGTTCAACTCGCTGAACAGCGCCGGGCAGGTACTCGCCGGACTTGACATCATCCGCACGTTCTGCCGCTACTACGGCGCAACCGCGCCCGTCTTCATCGACAACGCCGAAAGTATTTCGCAGACCGATTTTGCGCTCGATTCGCAGGTCATTCGTCTGCAAGTGGTCGAGGGTGCTGCACTCGAACTTAAAGCAGCGTAACGACATGGCACAGATCGTCAGCAACGAAAAAGGATTCAAGGTTATCCACGTCGAAACGCTCGACATGTGGGTCATCGGAAGCCCCGCGAAATGCGACTACTGCACGGCGGATATGGCGACCCCCGACGGCGGCTATTACATCGCCGTGCTGAATAAGATATACTGTCCGCAATGCTATAAACGCTGGCTTTCCGAGGCACGCCGCCACCCGCAGGACGCCCCTATCGAAGACCGCAACTACAACACGTATCGTCAAATCTTTTATTTCAAATAACTATGGCACAGAATAATAATCAGAACGGAGTGCAGACCGCCCCGGCGACGCAATCGAAAGCGATTGCCGCAATGAAAGATGAACTTGCGAACAGCGTCCTGCGACGCATCGAGGAGCTGCAAGCGAACGGCGGACTGGTCGTCCCGAAAGACTACGCCGTAACTAACCAAATGAACCTTGCATGGCTTCGTATCTCCGAAATGCTTTGGGAGGATTCCAACAAAGTACAACACCCGGTTTTGGAGGTCGTAACCAAAGCATCGGTGGCAAATTCGCTGCTCGACATGGTGCTGCAAGGCATGGATATTCAGAAGAAGCAAGGGTATTTTATCCCGATCAAAAAAACAAGGCGTCGGGGCAGCTCGAACTGACGTTCTGGCGGTCGTATTTCGGCGATGAGAAACTGGCCCGCGCACAAGGCATGAAGAAAGTCCGTTCGGTCGTCGTCTACGAGGGTGACGAATTCGAATACATGTATACGGAGGACGGCGAAATCAAGATAACGAAACACGTTCCGAGCCTGTCGAGAATCGACAAAGACAAGATCGTCGCCGCCTACGCCGTAACGACTATGGTCGACGGCTCGCACTCGACGACGATCAAGACGATGACCGAAATCCGGCAGGCGTGGATGCAAGGCGCGACGCGGGGCAACTCGCCTGCGCACCGAAATTTCACCAGCGAAATGGCAGGGCGAACGGTCGAGCGTTCCGCCATGAAGCACATTATCAACTCGTCATCCGACGCATGGCTGTTGAGTGAAGACGAGAAAGAACGCCGCGTAACGAACGAAACGGCGGCCGCGCCCGCCGGGGCAAATATCGAAGAAGCAAAATTCGAGGAGGTTGCTCCGGCCGCAATCACAGCACAATCGGCCGTACCTGCCGAAACGATGCCGCCGATCCCTACGCCGACGCCCGTTCCACGCGAGGAGGTAACCGAAGAGGCGGCCCCTGCTGCCATTGAAGACGACCCGTTCAACGTGTAACCCGATGAAGCTGCACGTTATATCCTCGTCGTCGGCTGGTAACTGCTACGTTTTGGAGAGCGAAGCGTCTGCACTCGTTATCGAGTGCGGCGCATCGCCCGAAACGATGTTTGCCCGAACTGGTATCGACGCCCGAAAGTTCGTCGGTGCAGTAGTAACGCACGAGCACGGCGACCACGCGGCCCACATCGGCAAATACGCCGACCGGGCAATCGACGTCTACGCCTCGCAGGGAACGCTCGCGGCGTGTCGCATCGACAAAGTGCACCGGGCGCACGCTTTGCGGCCGATGCAGTCCGTCACGGTCGGCGATTTCGTCGTCCGGACGTTCGATGTGAAGCACGACGCAGCGGAACCGTTCGGGTATATTATCGAACACGAGGAATGCGGAAAAGTGCTATTTGCTACCGACACGCATTTTATCCGGTACAACTTCAAATCCCTGCGACTGAATCATATTCTGATCGAGGCGAACTATTCACAAGAGGAGCTGGACGATAATATCGCCCGCGGGGCGATGAACCCGGCACAGGCTGCGCGCGTGCGAACGTCGCATCTATCAATCGACGCAGCGTGCGACATGGTCAAGGCGAACGAAACGGCGGAACTTTCGACGGTCGTTCTGTTGCACCTTTCGAACGCAAACAGTCTTGCCGATGCTTTTTTGCCGCGCAAATGCGCAAAACAGCCCGTTTTGCGCGTGTTTTCGTCGCGGACAAGGGTTTAATCGTCGAGCTGAATAAAAGCGAAATTTAACGGGCCAAATCAGCATCAATGGCAAACGAAACAAATACTGGTTGGGTGCGGTTGTATCGCAGCACGCTCGGATGGGAGTGGTTCGACGACCCGCTCACGCTGCAACTGTGGGTCGTTTGTCTGCTCAAGGCGAATTACCTGCCTACGAGATGGCGAGGAGTGGAGATTAAACGCGGAACTTTCGTTACCTCCGTCGATAGTTTGTGCGCAGAAACAGGACAGACGACACGACAGATTAGAACCCGTTTAGCTCGTTTGCAGGCGTCCGGCGAAATATCCGTCCGTGCGACAAACTACAAAAGCATTATAACAGTTTGTAAATTCGACACTTACCAGCCATTAGAAAATGAAAACGACAAACGACCGACAAACAGTTACGAAGGTTTGCGGAGGGTAGCGGGAAAGAAAGTCGCCAAAATCGACAAACCAAACGACAAACCGAAAACGCCTGTAATCAACAGCAATACAGACAATTATAGCGACAATACCGAACAAAACGACAAACAGAACGACAATCAATCGACAAACGACCGACAAACGCAACTGTTTTCAAGCGACAACAGTATAAGAATATATAAAGAAGAATATAAAGAATTAAAAGAATCTCTCTCTTCGCGCGTGCGCGCGACGGAGGCAGAGAGAGAGACATTTTTTGAAATCTTTTTTTTCAAGAATTTCCAAAATCCCGATTACGAGGTCGAACGATTCTGCGCTAATTACGAGGCGTCGGGCTGGATTCGTAAAAACGGACAAGCCACAACCGACCGCCCGGCGCTTGCGCGTACATGGACGCAGGAAGATAAAAACGCCGCGCCACGCTTCAACGCCGATTTCCTTGCGAAATACCGACGTTTCTACGGCCTCGCAAAGCAAATGAATCCGGCGCTTGCGCCGATATTCATTCACGATCTGGAATTGGTATTTATCGACGCCGAGCGCAAGCGGCTGACGTTCCGCTGCACGCGGCAGATGGCCGAAGCCGTCGAGGCCAATGTCCGGTTCTTTCGGGATAACTTTTTCGACAAACATTTCGCGGGCTGGACGCTACACTACCAAACCCCGCGAATCTAAAACCCCAACGCACGATGAAAAACAAAAACGACAAGCGGGGTAAGTCCCCGGCGAATTTTTACAACGGAATCGCCGAAATGCTCGGCAAGGCGGCTATTCCGCAGACGATCACAGTCGAGGCCGAGGGAGTTTCGCCCGAAACATTCTCGGCAGCAGGAATCACGAAACGCGAACTGTATGCCACCGTCGCAATGGCAAGCCTTGCGCACGCTGTCATAACAACCCCACCCGTCGGAGGCGGCAGGCTTCGTTCAGACTGGGCGCGGCGCGTGGCTGCACAGGCCGCAGAGCTGGCCTACCACCTCGACGAAGCGCTCGGCGAGATCGAACGAAACGGCGAACCCGCAAAAGATTCAAGACGATGAAAATTCTGTATTTGTCACTCAAAAAGGAGTGGTACGAAATGATCGAGCGGGGCGATAAGCGCGAAGAGTACCGCGAAAATACCCGTTACTGGAAAACGCGGCTTATCGACCCGGTAATATACGACGAGGGGGGACGAGGAGGCCGAAAGCCCGGTATTTATATTCTTCAAAGACTACGACGCAGTTTGTTTTTCCTACGGCTACACCCGCCGCCGGATGCTATGGGAGTGCAAAGGCATTGATTTTGGCCGAGGTCGCCCGGAATGGGGTGCACCCGATCACAAAACATTTATCATCAAACTTGGAAACCGCCTGAACGATGAGAGATTACAGTAAAGATTTCGCCGAATGGCGAAAATGGCGCGACGAAAAAGGGTTGCCGCCTATCTACGACAACCCGGCCGACGCGGGTATCGAAACGGATTTCCGGGTCGGGCAGCAGGTGTCGTTCACGAACAAATACGGCGTGCGGTTCGAACCGCACATAATAATGGGATTCTGCAAACCGGAGCTTTCGGGCCGGTGCGTCTACCTCGACTACGACTGCTACTGGTTCCCGACGGAACTCAAATCGTTAAAACCCTACCGGAAATGATACCCCGACCGACTTACATAGCCTCGTGTTCATTTGGCAAGGATAGTATCGCAACAATTCTCCTTGCCCTCGAACATGACGAACCACTCGACCGGGTGGTGTTTTCGGAAGTGATGTTTGATCACACACGCGACATCAGCGGCGAGATTCCGGAGCATATCGGATGGATATACGACACAGCTATCCCGAAGCTGCACGACATGGGCATCCACGTCGACGTGGTACGCGCCGAACGGGACTACTGCTATTTTTTCGCAAATGCCGTCGGGGGGGTACATGCCGGGAAGATTTACGGGTTCCCGCTCGGCGGCAAATGCTTCATCAATCGGGATTGCAACGTCGCAACAATACGGAAATATCTTGCCGAAATTGCTGGCGGCCCCCTGCGTGCCAAAAACGAATATCGTGCAATACGTCGGCATTGCTGCGGACGAACCGCGACGACTTGCCAAACTCACGGAGAACCGAATGTCGCTCTTGGCGAAATACGGCTACACCGAGCAGATGGCGAAACAGCTTTGCGCCGCTCACGGGTTACTGTCGCCGATCTACACAACCGGGACACGCGGCGGATGCTGGTTCTGTCCGAACTGCAAAATACAACATTTCGTCAACCTGCGACGCAATCATCCCGAACTATGGGCAGAATTGGTCGAGTTGAGCCATACGCCGAACTTGTGCAGCTACGGATTCAAATACGGCCTTACCGTGCAGGAGGTCGAAAAACGGATGAACGCAGAAGAACAACAGCTAAAACTTTTTTAATCACAACTTTCCATGAAAGACATTCATCATACCTGCCGATGCACCGGGCAACAGTTTACGTTCAAAGAGTGGTGCGCGTGGCTTGATAACCACAAAAAAGCCGGACAGGATAGCGGTAAATTCGTGGCGTTATCGTACAACGGTTTCGATTTCAACATTCACGACGTATGCCTAACGCCTAACAGACCTGTCCGATTATTCAACCACCATTGTATCGTGGAGGTTAAAACGGCGCAGTCGCCGACAGGACGCTGGGATTACGGGCTGGATGTCAACTTGCACAATTCGGGCCATTACGTCGGGGCCGGATTCGTCGACGATGTGCAAAAGGGATACCCAACGGAGGCCGCCGCGATTCTTGCCGCCCTGCTCGATGCCCGCAAATCAGCCGAACGTGAACTGGCGAACTGTTCCGGTCGCTCCCGGTCGAATCTCGACAACGAGGACGACGAAGACGGATTCATCAAAGACAGCACGCTGGCCCCGTATATTCGGAATATCATCAAGCAAATCGACGATCAGCGCCGTGCAACGGCGTTCAAACAACTAACCCTATTTTGATTATGACACGACACGTTGAATCGCACATGCAACGAATGTGCGTCGGTTGGTTCCGGCTCCAATACCCCGCCGTCGGCAAACTCCTGTTCGCCGTTCCGAACGGTGGCGCACGGAGCCGCACGGAAGCCGCGATAATGAAAGCAGAGGGCGTAACCGCAGGCGTTACCGACCTTATCCTGCTGCTCGGACGCGGAGGCTTCAACGCCCTATGTATCGAAATGAAGACTACCGACCGACGTTCCGCCCTATCGGACGCACAAATCGAATGGCGCTCGCTCACAATCACGAACGGAAACAGACACGTCGTCTGCCGGACGTTAGAGGAATTTCAGTCGGAAATACGCTGGTACATGGCGCGCCCGGCAAATAACGAACCACGGGACGAAATCACCTGTGCACGCCCGATAGTTCCGCCATCCGTCGAAGAGATCGAGCGAGCATTTGGGAAAATCAGGCGACGCAAAATCAATCATCAACCAACAAAAACCGAGAAACAATGACAACACACAACCCGAAATTCAGAGGAACGCCCGGCCCGTGGCGGGTCGACGGACACGAACACAAAAACGGCGTCGTAGAATATACCATCGTTTCGATTTCCGGTGACGCTGTCGGCTGCGCTCCCGTCGCAGAGGTACTGCGCAATAACCCGCGCCCGATACCGGAACATCGCGTCGAGGCAAACGCCCGGTTGCTCGCCGCTGCACCCGACTTATTGGCCGCACTCGAATCCCTCGTCGAAACATTCGACCCGGATAGGCAGGTTATCTATTCATTCGCTCGCGGGAAGATCGAAGCGGCAAAACACGCCATCGAATACATCTATCAATCAAATCGTCAATAACAATGAAAACAGTCGAAGACCTTAACAGACTTATCCGCGACGAAATCGCGGCCATCGAAGCACTCCGAAGCGAAGACGAAAAAATATGGTCGGTTCGGGGGGGGGTAACAGAAGCCGCCGCAAAACGCAGCAAGAAGATCCGCCGCATGATCGGCGACCACAACAACGAGATCGCCCACTTGCGCCGCCTTATCCGCTTTGTCGAGGCAACCCCGGAAGAGGGTATACGAATGATGCTCGACCAGCTGCGCGGACAGGTAGATCGAATCACCGTATCTGCCGACCGCTACAAGTTGAAAGAGCAGAAAAAAGAGTATATGAATCGCGCAGGCGCGCAGCTCAAACACACGCAAATCGCCGAACTTGAATTCTTACTACAATGAACGATAAAACGATTATCCCGGAAACAGGCTCCAAGCAGGAGCGATGCGCGATCTGCGGCCGCCCGCAGATTTACAAATACGACGGTTATTGTCGTCCCATCTGCGAACGATGCGCCAACGGAGGAGGCAGGACATACGTTCGAAGCGGGGATAAGATCGGCCGCAACGAGCCGTGCCCGTGCGGTAGCGGATTGAAATACAAACGATGTTGCGGGAAATAGCCTACTACAAAATTCTATCCGAAAGCGTGTATTATTTACACGCTTTTTGCATATCTTTGTGCTGGTAACCAATACAGAGTAAACGCATATCGGGCCTATGAAAATTCCGCAAACTATCGAAATGCAGGTCGGCGCGCTCAATACCAGCGAGCACAACCCGCGACAAATCACCGAAGACGATTTCGCCGAACTGGTCAAATCCCTGCTACTGCTGCCGAAAGGCTTGTATTACCGCCCCGTCGTCGTGGACGACCGGAATATCGCCCTTGCCGGAAATATGCGCTTGCGGGCGCTGAAATACATTCACGAACTCGGATTCGACGACCTCGCAGAAATCTTGCGGGCGTCGTATCGGTTCCGGCATTTCGACGAGGCGAAACAATCCGCGCTACTGAACTACTGGCGCGAATGGCAGATGCACCCGACCGTGCCGACGCTTTACGCCTCGGAACTCGACGAAGACGAGCAGCAGCAGTTCATCATCAAAGACAACCTATCGTTCGGCACGTTCGATATTGACATGTTGGCGAACGAGTACGACATCGCGGCGATCATCGACGACGGGTTCGACATCGACCTGCTCCCGAAATCGGCCATCGAAGCGTTGGCCGCAGCAAATGGTATCGACCCTAACGATATAACGGGGCGACGCTATGGCGGCGACGGGGAAGCCGACGAGCACTACACGCACAAAATCACGTCGCCCGTCTACGAGCCGAAGAACGAAAAACCGGACTTGTCGACGCTGACCGACGGCGGCCGAACCGACGAACTGCTGGCAAAGATCGAAGCGTCGAACGTATCGCCCGACGAAAAAGAGTTTCTGCGGCAGGCTGCCGCACGACATACGGTGTTCGATTACGCCAAGATCGCCGACTACTACGCACACGCCTCGAAAGAAATGCAGGAGCTTATGGAAGATTCGGCGCTGGTCATTATCGACTTCGGCAAAGCCATCGAAAAAGGCTACATCCGATTGTCGGACGAAATACGAAACGAATACACACGGGAGTATGGCAATGAGGCATAACGGGTTCGTCGCGTTCATTCTGACGCACGGACGCCCCGACCGGGTGTTGACCTACGAGAAACTGCGCAAACACGGGTACACGGGGAAAATATACATCGTCTGCGACGACGAAGACAAGACGCTGCCGGAATATCGCAAACGTTTCGGCGACGTGCTCGTCTTTTCCAAATCGGAGATCGCAAAGACATTCGACGAGGGCGACAATTTCGGCGACCGCCGGGCAATCATCTACGCCCGCAACGCCTGTTTCGAGCTGGCCCGGCAGATCGGGGCGACGCATTTCATCGAGCTGGACGACGATTACACATATTTCAAATTCCGGTTCGACGACCAGCTACGCTGGCACGGCGCAGACGTCCAAGACCTCGACGCGGTATTCGACATGCTGCTCGACTATTTCAATTCCGCCCCGATGCTGACCCTTGCAATCGGACAAGGCGGCGATTATATCGGCGGCGAAAAGGCGACGAGATTCAACGACGGAATACAGCCGATGCGCAAGGCCATGAACTCGTTCATCTGCTCCGTCGACCGACCGTTTCAATTCATCGGCCGTATCAACGAAGACGTCAATACCTACGTCCTGCTGGGGTCGCGGGGGGGGGTATTTCTGTCTATCCTACAAATCGGCCTCGACCAACTCGAAACGCAGAGCAACAGCGGCGGCATGACGGAATTGTACTTGGACGCGGGCACGTATGTAAAGAGCTTTTACACGGTCATGTATTGCCCGTCATGCGTGGTTGTTTCGGCAATGGGAACCGCCCATCGGCGGCTGCATCATCACATCAAATGGCGGTACGCCGTGCCGAAGATACTGCGCGAATCTGTTAAAAAGTAACGGCCAATGGCATCACACCCAAGCAACAACAAATCGGCGAAAGACCGCCGGAATGCCCGTCTGCCGCTCGTGTCGCATCTGCGCCTCGAACGGCGGATGCCGTTTCGTCAGATAGCCGCAGAGGTCGAACGGCAGTTGGGGTATTCGGTAACGCCGAAGACGATCAAGACCGATTGGGATTTGCTCGTCAGCGAATGGCGGGCCGAAGCCGCGAGCAACACACAGCAGGCGTGCGACGAGGCGCTGATGGAGTGTGACCGCGCCATCGCGGAACTGTGGCGGCTGTACGAAGCCAGCAAGCAGAAACGAGTTGTCAAGCGGGCAAAGGTTCGCACGGCACTCGTCGATATAAACACGTTCGGAAATCCTGTCGTCGGCAAGCCTCTCGACGCCCCCGTTCCGCTCGAATCGGAAACGTCGAGTGTCACGGAGGAACCCGTCGGCGACGTGCGAATCCTCGCCGAAATCCGCAAATGGGAGGAACGCCGCGACAAACTGCTCGGCCTCGACAAGGTACAGGTCGACATCACATCGGGCGGAAAGGAATTCAAGGGCTTTTCGTCGGTGCTACCCGTCATGCCGGGCATCGACGAAATCGTCCGCCGTATCGACGAGGAGCGCGAACGGAAACTATCGGAAGAAGACGAATAACGCATGTTTACCGACGGACTACAACAGCGCGAGGAACAGCAACGCGTCAACTACAAACAGCTGCTTGCCTACCGCCACTTGGCCGACCCACGAATCCGATACGTCGTCTATGGCGGCGCAGCGGGTGGCGGCAAATCGTGGCTGGGGTGCGACTGGCTTATGCGTTGCTGCTGGGCGTTCCCGAAAACGCGCTGGTTCGTCGGCCGAAACAACATCAAGGACAGCCGCGAATCCGTGCTGGTCACGTTCGGCAAGGTCGCCGATTCCTACGGGTTCACGGACTACCGGATAACAGACGACGGCATCAAGTTTACGAACGGGTCGGAAATCGTACTGCTCGACTTGACATTCTATCCGCAGAAAGACCCGATGTTCGAGCGGTTGGGGTCGAAAGAGTTTACAGGTGGTTGGATAGAGGAGGCCGGAGAGGTTCATTACATGGCCTACGAGGTGCTGAAATCCCGAATCGGGCGGCATCTCAACGAGGAATACGGACTGGAAGCGAAGATGCTCATAACCTGCAACCCGAAAAGAATTGGCTGTATAAGCATTTCTACAAACCGCATATCGACGGAACGTTACCGAAAGACTGCGCATTCGTTCAGGCGTTGGTCTACGACAACCCGTTTATCACGCCCGATTACATCCGAACGCTCGAATCAATCGGCGTCAAGTCGATTCGGCTACGTCTACTGCTCGGCAAATGGGAATACGAGAGCAACGCAAACCAACTCGCCGACTACAACGCCATCCTCGACTGCTTCACGAACGAGCGGCAGACGGGCGACGGCGTGCGGCGTATCAGTGCCGACCTTGCCATGAAAGGCCGTGACCGCTTCGTCGCGTTCAACTGGACGGGAATGGCCGCTAAACTCGCTATCGACAAACCGTACAGCACGGGCAAGGAGATCGAAACCGACCTGCGCAACGAATCGAGGCGGCACGGCGTCCGGCGCTCCAACATCATCGCCGATTCTGACGGACTGGGGCAGTACCTCGATTCGTATTTGAGGGCATCAAGACGTTCCACGGAGGAGCGCCCGCGCCGGATAACACGTATTTCAACCTCAAATCGCAATGCGCGTTCAAACTGGCGGAGGTTATCAATGCGGGGCTGCTCTGCATCGACTGCCCGGAAGAACTGCAATCGACCATTGCCGAAGAGCTGGAAGCCTGCCTTGTCGCCCGCGACGTCGACGCCGATACGAGCAAGAAACGAATCATCGACAAACGAGAGATGAAAGCCGTACTCGGTCGGTCGCCCGACTATTTCGACCCGCTGATGATGCGCATGTACTACGAAATCGTCCCGCAGCCGAAAGGTATGCGCGTCCACGTCGGGCGGCTTTCGTGAAAAGCTGTTTTTAGGCTGTTTCTGCTGGTAAAATTTGAAAGACAAATAAACTACCGCCCCGGCGGCAAAAGTGGATTAAACAGGAAAACTGATGAAAATAACAATCAAGAAACGGACGACCCGGCAGGTGCTCGCTATCGAACGAGTACTGACGCCCGAATCGCGTGCAGCATTGCAAACCCTGCCGAAGCCAGACAAAGTATGCGGCGTGCGCACGCCGCGAAACCTCAACGATCTAACTATCGGCGATCTGTTCAGCTTGCAGGCAGACGGGACGCACGCCCTTATAGAGCGAATCGCGTCCGTCATTCTCAAAGTACATCCCCGGCGCTGCTACAACGAACGGGCAGACAAAATGCTCGGTTTTGTCTTTTGGGTCGGGCGAGAATTGGAGCGCATCGCAGCGTTGTTCGCAAGCACAAGCAACCAGCCGACGCCCGAAGAGATCAAAGCCGGAATAAACGACCTTGATTTCGGGCCGTTCGGCATCATCGACTGGTACGCCCACCGACAGGGCTACCAAGACCAAGACGACGCCGCAAAGGTGGCATGGGTGCGCGTCTGCGAGTGTATGCGAATCGACAACGAGCGGATTGTTTTGAACGGCGCTTGCGCGAAATAATGGCCAACAAAAACAAATAGACCTATGGAAAAACAGACAGTCGAAAACAAAGTCAAGGAGATCGCCGAGGCGATGGGCCTTACCTATCTGTGCGAATCGTGGTTCCGCGCCAATCAAGCGTTCGACCGATTCCGGCGTCAAGGAGAGAGCCGCGAGGTTACGCACCCCGACGGCCTCACGCTGCCCGCCTGCCTCTACGTACAACCCGTGGCGGGTTTTCTGAATTTCACGTCGCAGGGCTTCGTGCGCGACTCCGTCCTGCCTTATCTCCTTTGCCGACGCTATGCCGCTCGACTACAAAGGAGCCGATTCGCAGGAGATCGCCGAGCGGCTGAAAGGTCTTGCCGTGCGATTCATCGTCGCCGTAAACGAAAGCGGCTTTTTCGTTCCAGTCGCCGGGCAAATCAATTACCGCGTCGCGTTCGACAAGATGGACGCAAACCTATGTATCGTAACGCTGTCGCTGACACTCCAAGAACAGGCGGGCGTCTGCTTCGATTACGGCTTGTAGCTATGGACGTACAAAGAATAGAACTCGAAGCCGACCGAATCGTCGCCGAAGAACTCGACCGGGCACGGCAGAAAATTATCGAGAACCACGTCGCCGCGGGACAACGGACGACGGGCACAACCGCCGACAGCATCACAATAGCCGTAACGACCAATGGCGGCGTAACCACGGGGACGATGGACGCCCGCCCATATTTTGCAGCACTCGAAACCGGCACGCAACCGTGGCAGTCGCAACATTTTCGCCGACGCCGCGACGGGTCGGTCTATCCGTCCGCCCCGAAATGGTTTATCGACATCATCGCGGACTGGGCCGCAACAAAGGGTGTAGATATTTCAGCGCGGGGAGCAGCGACCAAAATAATGACGGAGGGGTCGGCCCTATTCCGTAACGGCGGCCGCGAAGACATCTTCACGCCCGAAATAGCGGCCCTATCCGACCGCATCGCCGATAGGCTGGCGGGGCTTTTCGATGCACAGATCGTCGAATCAATTTTAAGACAATAGACCATGAGCAGAACATTTACACACAGCAGCACGGGAACAGTAGTCGAATATCCCAATGCAACGCATTTCGCATTCGTCCCGGCGATTTTCAAAATCACGAAAATTCCCACAACGTATGACAAATTAGAAATGGTCTTAACCGACCGCCAAGCGCAGCAATCGTACAGCGAAGAGCGCGAGCCGCTCAATGGGGCCGCATATTTCGATGTACGGCGGTATCTGCAACTGTTGTTCAATAACGTTGCGCAGGGAGTGATTGATTACAGCAAGGCGTTCGTCGATTCCCCGCTGAAAAAGAATATCTACGCTACGATATACTGGTATCGCAACGGCAGTCAATTCTATCTCGGCACGTTTGGGATAGACGCTATTTGGGGCACAATATCCGCCCGCGAATCATCCGGCGGCATCATGCGTCGCAAATGGTTCGTCCGCTATCCGTTTACGGTTGATGTCTTCGCCAAGAACGGAACATCGTTCGACGTGCTGATCGACGGTAAACAGTCCGACATCATGTTTTACAACCACAACGAGGACGCGGAAGGTGCGACCCCATACCACCGCTACCTGCTGAATCCGGCAAGAGTGATCGACCCCTCGACCGTCGCCCGTTCGGTGCATATCGCCGTACCGCATAGCCTCGTGCTGAAAAACGACGAGGAGGCTGTCGGCATGGTTGGCTATACACTCGACATAGACCGGAGCGCAAACGGTGTCTATCTGCGCTGGATAGACCAACAGGGGCGCTATTGTTACTACCTGTTCAAGGAGATCGGCAGCGCGTCGACCGTTTCGACATCCTCGACATGGGAGCGTAACGATATGAATGTCCCGACCGCTTACATAGACGGCGTGAATATCGAAACGTCAGTCCGGCAAAGCCTATCCCGGAAAAAGACCCGTTCGCTGGGGGCAAAGTTGGTCGATTCCGAAACGTATGATTTCCTGCTCACACTCGCGCAGTCGGTCGTCGTGGATGTTTTCGACGGATACGACGCCAACGACGCGCCGCTGTGGCACCGCGTCAATATCGTTGCTGGCAGCTACGAGAAGACGACGAAGCATTACCAAGATTTTATTTTCTCAATCGAGGAACCTGCGCAGAGCGCACAAATGCTGTAACCATGACGGAGGGATTATATATCAACGGCGAGGCCGTCGACCTTAAACCGGATGCGGCGACGACCCTCAACTACAAGTCTAACCTGCTCGGCGACATATCGAAAATTACGTCGTCGAATTCGCAGACGATTCAATGCCCGAAGACAACACGCAACCGAAAGATATTCGACAATCCGGGGCGCCCGCCTATGTGTCCGATAAGCGATACAACCGATATTCGGCCCGCCTTGTTCGGAATGGAATCGAGGTCGTCCGCGTCGGATATGCCGTGCTGCTATCTTCGTCTGAAACCTACGAAATCGCGCTTTATTGGGGCGTGATGGCAAACTTTCAAACGTGGGTCGACAAAGCGGCCAAGTTGAACGAGTTGACCGGAACCGAAGCGCTGGCGTGGAATGCAAATACCACAGCGACGACCCTGTCGCAAATGAAATCCACCGGATACGGATTTGCAAAAATACAACTGCGGCGTGTCGAATGCCAACCTTGCCAATTTCCACCCCAGCGCTACCGCATGGTGGATTCTCGACAAGATAACCAAGCAGGCCGGATTCACGTTCGAAATGCCGAGCAAGTACGCCAGCGCATTGCGAGCGATAGCGATTCCATGCTTGAGTCGAAACGCATCAGACGCAAGCAATGAGGCGGAGGCCACGGTATCTATATATCCATTCCTAACATACAGCAACGGCTTTTGGGGGTATTCTATCGCAGGCAATAACGGGACGGACAGACACGGCGTTTTCGACCCGGACGATGGCACCAAAATCCGCAAGGTCGACAACGCGACAAAGGTGATTATATCCATTGTAAACCGATCGGGGGCACAGTTGGGAATGGTTCTATATTCCAATAGCTCCAACGGATTCCCCAGCCGCGTATATATCCGAGCGACACGATACAGCGACCGCGACGAAACAACGACGCAAATAGCCGTCAGTATCGGGTCGTCGTCGGTATCGTCGTCGACGGGGATGTATGCGTATGAGAAAACGTATTATTTCGCCGATATTGAAGAGGAAATCACGTGGGGAGAATATGACTACCTGCGCTTGTTCCCACATAACGGAACGTCGGTAATTTCCGGTTCGAGATTGGGAAATACCAAACTTACGATTACGGAAGACTTCGAAACCATCATCTATCCGAGTTTGTTTCCGATCCCTCAAAACCTGCCCGAAATCTCGCAAATCGACTTCATCAAGGCGATCTGCGGAATGCTCGGCATCTTTGCCGTGCCCGACCCCGCAAACGTCAATAATCTGAAATTCGTATCGCTCGACACCTTACAGGAGAACAAAGCGCAGGCGTGCGATTGGTCGGATAAATTCGTCCGAAGCAATGACGACGAGCCGAAAACCACAGAATACAAAATCAACGACTACTGCCGCAACAACTATTTCAAGTACAAAGAAGACGATACTGTTTCCACGAACGCCGACGGCAATCTGAAAATCGACAGCGAGGTTTTGGATGCCGAAAAGACCGTTATAACATTGCCTTTCGCTCCATCGGACGGCTCGAAGATACGGCACTACGAGCTGAACGACGACGGAACGGCTGTCGATACCGTACAAGTCAAAGACCGGATTATGCGCCTTATCAGCGACGGTTCCGGGCTGGCCATGCTTACATTCGACGACCTCGATTTCACGACCTTGCTATCGAAATACTATTCCACCCTATCGCGCCTGCTCAACAGCGCAATAACCATTACGGAACAGATCATGTTGGACGAATACGATTTGAAATCGCTGGACTATCGGCTGGCAATGGGAAGACTCCGCCATTTACATAACAGCCAGCGCTGCGCCTGCGTCAGACCAGCCCGCGAAGAAGAGGGGTCGAACCGAAAACTGCGCGCCGAACTGTCGAATCTCACAAAACAGTACGATTCGATGAGTGCAGCCATGCAGAAAAGCGCAGAGGGCGAAGCGCTCAAGAAGCAGATCAACGAAATAACCGATGCGCTGCTCGAATCGGAAGAGGGTACGCAAAGGTTTTACCGGAACGTGGGTAACTATCCCGACATCAAGCCGCTCGAAACGCAATTAGGTGTAATTCGTCAGCAACTCGCGCAGATGAAATACGAGGGCAAAGAAACGACGCAGGAGTATCAAGACCTGCTGGGCGTCGCCGCAAATATGAAAGATGCCCTTGCTGACGTCGAGGCTGGCATCAATGCCGGGGCATCCGACACGGCGCAACTCGACGTGCTCATCAAGGGGACACAAAATCTTTTGCAGCTATGGGCGCAATGGTCTATACTTTCAAAGCAGTTAGGGGTCGAAAATAAAGACCTCGAAGGCGCAGGCGGTTGCAACATGGGCACAAACGAAAGCAGAAACCGCCCGGACATCGGCGATGGCCGCCGGGACGGTTGCCACAAACGCCGGAACCGCCGCAGTATGGAAATTCACGGCGGCGCTTTTTGCAAACCCAATCGGGGTTATCGTCGCGGCAATTATCGCGGCAATCGCGGCCGTTTATGCCCTCGTCAAGGCGTTCAGTTGGTTCAATTCGTCGACCGAAAAAGCGAAAGAGAATCTGAAAAAACAAGGCGAAGAACTCGATAAGCTCAATAAGAAATACGACGAGCACATCGAGAAAATGAAAGCCCTCGGCAAACCCGACGAGGAAATAACGCTGACGCGCCTTGCCCTGCTGAAAGACCTTGCCAACAAGCGCGCCGAACATTTCAAAGCGGCACAGCGGCTATACAAAAAGGAAAGCGAGGAATACAAGGCATCACAAGACGCCAAGAAAAAAGCGGACGAAGACTACCGATCAGCGCTGAATGATACAGCGAACCACCTGCGCAGCCTCGCGTCCGCCTATAACGACGCGGCGTTAAAAAAGAAACTGGGTGCGGTCAAATACGCGACGCAACAAGCCAATGAGGAATTCAAGAATCAGCGCAAACTACTCGTCGAATTGGTGTATGCAGGTAAGGTAGCCAGCAGCGAAGCGAAAGATATTCTTGCGAGCCTCGAAGCCGCACGCGACAAGACAATAAAGGAAGCCTACAAAGAAGCCGCAGAAAAGCAGAAACAAGCCCTTGCGACCGAACTTGCCGCCGTGCGCGCAGCGACCGACGCCAAAGTCGCCTTGATGAAAGAGGGCATCAGCAAGCAGTTGACGCAGGAAGAGGTCGCATACCGCCGTCGGGTCGCCGATCTGAAAAAACGCCTCGAAACCGAAAAAGGGTTGACGAAAAAGGCAAAGGCAGCAATTCAGCAGCAAATCGAGCTGGCCGAACAGCAGCACGTCTTGAACGTCGAGAAGATCAACCGCGCGGGCCTCGACAAGAAAATCCGGCAAGAGCAGCAGAATATCGCCCTGCGGCTGGCCGCCGTCAAGCAGGGAACCGACGCTGAATATACGCTGAAAGTCGAGCAACTACGGAAGCAGCAGGAAGCCGAACTTGCCAACATCGAACTGACCGAGCAGCAAAAGGTTCTCATCCGGGAGAAATACAACAAGCAACTGGACGACCTTTCGAACCAATGGATAAACGCCAACCTGCAAAAACAGAACGACGCTCTACGGCTCGAATGGGAGAACCGAATCAACGCCGCCGCCGTACAGGGGCAAAACACCCTGCAATTACAGTTGCAGATGCGGCAAGCGGAACTCGACGCCTTACAACAAATGGAGGGCGAAAGCGACGCCGCATTCAAGGCCCGACAGCTCGGCGCGCAGCAGGCATACGTCGACGCGAAACGAGCTATTAACGATTACGAGGTGCAAATCGAACAAGCAAAACTGGAAGCCCTCGCAGCAGTTACGAACGGTCTGTCTGGTTTACTCGAAGAGTTGGGCGAAGACAATAAGACTTTCGCCGTTTTGAGCAAGACACTTGCATTGGCCGAGATCGCCATCAACACCGGAAAGGCTATCGCAGCGGGTACGGCGCAGGCTCAAAGCGTCCCATTCCCCGGCAACCTTATCGCAATCGCTACGACTGTTGCGACGATCATGGCGAATATTACGTCGGCGATTAAGACTGTCAAATCGGCAAAATTCTCGACGGGCGGTTATGTGTCCGGGCCGGGAACGTCGACAAGCGACAGTATACCCGCCATGCTGTCGGACGGCGAATCGGTAAACGCAGCCTTGCCGACGTCTATGTTTGCCCCGATCTACTCGGCACTAAACCAGCTCGGAGGCGGTGCGCCGATAGTCGCCGCACAGTCGAGCAATCAGATAGCAGGCGAAGATATGCTTGCCCGCGCATTCGCAAAGGGGGTTTCGCAACTGGACATGCGCGTCGGTGTGGACGAAATAACCCGTGTATCTGACCGGGTGAAAGTGGTCGAATCATTAGGCGATTTGTAGCTATGAAAGTACACGAAATTTTACAACAGAACGCCGATCTACTCCGGGCACTCGCTCGCGCAGGCGCGGCTATCGAGGACGTCCGCTACATTCCCTTATGGAGCGACTACGAACGACTGCACCGCGACGGGTTCAAGGTAGCATATATCGTCGCCTACTTGTGCGATACCTACGAGGTCAGCGAACGCACCGTCTATCGCATTATCCGACGATTCGGCCGCGACATCAATACGAGCCGCTGACACAGCGTGTCAGTTGATTGTGCCTCAAAGCGTGTATTTATTACACGCTTTTTATTTAGCTTTGTTTCGTAAAATCAAATCTATGGCAACTCTCAAACTCTACAATCCGATTCTTTCCGAAGCGACAAAGAATGCTACTGGTTCTGCGACGAGGCCGGAACGAGTTTCAAGGACGTGGACGAATTCATCAACGGCATCCCGGCAGGCGACGATAATATCGAATTACTATTGCACTGCGACGGCGGCGAGGTAAACGAGGGCTGGGCCATCGTCGACAAGCTGCGGAGCACGGGCAAGAAGATAACCGCGACCATCGAGGGGAATTGCGCGTCGATGGCTACCGTCGTTTTGTTGGCCGCCTCCGAACGCCGAGCATACCCGCACGCCTCATTGCTCATTCACAAGCCCTACTATCCCGAATACACGCTGGCCGACGCATACCGTGCCGATGATCTCGAATCGCTGGCCGCCTCGTTACGGGACGACGAACAGAAGATGCTCGATTTCTACGTCGAGCGAACCGGAGCGGATCGCGCGGAACTCGAAGCGCTTATGAACGAAGACAAGTTTATCGGGATGGAGCGAGCAAAGGAACTCGGATTCATTCAGACGATTATCCCCGCAGCGTCGGCATCGGCAGGCGGCCCGAACAGCGCGAAATCGGCTGCGTGGAAGCAGCAAAATTCAATAACCAACAATCAAAATTCTATGGCAACAAAAACCACGAAAAGCGAAGACAAAAGCGTGCTTCGCAAAGCCCTCGCAGCGCTGGCCGTTGCGCTGGGACTGGAAGCCCCGCAGCCCGTCAATTACGAGCTGAACACCGAATCGGGCGACACGATCACGATTGACAAGCCGGACGGCGAAGACCCCGCCGTCGGCGACAGCGCGTCGCCGGACGGAGAGCACAAGATGCCCGACGGCAAAACAATCGTTATCGAGGACGGCAAAATCACGGAAATCCGCGACGCCGAGGATGATGGCGACGGAGGGGGCGATGATGGCGACGGAAGCGACCCCGATTCCGATGCGCTGGCCACGGCTAACGCACGTATCGCCGAACTCGAAACCGAACTGGCCGACGCCCGCAAAAACGCGAAAACGACCGACGAGAAGCGCATCCTGAACAGGCGGCGAAGCATGGCTTGTCAAGGCCAAGTCCGACTACAAGCCCGCCGCACGCCAGAACGCGGCCACGGCCACAGGCGAGAGCAAGAAGAACGCGGCAAAACCGCAGTCGCGCGTCCAGCAGCGCATTGCCGAACTCGAAGCGGCACATCAGAAAACGGAGTAAATCACAAACAACACCAATTCAATTATGGCAAGCACAGGACTTAACTTTGCGAATCTGACCCCCGACAACGGGGCCATCAAAGACCTCAAGCGTCTGATCTTCCTTGCGGTCACCGACCCCGAATCGCTCGGAAAGATTTTCAACTTCCTGCCGAAGCAGAAGCACGGCGAAAAAGTCGGTTTCGTCGGCGAATTCGGAATGGTCGGCAAAGCCTCGCGGGGCTGTAATCCGACGTTCGGAACCAGCATCCTCGCAACGACCGAAAAAGAGTGGGACATCCGCGAATGGGAGGTCGCCGAGAAAATCTGCTACAAGGATTTGGAGGGCACGGTCGCGCAGGTCGCCATGCGCACCAAGACGAACATCGCCGACCTCACGGGCACGGAGTATACCGACTATATCCTTGCGCCCCGGCTCGAACTCGCCATCCGCAAGATGCTGATGCGTTACGCATGGTTCGGCGACAAGGCAGCCGATACGGTCACAGACGGCGGCAACCTGCTCGATTCCATCGACCCGGCGTATTTTACCCTCGTCGACGGTTTCTGGAAGCGTCTGTTTACGCTGGCCGCCGCAACGCCCGACCGTCGCACCACATGCGCAGCCAACGCCGCCGCGACGTTCGCCGAGCAGAAAACCGCCATGCGTCAGAATTATGCTGCCGTCGATTTCCTCGACGCGCTGATCTCCGACGCCTCGACGGTTCTGCGGCAGGCCAACGGTCAGCTCATCTACATCACGCAAGCGCTGAAAGACGCGCTGGACGCCGACCTCAAACGAAACAACAAAGGTTCGGAATTGCAGTGGACGGCGCTGTTCGACGGCATCACGGAAACGAACTACAACGGCGTGCAGATGATCGCCATCCCGTTCCTCGACGAGATCATCAAAGGCTGCGAAACCGTCAGCGGCGGCAAGGCGTGGAACAAGCCTTATCGCGCGCTCTACACGATCAAAGACGACCTGCTCGTCGGCATGGAGAGCGAAAGCGAGGTCGCCGACATTCAGGTATGGTTCAACAAGGACGAGCAGATGAACAAGATTCTGTCGAAAGACAAAATCGGAACGCTGATCGCCGACGACAACCTCGTACAGGTAGGTTTCTAATCCTCAAAACTCGATTACACTATGAATTGCGATAGCTTCATCAAGGCGAAAATCGAAAAAAACTGCGCAGAACCGATTACACAGGGCGTTGAGCGCACCGCGTGGATCGGGAACCGGGCACAACTCGACATCGCCAATCTCGAATTCGTCGAGGGTTCGACGAATCAAGTGCTGAATCTGCCGCTTATCAAAGGCGCGCAGTTGTACCCGATCATTCAGTACGGCACAAAACCGTTCGAGGGGCTGAAAACCGATCTTGACGGCAGCGGCAAGCTGGGTGGCACGGCTTCGACCGAATTTCCGTTCATCGTACCCGACAACAGCCCGGCGGTTTGTGAGAATATCATCGACCCGCTGCTCGACGGAGAGTTTTTCGTCATTTGGCAGAACCGACACAAGAACCTGCGGGCCACGAACGAAGCGGAGCGCGGAGCGTCGGCATACCAAATCGCCGGACTTTTCAACGGCCTCACGCTGTCGTCCGGGTCGTGCGAGAAATACAGCGACGACACCCTGTCGGGCTGGGCTATTACGCTCAAAGAGGAGAAAGCGCCCCGTTCGGCGATGTTCCTCAACGCAGGCTCGCTCGCAGCCACCGAGGCACTCATCAAAACGATGCTCACCCCCTCGGCGACGGAGTAATGCACTATGACCGTCGACGAGGTAAAAATCCTGCTTTCGGACTTGAATAGGGGTTACAATACCCCCTATTCGAGCGCCGAACAGGCGACTATCGAAAGACTTTATTACGAGGTCTTGGGAAAGCGTTTGAGCGGCTGCCGATGTCCCGACAAGTGGCACGACGCCGTGCTCGAAATCAACTCGTACATCAAAAAACACGGAAAAATGAAAGAGAAATCGAATTACAAACTGCGTGCAGGGGTTATTCTGCAAATCGCAGGGTCTTCGGAAATTTACACGAACGATAATCTGACCGACGAGGTGGCCGCGGCGTTCCTCAAAGAGCACCCGAACGCCGCCGGGCGTTTCGAGGTTATCCCCACGGCAAAAAAAAAGGATGCCGAAGCACCGAAAGCTGGCGGGGAATCGTCGGAACTCGAAGCGGCACACAACCGTATCGCCATCCTCGAATCCGAGAAAGCGGAACTTGAAAGCCGTTGCGCCGCATTGCAGGCCCGAATCGACGCCGCGGCGGCCACCGAAACGGCGGCCACCAACGACGAGAAGCCCGGCAGCGGTGACACCGGAGCCGAAAGCGCTGACGAAGCCGACGAACAGCCCGCCGATACAATGGCAATACTGCCGATGACGCTATCCGGCAGGCTATCGCCGCCGAACTCGTGGCCGGAAAGTCGAAAACGGCTATCAAGCAGGAGTTGGCGGGCAAGGAGATCGGCGGCGTGAAGCTCACGCACCGCCTTATTTCCGACTACATCGAGAAGATCACCGCAGAGGAGTAACCACCCATGAACGTAAAGCACACAAAGAAGCCCGAAACGCGTGTAGACGTCAAATATCTGTCGTCGTTAGGTATCAAAACCTACGGCGACAATAACCTATACCCGCAAACGGTGCGCGATATTGTCGATTCGTCGCCCACAGGTCGCACCTGTGTCGAACGGCGTTCGACATATATCGAGGGGAACGGCCTTGCATCGCAAGCGTTGGCCGAAACCGTGTGCGACACGCGAGGGAATACGGTAGACGACGTACATCACTTGTGCGCCGACGATGTAGCCTACCAAGACGGCCTTGCCCTACACGTCAATTACAATATTCTCGGACAGATCGTGTCGATGGCGCACGTTCCGTTCGAGAATTGCCGCCTTGAAGAGGAAGACGACGACGGCGTTATAAGCCATATCGTCGTACATCCCGATTGGCGGGGTAAAAAGACGCGCGGCGGCAAGGCCGTAAAGGTAACCATCGAAACAATCGAGGTGTTCCCGGTCTTCAATCCGTCGCCCGATGTCGTGCAGTTGCAGATACAGGCCGCAGGCGGTATCGAATTCTACAAGGGTCAGATTCTCTACATTTCACGTGCCGGGCGAAATGTCTATCCCCTGCCGTTGGTCGACGTCGTATTGACCGACATGTCGACGGACGAGGGGCTTTCGAACGTCAACAACCGAAACGTCCGAAATAATTTCCTCACGGCGGGAATGCTCATCACGAAGCGCGGACAAGGCAGCAGCACAGTCGACGACGACAAAGACGGCGTATCGTCCGACGACGGATTTACGGAGGAATTCGAAAAACTGCAAGGCGATACGAATTCGCTTAAAATCATGCAGGTTGAGATTGAAACCGACGAGGATAAGCCCGAATTCGTACCGTTCAAGACGAACAACTACGACAAGGAGTTTACAGCCACAACGAAAGCTGTAACCGATAATATCTATGCGGCGCTCAACCAAGAAACGTTCGGAAGATTACGCAGCGGCAGTATCGGGTTCACAGGCGACCTTGCGAACGACGTGAAGCGTGAATACTGCGAGCAGGTAGCGAAGCAGCAACGGATGTTATCGCGTGCGTATCGGGCTATTTTCAGCCATTGGGAACCGAACACGATTCCGTACACCGGAGCGGGCGATGCTGCCATCGAACCGCTCGTAAAATCTATTGCCAACGATGCGACATCTGATTGAACCGTGCGACGTCGATAAATACGCCCGCCCCTGCGACATGGACGACGAGATTATCGCCCGCGCCATCGAAGAGGCCGAATTGCTCGACATCAAACCGAAGCTGGGCGACGAACTGTTCATGCGACTGCTTACAGCAATTCGCCGTACTCCTTAATGGCGGCGAATATACCGACGAGTGTAGAAACCGACGACATTTCGTCGGTTTGCGCCGGGCGCTGGCCTACTACGTTTGGGCACGCCTCGTCAAAACGAGCGTAAGCCATTTGACACGCTTCGGCTTCGTGCAGAAGCGCGACGAGTATTCACAGGCGACCGAATATCGCGAGCGGCAAACGGCGTACAACGACGCTTTCGCCATCGCTGACGGTTATATGAAAGAGTGCCTTGCCTACATCCAAGCAAAGCCCGAAATTTTCGCTGATTATACGCTCAAGGGGAAAGTCAAGGCCAATCGAACGAAATTCAAAATTTTAGGCAATTAACTATGTATGACATCAAATTAGGGCAGGGATGCGGCATCAAAGCCACGATGTTGACCCCGGCAGGCGGCGTCTGCGATCTGCGCCGAGCACGGTATATCGCAGCGTCGCTCGTACTGGTATCCGGCGCAACGATGAATTGCGAAGACGTCACGTTCAATGAGGTGACGAACGCTGTTTATGTGCGCCTGCTCGGAACCCGCGAACTGACCGCCACCGGGCGCTATGGCATCATCTTCAACGTCAAACTGGAAGACAAGACGATGTATTCGACGCCCGTTGTGTGGTTCGCGGAAGTCAAAGAGAACGCCCCGACAGGCTATCACGAACTGACGCTATCGCTGTCGCTCACCGTCGTAAATTTCCCGGACAATGTCTCCTATACGGGAGCGTCGCCAAAGATCGGCGACAAAAATACGTGGCTGGTCTACGACGACAATCTCAACGCGTATGTCGATACGGGTATCGAGGTCGGATATGCGAACCTGTTGTCACGCTACGACGGTAAGTTTGCCGAAATCGTCGTCCCGTGTACCGAGGCAACCAACGCGGCCGCAGCGGCCACGGTCGCCGCAAACAACGCGGCCGCAGCAGCCAATAGCGCAGCAGGAAGTGCATCGACGGAGACAACAGCAGCGAATACAGCCGCAGGCAAGGCCAACGCCGCAACGACGGCCGCAAATAACGCAGCAACAGCGGCCAACACAGCCACGGGTAAGGCAAACGAGGCGGCGACAGCAGCAAATAATGCAGCGGAATCCGCACAGCGCGTCGTCGACACCTACGACGACGTTATCAATACGCTCGCGCACTCCGACTGCACCCTCGACGAGCGGGTCGAGGCACTCGAAAAGGCGCTTATAGCCGTCTTGTCGGGTGCTGTCGTGATTCCCAAATTGCAGATCAAGGAATTGAACGTATGGGGCAATAACAGTTTTGCCCCCGTCGGCGACGGCGCACCGACGAAAGCCCCGGACAGAGCCGGGCAGTTCTACATCGACAAGACCGCCCGCGCGCTCTATTTCTCAACGGGTAACGCGGCCGTGTCAGACTGGAAAATTCAATAATGCAAACGGAATATGGCACAGGTTAACAAATACGCAGATCGGGCCGCTTATACGGCCGACGCGAAACGTCTTTCAACGAAATCGGCCGTTTCGTTCATCGAAAATGAAACGACAACGATTTACGACGGTGTGAATACCGTCGTCGGAAAATCGGCTGCCGCCATCGGCGATCTCGCCGTTTTCGATAAAACGGACGGGGTTATCAAATACATCAAAAGCGCAACGATTGCCAAGGCGCAGATTCCAGCAAACCTTGTACCGCTGGCCGTCGTCTATGCGCGACAAGGTGAACAGCTATTGATCGTATCGCTCGACCATGTTTCGGGCAGCATCCGCTGGGCACATACCTACGAGGTTGCATTGTCGGGTTTCGATCTCGCTGCGGGCGGCACAATCGTGTTGAAGCTCGGTTCCGACCCTGCCGCCGCAGAGGTGTCGATAGCGTATACCGCAGGCGCAACGCTCGCGGATGTTGCATCGGCTATCAACGCGAAACTCAAAGGTGGGACACCCAATTACTCCTCGACGGATTATGGCGGATGGGCGGCGACTGCGGCGGACAATTTCGTCGTGATGGGTTCGAACACGTATAACGCCTCCCGTGCGGCGATTGCCGTTGTTGGCGGTTGTCAGATCGCAAGGACACCGGAAGACATTAACTACCAAACAACGTTGACGGGGGTGTTGATCGAGGGGTCAACCGAATATGTCCGCCGCAACAACGGCGTTAATTCGTCGTTTGCGGGCTGTAATCCCGAAAAATTCCTGCAATACTATTCGGCCAACGGAACCGATACCACAGGAATCAAACCCGGAAGTAGCACCATAATTCGGGAAAGCGCTTTTACGGAAGAGGCCAACCCGGAACTGGTCGCCGCCTATCCAACCTACCGGGATTATCTGTTCGGAGAACATTTGCTGCAATATCCCGCAGCCTACGGCGCGCTGCTTCGTGATGGCAAGGCCAACACGCACCTGATCGGCGGTCTGCGGTTCGTCGACATCCACGGCGAAAGCGTTCCCCGTTATCCGGCCGCTGCGGCCGCTCTCGACTACGGCGTCACGGTCGAGGGCGCAACTACCGGACTGGAAGCGGGCGCATGGTGGCTGCCGTCCGTCGATGAAGTCTACCTGCTCATGCACGACCGCGTGCTAACGTCCGCCGACCGGGAAAGCGACCCTGTAAACCGCACGCTGTCGCGCCTCGGTAAGACGACCTGCTACGGATCGGGTTATTATCCGTGGACATCGTGCGAGTACAATTCCAACGGCGCGTTCGTCTACCTCGGCTACACGGGCGGCGTGGGCGGCAACGGCAAGTATAACGCGGGCGCCGTGCGTCCGGTTTCCGCTTTGTAAAAACAGTTTTCAGTTTTTAATTCCCGCGCCGCATCGCGTCGGCGTGCGGCGCGGGTTCGCAAGTTAGACCTATGGCAAAGAAATTATCTATCCTCGACAAAACGTTCCAACTGGCGTTGCTCCTGCATCGCCGGACAGCGGAATTCAATCGCAAATACAAATTCCATCAAACCGACCCGAAACGGGCCGCACAAATCATCTACGATTTCGTCCTATCCGTTTCGACGACGACATCACGACGGCAACGGTCGTCAAACATTTCCGGCAACGGAAATCTGCAAATACAACGTCCGCAAACAACGCAGACGCGATTTATTCACACTCAAAAACTTACTCAACGATGGAAACACAGCAGCAAATTAACGAATTACAGTCGCGCCAGTTGGAACTGCGCGCGATCATGGCATCGTCGGACGAACGGGCCGCGAAATGCTTCAAAAACGGAACGTCGTTTCGTGAAACATACCCCGACGATTTCGCCCGATACGAGGCCGCAAACACCGAATACAACCGAAACGAACAGACGCTGGCCAAACTCGAAGCGACGCGAGATGCGGAACGAGCCGAGGAAGAGCAGGCGCATAACATCGACGCCGTATGAACCCGCTAACCGAACAATCGACAATGACCGAAACCGTCGTGCAGAACTCGGCGACAGCGATATTGACGTCGATTTTCTATCAAGCGCTTGCGGATTCGATCATTTGGTTGGTCGTTGCAGCTGTGGTTATCCGGCATTACTATTTCGATAGGATTTGCCGCCGACTGGCTGAAATACCTGATTTTCGCCATCATTTACGGTAATGAACTATCGTCGTGCTTGTCTAACTATTTTGCAGCACGAACGCACTCTGGCTGGCTTCACATTTCCTGTAAAATGGGAGGCATCGGTAATCGTCGTGCTATCCTGCATTTGGAAGCCTATGAAAAAGCAAGCTCATTTCGCAATAGTGGCAGCCGTTCTACTTGCGCGTGTGTATCCACGCGCAACCTTCGCGTTCATCCACACAGGAGCGCGTCGAAGAGCGGGCCGAATCGGAGCGGCAAACCTCAACGCAGGAGCAGACGGAGGAGCAGCGCGACGTCGTAACGATTTCGAAAACCACGACAGAAACGAAATCGACGACAACCATTTCGTCAGATCGTCGACGAGCAATTTGAAGCCGCCAACAAACAAACCACGACGAACAAACAGGAAGACACAAGCACGGAAGAGATCAAAGAGGATTCGGACACCGAAGAACCCGCGTTGGCTCGGCATCATTGCAATCTGCACAACTGTCATCATGCGGATGTTTTTTCGTACTCCGTTTTGTCGGTCGAAAATAAGTTTATATCTTCTTTTTACCGATATTGATTTTACGGCATCGTGCGTTGTGCGGGGTGTTGCTTCGGCGACCCCGCATTTTTTGCAAAGTTGTCAAATTGTTGTCAAATATTTTCACCTCGATTCGCAATTTTACTGAATATAGGGTTTATACGTTAGATAAATACAAGGTTTCTAATAGAATACAAGGCTTCTCTCCTGTTTTTACTCCGATCTCTTCAAATCTCTTTCGGGAAGAGAAAATTCCGACATTTACATTATCTTTGCGGCGGATAAACCTCCGCTCAGACAGGCGGCGTCCCGGCAATAAATTCGTCTCTGCCCCCGGCCTGCACTTTGTCTTTGCCCCCAACGATACGATGCTGTGTCGAAGGGCTGGGGAAGGCCAGGCCGAAATGTCGATACGGACGCCTAGCGTGGACCATCGTTGGCTGCCACAGCATACCGACACCGCGAGGTGCTGGCTGGCAAACGAAACGTCGCGTCTCGCCCTTCGGCAAACGCCGCACTGAAGGTGCTGACTACCGTCGGCGAGATCAAAAAGCGTGGTGCAGCCACGAAGGCAAGAGACTTACTGGGAATACGTAACCGACTGCGAAGGTCCCGGAATCTGGGATTACCTCGACGAGACGATCCATGAACAACGACGGCGTACTGCCCGGAGGGCTTAAAGTCGCCCGCAAAGCCAGCACCTACTGGGCGCTACACCGACGATCCCGCGCCCAGATTTACGCCTATGCGCGGCCTTCGGAGGAGAACGCTTCCACGCCTGCGCAGATCGAATACGCCGCGGAGATGGGACTCGAACACCATCTGGGATTGACCTGCGACCCTGTCTGCGGACTTGTGCAGGTCCCTGCATCGAACGCAACGCGATCGCCGCGGCAGAGCCTTCGACGCCAACGCCTACGCCACGCTCTCCGACGGTTCGCATATGGTCCAGTTTCGACAAGGTCGTGGAGGTGATGAACGAAACCGACCTAACCTGCCGAGTCTCTACCGCAACATCGACCGGAGGTCTCACAAGCGTTACAACGACAAAAAATAACCCGGACAGGCTCTCCCCGGCAGAACCCGCAGTTTTTGCGGGCCGGGATTCACATGGGTCCGCGTCAGCCGCCAGCGTCATCGTATGAAATAACGATCCGGCCTGCGGTATCACAGGGCAGCAACGCCGATATCCCGGCCTGCGCATCCTCCTCCACTCGCACTTTTTCGGCAGTTCTGGTCTGCCAGCTCTCTTGGCAGGTTTTCGCCGGTCCCGTAAGTTCGAACAGCGCCAAGCACCTTCGGCACTGCAGCGTACAGGGTTTTCAACTATTCGCAGCAACTCCGTCAGCAGGTCATCTCCGCTTGCGCCGAAACACCCGGTTTGGGGCGG